>Ga0335075_10007595_pt1 | contig 16678 bp, 7 predicted proteins | sample Lox_Sample_24_FD_206723 | JGI IMG/M metagenome (GOLD analysis project Ga0335075, IMG submission 206723) | Soil microbial communities from Loxahatchee National Wildlife Refuge, Florida, United States - Lox_Sample_2.4 | ecosystem: Environmental > Terrestrial > Soil > Wetlands | place: USA: Florida...
CGGGCACCTTGATGTCGGTGGCCTCGGTGTCGGTGGCCTCGGTGTCGGTGGCCTCGGTGTCGGTGGCCTCGGTGTCGGTGGCCTCGGTGTCGGCTGCCTTGGTCTCGGTGAGTTCGGTGTCGGTGATCTCGGCCGCTGAAGTCCCGTCCAGCTCGAGTACCGGCTTTTCGGCAGTCTGCCCGGCGGCTGCCGTTTCGGCGGCTGCCGGTTCGGTCGCGGCGGCATCTGCCGCCTCGTCCGTGGCTGCTTCGGCGATGGCTGCTTCGGCGATGGCTGCTTCGTTCTTGGCTGCGCCGTCCTTGGCCGTGCTGTCTTCGGTGGTGGGTCGCGGCTCAGGAACGAGCTGGCATGGGTTGGTGATGAAGATCTGGCTGCGCCAGATGTCGATCGGCCGAGTCTGCCGGCCGGCGAACAGCGGCTGCGGTAGGCCCATCGCTCCGGCGGCGAACAAGGCGGCGGCGACGCGCGCTCTGTCGCCCCGATCCGCTGAGCCTGACTCCAGGCTGATCACGGGCACGCGGCTGACGTCAGCGGCCGCAGTGAGGAGGGCGCGCCCTGGTCCGGTGTCCAGCAGCAGCGACGCGCCGATCGCGCCTTCGGCGATTGCCTCTGCGCACCGGTCGGCTCCGTCGAAGCCGTTGCAGATCAGGTCAATCGCGGCATCGACCGATGAGATCTCCGAACCGGTCACGGCGGAGATCAGCCGCCGCCGCGGCGGCCCGAACCTGAAGCGCTGCGCGATAGCCGTGCGCAGCCCGGCCGTGTCGAAGCGCGGGCCGGCGTGCGCGCCGGGGGCCGAACTGACGATGTCTGCTGCCTCGGCGCCGCGGGGTCCGCGATCTCCCGTCCTGATGACGAACTGCTCCCGCAGCTTGGCGATCTCGACAATCTCGGACTCGCCGAGTGCACCAGCCCAGGCCAGGCCGGCCAACGCGCCGAGGCCATGACCGACCGCGGCGGTCGCGTTCACGTCCAGAGCCTCCAGCCAGCGCAGGCTTTCCAGGCAGTGCAGGACGGCCTGGTGCAGGGGCGCTCCGGCCGGATCGCCAGATAGCAGCAGCGTGACTTGACCATCTGCGCCTTCCGAGGCGAAGACGCCCGGCCGTACGGCCATCAGCCCGTCGGCCAGGTGGGCCAGGATCGTCACTGCTTCCCTGGCCAGGAGGGCAAGCTGCTCCTGCCTGGTGGCCACAATCGCGACCCTGGCTCTGCCCTGCTCGACGGTGTCGCGGCCGAGCATGCAGGCGAGGTCCTGCATCTCCGCATCGGACAGGCCGCCCGCGATCTCTGCCACCCTGGACAGCACTGCTACCAGCGCGAGCCGATCGGGCGCGTGCAGCAAGAACGGCGTGGCCTCAGGCCCAGCAGCCACTCGCGGCTGGGCGTTTTCAATGCGCGCTCGCCCGGCCGCCGCCCTGGCGAGCAGCGGCACGGACCGCAGCCAGCGGTCCTGACGGCCGCGCCCGGCTGGCTCGTGCCGGAGCACTACATGCACGTTGCTTCCGCCGAGGCTCATCGTCGACACCGCGGCGAGCCGCGTTCCGGCTCCCCAGTCCCGTGCGGCCTGCGGCAGCACGAGTCGCGCGTCGCCGCTGGTGATCAGCTCGTGCGGCCGGTCTACGCCGGTTGACGGCGGCACCACGCCGGTCCCCATCGCCAGCACGGTCTTGATCAGCCCGGCGGCTCCGGCTGCGGCCTTGGCATGCCCGATGTTCGCCTTGACAGAGCCGAGTGCTGCTGGCCGCCTGGCCCCCGATCGGATCGAGTCCAGGGCTGTGAGCTCGGCGTGATCATCGAGCGGCGTGCCAGCCCCGTTCCCCTCAATGAAGTGAATGTCCGCCGGGTCGACGCCACCGCGCTCATAGGCGCGCTGCATCGCCAGCAACTGGCTGCTGGCGTGCGATTGAGGTTCGCCGGGCATGCCGCCGCCCGACGTGCCCCAGCCAACGATCTCGGCGTAGACCGGCAGCCCGGCCGCTCGCGCATCGGCGGCGCGCATCAGTACGACCATGCCGCAGCCCTCGCCCGGCAGGTAGCCACTCGGGTTCTCGTCATAGATGCGCACATCGCGGATCGCGAGCAGGCCAGCCTTGGCCAGGCCGATCAGCTCGAGCGGGTCCAGGCTGACCTCGACACCGCCCACGATCGCCGCGTCCAGTTCGCCGGATACCAGCGCCGCGCAGGCGGATGCCACGGCCTGTAGCGACGAGGAGCAGTCGCTGTCGACCGCGTGGCTGCCGCCACGGAAGCCGAAGTACGTGCTGATCGCTGACGCAATCGTGCCTGGGATGCTGCCAGCCAGCGAGTACGGGCCCATGGGCGGGAACGGGGCAAGATAGCTACTCTCAGCCCGCTGGAGGACGGTGTCGGCCGTGCTTGCCGGGATGTCGCCGGTGCCGAGCGCCTCGGCCAGTACGTTGCGGACGTAAGGCCAGCGCAGCCGGAGCGCGTTGGCACGGGAGGTGTCGCCGGCCAGCGTGTTCCCGATGATGACGCCGGTGCGATCGCGATCCAGGCCGGTGCCGGCCGGGAGGCCGGCCGCGGCCAGGGCCCGCGCGGCGGTCTCGAGAGCGAGCCAGTGGGCTGGATCGGCAGCGGCGTAGGCGGCCTGGTCGATACCGAAAGCGGCCGGCTCGAAACGCCAGCCCTCGATCACTGCCGCCCGGGTGCTGTATGTCGCATCGGAGGTAGCCAGGTCGGGCAGGTAGTAGTCGTCGATCTCGATCCGGCTTTGCGGCAGCCGCCGGAACGTCCGACGGCCGGTCAGGACGACGTCAAGCAGTGCGGCGGGATCATCGGCGTCCGGGAACCGGCATGCGAGGCCGACGACAGCGAGTGGCTGGGTAGCTCTCGTCGGATCAGCCACGGCACTGTCCGCAGGTGCGCGGTGCAGCCATTCCGGCCGCGCGTTCGGTTACTTGCTGGCCAATACGGTGCCTAAGCTCACGCGGAGTCCGCTGTGAGCAAATTCTGCGAAACGCATGAATTAATTCCGCACGCGAGCAAGTGTGCATCTTTTCCCCCGGATAATGGCCTGTATCCCCATTGGCGTGGACCAGTTCAGCCATTGGTCAACTCAGCCGTCCGGGCGAGCGCAACCGCGGCCTGCCCCCTGCTGACCCAGGTCGGCGCCCTTGCCGACGTGGTCGGGCCTGCCGACCCCGCGATGCGCTATTCCCCCGTAGCGGCTAGGTGTCACGACATTATTTGACGGGGACGTAGCGCGGTCAAGGCGGTATTCGCAATGCGGGCTTTTTTAATCCCGTCGGCCTTCCCAGATTGCGGAAAAATGCGTCGAGGAATGTGCGAACTAGCGCGGTCGGCCGTTCTCGTGCGCGCTGGACGTAACCGGCCGACAATGCCGCCAGCTGCAGGGCCGCCCTGAAGGTGCCGCGGCCGTCGCAGCCGCCGTACGGCGCCAACACCCAGCTCTAGAGCGTATGCGCTACCCTGTGTGGGTGCGTTTTGCCGGTCTGCTCCCTGGCTAGCCGCGCCGGACTGTTGCGCTCGTTCCCGTGGCTGGCCCGCGTGCAAGGGGCCGATCCGGACCTCACCATGTTCGCGAGGAAGTCATGACAGCCGCCGATACCGCGGATCGTTACGATCCGCGCGCGATCCAGGAGAAGTGGCAGCAGCGCTGGGCTGCGACCGACATCTTCCGTGCCAGCGATGACCCGGATGATCCGCGGCCACGTACGTATGTCCTGGACATGTTCCCCTATCCGTCCGGCGACCTGCACATGGGGCACGCCGAGGCGTATGCGCTGGGCGACGCCATGGCCCGGTACTACACGCTGCGCGGTCACAACGTGCTGCACCCGATCGGGTGGGACGCGTTCGGCCTGCCCGCCGAGAACGCCGCGATCAGGAACAACACTCACCCGGCCGACTGGACTTACAAGAACATCGAGGTCCAGGCGGCCTCGTTCCGCCAGTACGCCGTCTCGTTCGACTGGTCCCGGCGGCTGCAGACCTGCGACCCGGACTACTACCGGTGGACGCAGTGGCTGTTCCTGCGGTTCTATGAGCGCGGGCTGGCGTACCGAGCCGATGGCTACGTCAACTGGTGCCCGGTGGACCAGACGGTGCTGGCCAACGAGCAGGTGATCAACGGCAAGTGCGAGCGGTGCGGCTCGGAGGTCATTCGCCGGGTGCTGACCCAGTGGTACTTCAAGATCACTGAGTACGCGGACCGGCTGCTGGCTGACATGGCGCCGCTCGAGGGCAAGTGGCCCGAGCGGGTCCTGCTCATGCAGCGCAACTGGATCGGTCGGAGCGAGGGAGCTGAGGTCAGCTTCCAGATCGAGGGCAGGGCCGAGCCCGTCACCGTGTTCACCACCCGGCCGGACACCCTGTACGGGGCGACATTCTTCGTCGTCGCGGCTGACTCGTCTCTGGCTGCCGAGCTATGCGCGCCGGAGCAGCAAGCCGCGCTCGACGCCTACCTGGCCGAGGTCCGGAAGCTGACTGACATCGAGCGGCAGTCGGCCGATCGCGAGAAGACCGGCGTGTTCCTGGGCCGGTACGCGATCAACCCGGTGAACAACGAGCTGATACCGGTCTGGGCGGCTGATTACGTGCTGCCGGACTACGGCACCGGCGCGATCATGGCGGTCCCCGGGCATGACCAGCGGGACCTGGACTTCGCCAGGAAGTTCGGGCTGCCGATCCAGGTTGTGCTTGACACCGGCGGGCCGGACCCGGCGGAGACCGGCATCGCCACTCCCGGCGAGGGCACACTGGTGAATTCGGGTCCGCTAGACGGGCTGTCGAAGACGGATGCGATCAAGCGGATCGTCGAGATCCTGGCCGAGCGCGACCTGGGCCGGGCTGCAGTGAACTACCGGCTGCGCGACTGGCTGCTGTCCAGGCAGCGTTTCTGGGGCGCACCGATTCCGATCGTCTACTGCGACGGCTGCGGCGAGGTCGCGGTACCAGACGACCAGCTGCCGGTTCTGCTGCCGGACCTGCGCGGCCAGGAGCTGGCCCCCAAGGGCAGCTCACCGCTGGCGGCGGCAGCCGACTGGGTCAACACTGAGTGCCCGAAGTGCGGCGGCCCGGCCAAGCGGGACACCGACACGATGGACACCTTCGTCGACTCGTCCTGGTATTTCCTGCGCTACTGCTCGCCCGAGTTTGAGCACGGACCGTTCGAGGTGGAGTCGGTCCGCCGCTGGTCGCCGGTTGATCTGTACGTCGGCGGGGTAGAGCACGCGATCCTGCACCTGCTGTACTCGCGATTCTTCGTCAAGGTCCTGCATGACATGAAGATGCTGGACTTCACCGAGCCGTTCACGGCGCTGGTGAACCAGGGTCAGGTGATCAATCAGGGCAAGGCGATGTCCAAGTCGCTGGGCAACGGGGTCAACCTGGGGGAGCAGCTGGCGGCGCATGGCGTCGATGCGATCCGGCTAACGATGATCTTCGCCAGCCCGCCCGAGGACGACATCGACTGGGCGGATATGAACCCGGATGCGCTGGTCAAGTTCCTGGGCCGGGTGCACCGGGTCGCAGCTGACGTCGCCGGTGCGGCCGGGGCTGGCGCATCTGCCGGACCGGTCGCTGGCGGCCACCTAGAGCTGCGTAAGGCGACGCACAAGACGATCGATGAGGTCACCAGGCTGATCGAGTCCACCCGGCTGAACGTGGCGGTGGCCAGGCTGATGGAGCTGGTCAGCGCGGCGAGGCGGGCCATTGATGCCGGCCCAGGCGCAGGCGACCCGGCCGTTCGCGAGGCCGCCGAGTCGCTGGCGATCATGCTTTCGCTCTTCGCCCCGTACACTGCTGAAGAGTGCTGGGAGATGCTGGGGTACGAGACGTCGGTGGCCAGGGCCGCGTGGCCGGTCGCCGACCCAGCGCAGCTGGTCGAGGACACCGTGACCTGCGTGATCCAGGTAGATGGCAAGGTCAGGGACCGGGCGGAGGTGGCTACCTCAGTCACCGAGGAATATCTGCGGGAGCTGGCATTGGCGAACCCCGCTGTAGAGCGCGCACTGGCCGGCCGCGGTGTCCGGACCGTGGTCGTCCGGCCGCCCAAGCTGGTGAACGTCGTCTCAGCCTGATGTGTCGCATCGAGCACCAATGAGCGCTCTCGGAGAACTTGCGAGCACAGGCGTGGCCATCGGCGCTATCGCCTTTCTCGGTGCTGATCGGAGCCAAGCGGCAGACGCAGGCCCGGGCGCCGCCCCAGCAAAACCAGAGCAACCCGCACGTTGTGCTGGCCTCGCAGGAGGCGCGCGGCCAGCCGCGAGGATCTGATGCGCCTTGAGCCTGAGGACATGCTCGAGGGTGGCGGGGTGCAGTCTTCTGGGTATCTGCCGAGCCGCACAGCGGGAGCGAGATCGGCGGCTGGTAGCTAGCCGCCGAACACGAGGCGGAACCACCGGCGCTTGCCGACCCGGATAACCTCGCCGCTGGACACCGGGTGACGCTGGTCAGGATTAGTCAGCTTGCGCTGGCCGTCGAGCCGCACGCTGCCATCAGCGATCAGCCGGCGCAACTCCGTGCCTGATGCCTCCGGCAGGCAATGCCGGAGCAGCTCGAGCAGGGTGGCATTCGGGTCAGCGACGTAGACACCTGGCACGTCGGCCGGCACTGAGCGGCCAGAGAAGACCGTGGCAAACCACTCCTGCTCGCGCGCCGCGACTGCGGCCGAGTAGTAGCGCTCGACCAGCGACCGCCCGAGCAGGCGCTTGGCCTCCATCGGGTTCAGCTCGCCGGCTGTCAGCGCCGCGTCCAGCTGGTCGATTTCCGACAGTGGCACCGTCGTGTAATGCCGCAGGTAGAGCATCACGAGGTGGTCGGGCAGCTTCATGGCCTTGCCGAACATGTCGCGCGGGCTGTCGGTGAGCGCGATGTAATTGCCGAGGCTCTTGCTCTGCTTGGCCCGTCCGTCGGTGCCAGGTGTCACTTCCGTCGTCACGACGACCTGCGGCGTGCTGCCGAGCCGCTCGGCAAGAAAGCGACCCATGAGCTCGTTGAACAGCTGGTCGGTGCCCACGATCGTCAGATCGGAGTCCAGCGCGCACGAGTCATAGCCCTGGAGGATCGGGTACAGCAGCTCGTGCATGCGAATCTGGCCGCCGTCGGCGATCCGGGCCGCGAACATGTCGCGCTGGATCAGCCTGGCGTGCGTTACTTCCGACAGCAGGCCGAGAAAAGACTCCAGGCGCATCGGCGCCCACCACTCGGAGTTTCGCCTGACCTCAAGGACGGCTGGATCCGTCAGCAGGACCCGGCTGGCCTGCGCGACGAACTGCTCGGCATCCCGCTCGATCTGCTCGGCCGGGATGACTGGCCGGGTCGCGGACTTGCCGGTCGGGTCGCCAATCCGGGTGGTGAAGTCGCCGATCAGCAGTACCACCTTGTGGCCGGCTTGCTGCAGTTCGCGCATGGCCCACAGGTTGACTGCATGACCTATGTGCAGGAACGGGGCCGTCACGTCCACCCCGTACTTAATCCGGAGCGGCCGGCCGGAGGCAATCTTGGCGCGGAGCTCGTTCGCGGTTATGACGTCCGCGGCTGTGCGCTGAAGAGTGGGGGCCTGATTGAACAACTCGTCCATGGCAGAGCGATCCTGATCCAGTCGTGACGGAGCCCAGCCTGCTGTGAGCGCAGTTACCAAGAGCAAATTTCGGGAAGGGCGGCGGCTGAGCGGAACTCGAGCGCGAAAGGCCCGGCGGTTCGTGCCAGCTCAGACGGCGATCGACGACGCGGGCTGCACGGAAGCGCCGAGCAGCCGATATCGGCAGTCCACCGGAAGTCCTCGTTCCCATGATGGTGATCTTCAGAAGACCAGCTCAGGCTACCGCACGCAGACGAAAAGCCAGGCTGAGTTATCCCAGCGCTGACCCCGAGCCCAAGCCGGTGGCCGGTTGAGTTGTAGGCAGTCCACCGGATCAACGCGAGAGCCGGGGTTCGGAGTCTCGGGTGTGCGCAGGTGCTGCGACAGCGGAGGACGCCGACGGCGGGTCGCCCTGGCGGGCTCGGATGCTGAGCTCAGGCCGCCATGCGGCAATCGACCGGGGCGGCACGTATCCCTGCACGGAGACGCTTGCGTAGATGATGCAGTCGGGCCCGATGACCGTTCCCGGCGAGGTAACCGCATTGCACCCGATCTTGGTGCGGTCGCCGACAAGTGCGCCGAGCTTTGGCATGCCGGTGTCAATGCGGCTGCCGTCGGCCAGTCGTACCGTTACCGGGCCGGCCACCATCTTCAGATTCGCCAGCCGGACGCCGGCGCCCAGGTTCACGTCGGCGCCGAGGATCGAATCACCGACGTACGCGAAATGGGGCGCCTTAGCGCGGTCCAGCAAGACCGCTGACTTGCATTCGCTGGCGTGGCCGATGACGCAGTCGGCGCCGGCGAGCACGTTGCCGCGAATGTAGGCACCCTGCCGCACCTCAGTACCAGGGCCGATCAGCGCAGGCCCGCGGATGTAAGCGCCAGCCTCAACGCGTGCTCCCTCGGCTATCTCGACGTCGCCAACGACGTAGGCGCCGGGCTCGACCTCACCGCGGATACCCGGTCGCAAGATCGACTGCAGGTACTCCGGCAGGCGGCGCAGCGCTTGCCAGGCGAAGGTGCAGCTAGCGAACAATTCGCGGTGCTGCCACAGGGCGAGGTCGAAGAGCGCAGCGGGCGAGACGGTGGCCAAGTCGGCGCCTGCCGGGTAGGCCTCGGGCAGGTCGGCGTCCAGAGCGTAAGCGTCGGGCACAGTGTCATCCGGCATAGGCGCTAGCTTGCCGCATCCCGCTTGAGAGCCAACCTGGCCGGCCCCGTCGTTGCTGATCAGACCCGGCGCAGCACCGCCACTACTTTGCCCAGAATCTCCGCCTCATCACCGGGAATCGGGGCGTAGGCAGGATTGTGTGGCATTAGCCAGATGTGGTCAGCTGACCGCTTGAACGTCTTGACCGTAGCTTCGCCGTCCAGCATCGCGGCGACAATATCGCCGTTCTCCGCGACCGGCTGCTGGCGAACGACGACCCAGTCGCCGTCGGCAATTGCGGCATTGATCATCGAGTCGCCGACGACCTTCAGCAGGAACAGGTTGCCCTCGCCGACGATCTGCCGCGGCAACGGGAAGATGTCCTCAATGGATTCCTCGGCAAGGATCGGGCCGCCTGCCGCAATCCGGCCGACCAGTGGAACGTAGGCCGCTTCCTGCGAAGCAATGTCCATTGGGGCGTCATCGTCGATCTCCGGCTCCGGTCGCACCGCCGGATGGCCGGGCAATCGCACCTCCACCGTTCGCGGCCGCCCCGCATCGCGGCGCAGGTAGCCCTTGCTCTGCAACGTCGACAGCTGGTAGGAGACGCTGGAAGTGCTGGTCAGGCCGACCGCCTCGCCGATCTCGCGCATTGACGGCGGGTAGCCGCGGCGCTGTACCGACTCGCGGATGACCTGCAGGACCTTCCGCTGGCGCCAGGTAAGTACGTGGTCGGGATCTGGCTTGTCTGGCAGGTCAGCGACAACGGCAGGAACGCTGCCCTTCGGCCTTCTGCCGGGCTTTCCGCGGGGCCGTTGCGGTGTGCCCGCATTTGGATCGGTGTCAGTGAGTTCGAGATCGAGGGTCGAGGCCTCGCGCGCCCCTCGATCGCTGGTCGCATCGCTCATTTCGGGCCTCCGGCTCGGGTGGCGTTGGTTGTCGGGCTGCGGTGCCGTCGACACCGACGCTAACGGTTTCGGTCCGGGATCTCAAACATCTGTTCGACCATCTTCAAAAATGTCGTACCCGTGGGATATGAAAGAGCCGTACCTTCGTTCGATCGAACGAATATACGATAGAACGAGAGTACGATCGAACTGTCATTCGCTAGATGGAGGCTGTGATGAGCGCTCTGACTGTCATCGGGGCGCCGGGCCCGGGCGGATCGGATCCCGGCGGCGCAATGACCACCGATTTTCGCGGTCAGCCTCGGCTCCGGCTAGTACGCCAGTGGGCCGGTACGGCTGGCGCGGGGCGCTCCGCGGCGCCTGGCGATGCAGGTGAGCCGTGCTCTAGTTCGATTCCGGCGGCAGACCGGAGCACGCGGCGTCCGGTCGTAGTCACCGGGACCGTCGTCGCCCGGCGCGGAGTGTCGCGAACCCCGGTCCGGCTGACCAGGCGCGGCCGCGCGGTGGTTACTGCCTTTGTGGTCACTGGCCTGACGATCGCGGCGCTGCTGGCGAGCGTGCTGGCATCGGGCCGGGCGCAGGCAACCAATCACGGTCAGGCGAGGGCCGGTTACCAGGGGATGCACAAGATCGTGGTGCAGCCAGGCCAGACCCTGTGGTCCATTGCGCTCGCGGCTGAGCCGACCGCCGACACTCGCGTCGTCGTCCAGGAGATCATGACCGCAAATGCGCTTGGCACCTCAACCATCGGCGCGGGTCAGCTTCTGTGGGTGCCACGCTGACGTCGGCAGTGAGCAATGGTGCGATTGTCGTTGTTGTCCTACTGGCGGGACCTCTGGCGTTTGTCAGTGCCTGCGCTGGTCTGTGATCTGCCTGCGCCACGACACGCCGGCGTGTTGAGCGAATTCCTGGACGGTTCCGCGGCTGGCGGAGCATCGTCTACCAGCAGGTTCTGCCGGGAGCGTGACTGACTTGCGCATCCGGATCTGACGGACCACAATATGTAGTAGTTGCACGCGTGTAATTTTCCTATAGCTTGTGCTTTACGGAAGGGACTTCGAGACCCGCCGGGAGGTGATCGCGTGTATTGCCCGTACTGCAGGCATCCGGACAGCAGAGTCATTGACAGCCGGACCGGTGACGATGGCGCCGCGATCCGCCGCCGGCGGGCGTGCCCTGCCTGCGGGCGGCGCTTCACTACTCAGGAGACGGTGATCCTGACCGTTGCCAAGCGAAGCGGCGTCACTGAGCCCTTCAACCGGGACAAGATTGTCCGCGGCGTGCGGCGTGCGTGCCAGGGCAGGCCAGTTAGCGAAGATCAGCTGGCGTTGCTGGCTCAGCAGGTGGAAGACACGATCAGGAGCAGAGGTAGCGGGGAGATTCCCTCGCATGAAGTTGGCCTTGCCATCCTCGGCCCGCTCAGGGACCTCGATGAGGTCGCGTACCTGAGGTTCGCTTCCGTCTACCGGGGCTTCGAGTCGCTGACCGACTTCGAGGACGAGATTGCTGCGCTGCGCGCCGCGCATCTGGATAGCTGGCGGCCCGAGGACGCCGGACTGCTCCAGGAGGCCGGACTGGCCCCTGATGGAGAGCCCGGCGCCGGGCGATCAGCTGCAGGAAGCGGCGCTAAGCCTCGCGGGCAGGAGCCCGCGCCGGCGAGCTAGACCAGCCGGAGACGCATTCACACTGGGAGGGCCTTGCAGGCCCGCTATCGGGTCCGGCGAGACCCGCGAAGGGGGAGAACATGACCGAGACGGCAAGCGGTCCAGCGGCGCAGGGCAGCAGCAACCGCGCCAAGGGCCTGACGCTGCGCCGTATCTACACCCGCGAAGGTGTTCACCCCTATGACGAAGTCACCTGGGAGCGCCGAGATGTCGTGATGACGAACTGGCGGGATGGCTCGGTCAACTTTGAGCAGCGCGGGGTCGAGTTCCCGGACTTCTGGTCGATCAACGCGGCGAACATCGTGACGACCAAGTACTTCCGTGGCGCGGTCGGCACAGTGCAGCGCGAGTGGAGCCTCAAGCAGCTTGTGGACCGGGTTGTCGGCACGTATGGTGCCGCAGGCCGTGAGCACGGCTACTTCGCAACCGAGCAGGACGCGGAGATATTCGAGCACGAGCTCAAGCACGCGCTCATCCACCAGGTATTCAGCTTCAACTCGCCGGTCTGGTTCAACGTCGGGACTACCTCGCCGCAGCAGGTCTCCGCCTGTCAGCCGTACCACGCGCCAGTAAACACGCCGGCCGGCCCGGTGGCGATCGGCAGCCTGGTCGAATCGAACGCAGTGGGTGCGAAGGTCTACGACGCGCACGGCACGACGCGGATCGTCGCGACCAAGTCCAATGGCGTCAAGGAAGTACTCCGGTTGCACACGACAGCTGGCCATGTCCTGGAGGCCACCGCCGATCACCTGGTGTGGCGGGCAACCGATAATGACACCGGCGAGTTCACCGTGGCGGGCTTCCTGCGGCCTGGGGATCACCTTCTGTACGTGCAGCCAGATGTCGGCGGTTCGGACCGGACACTGCTCGACATCAGCAAGGTCGAGAAGCTCGGCCCGATGGAGGTCTACGACATTCAGACCGAGAGCGGCGAGTACCTCTCCGGCAACGTGCGGGTGCACAACTGCTTCATCCTGGCTGTCGACGACACGATGGACTCGATCCTCGAGTGGTACCGCGAGGAGGGGCTGATCTTCAAAGGTGGCTCCGGCGCTGGCGTCAACCTGTCCAGAATTCGCTCTAGCAAGGAGCTCCTTTCCTCAGGCGGGACGGCTAGCGGCCCGGTTTCGTTCATGCGCGGCGCCGACGCATCAGCCGGGACCATCAAGTCCGGCGGCGCGACCCGGCGGGCAGCCAAGATGGTCGTCCTGGACGTGGATCACCCCGACGTAGAGGAGTTCATCGAGACCAAGGCGCGCGAGGAGGAGAAGATCCGGGTCCTGCGCGATGGCGGCTTCGATATGGACCTCGGCGGCAAGGACATCGCCAGCGTCCAGTACCAGAACGCGAACAACTCGGTCCGGGTCTCCGACGAGTTCATGCGCGCAGTGGAATCAGGCCGCACCTTCGAGCTGGCAGCCCGCACTACGGGCGAGCCGATAGCGGAGGTCAGCGCCAGGGAACTGTTCGGCAAGATGGCCAAGGCCGCGTGGGAATGCGCGGATCCCGGCATTCAGTACGACGGGACAATCAACGACTGGCACACTTGCCCAGAATCCGGACGTATCACCGCAAGTAACCCGTGTTCCGAGTACCTCCACCTCGACAATTCGTCCTGCAACCTGGCCAGCATCAACCTGCTGAAGTTCCTGCGCGATGACGACACGTTCGACATCGAGAAGTTCGAGCAGCTCACCGAGCTGATCATCACGGCCATGGACATCTCCATCTGCTTCGCTGACTTCCCGACAGAGAAGATCACGAAGACGACTCGCGCCTACCGGCAGCTGGGCATCGGGTACGCCAACCTCGGCGCGCTGCTGATGGCGACCGGTCATGCCTACGACTCCGATGGTGGGCGTGCCATTGCTGCCGCCATCACCTCGCTGATGACGGGAACGGCGTACCGGCGCTCGGCGGAGCTGGCAGCGGTGGTCGGACCCTACGACGGCTACGCCAGGAACGCCACGGCGCACAAGCGGGTCATGGCCAAGCACGCGACAGCCAGTGCCTCGATCCGTCCGCTCGGCAGCATCGACACGCCGATCCTCGCCGCCGCCAATAAGGCCTGGCAGCAGTGCCTGCCGCTGGGAGAGGCCAACGGATACCGGAACGCACAGGCGAGCCTGCTCGCGCCTACCGGCTGTTTGACCGGCGACACTCTGGTCACAACCGACCGCGGCCTTGCGAGCTTGGCGCGACTGGGTGACCAATACGGTGACAAGTGGCAAGACCTAGAACTCGGCGTTTCGACGGATGAAGGTCCGCGGACTGCTACGCGATTCTTCGTTAACGGCGAGGAACCGACGCGGCGGATAACGACCGAGGGCGGCTATGTCATCCAGGGCACTCTGACGCACCGGGTCAAGGTCGTCGATGAGCGCTCGGGCGAATGGGCATGGAAACGGCTGGCTGACGTCAAGAACGGTGACGTGCTACCGCTTCAGCTGGGCACACTGATTGGTGAGCCCCGGTCGGTGCCGCTACCCGTCCTTGACCAGGCCTACTACACCGACGATCGTGACGTTCGCGTGCCAGACGTTATGACGGCGGATCTCGCCGAACTCGTCGGGTACTTCATGGGCGATGGCAGCCTGCATGCGAAAGGCATCCGTCTGTGCGTGACGGACACTGACCTCGACGTTGTGGCGCGGCTGGAGGTTCTTGGCAAGGACCTATTCGGCTTGGAGCCGGTAGTCCGGCACCAGACCGGATACCGCGAGGTGACGCTGCAGTCTGTGCGCCTAGCGCGCTGGTGGCAAGCGGCAGGGTTCGCAAAGCAGCTTCCGGCGTCCGATCACGTCGGTAAGGGCTGGTCTCCGCACGTGCCGGCTGCTGTCCTGGAATCGAATGACCCCCTGGTGTACGCCGCATTCTTGCGCGGTCTCTTCGAAGCGGACGGGACAGTGCAGGATGGCGTTCCGAGCCTCGCGACCGCGCACGAGGCTTTCGCGGCACAGGTCCGGACCGTTGCGCTTGTGCTCGGTCTGGCCACGACCACGAGGACGACGGTGAGCGGCTGGGGTGGTCCGATCTTCCAGATCAGGCTGCGGAACATCGACCATGCGCTGAGGTTCGACGAACTGGTTGGCTTCATCGGCGAACGTAAGTGCCTGCAGACCGCGTTCCTCGAGCCGACCACGTCAGCAAGGAAGGACTACATCCAGCTATCTAGGGCCGTGTGGGACGAACTCGTCCCCGCCGGTCACTCGAAGCGCAGTGCGGTGACGCAGACGTTCAACAAAACACAGGGAGTGCCGCGGATGCTGGCCCAGCGTCTCTTCGAGGAGACTATGGACCCCCGCCTCGAGGCCGCCCTTGGCTACCTGTTCGAGCGAGTTGCTGACAACGAGGACGGCGGAGTTCAGCCAACGTACGACTTGTCAGTGCCGGACAACGTCACATACGTGGCCAACGGGATGGTAAGTCACAACACCATTGGCTTTATGATGGACTGCGACACAACCGGCATCGAGCCCGATCTCGCGCTGGTCAAGTTCAAGAAGCTGGTCGGCGGCGGGTCGATGCAGATCGTCAACCAGACTGTTCCGCGGGCCCTGAAGAACCTCGGCTACCAGCAGGAGCAGGCCGAAGCGATCATCGAGTACATCAGCGAGCACGGTCACGTCGTCGACGCACCTGGCCTTCGGCCCGAGCACTACGAGGTGTTTGACTGCGCCATGGGTGAGCGCGCGATCAGCCCGATGGGGCACGTACGGATGATCGCGGCGGTGCAGCCCACGCTGAGCGGGTCGGTCTCGAAGACTGTGAACATGCCCGAGAGCGCGACCGTCGAGGACATCGAACGGATCTACTTCGAGGGGTGGAAGCTCGGCCTCAAGGCCCTGGCGATCTACCGAGACAACTGCAAGGTTGGCCAGCCGCTGTCGGTGGCCAAGAAGAAGGCCGAGGAGGCACCAGCGCCGGCGACGCCGCATGAGGTCAGGCCGGTGCGCCGTCGGCTACCCCGGCAGCGGTCCGCCACGGTCACCAGGTTCTCGGTGGCAGGCGCCGAGGGTTACATGACGGCGTCGAGCTATCCGGACGACGGTATCGGCGAGGTGTTCCTCAAGCTGGGCAAGCAGGGGTCGACACTGGCCGGCGTGATGGACGCATTCTCGATGGCCATCTCGGTCGGACTGCAATACGGCATCCCGCTGGAGTCCTACGTCGCCAAGTTCACCAACATGAGGTTCGAGCCGGCCGGCATTACTGACGACTCGGACATCAGGATGGCGAGTTCGGTGATGGACTACATCTTCCGTCGGCTCGCGCTCGATCACCTGCCCTACGATCAGCGGGCCGAGATGGGGATCCTGACGACCGACGAGCGTACGGCGCAGCTGAACGGCGACTCGTCGGGCGATGATCTCGACCCGGAGGAGCTGGCCCAGTCGGCGGCGGTGGAACGCGTCCAGTCCGCGCCCCCGTTGGCCACCGAAGCGAAGGCCGCCCGGCCGGCGCCTGCGACGACCGCACCAACGAGCACAACTGAGCTCATCGAGTCCCAGCAAGGCCGCGTCGCGGATGCGCCGCTCTGCCTGACATGCGGTTCAAAGATGCGCCCGGCTGGTAGCTGCTACGTATGCGAGGGATGCGGCTCGACCAGCGGCTGCAGCTGACAGCTGTCGCTTCCGCAAGAGGATTCTCAGGTCAGGAGGGGTGCAGCTAGGCGGCTGTGCCCCTCCTGAGTGCTATCTGGGACTCCTATGTTGCATCTGATGGTGTGCCACGAACGCGAAAGAGGGTGGTCATGTAGGTAGACCGCTGTAGTTCGCGGTGCTGTGCGGAAGATGAAGGTTTGGCCCTTCGGAGTCGCCCTGCGGAGGGAGGCTTCAAACCGCCACATGCTGCGGGAGTGGTGATGCGACCGTGGTGAGCGATGTGGAAAAGGCGCCGGTTGAGGTGTCAGGTGGGGACCAGGAAGGCGAACGCGAGTGAATCGCTGAGGACGTGTCGTAATGCAATCAGATGACATCGAAACCGGGGCGACATCTGAACCCCGGGATGAGCCTGGCGGGAGTCCGCTTACTGGCCAGGCGGTGTCCGGCATGGAGGCGACGCGAGCCTGGTCTGCGGCTTTCGCATGGAACGTGGGAAGGCATGTCCCGATACCGCCGTCAGCCGCGGTGCGGCCGGCGGCGAGAGGGAGCGTCTCAAGCAGCAGGAACTGCGAGAGATTGAGTACCGTCGCGGGACATGCCGGCGGACCGGCTCGTAGTAGCGGTGAAGCTCCTGTAATGGGGGCGGAGCGAAGGGGCCGGATCATCCGTGGCTTGGTTGGCAGGCCAACCGGACTCGTCCGGGAGGAGCCGGGTGACTGAGCTGAAGCTGTCTGGGAAGTCGTTTGATATCTCCAAGCAGGAGGTGTGGGAGGCATACCAGAAGGTCAAGG
>Ga0335075_10007597_pt1 | contig 16677 bp, 14 predicted proteins | sample Lox_Sample_24_FD_206723 | JGI IMG/M metagenome (GOLD analysis project Ga0335075, IMG submission 206723) | Soil microbial communities from Loxahatchee National Wildlife Refuge, Florida, United States - Lox_Sample_2.4 | ecosystem: Environmental > Terrestrial > Soil > Wetlands | place: USA...
AGCGAGATCGACCTTCGTGGTTTGCAGGTCGAGCACCGAGGTGCCGTAAGTCGCCTCCACATATTCCAGCTTGGCGTCGAACACCTTGGCGATGCTGGTCGCCATCTCGATGCAGGCGCCGCTCCACACCCCGCTGGTGATGTCCTTCTGGAAATACGGCAGTTCTCCCGGCAACGCGGCGATGCGCAGAACCTTGGTGCGCTGGATGCGCGCGAAGGTGCTTTCGTTACTGGATTGGCCGGTGCCCTGGGCATTGGCGCTCGTCAACAGCGCGGCCGCGGGCAGCAATGCGGTGCCGGCAGCGAGTCCGCGCCGGCTCACTCGACTGGTCATAGGTTCGCCTCTCCCCGGTTGGCTCTCCCGAACGAGAAGCAGCCTAGCAGCCGCTCATTCGGGCTGGGAGGCCTTGTGCGACAGCAGCGCCATCAGGCGCCGATCGCGCCATTCCTGTCGGACCGCCAGCATGTTCGCGGGTAGCTCGGCACGGCGCGCGGCGTGCAGCTTCCCCACCAGGTCCGCGTCCCACTCGTGCGGGGTCATCTGCTGCTGCAACTCGGCATAGAGCCCGCCATAGCGGGTGCAGTAATCGGCCAGCCCGCCCGGCGCGTTCAGATCGATCGTCTCGAGCGGCCCCATGAACGACCAGCGCAGCCCAAGGCCGTGCTTCACGGTCGCGTCCAGGTCCGCGACGGAGATGGCGCCGTCGGCGAGCAGCCGGAACGCCTCGGCCAGCAGTGCGCCTTGCAGCCGGTTGAGCGCGAAGCCGGCCAGTTCCTTGTTCACCGTCACCGGCGCCTGGCCGGCGCGACTCATCAGCGCGCGCGTGCGGGCGAGGACCGCCGGATCCGTCCAGGGCGCTGGACAGAGCTCGACCAGGGGCACGAGATACGGCGGGTTCACCGGGTGCGCCACCAGGCAGCGACCCCGGCCGGCGAGGCTCTTGGTGAACTTGCTCGCCGGAATGCCGCTGGTCGAGCTGGCCAGCACCGCATCGGATCGCGCCGCCGTGTCGAGCGCGCCGAAGAGCTTCTTCTTGTCAGCAAGTTTCTCCGGGCCGTTCTCCTGCACGTGCTCGGCGTCTTGCACAGCAGCTTCCATCGTGGCTGCCGGACGGATGCGCGCCAGCACCGCGCCGGGCGCGTCGGCCAACAGCCCGGCCTCGCGTAGTTCGGGCAGTCGCTCGCGGATGAAGCCGAGCGCAGTCTCCACCGCTGGCGCGACCGGATCCCAGAGCGCCACGTGGAACCCGGCACGGGCGAACACGATCGACCATGCCCGCCCGATCAGTCCTGCCCCGATCACCGCCACTTGCGTCATCGTCTTCCCCTTCGCGTGCAGGCAGGGTTGCTGTTCCAAAAAGGATTTAACACGGAGGACGTGCGAGGGCCACTGAGGGCCACGGAGGTTGCTTTCAGCCACAATGCGCGACAGACTCGCCCATGCTGGCGCCAATGACCTGCCCGCTCAAACGTGCCGCCTCGCGCGAGCCCGACGCCTCCGTGGCCCTCGCACGTCCTCCGTGTTAAAATCTTATGCAACGTAAGGTCATTGACCCGCAGGGGCATGCCGTGGTCTGTCGGCTCTCAGTACAAAGGTGTGCGCGTTAATCTCCGGTTGACAATTCTCCGGGGAGCGTACAGATTTCTGTACGAACGGAGAGAAGCTTATGGCGAACGTTTCGTACACTGACCTGCGGCAGAACCTGGCGCGCTACCTCGATGAAGTGGTGGACAATCGCGTGCCGCTGACGGTGACCCGGCAAGGCGGGAAAGGCAATGTCGTGATGATCTCGGAAGCCGAGTTCAACGGCTGGCAGGAGACCGTGCATCTGCTTGGCAACCCCGCCAACGCGCGCCGGCTGCTGCGCTCGATCCGCGCAGCCGACGCCGGAAAGACGAGCGAGCATGAGCTGATCAATCCCAAGCTGCCGTCCGAGGCGTGAAGGTCCTCTTCACCGAAGAGGGGTGGGAGGACTATCGCAGTTGGACCGACGGCGATCCGCGCACGCTCGCACGGCTTAATTCACTGACCGAGGACGCACGCCGGAATAAGTTCTCCGGTCTCGGCAAGCCAGAGCCGCTGAAAGGCGATCTCGCCGGCTGGTGGTCGCGCCGCATCACCGGCGAGCACCGGCTGGTGTACCGCATCGCCGGCAAGCCGGACGCCGACCAGCGCATAGAGATCGTCGCCTGCCGCTACCACTACGCCGACTGACCCGCAGCCTACGCCTGCGCTGCTTGCGTTCCAGCATCGTCCGGAACCGAGGCACGTATGATTTCGAGCTGGCAGTGCTGCCCGCGTCAGCCCTGCCAAACTGCTCCTTGTTATTGCGTGCCATCCAACTTCATGGACTGTCCCCCTGGATTGGGACACGGAAACCAGGCACACTGTTCTAGAAGGAGAACGAGCCTCGCTGATCAATCGCGGTGCGCGGTCAGCGGCGCGACGGCGATGGGTCTGGTGCGGCCCCCTCACCTGCCGCGCCTTGCGCGGCGACCTGTCCCGGAGAGCGGCAGAGGTGTCACCCAATGCCGGCGAGCTCTCGCCACTCTCGTTCGGTGACCGTCCGCACTCCCAGCTCTGTCGCTTTGCGGGCCTTCGATCCGGCATCGGCGCCGACCACGACAAGGTCGGTCTTGCGCGACACGCTGTCGGTTACCTTTGCACCCAATGCCTCGGCCCGCGCCTTCGCCTCAGGGCGCGTCATCGTCTCCAGCGTGCCGGTAAAGACGACGGTCTTGCCGGCCAGCGCGGTCCCCTCCGCGGCAACCGAAGCTGCGTTCTCGATCCTCAGCTCCCCGGCGAGCTCATCCAGCGTGGCCAAATTCCGCGGCTCGGCGAAGAAATCCGCCAGTTCCTCGGCAATCGCCGGGCCTATCCCCACGATGCTGCCCAGTTCCTCGCGCGCGTCAGAACCGACAGTCGTCGCCGCGATCATCTGCTCCCGCCAATTGGCGAAGCTCCCGAAATGCCGAGCCAGAAGTTGCGCGTTGCGCTCGCCGATACGCCGAATCCCAAGCGCGTAGATGAGCCGCGCCAACGGGATACGCCGCCGTGCCTCGATAGCGCGCGCCAGATTGCGCGCCGAGACAGCTCCCCACCCCTCACGCTGCGCGATCTCCGCCTCGCGCGCGGGCAGGCGGAACAGGTCGGCGGGGCTGCTCAGCCAACCCTCGGCGTAAAACTCCTGGATGGTCTTCTCCCCCAACCCGTCGATGTCGAACGCCGGGCGCGAGACGAAATGGATCAGCCGCTCGACCCGTTGCGCCGGGCAGATCAGCCCGCCGGTGCACCGCCGCACTGCTTCGCCCGGCGGGCGCACCGCGTGGCTCCCGCAGGCCGGGCAGGTTTCCGGGAACTTGAACGCCCGAGCGCCCCGCGGCCGACGCTCCGGCACCACCGCCAGGACCTGCGGTATCACGTCGCCGGCACGCTGGATCAGCACAGTGTCGCCGACGCGGATGTCCTTCCGCTCGATTTCGTCCTCGTTGTGCAGCGTCGCCCGCTGCACCAGCACGCCGCCGACATTGACCGGCTGCAGCTCAGCGACCGGCGTCAGCGCGCCGGTACGGCCGACCTGGATGCGGATGTCGGTCAGCACCGTGGTGGCCTGCTCGGCGGGAAATTTCCAGGCGATCGCCCAGCGAGGCGCGCGGCCGACGAAGCCCAGGCGGCGTTGCAGCGCCAGATCGTCGATTTTGTACACCGCGCCGTCGGTGTCGTAGCCCAGGCCGGCGCGCGCCGCGGCCATCTCAGCCTGGAAGCCAGCAGCTTCGTCTTCGCCGGCGAGGCGGCGTGAGAGGGGGTTCACCGTGAACCCCCAATCGCGCAGGCGCTCCAAATACTCCCAGTGCGAGGCGGCCGGCGGTTCGCTGGCCTCGCCCATGGCATAGGCGAACAGCGACAGAGCGCGCCCGGCGGTGATCTTCGCGTCCAGTTGGCGCAGGCTGCCGGCGGCGGCATTGCGGGGATTGGCGAAGACGCGCTGCCCGGCCGCCGCCTGCGCCTCGTTCAGCGCGAGGAAGTCGGCTTTGGTCATGAACACTTCGCCGCGGATCTCGATCAGCGCCGGCGCTTTGCCTTTCAGGCGATTCGGTACCGCCTTCATCGTGCGCAGGTTGGCGGTGACGTCCTCGCCCTCGGTGCCGTCGCCGCGGGTGGCGCCCTTGCTCAAGCACCCGTTCTCATAGGTCAGATTGATCGACAGGCCGTCGATCTTCGGCTCGCCCACCAGCGCCAGCCGGGCATCCGCGCCCAGCCCCAGGAACCGCCGCACGCGGGCGCAGAATTCGGCGAATTCCTCCGCGCTGAGGGCATTGTCGAGCGACAGCATAGGCGCGCGGTGACGCAGCTTGGCGAAGCCGCCCTCGGGCGCGCCGCCAATCCGGGCGGACGGCGAATCCGGCCGGATCAGGTGGGGGAAACGGGCCTCGATTGAGGCGTTGCGTCGGCGCAGCGCATCGTAGTCAGCGTCGCTGATCTCCGGCGCGTCGAGCCGGTGATAGGCGCGGTCGTGGTGCGCGATCTCGGCCGCCAGCGCCTTCAGCTCGGCGGCGGCTTCGTCTTCAGTCAGCTCCTCGACGAGACGGAGTTGCTCACCGGTCGTGGCCATGGCGGATGACTACCGCTTGCCGCCCAGATGCTCGAGCAACACCAGCGCGCCGGGCATCTCAGCGCTCTTCTTCTCCAGCAGTTCGGTGCCACCAACGGCGTACACGGCGACCGCAGCCAGCAGCTCGCGCAGCTTCCGGGGCGCGTTGGCGTCGAACGGCAGCACGGCACCCCCTGTGCGTCGCGCCATGTCGAGAAACGTCTCCGCATCCAGCCGCGCCGCCGGGTTGCTGGTATCGTGCAGAACGATCAGCTTGATGCCACGCAGGCCAAGTGCATCCGCCAGCATCCGCCCCTGCCGGTGCGATTCTTCATAGACATCCCCGATGTACACAATCACCCGCACGCCCGGCCGCGCCAGGCTGTTGCGCAGGATCGCCAGCATCCGCGTGCGGCCGGCGATGCAGGTGATGCCGGCCGCGCGGTCGCGCAGTGTCCTGGCGTCGGCGGTGAAATCCGTGAAGGTGTGCAGCTGCGAGCCGCCATGCACCGCGAGCGCGACGTCCAGCTCGCCCGGAAGCGCCTGCACCAGCGCATCCGTGACTTTGCGTGCGGTAGCCCAGGCCGGCTCGCGCGAGGCGGTGGCGTCGAACCCGAACACCAGGCGCGGCCGCCGCGGCACATCCTCCGCCGGCGCAGCAAGCGTCCCGGCGGGCTTCGGCACCAACGCCGAAGCCGCGGTCAGCCAGCCACGGACGCGAGCCACCAGCCCAGGCGGCTTCGGCGCGCCGTCCGTATAGGGCACAAGGACGAAATTCTGCCCGCGCTCAGGCATCACGCGATCTCGTATCCGATGCTCATGGCGGCTCGGCGCACCGCTTCGGCGAACCAGGCGGCGCAGCTTGCCGGCACGATCACCTCAAAGCTTGGGGCGTCGTCGCGTTGATACAACAGGCCGGCCAGCTCAGCGACCGGCGTGGCGGCCACGTAGCCGGGACGGAATGCTCGGGGATGCAAGTCCAAGCGGCAGATGCGGGCCAGCACCTCGCGCGCCCTGTCACCCGACAGCAGCAGCACAGCCCGCCCTTGTGTCTGATCCACGACGGAGCCGCCGTCGCCGCAGGCATCCTTCACCGACCGGGCGAGCGCGCCGGGTTCGGCCGGCCGAGCCATGAGCAGCCACGTCGAGGGCTGCATCCACAAAGCGGTCAGCTCGCCGGCAGCCGCGGCGCGGCCGGGCGGCGGCAGCTCCATGCCGAATGCGCTGCGCATAGCGCCGGCCAGTGCCTCCGATTGCCCGTGCCGCGCAGATAGTTGCACCAGCGAATATCGGCGAGCGGTGATCCGCACCGGCGCATCGGTCGCTGCGCCGTGCCGCCCAGTCGGCAAAGTGGCACCGAACGCGCAGGCAGGCTCAAGCGCGGACACGCGCGTTCTCCGGATCGACGAAATACGGGCTGACGATCTCGACTTCGGTCAACTCGTTCTTCAGCGGGAAGGCTGCTTGCATGCGGGTGCCGATACGTTGCTCGGCACCGCTCAGCAGCGCGAGGCCGATCCACCGCTCCGACTCGACCGAGCGGGTAACGCTGCTCACCCAGCCGACGCTCCTGGTGGTTCCAGCCTCAACGAGATGCGCGCCCGCCCGCAGCTCGGTCGCACGCTCCGCCGGCATGACTCCGACCAGTCGCGGGCGGTCCGGATCGGTCAGGCCGGGGCGCCCGGCCAGCGCGCGGCCGATGAAATCCCCGCGCGGCTTAAGCATCCGGCCCAGCCCGAGATCCGCCGCCGTGGTCTGCCCATTCAGCTCCGGTCCCGCGACGTGGCCTTTTTCAATACGCAACAGGCCGAGCGCTTCCACACCGTAGGGCTGGATGCCGAACGCCGCGCCCGCCTGCAAGATCGCTTCCCAGACAACAAGGCCATAGCCCCAAGGCGTGGCGACCTCATAGGCCAGTTCGCCGGAGAAGCTGATGCGGAACATCCGCACCGGGCAGTCCGCGACCTCGGCGTCGCCAACCGCCATGAAAGGGAACGCCTGGTTCGACAGATCGACACCGTGCACCACCTGAACCAGCGTCTCCCGCGCCCGCGGCCCGGCGATCGACATCGATGCAAACGTGTCGGCCACCGAGGCAATCTGCACATCAAGCTCGGGCCAGCATGTTTGCAGATGAAACTCCAGATGCGCCATCACCGCCTCGGCATTCGCCGTCGTGGTGGTAACGAAGAAACGATCCGCCGCCAGCCGGGACACCGTGCCGTCGTCGAACGCGATGCCATCCTCGCGCAGCATCAATCCATAACGGGCACGCCCAACCTGCAGGGTGGACATGGTATTCGTATAGACCCGGTCGAGAAACGTCGCCGCATCGCTCCCCTGCACGTCGATCTTGCCCAGCGTGGAAACGTCGCAGATGCCGACAGCACGGCGCACGGCGCGCGCCTCGCGCAACACGCTGGCCCAATCGTCCGCATCGCCGGGGGACTTGTAGAAGCCAGGACGCAGCCAGGCGCCGGCCTCCATGAAGTGCGCGCCGTGCTGCGTGTGCCAGTCGTGCATCGGCGTCAGCCGCAGCGGCTCGAAATGCCGGCCGACGCGGGCGCCGGCGATGGCGCCCCAGGTGACCGGAGTGACAAACGGACGGAAGGTCGGCAGGCCGACATCCTGCACGCGCTCGCCTCGCGCCTCGGCCAGCACCGCGGCGCCGACAAGGCCGCCGGTTTTGCCCTGCTCGGTGCCCATCGTGTGCGTGGTATAGCGTTTGGCGTGCTCGATGTGGCGATAGCCTTCGCGACAGGCCAGCCGAATGTCCTCGGTGGTGACGTCGTCCTGGATATCGACGAAAGCCTTGCCGTGCACCTTGACTTCCCACGCCGGCAGGACGGTGGCGTCGGGCGCGTCGCCGACCGGCAGTTCTATGCTTGCACTGGCAACGAAGCCGGCCGCCGTGGCAGCAGCCGCTCCCGCACGCGCGCCATCCCCGGCGGCCGATCCGATGCCGGTGACGCCGGCCGCGGCACCGGCCGAGTGCTGCGCCTGCACCGGCGCATCCGGTATGAAACCCGCCAGTCGGTCGTCCCAGACAAGCGGCGTGCCGGACTGGCTGGCCAGGTGCACCGCCGGGTTGATGCCGCCCGAGACGCAAAGCAGGTCAGCGGCGACACGGGTTATTCCGCCGCCGCGCGTCCCGATGCCGACGCCGCTCAGCGACAACCGGCCGGCGGTGCCGACAACCGCGGCGCCGGTCCACACCGTGATGCCGCGTTCGCGCGCCGCCGCGGCACCGGCGGAATCCGCCCGCGCATCCACCACGCCGGCAATCTGCAATTCGGCTTCCTGCAGCGCGAACAGGCTTTCATAAGCGGCGTCGTTGTTGGCAAACAGCAACGCGCGCCGGCCGGCCCGCACGCCAAACCTCGTCGCGTAAACCTGCGCCGCGCCGGCGAGCATCACGCCGGGCCGATCGTTGCTGGGGAAAGCGATGAAGCGTTCATGCGCTCCGGTCGCCAGCACGACCGATCGCGCGCGGATGGTCCAGTACCGTTGCCGAGGACTGTGCGGCGGCGGTTCCGCCAGGTGATCGGCAACGCGCTCCACCGCGCCCAGCATGTTGTCGTCGTAGTAGCCGAACACGGTGGTGCGCGGCAGCAACGTCACCTCCGGCATCGCCGCCAGGGCCGCCAGCGTCTCCTCGCGCCACAGCTCGTGCGGGCGTTCGGCAAGCAGGCCGCCGCCCAGCAGGAAATCCTGCTCGCACAAAATCACCCGCGCGCCTGATGCGCCCGCAACACGAGCCGCCGCCAAACCGGCTGCGCCGCTGCCCACCACCAGCACGTCGCAATGCGCATGCATCGCTTCGTAGAGATCGGGATCTGGCAGGGCGGAGGCGCGGCCCAAGCCGGCGGCTCGGCGGATCCAGGGTTCGTACAGCTTTTCCCAGAATGACGCGGGCCACATGAAGGTTTTGTAGTAGAAGCCGGCGGCGAGCATGGGGGCGGCAAGGCCGTTCGCGGCCATCAGATCGAACCGTAACGATGGGAACCGATTCTGGCTGGCGGCTTCCAGCCCGTCGTACAGCTCGACCATGGTCATACGCGTATTCGGCTCTCGCCGAGCGCCGGTGCGCATCTCGGCCAGCGCGTTCGGCTCTTCCGCACCCGCCGCAAAGATGCCCCGCGGGCGGTGCAGTTTGAAGCTGCGGCCGACCAGGCGCACGCCGTTCGCCAGCAAAGCAGAGGCGAGCGTATCGCCGGGATGGCCCTGATAGACGCGGCCGTCGAATTGGAAGCGAAGCGTGCGGCTGCGGTCGATGTGGCCGCCCGATCCTGTGCGGAACTGTCCGTTCATTCCTGGGGAAGCTCGATGGTGTCGGTGGCCCGCGCAACGGCGCGGACTTCGTGAGTCAACGTGTGCCGGACGACCTGCAGATACTGCCGGCAGCCATGCGAATGGTGCCACCATTCCTTGTGCCAGCCGCGCGGATTTCGGCGCGCATAGACGTAGTCATAGAACGCCTCGCCAGGCGCGTCCGCCGCCGGCCGTCGCACAGTGGCATCGCCGCGATAGCTGAACTCGATCTCGTCGCGCGGGCCGCACCAGGGACAGTGGATTCGGATCAAAACCCCACCTCTCCCGCTCTGCGGGAGAGGTCGGTTCGCGCAGCGAACCGGGTGAGGGTGCCCGTGCGCCCGGCACCCTCACCCGCCACCCAAGCGCGCAGCGACCTCTCCCGCAGAGTCGGAAAGTTGTCTGTTATCATTGCAACCATGCAAACGGCCCGGCACCACGCTCGTCCAGCAGCCTGCCTTCGCGGAATCGCTCCAGCGTAAACGCCGCATTCAGTGTATGGGGCTCATCCTTCGCGATAGTCCACGCATGACACCAGCCGGAAGCCGGCGTCGCCTTGAACCCCCCATAACACCAGCCGCCCGTCATTGTCAGACCCTCAATCGGCGTGCGGCAGATGATCGGCGAGCCGTCGGGCGTCATGTCCATCACCCCGCCCCAGTTGCGCAATCCACGCAGCCGCGACAGACACGGCATCATCGCGATCCCCGCAGTCCACACATGCTCCAGCACCGGCAGGTTCCCCCGCTGTGCATAGCTGTTCCAACCATCCAGCCCGCCGCCGAACACCAGCCCCCCCTTATCGGACTGGCTGATGTAGAAATGTCCCGCGCCGAACGTGATCACCGAATGCACCAGAGGCTTGATCCCCTCGCTCACGAACGCCTGCAGCACATGGCTTTCGATCGGCACATCCAACCCCGCCATCTGTGCCAGCCGCGAGGTGTTGCCGGCCACCGCCAGCCCGATCTTGCGTGCGCGGATATCACCGCGCGTGGTTCGCACGCCGGTAACCCGCCCACCCTCCACATCGATGCCGGTGACTTCGCAATGCTGGATAATATCAACCCCACGCGCATCCGCCGCACGAGCAAAGCCCCAGGCCACCGCATCGTGCCGCGCGCTGCCGCCGCGCCGCTGCAACAGCCCGCCCACCACCGGGAAACGCCCGTTATCGATGTCGAGCAACGGGCAGAACGCCCGCACCTGCTCGCGATCAAGCAGCTCCGCATCGATGCCCGAAAGCCGCATCGAGTTGCCCCGACGCGCCAGTGCGTTCAGCCCGGCATCGGAATGGCCCAGCATCAGCACGCCGCGTTGGCTGACCATCGCGTTGTAGTTCAGATCCTGCTCCAGCCCCTCCCACAGCTTCAACGACCATTCGTAGAAATTGTGGTTCTCGGGCAGCAGGTAGTTGCTGCGGACGATGGTCGTGTTGCGGCCGGTGTTGCCGAGGCCGATCGGGCCTTTTTCCAGCACCGCGACGTTAGTGATGCCGTGTTCCTTCGCCAGATAGTACGCGCTGGCCAGCCCATGTCCGCCGCCGCCGATGATGATCACGTCATAGGCCGGTTTCGGTGGCGGGTCGCGCCAGGCTGGTGTCCAGCCTTTGTTGCCCCCGATGGCCTCTGTCAGCAGTCGCAAGCCGGAATAACGCATGATCCTCCCCGCCTCGGGGGACTATGCGGCGCGAGCAGCAAAGGAGCAAGCTGTCGCCCGGCATGATGGAGCAGAAGACAATGATCGCAGTCGGCGACCCAAGCGTATCGCGCCCGTACAACCCGCATGTGCAGCGTCTGCGGGTGCCCAATCTGAACGAGATCGACATGGCCGCGCTGCGGGTCAACAGGTTGGCTCGACTGCGGGCGGCGATGAAGCAGCACGACATCCCGATCTGCCTGTTCTTCAACCCCGCCAATATCCGCTATGCGACCGGCACCGATGTCATGGGCGTGTGGACCGCGACAACGCTGGCGCGATACTGCCTGCTCGCCGCCGAGCGTGATCCCGTGCTGTTCGAATACCGCACCTCGATGCACGTCTCGCAGAAGCTGGTGCGAGACGTGCGTCCGGCGATCGCCTGGCAGTACGGCAGCACATTGGGCGCAGCGCGGGCGCGGCGCTGGGCGGAGTCGCTGAAGAGCGCGATGGCCGAGCTTGGCTGCGCCGGCGCGCCGCTGGCGGTCGATAAGCTGGACGGCTTCGGCTTCCAGGCGCTGACCGAGCAAGGCATCCGCGTCACCGACCCAAGCCCGGCGACCGTCGATGCGCGCGAGATCAAGACGCCCGAGGAAGTGCAGCTCATGATTCTGAACGGCGCCATCGCCGACACGATGTTCGCAGCGTTCGAAGCAGCGATCCGGCCCGGCGTGCGTGAATACGACCTGCTGGCGGTGCTCAGCGACACGCTGCTGCGCCAGCACGGGGAGTTCATCTTTACCCGTTTGGTTGCCTCCGGTACCAACACAAACCCGTGGATGTCCGAGGCCCACGACAAGCTGGTCCAACCGGGCGACCTGGTGGGCATCGACACTGACGCCAATGGCTATGAGGGCTATGTGCTGGACGTATCACGGACGTTCCTGTGCGGCGATGAGGGTACCGCTGGGCAGAAGGAAGCGTATCGGATCGCTTATGATTGCGTGAACGGGATGCGCGAGCTGATGAAGCCGGGGATAAGTTTCGAGGAGTTTTCGCACACCGCGCCGAAGCTGCCGGCGGAATACGTGAACGGGCGTTATGGTACGATGGTGCATCAGGCCGGATTGGAGGACGAGGGACCAGGTATCCCGTACCCCCAGGATCTGCGGGAGGATTCCCCCGGCGAGCGGATGATCCAGGAGAACATGGTGTTCTGTCTGGAATGCTATGCCGGGAAGGACGGAGCGCCCTTCGGCGTAAAGCTCGAGGACCAGGTGCTCGTAACGAAAGACGCAGCGGTGTCGCTCAACACGTATCCGTTCGAGCGGAAATTGCTGTAGCGGCACGCACCAAACACCTCTCCCGCGCTGCGGGAGAGGTCGCCGCGCGGCAGCGCGGCGGGTGAGGGTGCCGGGAGTGGCGCACCCCTCCCTACCATCCCCGCTCCGTGCCCTCCGTCAACGCCCGCAAGATCACGCCAACCACCTCATCCGGGTACGCGATGACATCATTGTTCCAAAACCGAATGACCCGCCAGCCGTGCTCGTGCAACCACGCGGTGCGCATGGCATCACCCTCGGACTCCACATGCTGCGCCCCATCAGCTTCGACCACCAGCCATTCCTGCCGACAGGCGAAGTCCACGACAAACGGTCCGATCGGATGTTGCCGCCGGAACTTATATCCAGCCAGCCGCCGGCCTCGCAGCAGTCTCCACAGCACGCGTTCTGAGTCGGTGGGATGTTTACGAACATCACGAGCGAAGTGGTTAAGCATCGCCGGATGATGCGGGGGCGTTGGTGAATTACGGGTTACCGGTTGGAGCGCTCCTCCCCACACCCTTCCCCGTCATCGCGCATGCAAGCCGCCACGTGTGTCTTGCGGCAGCACCTCTGGCGCTATAGCGTTCGAGATTGCCGTGGCATAACGCCCGGCGATCCCGGGTGGCCAACCAAGTCAAACACGCCATTCAGGATACCGGCCTGCCGCCGGTATGCAACCGTCTTGTGCGCCGCGGGAGGCAAAGGATGCCTTATCCGATCGATCCAACCTCGCTTGCCGGCAAAGAGTTTCCGGTTACGGAACATGTTCCGTTGCTCGTTCTCGGCGGCGGCCCGGCCGGTTTGGCTGCCGCCATCGAGGCCGCGCGCTGCGGCCTCCGCGTCGTGCTGATCGATGAGCACCCGGTCGCCTCCACGCTGATCGGCCTCGACGTGCCGTACATGTTCGGCGAACGGCTCGATCCCGCGGTGCAGAACAAGGCGCGCATGACCGAGCGCGTGGTAGCGGCGCGCCCCGAGCTGGAAGAGGCATTCGAGGCCGGCGTCGACGTACGCCTCGGCGTCTACGCCTGGGGCGCCTTCGTCACCGGCGCCACCAGCCGGACATTGCCCCATCCGCTGCTCGGCCTTGCCGATGAGGAGCGGTCCTGGCTGGTCTCCTTCGATCGGCTCATCGTCGCCGCGGGTGCGCGCGACCTTGCCCTGGCATTTCCCGGCTGGGACCGCCCGGGCGTGATGGGCGCGCGCGGGGCCGATGCTGCGATCCGGCTTTATCAGGCCTTTGCCGGCCGGCGGCTGGTAGTCTTGGGGGCGGGCGCACTCGGCCGGAACGTGGCGCTCGCCGCTCAGGCCGCCGGGCTCGAGGTTGCAGGCATCGTCGATGTGGCGACTCAGCCGACGGCAGTTTCCAATGTTCCCGTCTACCCGGCGCACGCGGTACACAGCACGCTCGGAGCGATGGACCTGGAGGGCGTACGGATCGCTCCCCTGGCCGATCCGGACGCCGCGTTCGACATCGCCTGTGACACCGTCGTCTGTGCCATCGACCTCGTGCCCAATGTAGAGATGTTCGATCTGCTGGGCTGCACGATCATTTGGCATGCGCAGCAAGGCGGGTTCGTTCCTTCCATCGATGCGGATGGCCGCACCTCGGTCCCCGGCATCTACGCCGCCGGTGACTGCACCGGGGTAACCGACGCCGCGATCGCCGATCCCAGCTTGGCGACCGCGGCCGGCCGCCGTGCCGCCCGGGCCGCCGCCCGCGATGCCGGCATCGAGGCCGAACCGTTGCCACCGGCTCCGCCGATCGCCGACCGGGCAAGCGATCGCGACGCGATGCGCCGCCAGTGGCTGGCCTCCCATGTCGACGCCACGCGCGCCGACCTGATGATCTGCCGCTGCGAGGAAGTCGGCGTCCGCGACTTGTTGGGCGTCCGCCCGCCGCGTTACCTTTCTTACAACGGCGAGAAATTCGCCACCCGCGACCTACGTACCTTGGCCGCCGACGGTCCGGTCAACCAGGACCAGGTCAAGCGGCTCACCCGCGCCGGCATGGGCGCCTGCCAGGGCCGGCGCTGCCGCGAGCAGGTGCAGGTTCTGCTGGCGATGCAGGGCAACCAGCCCACCGGCAGCATCGCCCTGCCGAGCTACCGCGCGCCGCTACGCCCGCTGCCCCTGAACGTGCTGTCCGCGCACGACGAGACAAAACAGATGCGCGACAACTGGGTAGTCTGGTTCGGCATCCCTGGCCAGTGGCTGCCGCAGTGGGAGCCACTGCCGGACGATGCCGATATGGTGTATGAATCGCGCGTGTTGCGGGACTTCGAGACGTGAGCGCCGGCACCCCGGTCGTCGTCATCGGCGGCGGCGCCACCGGGCTGAGCACCGCGTGGTGGCTGCGGCGCGAGGGCGTGCCCGTCACCGTGATCGAAAAGGGCATCGTCGGCTGGGAGGCGTCGGGCCGCAATGGCGGCGGCGCCACCCACCCATCCAGTCCCCTGTTCCGCGAAGAGCAGCGGCTCTGGCCCATGATGGACGAACTGCTGGGCTACCCGACCGAACATCAGCCCAAGCGGATCCGGATCGCCGTCACCCCGGTCCAGCTGGTACACGCCGAGCACACCGCCGAGCTGGCCGAACGCCAGGGGTTTCCGGTCGAACGCCTCGACCCGAAGGCGCTGCGCGAGCTGGTGCCCTGGGTCGGCGACGACGTAGCTGGTGGCCTGCTGCTGCACTACGGTGGCCACGCCAACCCGCAGCGGACGGCGCAGGCTTATGCCTGGGCGATCCAGGACCTCGGCGGGACGATCCAGCAGCACACCACGGTGACCGGCATCCGCATGCACGCCGGCCGCGCGGTTGCAGTGGAAACCGACCAGGGGACGATCGGCTGCGACGCGGTCGTGGTCGCCGCCGGCCCGCACACGGCACGCATCGCGGCCATGATGGGCGTCGAGGTGCCGGTAGCGCCGGCCCGCGCCGAGATCCTCGTGACCGAGCCGGTGCCGCTGATCCGGCACGGCGGTGCCGACGGCAACGGCCTGTATGGCCGGCAGACGCTGCGCGGCAATCTGGCCTATGGCGGCGGCCCGCACGAGTGGATCGAGCTGGCCGACGCCCGCACGCCGCGGCCGGTAAACTCGCCGGTGGTGCGCAGCCTGGCCCGCCGCCTCACCGAGATGTTCCCTCGGCTAGGCCACGTGCGCGTGATCCGAAGCTGGGCGGGCGTGATCGAGAACACCCCGGACGGGCGGCCGATCCTCGACCGGCTGGAGGATCCCTCGAACGTTGTGATCGCAACGATGTCGAGCGTGGGCTTCGGCCTGTCGCCGGCCTCCGGCCACGCACTGGCGCAGCTCGTGACGCAGGGTCACTGCGACTTCGCCGATCTGACATGGCTGCGTCTGGAGCGGTTTCGTGGACTCGCTGCCGACTGGCGGGAGCAGGCGGGGTGGGTGCCCTGGTCTGCGGCTGAGAACGTGACGATGGTTTCAACTGCATAGGAGTGCATAAATGACCACCGGTGCCGAGATGCTGAAACTGCTGCGTACCCGCAAGAAGCAGCACACGTTGCCGCAGCCGTTCTATACGGATCCCTCGTTCCACGAGCTGGACCTGAAAGGCATCTGGGAAAACCGATGGGTCTTCGCCGGCCTGGAATGCGAGATTCGCGAGCCCGGCGAGTATTTCGTGGTCACCATCGCCCGCAGCTCGGTTGTGGTGCTGCGCGACAACGACGGCGAGGTCGCGGCCTTCTTCAACACATGCCGCCATCGCGGCTCGACGATCTGCCCCCCCGGGCGCGGCAAGGCCCGTTCGCTGGCCTGCCCGTACCATCAGTGGACCTATAATCTCAAAGGCCAGCTCACCTACGCCGGCGGCATGCACGGCGAGTTCGATCCAAGCGGGATCGCGCTGAAGCGAGTGCCGGTGGAGGTTTTCAGCGGCATGGTCTTCGTCTGCCTGAGCGACGATGCCCCCGATTTCGAGGCATTCAGTTCCACGCTCGAGCCGTACCTGGTGCCGCACGACCTGCACAGCGCCAAGCTGGCCTGGCAGGAAGACTTGGTGATCAACGCGAACTGGAAGCTGGTGATCGAGAATTCCCGCGAGTGCTACCACTGCCCGGCGCGCCATCCGGAGCTGGTGCGCACATTCTTCCTGCGCTTCGACGTCGATGCCGACGAGGCCTATGCCGGGCATGCACAGATCTGCGAGCAGGCGGGGGTGCTGGGCGGCACCGCGACGGGCGACGATTTCCAGCTCGGCCGCATGCCGCTGACCCGAGGCGCGATCTCGATGACGATGGACGGCAAGCCGGTGTGCGAAAAGCTGCTGGGCAATGTCTCACGCGGCGATATCGGCTCGATGCGCTGGTTCCATTTCCCCAGCATGTTCGCCCATGTGCTAGGGGATTATGCGTTCTTCTTCCAGGCGTTGCCGTTGTCGGTGGACAAGACGCTGGTGCGATCGAAATGGCTGGTCAACGGCGAAGCCGAGGAGGGACGCGATTACGACACCCAAAAGCTCGCGGAACTATGGTCGGTAACCAACGACCAGGACCGTGATCTGTGCGAGCGCAACCAGGAAGGGGTAAGCAGCGTCGGCTTCCAGCCTGGCCCCTACTCGCAAGCCCGCGAGGGGCACGTCATCAAGTTCGTCGAGTGGTATGCCGACGGCATGGAGGACTGGCTGACGCCCGACACCCGCCGGGCTGCGATCGCTGCGTAGTGGCAGGCATCACCTCTCCCGCGTTGCGCTACGGCATTCGCACATTTTTCTTGGTGCGACGCGGGCTGGCGTGATTCGGGACCTCCGGCTGTAAGCCGGAGGGCGGGGATGAACGCGTTTGCA
>Ga0335075_10007598_pt1 | contig 16675 bp, 14 predicted proteins | sample Lox_Sample_24_FD_206723 | JGI IMG/M metagenome (GOLD analysis project Ga0335075, IMG submission 206723) | Soil microbial communities from Loxahatchee National Wildlife Refuge, Florida, United States - Lox_Sample_2.4 | ecosystem: Environmental > Terrestrial > Soil > Wetlands | place: USA...
CACCGCATAGTACTCGTAATATCGTTCTGCCTCCTGCTGCGACGGCCGGCACACCACGTGGCACGTGGTGTAAACTCCGACTTCGCGGCCCACCGCGGCCGCGCGTTGCCGCATGTCCTCGATCTGCACCCCGCTGGTGTCGATCTCCACAAACGTCGTGAACAGACAATCGGCGGCACGGGCGGCGAAGTCTCGGCCAGGCGGAGAAAAGGCGGCGTTCAACGTCATCGGCCGCGGCCGCTGTACCGGCAGCGGCTTTCCCGATACACCGCGCAAATCATAGTACCGGCCTTTGAAATCGAACGGCATCGACTCGGTATAGATGCGCGTCAAGATCTCGAACCACTCCAGGCCTTGCCCGTAACGGTCCTCGATCATCTCCAGCCCGAAGCAACCGAACTCCTCCGGGTTCCAGCCGCAGACGATGTTCAGGCCCGCGCGCCCGCCGCTGGCGTGGTCGATCGTCGCCAGTGCCTTGGCCGCGAACACAGGATGCACCATCGGCACATGCACCGTGGCGAACAACGCAATTTGCTCGGTCAGTCCTGCCAGCGCCGCGGCTTCCGTCAGCGTTTCGAACGACCATTCGCGCGAGTTGGTCACACCCCCGAAGCCGCGCCAGCGCGCGATCGGCAGGAAGAACTCCAGTCCGGCGCGGTCGGCCATCTGTGCCACGGCCACCACGTCGGGCCACTCTGCGCGCCAGCGTTCCGGCACGCGGGTCAAGGTCAGGCCGCCATCCGCATTGGCGGAAAACACCCCCAGCTTCAGCCGGTTGGGGCCGCGCATCGGGTTGGTACGCTCTCGCATCGGCGATCCCTCCGGGCTTGTCGCGCAGAAATTAGTTGAGATATAAGAGATCGGCCAGAGGGGCGGAGGCAAGGGGCCGGAGGCACATGGACCGATCGATGCGGAAAGCCCGTTGATGCGCATCGTCTGCGTGGGCGGCGGTCCGGCGGGCCTGTATTTCGCCATCCAGATGAAACGGCGCGATCCGTCTCACCGCATCGCGGTGATCGAGCGCAATCGTCCCTACGACACATTCGGCTGGGGCGTGGTGTTCTCCGACGAGACGCTGCGCAACCTGGAAGGTGCCGATCCGCCGACCAAGCAGGAGATCCTCGACAGTTTCGCGCATTGGGACGACATCGACATCCACTTCAAGGGCCGCACCATCACGTCAGGCGGCCACGGGTTCTGCGGCATCGAGCGCAAGCACCTGCTAAACATTTTACAGCACCGCGCCGAAGCGCTTGGCGTGGAGCTGGTGTTCGAACGCGAGGTGGACGATCTGGCGGAATTCGCCGATGCCGACCTGATCGTTGGCGCCGACGGTATCAACAGCAGGATCCGGAACCGCCACGCTGCGGATTTCAAGCCAACCGTGCACGTGGCGCAGAACCGCTTTGTCTGGCTCGGCACGAATCGCGTGTTCGAAGCGTTCACATTCATATTTGTCGAGACCGAATGGGGCTGGTTCCAGGCCCATGCCTATCGCTTCAACCAGGACACCTCCACCTTCATCGTCGAAACCACGGACGCCAACTGGCGCGCGGCCGGGCTGGATCGCGCCGATACCGCCGCCACGATCGCCTTTTGTGAGCAAGCGTTTGCGCCTTGGCTGGACGGGCACAGGCTGATGGCAAACATGAGCCATCTGCGCGGCTCGCACTGGCTGAACTTTCCCCGCGTCGCCAACGAGACCTGGGTGAAGGATAATATCGTCCTGGTCGGCGACGCTGCGCACTCGGCGCATTTTTCCATCGGTTCCGGCACCAAGCTGGCATTGGAGGATGCGATTGCGTTGGCGCGCGCCTTCGATCGTCATGGCTCGGATGTGGCTGCCGCGCTGGCGGCGTATGAAGCGGAGCGCAAGATCGACGTGCTGCGAATCCAATCGGCGGCGCGCAACTCTACCGAATGGTTCGAGAATGTCGCCCGCTATGCCCGCCTGGAACCGGAGCAATTTGCCTATTCGTTGCTGACGCGCAGCCAGCGCATCAGCCATGAGAATCTGCGCCTGCGCGATCGCCCCTGGTTGGAGGGACTGGAACGCTGGCTGGCCGAGCATGCGGGGCATCCGACCAATCGCGCCATTGCGCCGATGTTTTTGCCGTTCCGGTTGCGGCAGATGCGGCTGGCCAACCGCATCGTCGTTTCGCCGATGGCGACCTACAGCGCGCAGAACGGCATGCCAAACGATTTCCACCTGGTGCATCTCGGAGCTCGGGCGCTGGGCGGTGCGGGACTGGTGTTCACCGAAATGGTCTGCGTCACGCCGCAGGGCCGCATCACGCCCGGCTGCGCCGGCTTGTGGTCCGAGACGCAGATGGATGCCTGGGTACGCATCGTCGAGTTCGTGCACCTGCAATCGGATGCGAAAATCTGTTTGCAACTCGGCCATTCCGGTCCGAAGGGATCGACGCAGCTCGGCTGGGAGAAAATGGACGCGCCACTACCTGCCGGGAATTGGGAACTGATCGGGCCGTCTCCAATCCCGTGGAGTCCGTACAACCAGGTGCCGCGCGCCATGACTCGCGACGACATGGACGCAGTGTGCGACGCATTCGTGACGGCGACGCAATACGGTCAGCGCGCCGGGTTCGACATGCTGGAATTGCATGCGGCGCACGGTTACCTGCTGTCATCATTCATTTCGCCGCTGACCAACCAGCGCGCCGACGAGTATGGTGGATCATTGCGCAACCGCCTGCGGTTCCCGCTGGAAGTGTTCCGTGCCATGCGCGCGGCATGGCCGGCGCACAAGCCGATGTCGGTGCGGATTTCCGCCACCGATTGGGTGGAGGGCGGCATTGTCCCCGCCGATGCGGTGGAGATCGCGCGGGCTTTCCAGGCCGAAGGCGTCGATCTGATCGACGTGTCAGCGGGCCAGACCTCGATCCAGGCGCAGCCTGTGTACGGAAGGATGTTCCAGACGCCGTTCGCCGACCGAATCCGCAACGAAGTCGGCATCGCCGCCATGGCCGTCGGCAACATCACGGAGCCGGACCATCTGAACGCGATCATCGCCTCCGGCCGCGCCGACCTGTGCGCTTTGGCACGTCCGCATCTGACCGATCCGCATTTCGCGCTGCGGTCCGCTGCCGCGCTTGGCTACAAGGAACAATGGTGGCCGAAACAATATCTGGCGGGCAAGGCGCAGATCGAGCGGCTGACTGGCCGCGCCGACACCGATTATGCGGCGGTGATATGACGACGGCCATCATCACCGGCGGCGCCAAGGGCATCGGCCTTGCCATCGCACGCCGACTTGCCGCGGATGGCGCGTCCATCGCGTTGATCGGCCGCGACACTGCGGCGCTCGAAAGCGTCGCGATCGAACTGGACGCGCGTCATGCCACCGCCGACGTCACCAACGCCGAAGGCCTGTGCGATGCCATCGCCGCGCTCGGTCCGTGCGACATTCTGGTGAACAACGCCGGCGCCGCGCTTTCGAATCCGTTCGCCCGCCACACGCTGGACGATTTCCAATCAATGCTCGCGGTCAACCTGCTCCCTGCGGTTACCGCCTGCCAGTGCGTTCTGCCACACATGCGCGCCCAAGGCTTCGGCCGTATTGTCAACATCGCCAGCACCGCCGGCCTGAAGGGCTATCCCTATGTCACCGCCTATGCCGCGGCGAAGCACGCTTTGGTAGGGTTCACGCGCGCGCTCGCATTGGAAACTGTAAAGGACGCCATCACCGTCAACGCCGTCTGTCCCGGCTTCACCGACACCGACATGGTGACGCGCTCCGCCGCCACCATCGCCGCCGCGACGGGCCGTTCGAAACAGGAAGCGCGTGCGCAACTGGCATCTACGAACCCGGCGGGGCGGCTGATCACACCGGAAGAGGTCGCCGCGGCCGTCGCTTTCCTGTGTCGTCGCGACGCGGGCGCGATCACTGGCCAGGCGATCGTCGTCGCGGGGGGCGAGATGTGACATGACGATACCACCCGCCATGCATGTCCGCCGGGGGATAACCGGCAAAGGCCGTCATCGACGGACCGGCTTCAGGGGGATTGAATGAACGCGCACAACGAGACCGGCCAGCGACTGTTGCAGCCTGCCGCATGGCCGCGCCCTCGTGGCTATGCCAACGGCATTGCCGCTGCCGGCGAAACGATCTTCCTGGCCGGTCAGGTCGGCTGGGATGCGCAAGGCCATTTTGCCCCCGATCTGCCCAGCCAGGTCGGTCAGGCGCTATCGAATATCGTCACGTTGCTGGCCGAGGCGGGCGCCGAACCGCAGCATCTTGTACGCCTCACCTGGTTCGTTATCGATTTGGCGTCGTATCGGGCGCAACAGACGGCAATCGGACGAGAGTATCAGCGCGTGCTTGGCAAACACTTTCCGGCCATGTCTGTCATCGGTGTCTCGCAACTGGTCGATGCCGGCGCGCTGGTGGAAATCGAGGCGACCGCTGTGCTGCCGCCGTGGCATCCGCCGCAGGCACGGTCATGAAATTGGTACCGAAACTATCGTTGCCTGAGATCACGCGCCCGTGCGCAACCGCGCCAATGGGTCAATCTGTCGACAGGGAGTGTTGGATGAAAGCGCGTCTGTTTGCGGCCGTCATGGCCATGGGACTGCTTGGCGCAACGGCGGCAGCGCAAGCGCAGATCAAGATTGGCGCCATTCTCTCCATCAGCGGCCCCGGCGCGGCGATGGGCGTCGGCTACAAGGGCGCGTTCGATTTCTTCCCGAAGGAAATTGCCGGTCAGCCGGTGGAATACATCATCCGCGACGATGCGACGGATGCCAGCACCGGCTACACCATCGCGCAGAAGATGATTTCGGAAGATCATATCGACGCCTTCATCGGTCCGTCGCTGACGGCGACCGATGCGGCGGTGGCACCGCTGGCCAATCAGGCGCATGTGCCGATGATTGCCATGGCGCCGTATGAATACGATCCGGCCAAGCAGCCCTATACATTCAATGACGCGCAGCCTTTGCCGCTGATGGTGGCGGAGGTGTTCAAGTACATGCAGCAGCACGGGGTGAAGACGATCGGCTATATCGGCTTCTCCGATGGCTGGGGCGATCAGGTGCTGGCCGGCACAAGGCTGGCAGCGGCGGCCGACGGCATGAAGATCCTGGCCGATGAGCGCTATGCCCGCACCGATACCTCGGTAGAGGCGCAGGCGCTGAAGCTGATCAGCGTGCATCCGCAGGCGATCATGATGGGCAATTCGGCGACCCCGGCGGCGCTGCCGGTCGTAGCGCTGCGGCATCTCGGTTACAAGGGCGGCATCTACGGCAACCACGGCATTGTCAGCCCGGCCTTTATCAAGGTGGGCGGTGCGGCGGTGAGCGGCGTGATCGCCGATACGTCGCCCCTGGTGGTCTACACGCAGTTGCCGGACAGCAACCCGATCAAGCCGGTCGCCGAAGCGTTCATGAAGGAGTACGCGGCGAAGTTCGGACCGCAGAGCGTCAACCCGTTCGCCGGTTACAGCTATGACGCGATGCTGCTGCTGAAGAATGCCATCCCCGCCGCATTGAAGGCCGGCAAGCCAGGTACTGAACAATTCCGCGAAGCGCTGCGCGATGCGCTGGAGAAGACGCACAATCTGGTGGGCGTCAGCGGCGTGTACAACATGTCGCCCACCAACCATAACGGGCAGGATTCCCGGGCGGCCGTGCTGGTGGAAGTGAAGGACGGGGCGTGGCGCGCGCTTCAATAGGGGCGGGACACGCCTGTGCTCTCGGTGCCATTGCGAGGCAGGGAGTACTGTCATTGCGAGGCCCACAGGGCCGAAGCAACCCCGATCGTGAGTACGCACGAACACACGAGAGCCGGGTACTGTTCGACCGAGATTGCTTCGTCACTTCGTTCCTCGCAATGACATCGGATCGTTCCCCACGATGACAACCCGCGCGTCCCTCAACGTGGTGGAATCCACCTGATCCAATGGACTGGTTTGTTTTCTTCGCATTGCTGCAGGACGGCATTACCACCGGTGCCATCTACCTGCTGCTGGCGATCGGCCTGCTGATCGTGTTCTCTGTGACGCGCGTCATCTTCGTCCCGCAAGGCGACCTGCTGGCGTTTGGCACGCTCACCGTGGCGGCATTGCAATCCGGCCACCTGCCCGGCACGTTATGGCTGCTGGACGGGGTCTCAGCCCTGGCACTCATCGCATCGCTGTTCCAAGGACGCCGAGCGGCGCTGCGTGGGGTGCTGGCCTGGGGTATCTATCCCGCCGTCGTCACGGCCATTGCGTTCGTCCTCGCACCACGCGAACTTCCCGCTATCTCCATCATCCTTGCGTTAGCCATCGTCACGCCAATGGGGCCGCTGATCTGGCGATTCGCATTCCGGCCGATCGCCAATGCCTCGGTCCTGGCACTTTTGATCCTCGCCATGGCGTTGCATTTCGTGCTGATCGGGCTGGGCCTGGTGTTCTTCGGCCCGGAAGAAGCCGGCGCGCCACCGATTACCGACGCAAGTTTCGACCTTGGCAGTTTGAACGTCTCCGGCCAGTCGCTGGCTGTGCTGGCGTGCTGCGGCGTGTTGGTGCTGGGCCTGCGCTGGTTCTTCGGCGCCACGATCCATGGCAAGGCTTTGCGCGCGGCTGCATCGGACAGGTTGGGCGCGCGCCTGGTCGGGATCGACGCGAGCGCAACAGGGGCGGTCGCGTTCGGGCTCGCGTCTTTCATTGCCGCGTTGGCTGGCGTGCTGATCGGCGCGGTGACGCCGCTGTCCTACGATGCCGGCTTCGACATCGGCCTTAAGGGATTCGTCGCGGCGATCATGGGTGGGCTGGTGTCCTATCCGATGGCAGCGGCCGGCGCGATCCTGGTGGGCGTGCTGGAATCGCTCAGCAGTTTCTGGGCCAGCGCCTATCGCGAGGTGATCGTCTTTACGCTGCTGATTCCGGTTTTGGTGTGGCTGTCGTTGCGTAGCGGGTCGCCCGAGGATCGGGCGTGATGTCGCGGGCGTCGCCGCCGCCACGCCTGATAAGTGGATCGACCTCCGACCGCCTGTGCGTAGATGGCCGGGTCAAGCCTGGCCATGACGGGATGCTGCGGACGTGGACTGTATCGTTTGCCGCCGCCGCTCTCATCGTGATGGTTCCCGCAATATTGCCAACCTTCTACGTCACGCTGCTCGGCTATGTCGGAATGGCAACGCTGGTTGCACTGGGTCTGGTGCTGCTGACCGGCATCAGCGGCCAAACGTCCTTTGGCCAGGCCAGCTTTGTCGGCATCGCTGCTTACGCAACCACGGTGCTCACCAAATTCTTCGATGCACCGCCGATCGCCGGACTGGCTGCTGGGCTCCTCCTCACCGGCGTCGTCGCGTGGTTGCTCGGCCTTGTCACCGCGCGCTTGTCCGGGCATTTCCTTGCGCTTGTCTCGGTCGCGTGGGGCATCAGCTTCTTCTCCTTGTTCGGAACAATCCCGCAACTCCACGGCTTCAACGGCATCGGGAACATCCCGCCGCTACGCCTCGGTCCGTTCTCCGCGGTGAATTTGCGCGTTAACCTCGGCATCATCTGGGCCGCCGTCGTCCTGATCATGGCAATGTCTGCGAACCTGCTGGATTCTCGCCTTGGCCGCGCCATCCGCACGCTCAACGGCGCACGCCTGATGGGCGCCAGCGTCGGGATCGACACCGTGCGTCTCAGCCGCACCGTCTTCGTCCTTGCTGCGCTCTGCGCCGCCATCGCCGGCTTCCTGTTCGCGCATTTCCAACGCTTCGTCAGCCCGACACCGTTCAGCCTCGGCGCCAGCATCGACTATTTGTTCATGGTGATTATCGGTGGGGCTGGCTCGCTATGGGGCGCGCCCATCGGGGCCGCGCTCGTGGTGGTGCTGCGCGACCAGTTCAACGACTGGGTTCCCCGCATCACCGGCCAGGCCGGCAATTTCGAATCGCTGGTGTTTGCGCTGGTCGTCATCGTGCTGCTGCAACGCGCGCCGGACGGCTTGCTGCCATTGCTCATGCGGTTCAAACGACACGCTCCCCCGCACGCCGAACCGGGCGACGATGCGCCGCCCGAACAACTTCCCGCCCCGGCCACCATCCCCGGTGAAGAATTGCTGGCGCTGGAGGCGATTTCACGCAATTTCGGTGGCCTCGCCGCCAATCGCGATGTCAGCTTCACCGTTCACGCCAGCGAGATCGTCGCCCTGATCGGCCCGAATGGCGCCGGCAAGACTACGTTGTTCAATGTCATCAGCGGCGTCCTGCCGCCCAATTCCGGCAGCATCCGTCTGTTTGGCGCATCGGCCACGCACCTCTCGCCGCGCCATGTCGCCGCGCTGGGCCTCGCGCGCACGTTCCAGCATGTGAAGCTGCTGCCGGACCGCAGCGTGTTGGAAAACGTGGCGCTCGGGGCGCATCTATTGGGCCGCGCCGGATTGCTGCGCGCCATGTTGCGGCTGGATCGTGCGGAGGAAACGCGCCTGCTGTCTGAGGCGCGGATACAGGCGATGCGGGCCGGCATTGCGAACGTGCTGCTCGTTCCCGCTGGCGATCTGCCGCTGGGCCAGCAGCGGGTGGTGGAAATCGCCCGCGCACTCTGTCTCCGCCCACGCCTGCTGCTGCTGGATGAACCTGCCGCGGGCCTGCGCCTGCCAGAGAAGCAGCGTCTCGCGGCTCTGCTGCGCCAATTGCGCGCCGAAGGCATGGGCGTGCTTCTGGTCGAGCATGACATGGACTTCGTCATGCAGCTCGCCGATCGCGTGGTGGTGATGGATTTCGGCCAGAAGATCGCCGAGGGTCCGCCGGAACGCGTGCAATCCGATCCAGCGGTCATGGAAGCCTATCTGGGCGGGCTGACATGACCGTTCCGCTGCTGCAACTCGAGAACCTGCGCGCCGGCTATGGCCACGTCGAAGTCCTGCACGGCGTCGCGCTTGCGGTACCGGAAGGACAGATGGTCGCCATCGTCGGCCCAAACGGCGCCGGCAAGACGACGCTGATGTCGGCCGTGATGGGCCTGCTGCCGCGCAACGGCGGTACAATCATGTATAGCGGTGCGTCGGCGGGTACCACGGAAGCCATGGTCGCCGCCGGCGCCATTCTCGTTCCGGAACACCGCGCCTTGTTTGCGGACATGAGTGTGGAGGACAACCTGCTGCTCGGCTTCTACCCGCGCCGCAGCATGGGCGAGCGCGACGCGCGCCCGGCAATGCAGGAGGTGTTCGCGATCTTTCCGCGCCTGGCCGAACGCCGCCGCCAGTTGGCCGCAACATTGTCGGGAGGGGAACGGCAGATGCTGGCGCTCGGCCGTGCGCTGATGGGGCGGCCTCGGCTGCTGTTGCTGGATGAACCAAGCCTCGGGCTGGCACCGATGCTGGTGCGCGAGATCTTCCGCGTGCTGGCCGATCTGCGCGCGCGCGGCCTGTCGATTCTGCTGGTCGAGCAAAATGTGAGAGCAGCGCTACAGATTTCGGATTATGGGTATGTGCTGGAGATGGGCGAAGTGGCGGCCGAAGGGCCAAGCGGCGAACTCGCACGGAATCCGCGCGTGTTGGAAACCTATCTGGGTCAGCGGCGTCCGCATGCCGGCCACTGATGGCGCACTGATGCCCGACCGCGAAGCCGCTGTTGGCAACGGCGCCCGTCTGCCGCTGCGCATCTGGCTGCGCCTGCTGACCTGCGTGAACATGACCGAGGCGATGGTGCGTGCGCGCCTGCACGCACAGTTCGGTACCACGCTGCCACGGTTCGATGTGCTCGCGGCGCTGGATGCGGCCGGCAAGGAGCTCTCGATGGGCGCCTTGTCGGCGCGGCTGATGGTCACCAGCGGCAACGTCACTGGACTGATCAAGGCGATGGAGCAGGATGGGCTGGTGGAGCGAAGGCGGCATCCTGGGGATCGGCGGAGCACGTTGATCGGCATGACCGATGCCGGGCGGCTGTTGTTCTCTCGCATGGCGCCCGCGCATGCACGCTGGATCGAGCAAGCGATGGCGGGGTTGGATCGTGCCGAGACGACGGAACTGTGGGACATGCTGGGACGTTTGAAGGATTCGGTGCGTGATGCGGGTTCGGTGCCGCAGGCACGGCAGGCAAAGCGCGGCGCGTAGGTAGCGGTGCACGACTGACATTGCGAGGAGCGCGGCGATTGCCGAGCTGCCATTGCGAGGGACGCGGCAATTCTCGATATGTCATTGCGAGGAGCGACGCGACGAAGCAATCTCGGTCGACGAGGGCGTAGAAACGGTCCGGGCACTCATTTCAGCGAGGTTGCTTCGTCGCTTCGCTCCTCGCAATGACATGTATGGGAGGAAACCATGGTCGCAGAAGCCTATCAGGTCGCCCCGAATCGTTACCGCGAACGCTACGGCCGCTACTTCGAAGATTTCGTCGTGGGCGACATTTACGAACACCGCCCTGCCCGCACCATCAGCGAGGCCGATAATACCTGGTTCACCCTGCTGACCATGAACCAACACCCGCTGCATTTCGACGCCGAATACGCCAAGCACAGCGAGTTCGGTCGCTGCATCATCTGCTCTCCGCTGACCGTCGCGCTGATGGCCGGCATGAGCGTCAGCGATGTCAGCCAGAAGGCTATTGCCAATCTTGGCTGGCGCGAGATCAGGCTGACCCATCCATTGTTCATCGGCGACACGCTGTCCGCCGAATCCGAAGTGCTGGACAAGCGGGACAGCAAGTCGCGGCCGCAGGCCGGCATCGTCACCGTGCAGACGCGCGGGTTCAATCAGCAAAGCACCGTGGTCTGCGTGTTCGATCGCACCATCCTGGTGGGGAAGCGGGGCTTCGATACCGAAGCCAAGGCCGGTTATTGAAGGAGCGCCGCCCATGCAGCCTTTGCACGGCATTCGAGTCCTCAGCGTGGAATCCTACGGCGCCGGTCCGTATGGCACCATGCACCTCGCCGATCTCGGCGCCGAGGTCGTCAAAATCGAAGCGCCGGCGCGCGGCAATACTGCGCCGGGGGACAGCGCGCGCCATGCCGGCCCGTTCTTCCTTGGGCCGAACGACAGCCAGTTCTTCCAAAGCTTCAACCGCAACAAGCGCAGTGTCGTGCTGGATCTGCATCATCCGGATGGCTACGCGGCGTTTCTGAAGCTCGCGGCGAAAGCCGACGCGGTGCTGAACAATCTGCGCGGCGATCAGCCTGGCAAGCTGCGGCTGACCTATGCGGACATGAAGGCCGTCAACCCTCGGCTGGTGTGCGCGCATCTGTCCGGCTACGGCCGCACGGGGCCGCGTGCCGGTTGGCCGGCGTACGACTACCTGGCGCAATCGGAGGCCGGCTATCTGCATCTGACCGGCGAACCAGACGGGCCGCCGACCCGCATGGGCCTTTCGATCATCGACTTCATGTCCGGCGTCACCATGGCCTTTGCGCTGACGGCGGCGCTGCTGGGTGCATTCCGCAGCGGTCAGGGCTGCGACGTGGACGTGACGCTGTACGATGTGGCGATGCACCAGCTCACCTATCCGGCGACATGGTATATGAACGAGGGTCATGCTGCAGAACGCCGCCCACGTTCTGGCCACCCCGCCATCGTCCCGTGCGAAATGTTCCCAACGGCCGATGGCTCGCTGTTCATTATGTGCATGACGCCGAAATTCTGGACGGAGTTATGCGAAGCGATCAGCCGGCCGGAACTTGCGGCGGACCCGCGCTTCAGCGGCTTCCCGCAACGCCTCGCCAACCGTGAAGCGCTGGTCGACATCCTGGATGCCGTTTTCCGCCGCGCCACGACGGGCGAATGGATGCAACGGCTCGGTGGCCGTGTGCCTGCCGCGCCGATCCTGACGCTGCCGCAGGCCTTGGAAAATCCGTATTTCGAAGCCACCGGGGGCGTGCTCAAGGTCGCGCACCCGCGCCGGCCGGATTTGAAGATGGTTGCGTGCCCAATCCGGATCGATGGAGAACGGCCGGGTGCATTCGCCGGCCCGGCGCTTGGCGCCGACACCGAGCGATTCCTGTGCGAAGCCGGATTGGACGCAACCGAGATCGCCGCCCTTCGTTCGGCTAAGGCAATTTGACCGCCGGACCCCATATCGTGGCCGCTGCAACCGGGACTGAAATATCGCGACTCTTCACGCGGCCGCTCAGAACGTCGTCATGTCGCCGCGATCGCCTCGATCTCGATCATGAAATCCGGACCGTACAGCTTCGACACCTCCACCAGGGTGATGGCAGGAGCAGCGGGTGGGGTCACTGTCGCGAAGAACCGGTTCCGGGCGTCGCGATACGCGGCCAGATGCGCCATGTCGCGAACGAAGACCGTGAGCTTGACCAGGTTTGCCGCCGTGCAGCCGACGGACCGCAGAGCGATCCCCAGGTTGCGAAACACCTGCTCGGCCTGGGCAGAAAAGTCGTTCCTGCCAACCAGGATACCGTCGCGGTCGAGCGCAGTCTGGCCGGCAATGAAAATAATGCGGCTCGCCTGCACATCGACAATTTGGGAATAGCCGGGCGGAGATCCCAGGCCTGGCGGGTTTGAATGTTTGATTGTCATCGATGTATTATCGGACATTCCAGGCACTCCATCTGCATTCGACGGCCGGCCCTTGCGGCCGCTGGCGTCCAGGCAGCGTTATGCTAGACTTCCGCCGCTTCCAAGCCCAGGACGGAGAACCAGGATGAAACGCCTCATTCTCGCTGTTGCGATCCTTGCCGGCCTGACCGGCGCGGTGGCCGTATCGGCCGGATTGCTCGCGACACCGGCTGCCGCCTGCAACGGCACCGACCACACAACCTGACCGCGTCGCGCGCCCAATGCCCCACGGCATCGGGCGCGTGCGCCGCTACGGGGACGGAGAGCTCCCATGGAAGTACAAGCGCTTGGCTATGTCGGAATCGGTGCGTCCAATCTTTCCGAGTGGTCCGATTTCGCCGGCAACTGGCTTGGCATGCAGATGGTGGAACGCGGCAATGCCGCGCGCGCCTTCCGCATGGATGACCGCAAGCAGCGCCTGATCGTCGATCGCTCGCTGCCTGACGGCGACCGTTATTTCGGTTGGGAAGTGGCGGACTCTGCGGCGCTCGATGCGCTGGCGGCACGGCTGGAAGCGGCCGGCGTGCCGGTGCGGCGCGAGACGCTGGCGCTGGCCGATCAACGTTGCGTGCGCGAGCTGATCAGTTTCAGCGATCCAGCCGGTAATCGGCTGGAAGCGTTCTACGGCGCGGCCATCGCAGATGAACCGTTCAAGCCGGGGCGGGCGATATCGGGGTTCCGTACCGGGCCGCTCGGCATGGGGCACGCCGTGTTCCATGTGAAGAACATCGACGACCTGATGGGCTTCTATCACCAGACGCTTGGCTTCGGCATCAGCGACTACATCACGACACCCTTCCGCGCGTTCTTCCTGCATGTGAATCCGCGCCACCACAGCGTGGCGTTCATCGAGACCGGGCGGCAGGATCTGCATCATCTGATGGTGGAGTTGTATTCGCTGGACGATGTCGGCCAGGGCTACGACATCGCGTTGGGCGAGCCCGAGCGCATAGCAACCACGCTGGGGCGGCATCCGAACGATGCGGTGACGTCGTACTATTTGAAATCGCCGTCCGGGTTCATGTTGGAATACGGTTGGGGCGGCAGGGACGTGACGCCAGGCAACTGGACCCCGACGGAAATCACCGTTGGTCCCAGCTTGTGGGGCCACGACCGCACCTGGCTGCCGGAGGACCAGCGCGCACAGGCCCGGGCGATGCGACTCAAGGCGGCAGCCGATGGGCAGCGTGCACCGGTCAATGTGATCGACGGGAACTACCAGCGAATGGCAGGTGTCTGTCCATGGTGGGACGCGGTGCGCGGCGAGGGTTGAGGACCGAGGGCGCGACAGAGCGCCGCAAATACACCACCGGCTAGGCCACCAGTTCCAAAGAGTCCTGCGGGTACCAGGTCGCCCCGCCGAGGTGAAGCTCCACCTCAGTCAGTCCACTGAACGATTCAAATAGCCCCGCCGGCAGCATGGCGTCGCCATCGGTCCATCGCATGCCGGTTTCCGGCTCGAAACCATGGAAGCCCTGGGTCAGCCGCGGATCATCCGGCTCCAGAATCGCCAGCCGCGCGCCTCGCCGCACCGCCACACGCCGTAACGCCACGCCCAGCGGCCGAGGATCGCGCGCCAGCCCCAATTCCTGGGGCACAGCACTTCGCGAGACCACGCGCACGCAGCAGGGCCTGGCTGCCAGCCGGAACAGATGGACAGGCCCGCGGTGCCATGCTGCGTCGACGCGGACGCCATCCACCCACAAATGCAGGTCAGGATCGTCCGTCACCGGCATGCCGGGGCGCGGCCCCGCGCGTTCCAGCAAACGGCGCCACACGGCATCCACGACCGGCCCACCCGTCAGAACAGGTGCACAGGGCGGCAGCGCCGGCAGATCCCATCCGCTGTTGGCGTTGGCGAACAGCCAGCGGTTTCCGTCGTCGCGATAGCTTTCCGCGGGCGCGCCGTTCGCAAGCAGCACGTCGTGCCGATCCAGCTCGACGTGGTACAGCGAGACTTCCTGCGCCCGATCATCCCAGACAATCGAGCGGTGATTCACCAGGAACTCCACCGGGATCAGCACATCGTCGAGCCACAAAGCATGACCCTTGGTGACGCGCAGGTCGTGATACGGCACGTTGCCCGCCAGCGCGCTCTTGCGGACGATCACAGGCGTCGCCGCACTGCGCCGGCCGCGCGCGGCCAACACCTTGCCGACGCCGATCCACACGATGCGCCGCACCGCGCCGCTCGCCGTCAGCACGGTGTCGCCGGCCGCCAGCCGTTCCACGAACACGTCGCCCCGTGGTGTCGCCAGCCGCGTGCCCGCGCAGAAGCACAGCGTGGTCAAATCGGTGCCGTTCGCGCCATCGTTGGTCGCCTGCACGCTGCCCGGTTGGGCAAGCGCCAGTGGAAACGAAGCGCTGCCGGCGGGCGCCGTGTAGTCCAGCGTACCGTTCACCCACGACACACTGGTGTAAGACACGCCGCGAAGGTCGATCGTGTCGCCGGCCGCCAAACCGGCCACCGCACCCGCCATGCTGGCGGTGCCCTCTACAATCAGGGTCGCGTTGCTGCCGCCGAACACAACCGTCTCACCGCTTGCGACAGCGCCCGCCACGTCCAGCGTTGCGCCGGCGGCCAGGGTGATCGCGCCGGGACCGCTCAGCGTCACACCCGCATCGATCGTGTTGGTACCCGTCAGCGACCAGCTTGCGCCGGCATCGACGGTGATCTGCTCGAAATCCACATACTGGCCGCCGAGACCCTGCAGCACACCACTGCCGGATGTGGAAGCCAGCTCCAGTGTGCTGACGGCGTCGGCCGCGCCGGGCGCGTTCCCGCCGTCGACAGTGCCGACGAATGTCGCGCCGGGATAGATCACCAGCCGGTTGGTCGCGCCCGCGCCGAACGCCACCGCATCCTGCCCGCCGGCGATACGTCCGGCGTTCCAGATCGTGCTGGCGGCCCCCGACAGGTGGACGCCGATTTGGGTGCCCGTAATGGTGCCGCCGGCCGTGTTCGTTACATAGCCGCCGCTGGTCACCACGATGCCGGCGCCGTTGCCGAAGATGCCGGTTCCCGCGATGCTGCCCTGGTTGACGACAGTGGCGGCGACGAGATTCAGCCCATATTTGCCGCCGATGATCGTCCCGTTCGACTGGTTGGTAACCAGCGATGCGCGCGATACGCCGTAATAGCCGCCGCTGATCTGGCCATTGTTGACCACCGTCCCCTGGTTCGGGGCGTCGATGCCTACATGGTTGGCGGTGATGATGCCGCCGATGACCGTGCCATTCGACTGGACCGACTGATTGATGACGAACCCGTCGGCCTGCAGGTCGATGCCAATGCCGTACGTGCCGCTGGCGTTGGCTGTCGCATTAATGACACCGGCGTTGTTTACGGTGCCCGATTGGAGGTACACGCCCTCCAGCCCGGTGATCGTCCCGACGGTCGTGCCGCTGGCCTGGTTGTAGACATACGCAGCACTCGAATCGAACACACCGTGGCCTGGTCCAGTGATCAGCCCCAGATTCAGGACGGTGCTGGCGATGCCGCCGCTGAGCTGGATCCCGTCGACCGATGGTCCGGTGGCGCCAATCGTGCCGCCGCCTTGGTTGGTAACGAACCCGCCACCCGGCATCAGCACCCCGGCGGATGACCCGCCATACAGGACGCCGGCGTTCGTCAGAGTCCACTCGGTTCCGGTTGTTGCGTAGAGCGCGTACCCGCCAGAGGTGATCGTCGCGGTATCGGTCACCGTCACCGGGTTCGCCGACGTGCCGACGAGCCTGGTTCCGCTCGACTGACTGCCCGTGATGGTCGTGCCGCTCATAGGAACCTCCCGGCGCCGGGGCCGATGCCGATGTGCCGATTCGCGTTCCGGACGCGTGGGCGCATGATAGGAATGATGGCGCCACGTGGCCAAAGGTTGGGTTGCAGCGTGGTATCGCTCGCGTCAGCCGGCCGTGATCCAGGCGTGAGAAGCGCTTGCAGTTCACATGAAATTTTCGAGGGCGGCGGCAACCGGCAGGCGGCCAAATCGCGGTCACGCCCGCATCTGCGTGTGACGCCCCGCAAGTTGGTTCCGGTTGTAGAAATTCCGTAACTGCCCAGGTACCCGACGCTGTCAGACCGAGCGCAAGTCGGCGATCAGACGCGCCGGATCGCTGGTCAGGGTGGCGAGGATATCCCAGCCCTGCTTGCGTGCGGTGGAGAGAACCGAACGCA
>Ga0335075_10007599_pt1 | contig 16672 bp, 15 predicted proteins | sample Lox_Sample_24_FD_206723 | JGI IMG/M metagenome (GOLD analysis project Ga0335075, IMG submission 206723) | Soil microbial communities from Loxahatchee National Wildlife Refuge, Florida, United States - Lox_Sample_2.4 | ecosystem: Environmental > Terrestrial > Soil > Wetlands | place: USA...
GCTCATCGACGGCAGCTCGACGGTGGCGCCGACCCCGGCGGTCGTGATGAGGTGGCGCGGCCATGCCTGCCCGATCCGGGTGGGCGCACCACAATGCCCGGTGCCGGAACTCCAGAGAGACCGGATGCGGCATCTGCCGGAATGGCCATGCGCGATCCCCAGAAGTCGAACGCTCGTAGCTCCAGGCGGGCGCGTCCACGATGCTGCGGTCGTCGCGGTCGAGTTGCAGCAGGATCTCCGCCTCGACCTCTCGCATGGACATCGGCGCGGACCACAGGTCCCACGATCCTTCGTCGGGCTCGCGGAGCAGCCCGTTGACGTCGGGCTTCTCCTGGTACCCGAGGCGTCCGGTCTGCACGGCCTGCCGCCGCAAATACCAGCGGTCAAGCCGGTGCTGCAGTTCGGCCTTGACGGATGCGGCGCGTTCGGCCTCGTGGGTGACGACCTCGGCCCGCGCGGTGACCGCGTCTAGCAGCGCCGCGACGACCGGCCCGGACAGCGGGACCGAGTGCGCGGCGACGTTGGGCAGCGCCGAGACACCGGAATGCTGCAGCAGGGTGACCAGCACACCGGTCAGCCCGCGGTCGATCGCCCGGTCGCTGAACGGTGTTGTGGTCAGCCCCTCGACGCGCAGCCCGAACGTGGCGTGGTCGTACCCGACGACTCATAGTGCGCCAGGTCGCGGGGGCGCGACCATTGGTAAATGGTCACCACCAGCCCGGCCGCGTCGCCGAGCGGCCGACGCGGGACGTCGCAGGGGCCCGCCCGATCCAGCGGCTGGTGAACCACGTCGTCAGCCGCTCCGTCCTCTCCTCGCTGCCGAGCCCGGCCACGGTGAACGAGGTGCCCGGCGGGGCGAACTCGGCTGCCAGCGCCCGCAGGGTGGAGCGGTAGGCCCGCTGGGTGCTGGCCTGCTCGGGGCCCGACAGCGTCGCTAGGTAGGACGCGGTCGCGGCGGGCAGTGGCGGCGATCCGCCACGGTCGAGTCGGCGGAGCTCCCCCATCCCCGCCCCCGCCAGGTTCCGGGCGCCGGGTCGGCGACGGCCAGCGCCTGGCGGATGAGGGCGGCCAGCGCGGCATCGCCCGCCTCGTCCAGGATCGCCGCGAGGTTCGCGGCCTGCTGCGGGGGCAGCCGGACCCAGGTCAGTGTCCTGTCCTCGCCGGGGCGCCGGGTCCGGTCGAGGATGACCTCCGGTCGGCCGTCGCCGCTTTCCAGGAGGGCGGGGTAGACGCTGACGAGGCTGCCCCGCTTGGGCCTGGTGCGCTCGCCGAAATGGGGCACGGGCCTGCTGGTCTCGTCGGTGCCGGTGTGGTCGGTGGCGCACCACGGCGGGCAGTCTGGGCGCCGAGCGCCGAAGACGGTCATCTCGGGCGCAACGGCGGTTGTAGGGTCGGACGCATGCGTGCGCTTATCGATGGCCTGGTTGAAGCCGCCCAGCGGGAAGGCATGGAGCTCTACGGGGTGCACGTCTACCGACACGGGGCGGAACCTGTCGAGCGGCGGCTCCGCTCGGACGACCGGGTCAACCTCTGGTCGGTGTCGAAGACGTTCACGTCCGTCGCGCTCGGCATCGCCGAGGCCGAGGGCCGCCTCGCCCTCGACGACCCAGCCCTCGACTACTACCCGGAGCTGCGCCCGCTCGCCGCCCCGGGCCTGGACCAGGTCACGCTGCGCCACCTGCTGACCATGACGTCCGGCAGCCCGCACTCCTGGTTCGCCGACGAGCCGGTCACGGTTCCCGACCTGGCGGCGGACTTCTTCGCCACCCCGCTCGCGCACGAGCCCGGTACCTGGTTCAGCTACACCGGCACCGGCCCGTACGTCGCGGCCCGGGCGCTGCGCGCCGCGACCGGCGCCAGTGTGCGCGACTACCTGCTGCCCCGGGTCTTCGGCCCGCTCGCCATCCACAACCCCCAGTGGCACACCTGCCCGCTCGGCCACCCGGTCGCCGAGAGCGACCTGTACCTGACCACGTCGGAACTGGCCCGCTTCGGCAGGCTGCTGCTCGACGAGGGGCGGCACGACGGCCGTCAGCTCGTCCCCGCGAAGTACTGCGCGCGCCTGGCCCGGGAGAGCGTCCCCACCGAGAACCCGGACGACCCCGAGGGCTTCCGCATGGCCGGCCGCTACGGCCTTGGCGTCTGGTGCGAGTCCGACGGCGACTCGTACCGCATGGCGGGCCGCTACGGCCAGCTGTGCTTCGTCTGCCCGCCCCAGGAGGCCGTCGTCACCGTCACCGCCCACGTGGAGGCGGGCTCCCCCCGTACCAACATCACCGCCCTCATCCGCCAGGAAATCCTCGACCGGCTCTAACCTCGCTTAGCGGAGGATCCTGCGTCGCTTTTCCTCGCACCCCTATGTCAAGCCCGAGCCTGCAGCTTGCGGGGTCCCGTATCCACGTGATGCCAGCCGCAGCTGCAGGCTGGCAACTCTCACGGCGGCGACGTGCAGTGCTTATGCGGTCTGTTCGTGTGGCTTACAACCGCTGGATCGACGCTTTGGCAGATCAGGTGCTGCGGCCCTTCATTGTGGAGAAGCGGAACGATGAGGTGCGCAACCCCCGGCTGTTCGACGCTGGCATCGGCGGGAAGTCCCCGCCCAGGCTAATCGAGGGGAGCGAGCCGCGGCGCCTGGTGGTCACCGAGCCGATGATCCAGGTAAGGGCCACGGCGCGGAATGTCCATTCCGGCAGCCTGGGGATCAGTGGCCCGCGCGGGGTGGGCAAGAGCACCATCTTGCAGTTCTTCGGCACGGACGCCGCCGACAGCGATGACGGTGAACTCCGGCTAGTTGTGCCCGCGCCGGTGGATTACGAGCCCAGAGAGTTCATCATTCACCTGTTCAGTCAGTTGTGCGAAGCAGTTCCGCACGGCCCGGCAGACCTGTCGGCGATCGCGGCAGAGACCCGCCGCCACTTGGAGCAGCTCAGGTACCTCAGGACGTATTCGACGAGCTGGTCGGCGTCGCCGACGCCAAGGGCATTCCTGAGCGTCGCGCGCGGGTACGCGAAGGAGCGTGCCGAGCAGCCCGTCACCTTGCCGGAACTGGTGGACAGCTTCCGCAACTACAGCACGCGGGTGGCCTCCTCGCTGCGGCCTGCCAGCAGCGGGGAAGGACTGGTGGTGATCGGAATCGATGAGGTCGACAAGATCCGTGACAGCGATCGTGCCGAAGCGTTCCTCAACGACATCAAGGCGATTTTCGGGGCGCCTGGCTGCTTGCTTCTCGACCTGGTGCCCGAGTACCGGCAGTACGTGATGGTATGGCGCTTTATGCGGATGCGAAGGGGCGGAACTTGCCTCTCACCTGGATATCTGCGTTGTGGACGGTGTCTTTGACGTCCTGCCAGAGGTGCTTGCATCGCGCCGCGGGGCCAATCAGGTGGCTCCCCTCTTCGGTCTCTTGTGCTTTCCGGCCGTACGTTCGATCACGTGGCTTGTGGCTGCCCGCGAGACTGAGGTCGCGTTTTCCGACTGCTCTGCACCTTTGATGCCTCTGAACTGGTGTTTTACGTCGATGACATGCCCGTGACGTCGAGTGGTCGCCTGGGCGGCCGGATCATCTGGGTCGCGGCTTAAGGGGTCCTGGTATGCCAGTCGGTGACCTGGCGTGGTTCATGCGGGAGTCGCGGTCCACGTGGGAGGCCGAGCCAGTATGGCTATCTTCCCCCGACCGGGGACGAGCTGGGCAACCCGCCCGCGACTCCCTGACCCGCGGGCCGCGCCAGGTGCCGACCGCTGATGCCTGCGACGGTCGCCGCGGGAATCAGCCCTGGAGCGTGATCACCACGCCGGTGTCCGCATAGGGAAAGGGGCCCTTGCCCAGGTGTCGCGCACTGTCCACTAGCCGCATGATGGGCACCATCAGGCCGTACTTGGCCTTCACCGTGGATGTGATCGCCTCGAAGTCCGGACCGGAGGTCACCAGCTCAACGGTGCCGGTCACCGGCGTGGTGCCGGCTTTGACCCGGCCTCGGACGTCGCTCGGCTGCAGTGTCAACCTCGGGTTGTTCCGTAGCCGCTTGATTTTTCCGGAGGCCGAGGAGGTCAAGAGGCCGACCCGGCCGCCGTCGAGCGGGATGATCCAGGTCGCCGTTGCGACTGCCACCCCGGTCTTGCGGAAGGTGGCCACGGACACGTACTTCTCCTGCGAGATCGCCTGTTCGGCGTTGCTGCCAGTCATCTGCTTCTCCTAATGTGATCTCCGAGATCGGGATCCGCGTTTGGTGAGAGGACGAACGGCGAAGCCACTGGAGGACACCCGCAGCCGTGGAATCTGTCAAGCGGGCACGGGCCTCACGTCGAGGAGACGGGACAGAAGCAGCCGCCCTTCGCCCTCGGTGGGCGCCAGCGAGGCGGCGATTTCCAGCTCCCCGGCAGCCTCTGCCGTCCGGTCAAGCCGTCGCAGGTTGTCGGCCAGGGCGGCGTGCCAGAGATGGGACCGTTCCATACCGACGATTGCCTCCAGCGCGGCCAGTCCGTGCTGCGGGCGGTCGCGCTCAGTGATCGCAATGGCCCGGTTGAGCACTACGACCGGGTTGGCAGCGACCGACCCGAGCAGGTCGTAGAGTTCGATGATCCGGTCCCAGTCCGTGTCGGCCCAGCTCGTAGTGGTGGAGTGGGCCGAGGCCAGGTGAGCCTGAAGCTGGTAAGGCCCCACCTACCAGCCGACCTGCCGACAGCTCCTTGCAACCACCGCGATCCCTCGGCGATCGCCTCCCGCACCCGCCAGCCCGACCCAGCCAGGTCGGCGAGCCTCGGCCTCCACGCCCTCGCCGTCGTCCGCGAGACCGGCCCCGGCTGGTGCCGGATCAAGCCTTGGCGCGGTAATAGCGGTTCAGATTTTTTCCGGCTTCGCGCCGCGGGGGTGTCCTCTCCGGGCGGGCCCGTCCGTCCTTCCCCTGGGTGGCGCTCGCCACCACGCGGAGAGAAACGAGGAGACCGATGACCAGCAAGACCACCACGGCCGGGTCCGACGCCGACCGGCAGGCCGTTCTCGACGTGCTAGCGCGCGTGTACCAGGCGTGGGAAGCCGGCGACGCCGAGGCGTTCGTGGCCGACTACACCGAGGACGCCAGCGTGATCCAGCCCGGCGTCTACGAGAAGGACCGCGAGGAGATCCGCACGACTATAGCCGCGGCGTTCGCGGGCCCGCTCAACGGGTCGCGGGTGGCCGCCCGCCCGGTGGACGTCCGCTTTCTTACCGGCGACACGGCCATCGTGGTCAGCGAGGACGGGATCATCTTCCCCGGGCAGGACGCTGTCGCGAGCGAGCGCCAGGTGCGCGCGACCTGGGTGCTGGTCATGCGCGACGGCGGCTGGCGCGTCGCCTCCTACCACAACAGCCCCGCCAGCTAGGGTGTCATCTTCCGGGTGCGGGGCGCCTTCCTGCCAGGGAGGCGCCCGCACCCGGATCTGAACAGCTGGGGGGTCCGCAACAGCGTTGGCACGGTCGTGATCGCCAGAGTAAAACGGTGTAGACCTGGTCGGCTGAACGGAAGGGGCCCTTGACGATGGCGCTGTATGTGGCCTTGTGCTACTACGACCGGGACCAGTCCTGGGAGGACGTGCCGGATCCGGAGTCCTCCCCCGAGTACACGGAGTTTGCCCGGCGGGCCACCGAGGCCGGGGTCATGCGCGGCGGCGAGGCTCTGCACCCGGTGACCATGTCGACGACCATCACCGTCTCGGGCGGCAAGGGCGGCGACGTCCTGGTGACCGACGGCCCTTACGCCGAGGCGAAGGAGGTCCTGGCCGGGTACTTCCTGCTGGAGACGGCCGACCTCGACGAGGCCATCGCGTGGGCGGCGCAGATCCCGGCTGCCTGGCGAGGGAAGATCGAGCTTCGCCCGGTAGCGCCGGCCCACGCCTAGGTGCGCCCTGGCATGGACGCCGCCGACACGCTGGCCGAGGTGCTGAAGGGCGAAGGTCCCAGGGTGCTGGCCACGCTGGCCAGGACCATCGGCGACCTGGCCGTCGCCGAGGACGCGCTCTCCGAGGCCACGATCACAGCCCTGGATGCCTGGCCCGAAACGGGGATCCCCGACAACCCGCGGGCCTGGCTGGCCGTGGTCGCCCGCCGCAAGGCGCTTGACCTGCTGCGACGCGAGTCAGCCCGGGCCGCCAAGGAGACCGCCGCGTTCCGGTGGGGAACCGGGGCCGCGCCGGACCAGATCGAGGAGGCGATCGAGGCGATGGAGCCGGAGACGTCTCTGCGCGACGACATGCTGCGCCTTATCTTCACCTGCTGCCACCCGGCGCTGAGCCGTGAGGCCCAGGTGGCCCTCTCGCTGCGCACGCTGGCCCGGCTCGAGGTGCCGGCCATCGCCCGCGCCTTCCTGGTGCCGGAGGCCACCATGGCCAAGCGCCTGGTACGGGCCCGCGCCAAGATCACCACCGCCCGCATCCCCTACGCGATCCCCGCCGACGCCGAGCTTCCCGGCCGGCTGGCCGCGGTGCTGGCGGTGGTGTACCTGATCGCCACCGAGGCCCACGCCCCGACCGGCGGGGACGCGGTGGCCCGGGTTGACCTCGAGGCCGAGGCGATCCGGCTGGCCCGCTTGCTGGCCGGCCTGATGCCCGACGAGCCCGAGGCGCTGTCCCTGCTCGCCTTGTTGCTGCTGACCTCGGCCCGCACCCCCGCCCGCACCGACGCCGACGGTAACCCGGTGACCCTGGCCGGCCAGGACCGCACCCGCTGGAACCGGGCCGCGATCGCCGAGGGTTCGGCGTGGCTGTCCGAGGCGGTGGCCCGGTCCGGCGGGGTCGCCGGGCCCTATCAGATCCAGGCTCACCTCGCCGCGGCCCACTCGACCGCTGCCAGCTGGCAGGAGACGGACTGGGACCGGATCGTCGGCCTCTACGACCTGCTCGGGTCGATCACGGCCAGCCCGGTGGTGGCGCTCAACCGGGCGGTCGCGGTTACCGAGCGCGACGGACCTGAGGCGGGGCTGGCTGCCCTGAAGACCATCGCCGGCCTGGAGTACTCCCATCTGTGGCACGCTGCCCTGGCGGACAACCTGTGCCGGCTCGGCCGCACGAGCGACGCGGCCGGAGAACTTCACGCCGCGGTGACCCTGGCGCCCAGCGAAGTCGAACAGCGCCTCCTGCAGGGCCGTCTGCGCACGGTGCGGTCCGAGCTCGGCTGACCGCGTTCTGGTTTTCCCGCTTTCCTTGCCTGGCTTTCTCCCCGGATATGTCCTGCGCCGGCTTCACCGTTCGTCCTTTCCCTGCAAGAGCCGTCCCCGATCTCGCGGACCGTCCAGGGAAGGAGAAGCAGATGACCGGCAGCAGCACCAAGCAGGCCGGGGCGCCGGGCGTCGGATCCGGTACCCAGCCGAGTTCACGAGGAGGCACCACCATGACCGACGAAACCATCAGCGCAACCACGATCATTAACGCCCCAGCCGAGGCGATCTTCGCCGTACTCGCCGACCCCGCCAAGCACGCCGCGATCGACGGCACCGGGTGGGTCCGCGAACCCATTGACGGCCAGCACCTGACCGAGGCGGGCCAGGTGTTCCGGACGGCCATGTACAACGACAGCGTCCCGGGCGGGCACTACCGGATGGCCAACCGGGTGCAGGTGTTCGACCCGCTACGCGCCATCTCCTGGGAGCCGGGCATGGACACCGGCGACGGCAGCCTGCGCCCCGTCGGCCACATCTGGCGTTACGACCTGGCCCCTGCCGGACCATCCGGGACCGAGGTCACCCTCTCCTATGACTGGTCGGCGGTCCCCGACGCCCTCCGCCAGCGACTCCCATTCCCATTCCCCCCGTTTGCCGCGGATCATCTGAGCAACTCTCTGGCTCACCTCGCCGAACTGGTCACCGGGTAACCGGCCAGCAGGCCGGCCGGCCTGGCCAGGCCGGGTGGCTGTATACATGGTCGCCGGAGCTGCCGGAGCCCGGCGCTGTCCGGGCGCCGGCCGGCTCACAGGGCCGCCGGCGGCGCGGACACCCCCGCCTACGCCGCCGCGGCCCGCGTCGCCGACCAGGCCGCGCTGCCGCCGGCCTACACCGAGGTCACCCGGCTTGACATTGGCTCCGTTCGCGAGGTCCGGGAAGTGACCGCACTGCGGTTGCGGTTCAGGGTGGTTCTTCGCCGAGGAGGAACTCTCCGTCGTTGCCGCCGAGGAGGAAGGGTGTTGCTGAGCGCGGCGACCGCATCGGCAACGTTGTTGCGGTCCTTCTTCTCCTTGGCCTCGAACGTGACCGACTCCGAAAACGCGTTCTGCGCCTCGGCGTCGAGCACGAACTGCCGCACGAGCTCGTAGGTGACTTGCGACGCGGGCGCGGCGTTAGAGGTCGGCTGACGACGGCATGTTGGCCACGCTAGCACTCTGGGGTTCAGCTTCCCTGGCGCTCACCAATCCTCGGCAGCCACCACGTAGCTCGTATGATCCCCTCGATGCGAACTAGTGGCACGACAGCTTCCTGTGCTCACCGTGACGGTGGTCAAGGTGCATCACACATCGCCGGGCCCGCTTTCCAAGTAGGTGATGCGAAGGCCTGCTCGTGAACGCGCATGTAGCGCATGGTTGAAGCACATTCAGCAGCGGAGATGTCGCCACCAGCTCTACAGTGACCACTATGGCATGTCCAGCTTGCGGCGGCTCCGACCGGGTTGCGATAGCCCTTGGCTATTGGCGATGCAACTCGCCTGTGGGGCGGACCACTATCATCGGGGTTCCCATCAACCCTGCAGCACCGAATTCCGTACTGCGGCCCCATCAGCAGATCCATTATGGACCGTGCGGCTTCGAGTACCAGGAGGCTACCAGCGCGATGCCTGAAGTCCCAGCCTGTAAGTGCGGAATGTTTTCGGTCGGGTCCTGCACGAGATGTAAAAAGTATGTGTGCGGAACCCATGGCCGTCTAGTCAGTGGCATGTTCTTGTGTAAGGAACACGCCGAGGCTGAAGAACAACAAGTCCGGGCCAGGCAAGACCAAGAGGCGGCGGCACGAGCCGCGGCGGCGCGCGCATCAAGTGTAGTGAAGCTCGGCCAAGGTGAAATTCCGCAGAAGATCGCTAGGCTGAAGAAGCTTCTGCTGGAATCTGATAAAGCTCCGTGGGAGGAACGCCGAACACCCAAAGGGTATCGGACAAACCACGCGAATCCTTTCCGGGCGTTCTTCGGCCGATCGACTGTGACAGTGTATGCTCCGCTAGAGCCCGCGATTCCAATAGGTGTGCTTAGCTGGGATTTCCCTAATTCCGGGGACACGGTGTTCGATACTGTCACCGGTGAGGTCAGATCAGGTCTAACGGCCGCAGGCATCGTCGTAAAAATGAACTATGGTTACCCAGGCGAAGAATCCACCAGCAACGGCGGTGCACTTTCGTCCGGTCAGCAAGAGCTTATTGCTGAGCGTTTGGAGCAGGCCGCGCGGAAACTTGGGTTGCGAGTTTAAGCTGTAACTCTGCGTGCGCGCTGCCGGTTCGAAGCCAAGGGTCAAGCTAGTACCTGGCGTCCGTTGCCCGCGCCGGCCACGATGAACCGGCGGATCGCCGCGGTGCGCGGCCTGTTCGAGTTCGCGGTGATGACCGGGGTGCGGGCGGAGAACCCGGTGCCGGCCGCGGCGGTCCACCGGGCTGCGACCTGGCCGCCGCGGCCTGCTGGGGCATATCGGCGCGGGCCGGCCGCGCAGCGGCGGGCGGCTGGTGCGCCAGCCGCGGCGGCTGCCTGAGGCGATCGATCCGGAGGACGTGGCGGCGTTCGTGACCAACCTGCGGACCTTCCGGGACCGGGCGATCACGCTGTTGATGCTGCTGGGCGGGCCGCGCGCCGCCGAGGTCCGGTCGCTGCGGCTGGCCGATGTGGACATGGGGCTGCGGCGGGCGCGGGTGACCGGGAAGGGCGGCAAGGAGCGCGTCGTCCCGGTGGACGCCGCGTTCTTCGCCGAGCTGGCCGCCTACCTGCGCGAGGAACGGCCCGCGTCGTGCCGGACGGCGGAGTGCTTCGTGGTGCTGCGCGGCCCGACGGCCGGGCAGCCGCTGACCGAGGCCCGGGATGCGGCGGATCTTCCGCACCCGCCGGCTGGCCTCCGGGGGCGCTGCGGGTGCGGCCGCACCGGCTGCGGCATACCTACGGGACCGAGTTCGTCATCGAACTCGACTCTGACTACGCCTGGGCCATTGGCAGCCGCGGCCAGACCTACCGGATGATGGAGCGCCATGACGAGGCGCTAGCCGACCTCAACCGCGCCATCGAACTCGACCCCAACCAAACCCGGGCCATTGCCGATCGCGGGGAAACCTACCGGATCATAGGCCGCTATGACGAGGCACTGGCCGATTTCAACCGCGCCATCGAACTCGACCCCAACCAAACCCGGGCCATTGCCGATCGCGGGGAAACCTACCGGATCACAGGCCGTTATGACGAGGCGCTGGCCGATTTCAACCGCGCCATCGAACTCGACTCTGACTACGCTTGGGCCATCGGCAGCCGCGGCCACACCTACCGGATGATGAAGCGCTAAGACGAGGCGCTGGCCGACCTCAACCGCGCCATCGAACTCGACCCCAGCAACGCTGGTTATCCCGCTGAACGAGCCGAGATTTTCCAACTAATGGACCAGAGTGAGAATGACTGCCATCGATCTAGAACCGCCATTAGAGAGCTAGGGACACCGGACCCGATGGAGACGGTCTTACAAACCGCGCACGGCCCATCTCTGAGCAGTGCGGATACTGCCAGGCGCGCAAGTGTGCGCACACATTTGGCACACGCCGAGTCGAGCTTGTCTATTTCTTGCTCGCCAACGTGGCATGTGAGGGGCCGAGAAGTCGGCAGACCTTCTCCTCACCATGGAGCACGACATCCGGACTCCAAGCAGGCACTTCGTCACCCAACGACATGTATTCAGCGCCTATTGGACACGATGGTGCCCTCAGCCGCCCCAGGCTAAGCCACCATCCCTCAGCGGCAGGCGAGTTCAGGACAACTCCACCGCCACCGCCACCGCGCCCCTCCACGTTGCTGTGCGGCGGATCACAACGATCACATCGAAAATTCCGGCGACCATAACGAATCGGCCCCAAGCGAAGGCTATCGACGAGCTGGAATGCCCTCACGGTTAGCATCGGGTCGCCCGGCTCGGTGCACACCTGGCGATACCAGCAAGCGACTCCAACGCTGCGGCTGCCATCTTCCGTTCCTCCCCACCCTCGGTGGTAGTGCTCAAGTGCGCTGCGCGGCCCCAAGATGTCGCTGTCGTCTGTATCGTGCTGTCATGACCACCGATTCGGAATTGGTGCCCACGACTGCTGCTATTCTCAAGAAGTATGTCGGTCTTGTTGCGAATCGACTGCAATCTGTTTAGGCGATTTCGTGGCCGATCAGAAGACAACCCGCCTTCTCGGACCGGATTTTTGTTGCTGAGCATCGTCAGAAATACGGCAAACTTCCTTCCGGGCAGCGTCAGTTGACCTACGACATTGCAGTTAACGACGACTGCGCATCGTGGCGACAGTGGCTCGATGACCAGTTGGCGCTGCTCCCCCGTCGAGCGGCGGAAACGATGGCTCGCCGTCTTTGGCTAGATGAGCATTTCTGGCCCGTTAACTTCGAGCTCGCAGCGGGGGCAGGATTGCGCACTGCGGGCCTCAATGTGGCCTACGAGCAAGACTGGGATGGTCTGACCCCCGATTGGACAGTCCTGTCGCAGGATGGCAAACCACTGGCGTTCGTGGAGGTACATACAGACCAGCCTCCTTCGAGCACCTTCAGCCACATGCGCGCTTGGCATGGGCTGGTTGAGAAAATCAAAAAGATTCCGGTGGCAGTAGTCCTTGAGCTCGCCCCGAGCAAGAGGCCTGTGTCCCCGCCGGACACGCATACGGCAAAGCGGATCGCCCGAGACCTCAACGCGAGACTGCTGCAGCACCCCATGGCGAACGTGGTCTTCAGCCATGGGTACACCTTTCTGGTCAGGGGCGACCCTATGAGGGGACGGCAGATGCCCTCACCTCTGGGGATGCACACATGCTTCGACCCACCCAGTTCAAGATCCGGGCCAGTCAGTGCACACGGCTCATGCAACGAGCGGAAGACAAGGTACGCACCCACAGGGAGCTTGCCGACGCCCATGGGGTTCCGCTTATTGTTGCTGTAGGCGCCCACAGGTTCACCGGTGTGACACTCGAACATGTCAAAGACATGATCACGGGCTTGCCTTCCCCGAAGCTCACGTTCCAGTTCGACTCCGGCGACCCGTACATCGGTAGACAGACCCTGGCCCTTGCGCCCGTTCCCCCTTGGTCATGGCCAGAGCACCTGTCGGGTCTCCTCTGGATCGAGAACCAACTGCCGTTCCGCCTCGCGGCCAGAGCAAACCCGGACTCGCGACGGCAGATGCCACGTGCGCTCCTGCCGCCTGGCGGGCCACAGTCGGCTTGATAGACCGCAGGCGAAACTTCCCTGACCGCGCTGACATCATGGCCATGGTGTGTTTCGGCACCTATTTGGCACAGACACCGCGGCAGACAGTCCCGCGCCACCTTGGCGCCCCGCGCCCACGCCTGCGGAGAGCGTGCGCGTTGCCTTCGGTTGGCCTGGCTTACTCGTTGCGGACTGGCTCTTCTGGCCGTGGTTGGCCCGGCCAGCCCAGCGCACGCGGGCTGTCCAGAGTCTCGTTTCGGTGTCGACCTCATCTTGACGTTCTGGTCACGACGATGACTCCACATTTCCACACCATCAATTCAACGCCGCCGCTTTTTATTGGAGGGTTTCTGCCGCCGTTTGGGTGTTGGGGCGGGGGCATCGTCACAACCGCGCTCTGAGGTGGATCAGGTATTGGGCGGCGCTTGTCGCGGCGAGCGAATATGGCAGTAGCTATAGCGGCTCCACCCGAAAGAAATGTGCCGGCTGCACTCAATTCTATTGGCCATACGGGTGACGACGTTGAATTATCATCGCTGCATACAACAACATTACTATTCTGGACAGCGGTACAACTGTTAGTTTCCGATTGATAGTTATTAGTCAAAGGCAGAGAGACTGTCAGCAGCCCGCAGAACACTGCAGCGGATATCAGCGCCCAGATCAGGACGCGGGGGTGCTTCCGGACCATCGCTCGTACAGAGAAGTTTTTCACGAACTGAATTCCCAATCTGCTGTCGTGCGACTGGAATCACCGGTTTGAGGGGAGAGCCCCCAGCCATCTACGATGCTAAGACTTCGAGGAACCCCTCTCCGATGCGGTTCTTTGGCGATCGCCAAATAGCCCCACCTTCCTAAGCGTCAAAGCAAGCTATTCTAGTCCCGCAGGTCAAATTCTCAACAGATCTCCCTTTCAAATCCCCCACGAATTACGATATCCTCCACTGACGAATGCTATCTTGATTCGGTCCGCCGCAGCTAGAGTTCACCTCTTCTCGTTTGCGGTTAAGCTTTCAAACCTCGCGATCAAATTTGAACGGAGGACATCAAAAACCTGCATGGCTGCGAGTCTGCCTCGTCCAACCTGATAGGTGCCAATGGGTTTGCCGCGCAAGACGCAAGGGTGGATGCGCCCGCAGCGTAGCGAGGACGAACGACCCTTGCATGTGATCTCTGGGCGCCTCGCGCCCCACCGGGGACGGTTCCACAGACCGCCCGCGAACACGCCGCGGCCTGCGCCGCCGCCGCTGCCGTAGCATGTTTCGGCACGCATTCGCCACAGTTGCCATCCGAGCGCAGGCGCAGCCAGTGGGCTTCTCCCCGGCATGGAAAATCTCACCATCCCCGTGATGTGCAACGGCGTCGGCCATCAAGCCAACCTCGGCGCACATTAGGCACAATTACGAAACTGCGGGGGTTGACCGCTCGCTGACTGGCGGGGGTGGTGAGCTGTGCGAGGTAGGCGGCGGCGCGCCGGTCGACCTCGGAGACCGGGTCCGCGTAGTGCCTCAAGGTGGTCGCGCCAGGGCCGGAGTGACCGAGCCGGGCGGCGGTGTTGCCCAGGTCGAACCCGGCGGCGAGGAGCTGGCTGGCGGTGTAGTGCCGCGAGAGCGCAGGTGACCGGGTCGATGGCGATGTGACGGTCCTGATGTGTCTTGGTGTCCTTGCGGACCTTCCTACGGCCCTTGACCACGTAGTTGAACGCGACGTGCAGGACACCGTTGTCCAGGTCGATGTCGCGGACCTGCACGGCGCACAGCTCGCCGCGGCGCACGCCGGTGATCGCGACGAGCCATACGTACAGCGCGATCGCGTTCTGCCCGCTCGAGCGGGCCTGCCGGATCATCTCCACGATTACCGGCGGCGGGGTGGCCGGCCTCTTCTTCTGCATCACGGTGGGCGGCTTGGCGGACTCGGCCGGGTTGAAATCAACCCACTCCCAGCGCTGAGCAGCGTCGAACGCCCCAGACAGGATGCTGTGAATGCAGTGGATAGTGCTCTTGGACATCGGCTTGCAGGCGTGCTGCTGGCAGCCTGACAGGTTGCAGTTATGGCCTGGCCGTGACCTGGCCGACCGGTACCGCGCGGCCGGGTCGCTGATCTCGGGCGGGTCCCCGGCGACCTGCGTGGTCCGGCCATGGCGGATGACCAGCAGCCCGTCCGCCGCCAGGAGCAGGAACGCGTGGCGGACGGTGCCCGGTTTCAGGCCCTGGATCCGGGCGAGTTCGGGCACCGATGGCAGTGCGTCGCCCGGGACGAGCGCGCCGCAGGCGATGGCTTCCCGCAGCTTCTCGGCCGCCTGCTCCCAGTCCGTCCGCGGCTCGGTCGGGTCCGGCCGCAGGTCGGGGACGTGGCGGTGCTCGGTGAACGGCTTGCCGGCGCACGCGAGGTTGCCGCACTGCTTAAGGCGTGCGTAGAGGTTATCTATCAGCGGTCCGCGGACCTTGCGCACTTCCTTCGTCCCGAGCGCGGGCTTGATGGTGCGGCGGATGTAGCCGAGGTTGGTCTCTTCCGTGGAGACGTCCCACCCCGCGACCGGCAGGTACGCGTCGAGCAGCTCGGCCACGGTGAGGTCCCAGTCGGGCTGCCGCCTTGCCGGCGCGAGCTCGAGCAGCTTTCCGAGCTCGATCTGCGCCTCGACCTCGGTCTTGCGGGTCTTCCTGAAGCGGATCTCGCGCCCGTTCGGCGGGTCCTTTCCGGCGTACACCTTGGCCCGCCACGATCCGCTCGGCAGTTGCTCTATGTGACCGTACGGACTACGCGTTATGGCGGGAGCGTACATCGCCGCACCGACATCGGTCCACGAATCGGTCCACGGACTCACTCGTGAACCTATTAAAAACCCAGGTGGGGCGGGTGGGGCTCGAACCCACGACCGGCAGATTATGAGGAAGCCGGGCCGGTTACTATCGGTGCTGGCAGAGAGCCTTCACCGTCCATCAGTGCTGGTCAGCCAGGATCTAGCAGGATGAGGCTGGACCGGCCAGGACGGGGCGGGATGGGACGGATGTTCCCATTCTGTTCCCATCAGAAAGCAGGATCGCGGCTCGCCGACCTGCGTGTAGTGCCGCCAGTGCACAAGGACGGAACAGCAGCCCGAGAGGCGGCGACCGATGACGGAGACGTTCAGCTGGTACGGACCATCTCGGTGAGGCGGAGACGACCGTCGTGAGTGCGTTCCAGGTCGGCTGCGTGGTGCTCATCCTCGCCACGACTGGGGTCATCTGATGGCAGGCAGCGCCCTGCCGGTTCACGGACCGGCGGGGCACTCGCATGCCTGGTGCAGTTCGAGCCATGCGCCCGGACGCGGCTCGTTAGAGTCGGGTGTGTCTTGGGCGAACTCGATGCTGAGGTGGCCGCCACTGGCATGAATGGCTAAGTCGACGGTTAGTCCGTGACCTCGATCATCGACTCGGTCCATCTGTCGGCGACATCGCCGACCACCGCTCGCTGAAAACCGCGGCGGGTTCGGCAAGGGCGTCCCCTAAGTCGCGTGAATCCCGCTGCACGGAGATGCCGGCTTAGCTGACGCCGGCCTCCTGGCGGAACTCGCTCGGGGACATGCCGAACTCCGCGCGGAACAGCTTGCTGAAGTGGCTGGGGTTGGGGATGCCCCACCGGGCGGCGATGACGTAGCTGGGCAGGTGCGCCAGGTCGCGGTCGGTCAGGTCACGGCGGATCCGGTCTAGCCGCCGGTGACGGATATGCTGCCCGACCGTGTCGCCCCGCCGCTCAAAAAGCGCGTGCAGGTAGCGGACCGAAACATAATGGGCAGAGGCGATGGATTCGGGTGACAGGTCTTCTTCCAGATGCTGGTCAATGTAGGCCAGCACTCTGTCAAGGATTGCGTCGCGGGCGCAGGGGTCACACCCGCCCGCCTCCTTGACCAGTGTCCGGAGCATGCAGGTGATGTGCTCGCCCATCTCTTGCCGGGTCAGCGGTCCCATCTGCGCGGCCAGTTCGGCGATCTCGGGCAGTGCCGCCTTGAGGATCCGCGCGCTGCCCAGCCGGGGCAGGTCGGGATTCGCGATGACCGGGTCGGCACGCCGCAGGTAGCCGGTGTCTGCCTGGCCCAGGCTGACCACGAAGAACCGGTACGCTCCGCTGAGCTCCAGCCGGAACGGCCGCTCGCCGCGGTAGAGGACGAAGTCGCCGGCTGAGAGGCGCACCAGGCGGCCGTCCTGTTCCAGAGCCCCGCGCCCGCTCATGAACAGCCCGAGTATGCACTCGTCGCTATGGCCTGCCGGCGTCACCCGATGATCGCCGCCGCTGATATCGCAGGCG
>Ga0335075_10007600_pt1 | contig 16671 bp, 15 predicted proteins | sample Lox_Sample_24_FD_206723 | JGI IMG/M metagenome (GOLD analysis project Ga0335075, IMG submission 206723) | Soil microbial communities from Loxahatchee National Wildlife Refuge, Florida, United States - Lox_Sample_2.4 | ecosystem: Environmental > Terrestrial > Soil > Wetlands | place: USA...
TGGAACGATCCCCAAAGTTCCATCGAAATCCGCAAGCGGATCTTGCGGGCGGTTCTCAGGGAAATCGTCGTCACGATCGAGGGAGATCGACTGTGCCTCGTCCTGCATTGGCAGGGCGGAGATCACATTTGTGATGACGGACGCGGCACCGCTCACCCTCAGCACCAGCTTCACCAACAGCGGCACGTTCAACCTGCACGGGTGAATCCGTTGTGTCAAAGCTGCCGCCGCAAGGAGAAGTACGGGCCACAGGCTTGATCGAGATCGTTTTGCTAAATGGTTCTTCCGTCCGGGTGGATACGCAAGTGGACGAGCAAGCCCTGCGTTGGGTGCTCGCGGTACTGCGTGAATGATCGGCCCGCCACTTGGTGTTCGCGTTCCGAGGACGCCGCGGTGGACTGGTCAAGCTGTGTCAGTTTCTCTCAATGAGTCGACTCCGGCAGGATTTCCCGTAATGGGTAGACAGCGGCTTGCGATGGTAGCCAGAACCTCGCGCAGTTTCAGGTGCTTGTGGTACTGCTGGAGCTCCATGCAGAGCCGAGCATAGCCGGAATGAGTCTACCCATTCTCGCAGAGTCTACTCATTACGGGATAGGCTATCCTGTTGGTAAAGCGCGAGAATTTGGTCAAGCTTGTCTACTCGTTTCGGGAAACTGACACCCCCGCACGGCACCCGACCATGTGGCCGCAGCGGCCCAAGCGCCTGACGGACGAGATCTTGAGCCGCTGGCTCTGGCGGACGGCAGTCGCCGCCGGGGTGCCACCGTATCGTTTTGTGCGAGATGTACTGGGCGCCGCCAGCGATGACATCGATCGCGATGTGGCACCGGCGACGCTGCGGCGTCTGGCCCAGTTGTCCGGTCAGACGTTCGAGCATCTGGCCGGCGGCATCCTGTCGGAGACGGTGATCGTGACTTAGGAGACACCGGCGGCCTCGCGGAGGATGCGCTGCTGCCCGACGGCCGATTCCTGCTGCACGGAGAAAAACCCGATCGACTGGGTCGGCCTCGGCCGCTGCTGCAATATTGCCCACGCTGCCTGGAGGCGGGCGCGCGACCGCATTTCCGGCGAAGATGGCGGTTCGCCCATGCAGTGGTTCGTGTCGACCATGGCTGCCGCCTGTTCGATCGATGCTGGGCGTGCGGCGGCGTGATCACACCGCTCGCCAGCCGTGTCGTCGATGCGCGGCCGCGTTGCCATTCCTGCGATGCCCAGCTGCGCGGAGCACCGCTGGTCGATGCCACGCGTGCGCAACCACGGCAGCGGGCGCTGCACGCCATGCTGTTCTACCTCGTGGCCCGCATCGCGCCCAATGAGAGCCGTCTGCATCTCGACACGCTGTCGGGATGTCTCGGCAACAGCGCAACGACCTCGATCGTGCAACGCGAACGAAGCCTTCTCGGCCTCCGCGCCTCGGCCCCCGAACGCTGGTTCGGGCAGCCAATGCGCGTCGAACACGGTGAGCACGGTCTCCCAATCCTCGTCGGTCATCTGCGTCAGCATGGCCAGCCTCCCTTGCCGACCACGCAGTGGTTCGATGAAATACCGATTCGGGAATCCCCCAATTATGCATGGCTGGGAATTCGTCCACACAACCTAGGCGACCGCACTACACCAGGGAGAGTGAAGACCGAACATCCATACCAGTCACCCCACCCGATACTTCGCCACCGCCTTCTCATCGAAGGCCAGCCCAAGCCCCGGCTTGGTCGGCAGCACCAATTGCCCCTTCTCCAGCGCCGGCGTTTCCTGGTACAGCTTCAACATCCACGGCATATACTCGACCGTCAGCCCGTTCGGCACCGCCGCCACCAGGTGCAGGTGCATCTCCGGCATCACGTGGCTCACCACCGGCAGGTTGAACGCCTCCGCCATGCCGGCGACCTTCATCCACTGCGTCGGTCCGCCAACCCGGCACAGATCGATCATGATGTAATCGACCGACCGCGCCTCGATCATCTGGCGGAACGGTGCGATGCCCCACAGGTATTCACCGCCGGCGATAGGCGTGGACAGCGCTGCGTTGATGCGCGCCAGCCCCTGATAGTCGTCACAGATGGTGACGTCCTCTAACCAGAACAAGCCCACATCCGCCACGCGATGGCCGATATCGATCGCTTGCTCGACCCGCCAGCGCTGGTTGATGTCGCACATCAGCCTGATGTCGGGGCCGATCGCGTCGCGCACCACGCGCACGCGGCGCACCTCCTCGGTGGGCGACGGATTGCCGGGCAGCGCCATCTGCGTCTTCATCTCGACGAAGCCCTTGTCGACCAGCCGCCGAGCGGCGGTCGCGGCCTGCGCGTCGGTCAGGCCGCGGCGCAGAGAGCCGGACGCATAGGTGTTCACCCGCTCCCGCGCCCCGCCCAGCAATTGCCACAGCGGCTGGTTCAGGGCCTTGCCCTTGATGTCCCACAAAGCGGTGTCGATCGCCGCCAGCGCCAGCGTGAACACGCCGGCCGGGCCCACGGAATCGCCCGCCGCGAGGCGCAGCTTCCGCACGATGGCCTCAATGCGCAGCGGGTCCTCGCCGACCGTCAGCGCGCCAAGCTCATCCACCGCCGTGCGCAATGAACCGGTCATCGCGCCGCCATAGAACGTGAGGCCGATGCCCTCGATCCCCTGGTCCGTCTGCATGCGCAGGATCACGATCGGGCGCAGGCGGTCGGCGTCCTCCGGCATGTCGGCAAGCGGGTCGTCCTCCGGAATGCGCAGGATGTCGGTGCGGACTGCAGTGATCTTCATCGCGTTTCTCCCCGGCGGTTCCGGCCTGTCGGTGCGTTGCCGGGCGAGCATAGCCAGGGCTTCGACGGGTGAATATCCCGCGCGCCCCGGCGCGCGGTCGCGGGCAGGACGTTGCCTTGCGTGTGGTCCGTCCGGGCACTACTCCGCGCCATCGTTTCCCGCCGCGAGAGAGGATCGCCGCCATGCCGGTGAAGGACGTGAAGAAGGTCGTGCTTGCCTACTCTGGCGGGTTGGACACCAGCGTGATCCTGCGCTGGCTGCAGGCGACCTATCGCTGCGAGGTCGTGACCTTCACGGCCGATCTCGGCCAGGGCGAGGAACTCGGACCGGCACGGCAAAAGGCCGAGATGTTCGGCGTGAAGGAAATCTTCATGGACGATTTGCGCGAAACCTTCGTGCGCGACTTCGTCTTTCCGATGTTCCGTGCCAACGCATTGTACGAAGGTGAGTACTTGCTCGGCACCTCGATCGCCCGTCCGCTGATCGCGCAGCGCCAGATCGAGATTGCCGAGCAAGTCGGCGCCGATGCCGTGGCGCATGGCGCGACCGGCAAGGGCAACGACCAGGTGCGGTTCGAACTGTCGTATTATTCCTTGAAGCCGGACATCAAGATCATCTCGCCATGGCGCGAATGGGAACTGACCAGCCGCAGCAAACTCATGGAATTCGCCGAGCAAAACCAGATCCCGATCGCCCGCGACAAGCGCGGCGAGGCGCCGTTCAGCGTCGATGCCAACCTGCTGCACTCGTCGTCGGAGGGGAAAATCCTGGAAGATCCGGCGGTGGAGCCCGATCCGATCGTCTATCAGCGCACCGTCAGCCCCGAGGACGCACCGGACAAGCCGACGGTGATCGCCATCGATTTCGAGCATGGCGATCCGGTCGCTATCGACGGGGTGACGCTGTCGCCCGCGTCGTTGCTCACCAGGCTGAACGAGCTGGGCAAGGTCAACGGCATCGGCCGGCTGGACCTGGTGGAGAACCGCTTCGTCGGCATGAAGAACCGCGGCGTCTATGAAACGCCAGGCGGCACCATCCTGCATGTGGCGCATCGCGGCATCGAAAGCATCACGCTGGATCGTGAGGCGGCGCATCTGAAGGACAGCCTGATGCCGCGCTATGCCACGCTGATCTACAACGGCTTCTGGTTCAGCCCGGAGCGGCGGATGCTGCAGGCACTGATCGACACCAGCCAGCACAGCGTGTCCGGCCGGGTGCGGATGAAGTTGTACAAGGGCAACGCCACGGTGATCGGCCGCGAATCGCCCAATAGTCTTTATTCGCAGAAGACGGTGACGTTTGAGGACGACCAGGGTGCCTACGACCAGTTCGACGCGCAGGGATTCATCAAGTTGAACGCGCTACGGCTGCGGCTGGGGGCGATGGCAGGGCGAAGGGGAGGAGCGCTGTAAGCAGGCCCCGATGGCGAGCCCTTGTCGCGGGACAAGGGCTCGCGTCGCTTCAGGTCACCCCGCCGCGCTGCCCACTCCGCGCCGCCGACTCCGTGCTGATCACTTCGGACAAAGGCGCGACGTCTTCCCCGCGTGCGGCTGCCAACTGAAACGCATCGGACGTACTGAGCGGTTGCGCAAGCGTTGAGCCGGACCTTCGAAGGCCGATCCCTGTCGCACGGCCGCCAACCTCCTGGCGGCTGGCTTGCCTCCCCCATTGATTGCAGTGGCCCCCCCGACCACGACTCACGGTAGACTCACGATATCGTCAATACGGTCCCCCATCGACGATATTTTTGCAGCCGAAAGAAGCAAATCAGCTAGCGGGAGGGGAACACCATGCGCATGCGTCATTGGGCTCTGCTGGGCACGACCGCGTTGGCAGGCTGCGCGCAGCCTGCCCTGTCGGTGCAGCAGCAATGGGGCCGTACCATCAGCCAGTTCGACCTTATCCCGCTTTACCCGATGCAGGAGGATGTGCAGCCAGGCGACGTGTTCCTCCTGAGCAGTGACGATGCCGGCTGGATGATCAGGGTCGGGTCACTCCCCGGGCGGCAGCTCTTGAACGCGCTCTGCAATGGCTACAGCAACCGCTTACGCATCCAGCCAATGACCCTGCCCCCTGCCAGTGACCCCGGCAATAGCAGTCAGGGCCAGCCGGCGGCGGCGCAGAACGCTGGAGCGGCGGGAGCGCCAGCCCAGGCGGCCGCGGCACCGACACCGGTGGGGGTCGCACGAACCCCGGCGGCTGGCGCGGCGGCCGGAGCTCCGGCAAGCGGGAAGACGGCAGGAGCCACAGCTGCCCCGGCCACTGCAGGAGCGGCGTCCGGTGCGAAGGCGGCAACGGTTCAGCAGGGATCGCCAGCGGCGGAACCTACGACCACGGCATGCCCGGCCGATCCAGCCAACGACAATCCCTCGGATGGTCCCACGCCCTCCGCCCAGGCGCTTGCCGCCGCGCCACCAACCGCCACAGCGATCCCGCCCAAGACTGCTCCCAAGAACCCGCCCGTTGCCGAGTATGATATCGGCGCTCTCACAAATACCGATGCGGCGCTCCGGATGCATGCCATCTCTCTCCCGGCGCTGAAGGTTGCGACTTACACCAGCGCCGATCTCGCCGGAGGTGGCAGCGTTGGATCGGGCGTCACCCTCGGTGGCGCACTGGGCGGGAATTCGCAGGCCGCGGTCGATGTGACCGTTGACGATGTCGAGGAGATGCATATTCCGGCGGCTGATGTGCTGTATGCCATTGCCAATCACCAGGTGCAATTCCTGCAACAGCATCTTCCGCCCAGCTCCCTGATAAGCTTGCTGGCACAGCGTGGGAGACAGTACGTCAAGGATTTCTGTGCGACGGACTTTGCCAAGCTGGACGACGTTTCGCTGCTTGTCGTCAACGAAACCGTCTATGCGCACAAAATCGATTTCAGCTATGCCAGCGGCTCTACATTTGCCGGCCAGATCGCGGCCAAGCTCGGTGCAGCCGTCGGAACCAGCGGCACCGGCATGGGGAGCACCGGCAATACGGGAAGCAATAACGGCACCCAAAACCAGTCCAGCCCGACGCCCGCTCAGCAGCTTCAGGCGACCCAGCAACTGCTGCAGGCAGCTTCCAATCAGTTCACGGCGACAAGTCCCGGCGTACAGGCGCAGTTCGGGATCAGCAAAACCGGCAACCTGACGCTGAGCAAGACCACAGCGCAACCGATGGCGCTAGGGTTTGCGGGCAGCAGCCGTTTCACGCCGGGAGATCTCGCCGCCACCTACCAGTTGATCTACGCCGATCCCGGCGACTTTCCGGTCATGCCATCGGAATATCAGTATCGGATCAATTTGGACGCGACATATACGTTCGTCAAAGGAAGTTGCCAATACTATGGCGCTGATCCTGGCCCGCTCCTCGCGTACCTGACCCATGCAGGTGTCAAGCCGGTAAGCTTCTCCCAAGGTCCGAAGCCCTTCTCACGAACCACGACCTTCCGCTAACTGCCATGACGCCGCAGACTACACAAGCGGTCGAGCAGCCAGATCCAATCCGATCCTGGGCATCGCTCTGCCGCACCGCGCGAGCGCCCATTGGCGTGGTCCTGCTAACCGCGATCGCACTCGCATTGCCGCCGCAATTGCGCGACATGATGGCATTTCTTTCCTACGGTTTTGGCTGGTCCATAATCGCCTTTCACGTTGCCCTGGCGCTGCTTGCCTTCTCGGCCTGGTATTGGGCACGCACCGTCCTCGCCGCGCGTTTCGGCGTACCCGACCAAGGGCCGGTGCGCGAAACGAGACTGGACGCGCTGCCTGACCTCGACACCACCGCCTACCAATGGCTGCCCCGTTGGCTGTTCGTCGCCGTCGTCGTTCTCGGGCTCTTGCTTCTGCTGCTCGACGGCGGCGGTTCCTGGACGAATGCTGTCTGCCTGGCGATTTGGGGCAGCGCAGGTTTCCGGTTTGTGTGCATACGCTCGTACGGCTCTCTCACCAAAGCCGCGGCCGCACAGGGCGATGGCCTCGTCCACGGCGTCCATGACTACGGCGCGCGGATGAGCGCTCTGACCCGTCACGCACCCCTCGGCGCGGGGTTGAGCATCCCATTGCTGGTCGGCAGTCTTTTGCTTTTCGGGGCGAGCGCCCTGCTCAGCTTCATTCCCGAAGGAAATCGCGCCTGGACGATCGGCACCTGGTTGGCGATTGCGTTTCCCGGACCTGCCGTTGCCGTGCTCGGACTCGCAATGATAATCGGTCCGCTGACGATGCTGACGTTGCTGGCCGACCGGCACGACGCGCGCGTGACGATCGGCGGCGTCCGGGTTGGACCGCGCCGTCCACCCGTCATCTCCATGCTCATGCTTTATATCTTTATCCTCGTACCGTGGAAATTGCATGTCCATACGGTCCGTGTGGTGGAGGACGCCACCCGCTACGACAAACGCGTCACACTTGAAAAGGTGCTGAAGGGTTGGGCGGACACCTGTTATCCCAACAAGGGACTTGAAACGGACCTGCATCCGATCATCGTCGCAGTCTCAGGTGGCGCCACGCGAGCAGGACTATGGGCGGCGTCGGTTCTGCAACGCGTCGTGCAAGCAGAGCAACCCGGCGGCCCCGCCCTTTTCGCAATCAGCAGCGTCTCCGGTGGTTCTCTCGGAGCCGGCGCGGCCATGTCGCTGTTGGCGAAGGCGGCGCCACTTTTGAAGGAGCAGCACTGCTACGTCCCCAATGCCCTGGATCCGCTGGGTCCCGCCAGCGACACGTCCCCAGTTCCGCTGTCCGGCGATGCGCTCGGGCCCCTGCTTGCCGGCTGGCTGTTCAACGACATTCCCCGCGCTGTCTTCGCGCCCCTTGCAGCGCTGCTGCGCGCGGCGCCCTGGTCCGGCACGTTGCAGCCGCGCGGCGGAGACAGCGCAGCGGCGATTGAAGACGCATTCGCGCGCCTGTGGCGGCCAACGGCAAGGCATCTGCATGCCATCGGCTTCGAGCAACCGTATCTCTCGTTGTTCTACGATTCAGCCGGCCGCTATCGCGAAGGCGTTCCCTTGTGGTTTGCCAACGGCACCGACGCCGGTACGGGCGATCGCCTGATTACGTCCCCCGTCAGAACCCACACGGTAAAACCCGCCAACACACAGGATCAGGGAAACAAGCCGCAAGATCGGGACGACGCAAGCGCATGGAGTCCATGGTGCCAGGGCGGCGCCGACGGAAGCTGGCCGTTTCCCTCCAGTGGCAACGTGCTGGAGCGCCTCTGCTCGGACGTGCGCATTGCCACCGCCATCAACAACACCGCGCGCTTCCCGTATTTGGAACCGTTCGGCGAGTTGCTGCCGGTGGAAACAACACATGGTGATGCCCAGTCAGCCAAGTCCGCCGGCTCGCTGGTCGATGGCGGCTATTTCGAAAATGAAGGTTTGCAGACCGCTTTCGATTTGGCCAACTGGCTGCGCCACGAGGCGAAGAGTGTAGGGGTCAGGTCCATTGAACCTATCATCGTTCAGGCGACAGCCGACGGCGAGGCACCAAATACGCCGGTGATAACCTGCGATCCCCCTGCTCCGGCGGTGCCGGTGCCGCCGACGCATCAAGGCTCGGTCCTGCCGCAAGTATTCGCGCCGGTCATTGGGCTCTACAATGTAAGGGGCGGACACTCGGCGATATTGCTTTACCGGGCGCACGACGGCTTATGCTCCGGCAACCGCTTCGTGCATTTCTACCTTCCGCCTTATGGCAGCGAGCCCATTCCGCTGAACTGGGTCCTGTCCGACACGCTGGCCCATTTCATTTGGCGCGGTTCCTTCACCTACACCATGGAGGCGCGCAATCCGGAAGAGCTGCACGCCCTGCACTGCATCATGGCCGGCAAGCCGCGCGGCTGCGCTATGCCCTGAGCAGGCCTCCCATGGGACCCACGCCTTCGCTGTCCGGGAACACTTGCCCGAGTGACGAGGCCGACAATCCCAGATGCTGCGCCAGCAACCCCTTGGCGACGGCGCGCAGTTCCGTCGTCGGCGCCAGGTCGCGGTTCTCGTACAGTTTGCCCGCGCCGAGCCCCGGCCACGTCCCGGCCACGCGTCCCCCGCGCACCGCACCGCCCAGCACAAATGCCACCGTCGCAGTGCCATGGTCGGTGCCCCTGGTGCCGTTCACCCGCGCGGTGCGGCCGAACTCGGTCATCACCAGCACGGCGGTCTGCGCCCAGGCCGGACCCAGCCCCTCCTTCAACCCAGCCATCCCGCCATCGAGCTGCTTCAGCACGCCGGCCAGCCGCGGCACCTGTGCCTGGTGCGTGTCCCAGCCGTCGATCTCCAGCGCGGCGATGCGGGGGCCGTCGGGCGCGCGCAGCATCTCGCCGGCGGCGCGGGCCAGCGCCGGGAACGCGTAGCGGTTCCGCGCCGGCTGCATCGGATCGTCGTTCCCCACCACGGAGGCAGAGAAGCCACGCTCGCGCAGCCCCTCGGCGATGGCCGGACCGGTGATGTCATCGCCCTGATTGAGCGTGGCGATCTGGGTGTAGAGATCGGGAGGCGGCGTGAGCACGCCGTGCGGCGCCCAGCTTCCCACCGTCGCCGGCCCGCGCAGCAGCAGAGGCACGGACACGCCGACCGCGAGTGCGTCGCCCTCGGGCCGGTTGTGCGCGGCGCCGGGCATCGCGGCGACGGCGCGGTTCAGCCAGCCGCTGGTCATGGGGTGGTCGGCGCCGCTTTCCAGGCAGTCCTGCGCCTCGAAATGGCTGCGCACGCGGGTGGGACCGACGACCGCGTGCACCGGCAGCAGCTCACCCGCCGTGAACATCGCGTGCAAGCTGACGAGCGATGGGTGCAGGCCGTAGAAACCGCCCAGGTCCAGCATGCCGTTCGGCTGGCCGACGCCGCCGGGCACCAATTCCCCGCGCAGCGAGGCCAGGGCCGGGTCGCCGTACGGCACCACGGCCGACATTCCATCCAGCGCCCCGCGCAGGATCACCACGATGAAGCGCCTGTCTCCCGGCGCCGCGGCAACGGCAAGCGAAGCCTTGCCCAGGGAAACGGCGGCGGTCAGCCCCAGCAGGGCGGAACGACGGGTGAGCGCCAGCGGAGCAGAACGGCGGGTAAACCTCATCATGGTCAGCGCCTCTGGAATTCGGGAGAGGACAGCAGCAGCGTCATCGCATCACGGCGGGAGCCGGCGCGGTGCACGGCCTGCAATGTGGCGGGGCTCAGCAGCGGCCCCAGGTTCGCTTCCGCCAGTTCGGCGGCGTCCGGGCCGCTGGACGGCGCCGCGACCCGGCCGGACACGGCATAGGCCCAGTCGATCCGCCGCATCATGGCCTCGGGTGCGGCCCATGACGCGGCGCGGTCGGACCACCCATCCGGCTGCGGCGCGTTGAGGAATGGCTGGCCCAGCCCCGCCAAAATCCCTGCCACGTTCATCTTCTCCTGCTCTTCCGGCGGCAGATCCAGCATGCGCAGTGTCGCGATCACGTAGTCCTGCGGGGTGCGCAGCTTCGCGGCGGGCTGCCAGGCGGCGGGCAGTGCGACAACGGCAGCCGCCGCGGCGCCCAAATTGCCCCCGGTGTCGCGCAGCGCGGCCTCGATCGCGTGGATTGCGCCAGGCGATGGGCTGTCGGCGACGAAATACTGCGCCAGCCTGGTCGCCAGGAAGCGGTGGGTGGACGGGTGGTTTGCCAGGAACCGCAGCGCCGCAATCCCCCCTGCCTCACCCGGCGGGAACCGGCGGCCCATCAGGGTGATCGCGCCCGGCTCGTGCGCGAGCGGGCGGAACATGAAGCCCGGCGGGTCCGATTTCAGGTTGATCGACCAGCCGGTGAGGACCCGTGCGAAGTTGGTCACATCCGCCTGGGTGTAGCCTGCGGCGGGGCTGACGGTGTGCAGCTCCATGCACTCGCGCGCCAGGTTCTCGTTCAGCCCCAGGTGGCGGCGTTTGCCGGCCGGGCTGTCCGGGCCGACCGACCGGACGTTGTTCAGGTAGATCAGCATCGCCGGATGCCGCATCACCGCGAGCAACATGGTCTCGAACCGGGCGGTGACGTGGGGGCGGATCGCCTCCTCCACGAAGGCGCAGGCGACAGCGGCACAGCCGCCACGGATCGAGACGGTGAAATGGTTGGTCCAGAACCACACCAGCCGCTCCCGGAACGGAGCAGGCGTGGTGAGGGCATTCGCCAGTTCTGCCTGGGCCTGCGCGCGGAACAAGGGCGGCACGGCGCGCTGGCCTGGCGGCGGCTTGTTGGTCCGGTCGAAGGCCAGCGCCTCAAGGCCGGCTGCGGTGCTGGGCCGGGGGTCGAGCCGCGCCGGGTCGGGCTGGCGCAACTGATCGTGCAGCCAGGCCGCGGGATCGGGCGGCAGCGGCTCCTCACCCCGGCGGCCCAGGCCGAAGCGGATCAGCGCCTGTGCGGTGCGCGTATCCATGGCGGCCAACCTACGCCTTGTCCGCGTATCCGACGGTGACAAAGAGTGAAGGCGCCAGACGCATGTGTGCCGTGCGCGACCACTTCGCACTTGCAAAACGCGCGGCCATACCGCATTTCCACGTCACACACAGTCGGCCGGACGCCCCTGCCCTGCGTTCCCCTTGGGGACGCGCGAGCGGGGGCATGCCTTATCGATCGCTTCCCGGCCAACGGATGAGGATAGGCGCGCCGGGGGCGCTTCCCCGGGATCGATCGGGATCGCGCGCCTCGCTGTCGCTCTGGAGGTTTCACCGTGCCCGCCACGCCGCTCGACCGGATTCGCAACATCGGCATCACCGCGCATATCGATGCCGGCAAGACCACCACGACCGAGCGCATCCTGTACTACACTGGGATGTCGCATAAGATCGGGGAGGTGCACGACGGCAACACCACGACCGACTACATGGAGCAAGAGCGGGAACGCGGCATCACGATCACGTCCGCGGCGGTGACGTGCGAGTGGAAGGACCACCGCATCAACATCATCGACACCCCGGGCCATATCGACTTCAACATCGAGGTGAACCGCAGCCTGCGCGTGCTGGACGGCGCGATCTTCATCATCGAGGGCGTCGCCGGCGTGCAGCCGCAATCGGAGACCAACTGGCGCCTGGCGGACCGCTACAACGTTCCCCGTATCATCTTCATCAACAAGCTGGACCGTACCGGGGCGGATTTCTTCCGCGCATTCGGCACGCTGAAGGAGAAGCTGGATATCGTCGCGCTGCCCTTGCAGCTCCCGATCGGCATCGAGGACAAGTTTGTCGGCGTGGTGGACCTGGTGGAGATGCACGCCGTGGTGTGGGACGGCAGCGAACTGGGCGCCAGCTTCCACGTCGAACCGATTCCGGCCGACCTGATCGAGCAAGCGAAGGAATACCGGCAGCTCCTGCTGGACACCGCGCTGTCGGTCGATGACGCGGCGATGGAGGAATATTTCGACAAGGGTGACGTCGAAGTCGCCACGCTGAAGCGCAGCATCAAGGCGGGCACCATCTCCGGCGCGTTCCGTCCGGTGCTGTGCGGCACGGCGTTCAAGAACAAGGGCGTGCAGCCATTGCTCGATGCGGTGCTGGACTACCTGCCGAGCCCGGTCGATGTGCCAGGCATCGCGATCGCTGCCGAGGAGGGCGAGGACGAGACGACGGACCATGAGCGTCGCCGCATCAAGGCCGATCCGAACGCGCCGTTCGCGGGGCTGGCGTTCAAGATCATCAACGACAAATATGGCACACTGACCTTCTGCCGCGTCTATGCCGGCACGCTGAAATCCGGCGACACGGTGATGAACACGACGAAGGGCCACCGCGAGCGCATCGGCCGCATGTTCCAGATGCATGCCGACAAGCGGGCCGAGATCAAGGAAGTGCACGCCGGCGACATTGCCGCGTTCGTCGGGCTGAAGGACACCGGCACGGGCGATACGCTGGCCAGCCAGCAGGACCCGGTGGTGCTGGAGCGCATGGCCTTCCCGGTGCCGGTCATCGACATTTCGGTGGAGCCGCGCACCAAGGAATCGGTGGAGAAGATGTCGCTGGGCCTGCAGAAGCTGGCCGGCGAGGATCCCTCGCTGCGGCTGCGCACCGACCAGGAGACCGGGCAGACTATCCTGTCGGGCATGGGTGAGCTGCACCTGGAGATCATCATCGATCGCCTGCGGCGCGAATACGGCGTGGAGGCGAATATTGGCGCACCGCAGGTGGCGTATCGCGAGACGATCACCCGGCCGCACACGGAAACCTATACCCACAAGAAGCAGACCGGCGGTTCCGGGCAGTACGCCGAGGTGAAGATCGTGTTCGAGCCGGTGGCGCGGAACGAGGGCGTGATCTTCGAGAACAAGGTGGTCGGCGGTACGGTGCCGAAGGAATACATCCCGGCGGTGGAGAAAGGCATCAAGAACCAGGCGGATACCGGCGTCCTGGCCGGCTTCCCGACGGTGGACTTCAAGGCGACGCTGATCGACGGCAAGTACCACGACGTCGACTCGTCGGCGCTGGCATTCGAAATCGCCGCGAAGGCGTGCTTCCGCGACGGCATGAAGAAGGCCGGGCCGATCATCCTGGAGCCGATCATGGACGTGGAGGTCACCACGCCGCAGGACCATGTGGGCGACGTGGTGGGTGACCTGAACCGGCGGCGCGGGCAGATCCAGAACCAGGAGAGCTCCGGTTCAACGGTGATTGTCCGGGCGCATGTTCCCTTGAAGGAAATGTTCGGCTACATTTCCGACCTTCGCAGCATGACCAAGGGGCGCGCGTCCTTCACCATGCAGTTCCACCACTACGATCCGGTGCCGCGCAACATCGCGGACGAGATCATGGCCAAGAGCGCATGAGGGGGTCGGACGGCGCATGGGGATCCGCTTGAGGAGCTTGGAGTGATCTAAGGCAGCGCGTCGATGGATCAGGGTGTTGTCGCCGAAGTGCAATCCGGATTGCGTGGCTACATCTCCTACAGCCACGCGGACGTAAGACATGTGCACCGTCTGCAGAGTCATCTGCTTGCCTTGTCTCGGGGTGATGAGCGTGTGGCATTCTGGACCGACGCGGTCATCGCGCCCGGCGATCAATGGTACAAGAAAATTGCCGGTGCGATTGAAACCTCCGACGTGTTTGTCGTGTGCATGAGCGCTGACTACCTCGCGTCAGAATTCCGATACCATGTGGAGTGGCCACGCATTCTGGAGCGCGTTCGCGCATCGGCTGCGCTGGTTGTACCCGTGATCCTGCGACCGTGTATGTGGTACGGTTTCGTAGACATGTTCCAGGCGGTCCCCACGGTGCAGGGGCGCGTAAAGCCGGTGTTGGAGTGGCGACCGCAGGAATCTGGCTTTGCTCAGGCCGTTTCGCAGATTGCCGCGGCAATGCACGAGCATTTTCGACACCCCGATCGCCGACAGCCATGGTCGCCGGTCAGTGCGACGGTGGATCTTGCGCACGCGGTACCGTTTGCCCCGGCCGACAGCGAAAAGCTGTCGCCCGAGGATATCGATCAGGCAGTGAAAGCTGTCATCGCCCGCCGTACGGCCGGGAGCGTCGACTGACTTGCGCCGACCGGGGGCGGACTCGGATCTCGACTATGAGCGCAACGTGTTCATCAACTGCCCGTTTGACGTAGAATACCAGCCACTTTTCAATTCTGTCGTGTTCGCCGTGGCCACGTGCGGTCTGCTGCCGCGCTCGGCGCAGGAGTTCCAGGATGCCAGCCTTATCCGATTTGAGAAGATCGTCGCCCTCATCAGGCAGTGCCGGTGGGGAATACACGACATCTCCCGGGTCGAACTGGCACAGCATGGCCTGCCCCGATTCAACATGCCTCTCGAACTCGGATTGTTTCTGGGGGCAGGCCGCTTCGGTGGCCCCGGCCAGCGGCGTAAATCCTGTCTCGTGCTGGATACCGACCCGTTTCGCTATCAGGGTCTGATCAGCGACATTGCGGGACAGGACATCGCATCACATAACGGAGACCCTGCGCGTGCGATCGCGGCGGTGCGCAACTGGCTGTCGGATTCCCTGCCGCCCCGCGATCCTCCGATTCCGGGCGGAGCGGATATCGCCAGGCGATATGCCAGGTTCCAGACAGAGCTTCCCGCGCTGTGCGCGGAACGCCGGATCGAGGTTCGCGAGCTTACCTACAAGGATTATGCCGGTTTTGTCGCTCGGTGGCTCGTCGGCGAGGACGAGCGTGCGGGGTAGTCCAATTGGCCGCCGCCCCGGGCGCTCAAAGCCGGTTCCCTGGAATGTCGGGGTGCGCTATCCTGCAAACGGTCGAATGGTCACCCCATTGCGTCATGATGCATTTCTCTGGTTCCATGATGTGCAGTGCTTGCGCCCCGGAGTGCGCCTGATGGAGTGCGATTAGGATGCAGCCCCGCCTCCGTTGGATGCGGGGCCGGCGTGAGGAGGGTGCCGGGGTTCCCCGCACCCTCGAATGGATCGGACTGGACGACGCGGGCGAGCCCATCGCCCGCGTCGTTCGCGTTCAGGGGCCGCTGTGCACCGGCTGGCGCCGCTTCCAGGCGGTGGCGCGCGACGCCGAAGCGAAGGTGGTAGAGCTGCGTCCCGGCGAGCCGCCGGATGGCGAGGGCTGGCTGGCCTGCGTCGGCGGCAAGGTGGTGGGACGCGGCGCCGTGCCGCTTGCCGCGGTGCGGGCGGTGGAGGCGGCGCTGGGCGGGGATTGATCCAGGTTCCCGCGGCCTTTCGAAGCTACGGTATGTGGCGCGACCACCAGACGGCGCCGACTCCCACGATAAGCGCGACCATTGCCGGAACGAGCAGCCAGTTCACCACCTGATCCCAGGTCATTGCCGTAGGCTCCCAAGCACCAACTGCGCACCGAAATGTAGTGCGGCGCCAAGTCCGATCCAAGCGAGTGCAATCAACACGGTGCCAAGCCCTCGCACATTCCCGGTTACCACTGGTGCTACGAAGCCGGCTACAATGAACGCAAGCGCCAGGTTGTTTACCGCCGTTGCCATCAACTGGACGCGGGCATTGTGGACTGCGTGCATCAGCCTCTCGCATCCTTTGTGCGATAACGAAGGCGTGGCGACCGTGCCATGTCAGCATGTCGACGGTTAGGCCGCCAGGTACCGCGTCAAGTATCTGCTTGCCGCCTTAACAACCCGCTAACGACGCTCCGAAGGCTTGCCCACTCAGGTTGGCCAGGCCGCACCAAGCGCCGACGACACGAGCAGGCTATGCCTCGCTTACCGCCCCTTCCAAACCGGCTTGCGCTTTTCCACATAGGCCCGCACGCCTTCGACGCGGTCCTCGCTGGTGTACGGGCTGACCCCTTCGTTCAGCCGCAGCGCCGCGGCCATCGGCAGGCCGGAAGCTTTCACCGCCGTCTCCTTCATGCGGCGGATCGTCACCGGCGCGTTGTCGCAGATCGCCTCCGCCATGCGCAGCGCCTCCGTCAGCGCCTGGCCGCGCGGCACGATGCGGTTCACCAGGCCCCAGCGCTGCGCTGTCGCCATGTCGATATACTCGCCGAGATACAGCATCTCGAACGCGATCCCCATCGGCACCAGCCGCGGCAGCAGCACGTTGGCGAAATGCGCGCCTTTGCCGCGCTTCGCCTCCGGCAGCCCCAGCTTCGCATGTTCTGCCCCGATGCGGATGTCGCAGGCGAGCGCCAGTTCGCACCCGCCCGCCACCGCGGGGCCGTTCAACGCGGCGATGGTCGGCTTGAAGGTCTCGAACACCACCTCATACAGATAACGCCGCACGCGCGACAGCAGCGGCTGGAACGGCTTGCCGGCGGCATCCTCCGCCTTGCGCGCCTTCAGGTCGGCACCGGCACAGAAGGCGCGGTCGCCGACGCCGGTCAGGATTACCGCACGCACCGCATCATCGGCATTCGCGTCGACGAAGGCTTCGATCAGCGCGTCGCCAAGTTCGGGCGAGATGGCGTTCATCCGCTCCGGGCGATTGATCGTCAGGATGCGGATATGGCCGCGGTCCTCGGTCAGCAGGATCGGACTGGCTTCGTTGGCTGCTTCACTCACGCACGCTTCTCCTT
>Ga0335075_10007601_pt1 | contig 16670 bp, 17 predicted proteins | sample Lox_Sample_24_FD_206723 | JGI IMG/M metagenome (GOLD analysis project Ga0335075, IMG submission 206723) | Soil microbial communities from Loxahatchee National Wildlife Refuge, Florida, United States - Lox_Sample_2.4 | ecosystem: Environmental > Terrestrial > Soil > Wetlands | place: USA...
CTTGCGCAGCGACGAGCCGGTCTCGGTCAGGTCGACGATCGCGTCCACGATGTCGGGCACCTTGGCCTCGGTCGCCCCGTAGGACGGGATCACCACCGCCTTGACCCCGGCCGCGTCCAGGTACCGCCGGGTCAGCGCGGGGAACTCGGTCGAGACGCGCACTCCCTCGGGCAGGTCGGCCGCTGACGTCCACGGCGCGGCCACCGGGACGGCCAGCACCACACGCACCGGATCCGAGGTCGCCTTGGAGTACTGCAACTCGCCGAGCGAGGCCACATCCGCACCGGTCTCCGTGATCCAGTCCCGGCCGGTGATCCCGAAGTCGAACAGGCCTTGCTCGATATAGGACGGGATCTCCTGCGGGCGCAGGAACCGGACCCGCTCGATCCGCGGATCGTCGATCGAAGCGTGGTAGTCGCGATCGGAGGAGCGGTGGACGGTCAGGTCGGCCGCGTCGAACAGGTCGAGGGTGGCTCGTTCGAGCGAGCCCTTCGGCAGAACCAGCGAGAGCAACGGAACACCCCTTCACTCAATGAACGCACCGCCTCCCCGACTGTAGCCGCCCGCACGCTCGGCCGATGAGCCCGCCGCCCCGGGCCGTCGCCCTGATCTGGTATCGCAGCGTTCCCCCGTCATTCCCACGCCATCGCCGCGCCGCGCCCAACAATCCGCAGATATCAGGCCTGAAGCGTGCCGTCGCTCCCTCACATTCGGGGCGGACGCGTGATCAAAGTGCCAAAGTGGCACACCTGACTGCACCAAATTCACTTTCATCGGGCCTGTCGGGCGGCGCAGCGCGCATCTGCGGCCGGTTGCGGCCGCTCCCGGTGATCGGCAGGTGACAGCGGTGCTTGTGGGGCCGCAGTGGCGACCTGCGGCGGATTACCGGGCGGTTGACAGTCGCGTTATATCTCAACTACTCTTCCCAGAGTACCCGGTGTGGAGGTGATCATATGCCTACCAGGAATCGCGCGAACCCGCTGGCCCTGGCCGTGCTCGTCTGCCTCGCCGAGCAGCCCAGGCACCCGTACGAGGTGGCGACGACGCTCCGGCAGCGGCAGAAGCACGAGAGTGTCCGGCTCAACTACGGCTCGCTCTACGGGGTGGTGGAGTCGCTGGAGCGGCGCGGCCTGATCGAGGCGCAGGAGACCAAGCGTTCAGGCCGGCTCCCGGAGCGGACCGTCTACCGGCTGACCGAGAGCGGGCGGATCGAGCTGCACGACTGGCTCACCGACCTGCTCTCCACCCCGGTCAAGGAGTACCCCGCGTTCCAGGCGGCGCTGTCGTTCCTGCCGGCCCTGCCACCCGATGACGCGGTGACGCTGCTGTACGAGCGCGCCCAGCACCTGCAGGCCGAACTCGCCCAGGCCGCCGCGACCAGGGAACTGGCCGACAAGGCCGGCTTGCCGCGGCTGTTCTGGGTCGAGGCCGAATTCGACATGGTGCTCCGCGAGGCCGAGCTCGGCTACGTGCGCCGGCTCATCGCGGACATCGAGTCGGGCGCGCTGGACGGCGCCGCCTGGTGGCGGGAGATACACGAACGGCCCGACGACCAACCGCCACCTCCGCCGCCGCTGCGCAGCGGATGGCCTGACGACGAAGGAATGGGATGACAGCGGTGGAAAACGTGATCTCAACGCGCGACCTGCGCAAGAGCTTTCCGGCCAAGGGCACCGGGCGGAGAGGCGGCGGCGGGCGGGTCGAGGCCGTGCGCGGGGTCAGCATCGACGTTGGCCGCGGCGAGGTCTTCGGCTTCCTCGGCCCGAACGGCGCGGGTAAGACGACCACGCTGCGGATGCTGACCACGCTGCTGCCGATCGGCTCGGGTACCGCGACCGTGGCCGGCTTCGACGTCGCCCGGCAGCCGAAACAAGTGCGCAAGCGGATCGGCTACGTGAGCCAGCTCGGCGGGGCCGATGAGCTGGCCACCGGGCGGGAGAACCTCATCCTGCAGGGGCGGCTGTACGGGGCGTCGCTGGCCGAGGTCGCGCCGCGCGCCACGGAGCTGGCGGGCCTGCTCGACCTCAGCGAGTTCGCCGACCGCCGGGTCAGCACGTATTCCGGCGGCCAGCGCAGGCGGCTGGACATCGCGCTCGGCATCGTGCACCAGCCGCAGGTGCTCTTTCTCGACGAGCCGACCACCGGGCTGGACCCGCAGAGCCGGGCCAACCTCTGGGACCACATCCGCGCGCTCCGCGAACGAGGCACGACGGTCTTCCTGACCACCCACTACCTGGACGAAGCCGACCTGCTCTGCGATCGCCTGATGATCATGGATCACGGCCAGATCGTCGCCGAGGGGACGCCCCGGGCGTTGAAGCAGCAGGTCGCCGGCGACGCGATCCTGATCAGCCTGCGCCCCGGCGAGAACGGCACCGAGAACGCCGCCCCGGTGCTCGCCGGCGAACCCTACGTGCGGGAACTGGCGGCCTCCGACGGCCAGGTCCGGCTGTACGTCGACGACGGCGGCACCGCGCTGCCGCAGCTAATCCGGGTGCTGGACGCCCGCGGCATCGGGATCAGGTCCATATCAATGTCCGAGCCCACCCTGGACGACGTCTTCCTGCGACAGACCGGCCGGTCGCTGCGGGAAGAGGAAGCGGACGGTGACAGGACGGCCAGACCCGACCTTAAGTCCGACACTAAGGAGGTGGCCGCGTGAACACGGCCTGGGATGTCAGCTTGCTGTTCCGGAGGTATCTCACCCAGTTGCTGCGCAACCCGGTGTGGGTGATCGTCGGGTTCTCCACCCCGATCCTGTACCTGGCGCTGTTCACGCCGCTGCTCCGGCATCTGGCCGGGTCGGGCGGCCTGCCCACGGGCAACGTGCTCGACCTCTTCCTGCCGGGGATCCTGTCGCTGCTCGCGTTCGCCAGCGGGATCGGGCCGGGCTTCAGCACGATCTTCGAGCTGAAGGCCGGGGTGATCGAGCGGTTCCGAGTTACCCCGGCCAGCCGGTTCGCGATCCTGATCGGCCCGATCCTGGCTGGCATGCTGATGATGCTGGTGTTCGACGCGGTCGTGGTCGCGGTCGGCGCCGGCTTCGGGTTCTCGGTGCACTGGGCCGGGCTGGCGGTGCTCGCGGTGCTGCTCGGGCTGCTCATGGTGACCGTGGCCGCGTGGTCGATCGCGACCGCGCTGGTCACCAAGGAGATCAGCGGCTTCGCCGCGATCGCCAACGGCATCAACCTGCCGATCCTGCTGCTGGCCGGCGTGCTGCTGCCGATCTCGCTCGGCCCGGCCTGGATGCGCGTGCTGGCGCACTTCAACCCGCTGTACTACCTGGTCGAGGCGTCCCGGGTGCTGGCCGGCGGCACGCTGTCGGGGACCTCGGTGTGGCAGGCCTTCGCCGTGCTCGTGCCGCTCTGTGCCCTGGTGCTCACCTGGGCGACCCGCGTCTTCCGTACCGCGGTCTCTTAATCCGCGGGTTCGGGGTTCAAGTCCCTGGCGGCGCACCCGATCTGAACTGGTGTTCTTTACCGTATATTTACCCTTGTCGACGGCCGTTTCGTGGCCATGTTTGCTCCACGTTTGCTCGTCAGTCCGACCTAGTCGTCTGGATCTCCGCCAGGTACACGCGAGGTCCATCGCAGGTACATGGCAGTCCATCACTGCCTGTACCCGGGAGCGGTGCGAGCAGGCGTCGTGCGGTTCTGCGGGCCGCTCACAGACCATCCCATCGCCTGGGAGGTCACTAGGGCACCCTCTTCTCACGGGCACCGCTAGGGTGCTCGTCGTTCGGACTCGGCGGGAGCCGGGGTGACGGTCTTTGGTGGTCGCCGATGGACGGCCAGCATGACACCCCGCCCCCGGCTTCCCCGGGGCTGCGGAGTCGCGCAGGGCCGCGTAGAGCGAGGCGCTACATCTCAGGTCTCGTCCTACGGCACAGATGAGGATGTCGCGGTTGCGGGCCCGAGCCCTCGAACTCGGCGATCAGCTTTCTGAGCAGGTCGGCGAGGAGCTGCTGCTCGGGCTCGCTGAGGGCGGCCAGGAGTCGCTGCTCGTTGTCGAGATGGGCCGGGGCAATGCGCTCGAATGGCGCCTGCCCCTGCCTGGTCAGCACCACCAGGGTGGTGCGCTGGGAGTCCGGGTCGGGCCTGCGGGCGGCCAGGCCCTGCTCGGTCAGCCGGTCTACCCGCACGCTGATGGTGCCGGTACTGTTCCGCCCAGTTCCCCAGCGTCCCGGAGTTGATCCCTAGATCCCGCGCCACGGCCGCGATCGGCTTGCCGGTCTCACGGACCAGCCGGACCGCGTCCTCCCGGAACGAGAAAGAAAGTGCAGGACGGACCCGGCTGGTACGGGCCGGGTACGGTCGAAGGCATGGCTACTTGCGGCGGCACCAGTTCGCCACGCCCGCCTCTGGCCTGGCGGCTGAGCTTCGGGCAGTGGCTGGCAGTTGACGCCGTGGCCGCGCTGGGCTGCCTGGTCTGGTCAGTGAGCGGCATCAGCATGGCCGGCGGGTTCGGCCTGCGACCGCCGACGGGTGCTGCAGTCGTGCTCGACGTGCTGGGCGCGCTGCCGGTCGCGTTCCGGCGCGTGTGGCCGCTTCCTGTGCTGGCTGTGGTGACCGCCGCGGTGGCGGCACTGACCGCGCTCGGGAGTTCCTCGTTCGCTCAGGATGTCATGATCGGCGCTGCAATATATCTGGTGGCCGTCAGCCTGGATAGAAGCATCAGCTTGCCGGCGCTCGTCCTCAGCGAATCAGCATTGCTCACAGGGCTGTTCGCGGCCACAGCGCAGCATCTGGCACAACCGGACGCGGTCCACAGCGTCTTGGTGGCGGCGGCGGCCTGGTTCGCCGGCGATGGCGTGCGGTCGCGGCGGGCGTACCTGGCCAGCGTCGCCGAACAGGCGGCGCAGGATGACCAGATCAGGGCCGAGCGGGAACGCCAGGTGCTCGGGGCCGAGCGAGTGCGGATCGCCCGCGAGTTGCACGACATTGTCGCCCACAGCCTCAGCGTCATGACGATCCGGGCTGGTGTCGGCCGCCGGGTGTTCGACGTCCGCCCCGGGGAGGCGCGAGATGCCCTCCAGGCGGTCGAAGTGGTCGGCCGCGGCGCGCTCGACGAGCTGGGACGGATTCTCGACCTGCTGCGCGATGACGACGCCGAGCAGCCGAGCCGGACGCCCGCACCCGGGATCCGCGACCTTCCCGGCCTGGTCAAGGAAATACGAGCGGCCGGAATACCGGTCGATCTGTCGGTCACTGGCGACCCCGGCCCCATCCCCCCCGCCGTCGGCTTGTCCGCGTACCGGATCATCCAGGAGGCGCTGACCAACGTGGTTAAGCACGCCGGCCCAGCCCGTGCGGCCGTCCAGGTGGACATCAGCCCTGCCGCGGTGAGCATCGAGGTGTCCGACGACGGACCCGGCCGACTGTCTGGGGACGGCGCGGCGTCCGGGCACGGGATCCCTGGCATGCGCGAGCGCGCCGCCGCACTGGGAGGCGCGCTCACCGCCAGGCCGCGGGCAGAACGGGGATTCGAGGTCATCGCGTCCCTGCCCGTCTGGCACGGCGACGACGCTTGACGCCCGTACGGCATCCGGCCGGTTAGTCCAGGACGGACTGGAGGTCACCGGCTGGGCCGGTGACGCGCCCAGCGGCCGGGCGTACCGATGATGGCCACCAGTTCCAGCGCCCGAGCAGCACGACGGCCGACGGCACCAGCAGAGTCCTTACCAGGAACGTGTCCAGCAGGATGCCGAGCGCGAGACCGAGGCCCATCGCCTTCAGCTCGCCGCCCATCATGTTTCCGCCAGCGACCGCGAACACCACGAACGTGCCCGCAAGGATGAGGCCCGCCGACGTGACGGTGTGCCCCGTCTCACTGACCGCTCGCACCACGGCCTGGCGCAGCGGCAGCCTAGATGCCTCTTCCCTGATCCGGGTCATAACCAGGATGTTGTAGTCCTCGCCGAGCGCAAGCAGGAAGACGAACATGAGGAACGGCAACAGGAAGATGAGCCCGTTCTGCCCGGCCGCGTCGACGACGATCAGGGTAGTGAGCCCCAGCGCGGCAAGGTAGGACAAGACCACGCTGACGATCAGGTACAGCGGCGCGAGCAGGCTCCGCAGCACGAGCCCCAGCAGAAGCGCAATGGCGAGCGCGGCGATGGGAACGATGCGCAGCATGTCGCTGCCGGACGTGGTGCTCACGTCGTAGTAGCCCGCCGCCTCGCTGGACAGGCCGCTGGCCACGGCGCCGGAACGGGCCGCCGCCCGCGACACTACCGCCCGGATCCCGGGCGTTGCGTCGGTCGCGGCTGTGCTCTGCTCTGGCCCCGCCTTCAGCCCGGCCAGGAACTCGATGGTCCGGCCGTCGGCGCTGACCAGCCCCGCAGATGCACGGAAGGCGTCGTAGCTGCCGCGTGGCACGCCACGGCCCGCGAGTTCGGTCACGGGCAGCGAGCCAGGGTCGCCGAGCAGCGCGTGAAGCCGGGCGTAGCCGGCGGGGGTGAGCCGTGTGCCGTTCGGGTTGAGCGGCCCGGAAAGCGCAGTGAACTGGCCGGAGTCTCGCAAGACGCCGTAGGCGGTGGCCACTGTCTGCGGGTGGAGCCAGACGGGCTCGGCGTAGCGGAAGACGAGACTGGCAGGATCAGTGGCTGATTCGGGGAAGTGACTGGCGACGATCGCGTTGCCAGCAGCAGCGTCCGAACCGGGCGGGCTGGTGGTGGAGCCGCCGATACCCGCCGCACGGTAACCGAGCGCCGCGGAGGCGAGAGCGAGGAAGACCACCACGCCCACGCCCAGCGTCAGGCCGGGCCGACGGATCATTTTGGCCGCCACCCGTCCCCACATAGCCGCCTGGTGGTACTCGGCTCCGACGCCATCGGCCGGAAAGACCGCCCGTCCCGCGATCGCGAGTAGCGCGGGAAGCAGGGTCAGCCCGAGAAGCAGCATCACGGCGACGCCGAGCGCCAGCGGAACGGCGAGGTCACGGTACAGCCCGAAGCTGGCGAACAACAACGTGAGCAGCGCGAGGATCACGGTGCCTGCCGACGCGGTGATCGATTGGCCGACCCGCGCGACCGCCCGGCTCACCGCGGCACGCGGTTCGTTCCCGGCCCGCAGTTCCTCACGGAACCGCAGGACCAGGAACAGCCCGTAGTCAGTCCCCGCGCCCAGCATGAGAACGATCAGCAGCACCTGGGTAACGGAGGAGATCTGCAGTCCGTGCGCTCCGAGCGCCCCGATGAAGCGCAGCGATATCAGCAGTCCCAGCACGCTGGGCACCAGAGTGATCAGCGCGGCGAGCGGAGATCGGAGCACGACCAGCAGCAAGACGATGATCAGCAGGACCGACAGCATCCCGATCATGCTCATAGCGCTGGCTGAATCGGCCTGGGTGGCGACGTTGGTAGCGACTTGCCCGGCGAGGTGTACCTGCAGGCCCGCAGGTACCCGGTTACGGGTGAACGTCGCCGCGATCGCGTCGACGACCGGCTGCTGGGCGGCGACATCCTGCTTGTCGGCCCGGATCCGGACGACGATCAGCGTCGCCTCGCCGTCGGCGGACGTAGCGCTCTGACGGGCGGAGACGACCCCAGTGACACGCGCGACCAGACGTATCTCGCTGCCGATGGCGGCCTGATCGGCCACGGTAAGGGGCCGGCCCGCCCGCGCTGCGACGACGTCGACCTCGCTTTGCGTGGCAGAACTGCCGAGTATGGGCATCGCCAACTCGGCCGCCTGGGCACTCGGTGATCTGGATGACAGGAAGAGCGTGTTGTCGTTGTTTACCTCGTTGCCGAGCGAGGGAAGCGTCAGCGTCGACACGACCGTAACGACGACCCAGAAAACCGCCACCAGCACCCGGAAGCGGAGAATGAAAGCGGCAAGACTGCCATAGACCGAACCAGCCCTCAGCCGGCTCATGTAGCGATGCCTCAGCCCTTGAACTGGGTGTCCTCGGCCCCGCGCTTCTTACGCGCCCGAGCGGAATACAGCACACTGCCGCCGCCGAGCACAACGATGATCACGCCAACCATGATCCACATGGCGATCCCCTTGCCGCCCATGCCGCTGGCCAGAGCCATGATGGCGATGTCGTGTGGCACGTTAGCCTCCAGGTAATCGGAATTCAGGCCGCGGCCTGCTTCTGGAATTGCGCCGCCACGGCCAGGCCGGCTCGCGGCGCTCCTGAGGGCGGAGCCCCAGGCTCAACATGGTGGCCGGGCCGACGCGCGGTGTCATCCGCCTGCAAGGTCGAATCTCGGTACTACCGCGACAGCAGCGAGCAGGGACCCGCCTACATCCTGGGAAGTAGACCCCGACAGGCGGTCGGGGGTCAGCCCACGGTCACCAGGCCCGTCTCATAGGCGAGCACCACCAATTGCGCCCTGTCCCGCGCGTTGAGCTTCGCTAGAACGCGGCTGACATGTGTCTTGGCGGTGGTCACGCTCATGGCCAGCTCCTGGGCGATCTCTGCGTTGGATCGGCCCTTCCCGACGAGCCCCAGCACCTCGCGCTCGCGCGCGGTCAGCGACTGGAGCACCTGCGGTGCCGGGTCCCGCTTGTCGGGCTGACTCGCGTAATGTGCGATCAGTCGCCTGGTGATACTCGGAGACAGCAGAGCGTCGCCCCCGGCGATCACACGGATCGCCGCGAGCAGCTCTTCCGGCGGCCGTGACTTGAGCAGGAACCCGCTCGCGCCAGCACGCAGGGCGGCGAAAACATACTCGTCAAGCTCGAAGGTTGTCAGGATAAGGACCCGCACTGTCGGATCCCGGCCAACGATCAGCCGTGTGGCGTCAATCCCGTCCATCACCGGCATCCTGACGTCCATCAGGATGACGTCGGGAGCGTTCTGAGCCGCCGCAGCGACCACTTCGACGCCGTTTTCGGCCTCGCCGACCACGGCGAGATCGGGCTCCGTCTCGATCAGCGCCCGGAAGCCCGCACGGACCATGCCCTGGTCATCAGCCACCAGAACGCCAATTGCCATGCTCCTGCCCTGCCCGCCCAAAGGCCCGACTACCCCAACGAGTCCGTGCCGCACAGGATACGCGCGGCCCTAACACGCGGCCAGGAACAGGGCTCGCCGCAGCGGCCGCGGGATCCACCAGTTCCAGCGGCCGAGTATCGCGATGAGGGCGGGGACGAGGAATGCCCGGATCACGGCAGCGTCGAGCAGGATGCCTGCGCCCAGGCCGGTGGCCAGCACCTTGAGGTCGCTGTCTGGGCTTGAGGCCAGCGACGCGAAGGCCAGGAACAAGATGAGTGCCGCGCACGTGACCAGGCGGCCGGTACGCGCGAGTTCTTCGATGACGGCCTGAGAGGTGTTTTTTTGGTGCGGTCGTATTCTTCGCGCACGCGGGTCAGGATGAACACCTCGATGCGGCCGTGAGCATGCCGTCAGGGTAGCCGGGCGGTGTGCCCCCTTAGCCGCCGATCCGGGGGTAGGCCGTGCGGAGGGTGAGGCAGTTGCGGGTCGCACGGGCGGCGAGGCCGAGCCGGGTCAGGCTTGCCGCCGCAGCGGCTGCCGCCGGCAGCACGGCGAGCCTGCCGGGCATGCTGGCGGCCAGGATGGTCAGCGCGGCCAGCATGGCAACGTCGACCGCAGCGAAGCTGCTGGCGGCGATGGCGGCGGAGGCACCGGGACGGGCGGGCAGCCAGCGGGTGGAGCGGCCGGTGGCGGCGAGCGTGAACTGGGTGCTGCCTACGGCCACCGCGAGGGCGATGATGGCGAGGTGGATTGCCAGCTGGGCCCCGCCGGGCAGGGTGCCCCACTTCCAGGGCGGACCGAACCGGTCGACGTGGCTGGCCACCGCGACGGCATACCACAGTGCCCCGGTTAGCGGGCCGATGGCCATCAGCGTGACCACGGTGCGGCGGGCCCGGGCGGCGGGATGTAGTCGATCATGTCGGCCAGCACGCCCGGCGAGGCCCCTACCGATGGCTATACACAGCGTGACATCTAGTAAGAAGGCGCAGGCAGAAGGCTCGCTGCTGCTGCGAGTGGTCGGGACCGGCCGAGTGCCCATGACCGGATCAGGGAGGCTGAACGGGGCGGGTGCATCCCCGGGCATGGGGATGGCCGGGCATGATGGGTCACCCTGGGACGCGATATCAGCGCCGTCAGCTTGCGCCCTGGTCTTTGCGCTGGGCCGCTGTCCGGAGGCGGGGCCTCCGGTCAGGTATACGCCAGGTCCATCGTAGGTATATGCGAGGTCCATGCCGGTTTGGGGACCGCAGACCTGGCATCCGCCCCTGTCCAGGCCCTGAGCCTGCGGCCAGCGAGCGGTGTCGCGGCACAGTTCTGGAATCCCGCAGGTCCGAGAAGGACAGGTCACGGCTGTGACTGTATTGTCGGCACCCCCAGCCTGGCGGGGAAGGGGCACGTGCTTCGTGCGCCGGCCGATGTTTAGGCCTGGCTCTGCGTCAGTGCATCTGGTTGCTGGGCGGGGGTGCCGGTGTCGGCCAGGAACAGGGCTCGCCGCAGCGGCCGCGGGATCCACCAGTTCCAGCGGCCGAGTATCGCGATGAGGGCGGGGACGAGGAAGGCCCGGATCACGGTGGCGTCGAGCAGGATGCCTGCGCCCAGGCCGGTGGCGAGCACTTTCAGGTCGGTGTCTGGGTCGGCGGCCAGCGAGGCGAAGGCCAGGAACAGGATGAGTGCCGCGCAGGTGACCAGGCGGCCGGTGCGCGCGAGTCCTTCGACGACGGCCTGGGAGGTGTTTCTGGTGCGGTCGTATTCTTCGCGCACGCGGGTGAGGATGAACACCTCGTAGTCCATCGACAGCCCGAACAGGAACGCGAAGATCATCAGCGGCAGCCAGAATGTGATCGCGCCGGTCGCCGGGATCCCGAACAGAGCGCTGGAACCGTTGCCTTCCTGCCAGAACCAGGTGACCAGGCCGAAGATAGCGGCCAGGCTGAGCAAGTTCAGCAGCACGGCCTTGCCCGCCAGCACAGCGGAGCGGAATGCCCGGGCCAGCAGCAAGAACGTGAGCACGGCGATCACGGCGAACATGATGGGGAAGTTGCCGAACACGGCGTGGTTGAAGTCCTGCTCGACCGGGCCTTCCCCGGTCACGCCGATGACGCCGGGTGAGTGATCGAGGCGCGCCTGGATGGCGCGCACGGGGGCCAGGGTGGTGTTGTTGACGGTCGGCTGGGCGGGAATCGCGATGATGTCGGACAGGCCGCTGCGCGTGCCAGTCGCCCCGGCCGGGAGCACGGCGGTGCTGATTCCGGGCAGGTTCCTGAGTGCCACGACGGTCGCGGGAGCCGCGTGGGCGGTGGTCAGGATTTCGACGGGGGTGAGGGCTCCGCTGGGGATCCCGCCGGCAGTCAGGGTGTCATAGGCGGCTCTGGCCGGGCCAGTCTTGGAGAACGCGGATACCGACGTCTCCCCTAGTTTCAGCCCGAACACCGGGAGCGCCGCCACGACCAGCACGCCCAGCGCGACGACGGCCGCGGGTATCCGGTGCCTGGTGACGTGCCGCGCCCATGCGGACCAGGCCCGGCTAGGGTGGCTCTCCTTACGGACGCGTGGCCAGTCGATGCGCGGGCCGATGCCGGCCAGCAGCGCCGGGAGCAGCGTGTTGACCACCAGAACCGAGATCAGGGGGATCAGCATGCCCCCGATACCCGTCGATCGAAGCGCTGGTACGGGCAGCACGACCAGTGCCACCAGGCCGACCGCCACAGTGAGGCCGGAAACCACGACTGACCGCCCGGCCGTCTCCACCGCCCGGATGACAGCGTCGTGGTTGGCGGCGCCCCGCGCCCTCTCCTCTCGCCAGCGGGTGACGAGCAGGAGTGAATAGTCGATCGCCACTCCCAGGCCGACCAGGGCGGCCAGGAACTCCACGATGAACGAGACCTGCGTGACGTAGCTAAGGCCGAGCACCACCAGCAGCGTCGTGAGGATCGACACCGCGGCGACCAGCAGCGGGACCAGGGCGAGCAACGAAGCGAAGACGAACACCAGGACCAGTAGCGCCCCGGCGCCGCCGATAAGAGTCTCGGCCAGCACGCCGGGACCGTTGGACGAGCTGCCAGACTCCAGCTGGCTTAGCCCGGTGAGGCCGACCCGGTCACCGGGCAGCGCCCCGGCCATGATGGCCTCGGCGCTGTTGCCTAGTTTCGTGACGATGCTCTCGGAGCTGAGATTCCCCACCGCGGGCTCGAACACCAGCGCATAGGCGGCACTTCCGTTGGCGGCCAGGAAAGCCTTGCTGCCTGTCACCCCATGGTCCACCACCCTGAGCTGAGGGAGCTGACGGCGCAGCCGGGAGAACGCGGCGTCTACCTGCGGCATCTGCGGCGCCAGGCTCCTGCCGGGCGGCGCGGAAACGGTCAGCAGCACCGGAGTGCTGTTCCCGCCGTTGCCAAAGGTGGCCAGGACCTTCTGGGCGGTCTGGTAGCCGGGCTGGCCGGGCAGAGCCCAGTCATAGGTCAGGCGGTTGCTCACCCGGCCCGAGGCAAAGCCGCCCAGCAGCAGCGCCACCAGCCACAACGCGATCACCAGCTTGCGGTGGCGGATAGTCGCGCGGGCGAGCCGTCTCATCGCCGACCGGGCGGTGGCCTGAGGCGGGCTGATCTCGTGTCGTTGCGCTGGCTGACGTGGCTGCACGGCTATGCATTCCTTCCTGATCTGCTCCAGTCGGCGAGGGCCGGCCTTAGCGCTTCCACTCGCCAGCCATCTGGCCCACCGCCACGTTGAAGCGGTTCCAGACGTTGATGGCGCCGATGGCTATCAGCAGCGCGGCCAGGCCCTGCTCGTCGTAGTGCCGCGCCGCCTCGTCCCAGATCTCGGCTGGCACCGGGTCGGGAACATCCGCCAGCCGGGTGACGGCCTCCGCGAGCGCGAGAGCGGCTCGTTCGGCGTCGCTGAAGTACGGCGAGTGCCGCCACGCGGAGACTGCCAGGGCGCGCTGGGCGGAGACGCCTTCCTGGGCCAGCTGAGCGCCGTGCATGTCGACGCAGACGCTGCAACCGTTGATCTGACTCGAGCGCAACTGGACCAGGCCGACGGTTTCGGCAGGCACCCCGCCCTTCTCCGCCGTCCTCCCCAGAGCCTGCAGGGCCTGCAGCGCCTCCGGGATCACCAGCACAGGATTGCTCATTCGTGCCATCAGGTTTTCCTCCTCGCTAGACAGCTATCTGTATGACGGATTCCGGCCGGCAGAACGTGACCAGATCCGAAAGGGGCACGCGCTAGCCACTGATTGGAAGATCGGGAAAGGCGAACTTCGCCTGGCGGCACCGGGCGTGCAAGATCGCCGTAACGGCAGTTGTTAAGATTCCTTTGCCGGCTGCTCTATGATTTATGCGCAGTCAGTTTGCTTAAGAGTTATGTCAGTTTCTCGCCGAGAAACTCCGCCCAAGTGCGGCGCCCGGTGACAGGCTCGGATCCGGAACGCGGGTCGGGCAGCAGCGCGCCGCTTCGAATCGCGGCGGTGCCGGGCATAGGTATCTCGATGACGGGCCGATGCCGTCGGCTCGCTTTCACGTAGACGCGGAGCATGCCGGCATAGGTATCGACCTGAGGGCCGGCAATGTCGGCCACCAAGCCAGCCGGCGGGCCGGCCGCGAGTTCGACCAGCCGCGCTGCCACGTCACGCTCATCAACCGGCTGGACCTTGAACCCGGCGGGGACCGGCACCACCGGCAGGCGGGCCATCTTCCGGGCACCGTCCAGGCAATACCCGTAGAACTGAGTGGCCCGCAGCATCGTCCACGGCAGTCCCGAACCGGTCACGACCGCCTCGGCCGCGACCTTCGACTGGAAGTATCTGTAGGAGACCCGGTCCGCACCGACGATGGAGATGAATACCAGGTGCACCTCTTTGTCCGCCGCGGCTTTGTCCGCCGCGGCTGTCGCCTGGACCAGGATCCGGGTGGTCTCGGCATCGCCCTTGGTGCTGCTGGCACAGTGCACGACGGCAGCGACGCCGTCGAGGGCGGCCGCGATGCCCTCGCCGGTGGCCAGGTCACCGGTGGCGTACTCGATACCGTTCCCGGCGGCATGCGGATGCCGGCTGAACACCCGGACCCGGTGGCCGGCCTGGGCCAGCTGAGCGGTGACGCACCGGCCTAGCCGGCCGGTACCGCCGGTAACCAAGATCGGCTTCATGCGGAGGTAACGACCTTCCACAGGTAGCCGTCCGGGTCACTGAAGTAGCCGAAGTACCCGCCCCACTGCGAGCCCGCCGCTTTCTTCACCACCGTCCCGCCGGCCGCCAGCGCCCTGGCCATCGTTTCGTCGGCGTCCCCGGCCGATGAGACGATGTAGTGGAACGAGACACCGCGGAACCCCGATCCCTCCGGCGAGACTCCCGCATCGGCGGCGGCGGCCTCCCACTCGTACAGCGCCAGCGACGACGATCCCTGGCCCAGGCTGAACGACACGAAATTCGGGTAGTCCTTGTCGACCGCGCAGCCCAGTCCCTCGGCATAGAACTTCTTCGACCGGCCCAGGTCCCGGACCCCGATCATGATCGTATTCACTTGCACGGGCACGCCCGCCTCCCCGCTCGCTGACGACTTGATTGCAACCTTCACTCATATGACGGACGCGGCTGCCCGGACGTGACCGGGGCGGGCCGGATCAGCCTCCGAGCAGGACCACGTTGAAACGGCCCAGGCGGCGGGGGTCGGCGATCATATCGATGCCGGTGATCAGCGGCCCGCGGACCGTGAGCGCGAAGACCACCCGCGGCTTGCCGCCCGGTGCCCAGACAATCCCGGCCACCCCGTCGATCAGCGCCAGCCGGGCCTCGCGAGCGCGGCCGGCGAAGATGCCGGCCACGGCCTCAGCGCCGCGGACCCGCTTCGGAGCGCCCGACGCCGCCGCGGCGCCGTCGGCGCTCATCATCACGTCCGGGTCCAGGACCGCGAGCAGCGCGGCGAAGTCCCCGTCGCGGGATGCCGCCAGGAACGCCCCGGCGACTTGCCGCTGCCGGGCCAGGACGGCCGACGACGGGGCGCCCGCTGCCTGCAGACGGCGCCGGCCGCGGCTGGCCAGCTTCCGGGCGGCCTCCGGGGTGCGGCCCACCACCGGCGCTATCTCGGCGAAAGACACGTCGAACATGTCATGCAGCACGAACGCGACCCGCTCCGCGGGTGCCAGCGCGTCCAGCACCATCAGCAGCGCTAGCCCTACCGAGTCGGCCAGCATGGCCTCCTGCTCTGGCCCGGCCTCTTCCGGCTGGACCGCCGCGGCCTCAGGAATGTGCACTCCGGCCGACTCCTCGCGTTGCGACCGGCGCGACCGCAGCATGTCCAGGCACACTCGCGACACGACCGTGGTCAGCCAGCCGCTCAGGTTCTCCACGCCGCCGGTCTCAGCCCGGCTGACCCGAAACCACGACTCCTGCAGCGCATCCTCCGCCTCAGCCTGCGAGCCGAGCATCCGGGAGGCCATCGCCAGCAACCGCACCCGGTCAGCCTCGAACCGCTCCGCCAGCCAGTCCGGTGAGCCCATCGGCCACTCACTTCCGGGTGAAGAAGACCAGCCGGTAACCGTCCGGGTCGACGAGCATGAACTCCTTGTTCCCGCGCAGCGCGACCGGTTCGCTGGCCGGCCGCAGGCCGCTGGCGGTCACTTCTTCGTATGCCTTGTTAATGTTCTCGACGCTGAAATAGAACAGCGAGCCGCTACCCGCGTTGTCTATGTCCGGCGGCATGTGCCATGCGGGAGCATCACCGGCCGCGTCGGCCTGATGGAAGTCCAGCCACCACCAGTTCAGGTAAGCCGTGGCCCGGGTCTGCTCCTTTGTCTTGAACTGGAAACCGAGTTTCTCGTAGAACGGGATAGTCTGGCTCAGGTCCTTGACGTAGCAGACGACGCCCGCTGCGCTCTTGAGCTTCATGATTTCAGCCCTCTCTTCTTCACGGACTGGGATTGGGCAGGCCGCCCAGCAAGTAGATGCCGACGACGTAGCTGAGCACAGCGACCCCGGTGAGGACGGCCATTGTCATCGATGCGGCTGGCCTACCGCTGCTGACGAAGTCAGTACCCGCGAACACCGCGCCGCCAATCGCCAGCAAGCCGATCGCCGACGCGGCGGCCACGGCCGGCAGCCGGGCCAAGACGGCCTGCACCAGCAAGCCGACAGCGGCCACGAGGAGTAGCAGCCCCACGACAATGTGGACGCTGATCGCAGCCGGGCCGCGAGCGAGGGCCGTCCCCAGGCCGTGGCGCTGATCAGCACGCGGGACCGTCACATACAGGTTGACCCCGATGCCGACCACGTACTCGATCAGCAGCAGCACCACCGCGCTGACACCAGCGCGCCGCAACCTGCTGACCTGCGACGGCAACGGCCTGGCAGCTGAACGACCCGCCGCCACGCCTGATGAGCCACTCATCGGCCGTTAACCCTCCATACTTTGGTAAGAACAGGGCTACTCGCCCGGCCCGCGGGACGCATCCGACAGCCTCCAGGCGGGACCCACCGTCATTAGTTATGACGGGCCGCGCAACGGCGATGTGACCGCGAGGTGTCGAACCCGGGGGAAGCCGTGAGCAGCGTGGCTACTCTGCGAGATCGCCGGACCGCAGGCTACGCGGCGCCGCCAGCACGCCCGCTGCGGCTGCCTGCGACAGGTAGCCGCAGCGCCGCAGCTATGGGTGCTGTTATTCCTACGCGACCAGGTGATACTCGTGAATCACGCCCCGGTGCGTGCCGAAAACCTATGCCACCAGGCGATATTCAC
>Ga0335075_10007602_pt1 | contig 16669 bp, 12 predicted proteins | sample Lox_Sample_24_FD_206723 | JGI IMG/M metagenome (GOLD analysis project Ga0335075, IMG submission 206723) | Soil microbial communities from Loxahatchee National Wildlife Refuge, Florida, United States - Lox_Sample_2.4 | ecosystem: Environmental > Terrestrial > Soil > Wetlands | place: USA...
CAGACTCGGAAAGCCGGATACGGGAAATCCGTCCGTCCGGTTTGATGAGGGGTCGGAATGCGACGGTCATTGGCTCTGCCTTTCAACCCGCCCATTCCGGCCTACTCTACTCTCAGGGCTTTCAGTTAGTGGCTTCGCAAATTTGGAAGAGCATTGATAAAACCCATATAATCCCAAAATTTTTTCAATTACCGCTTTTGCTGTGCCCTGCGGTATGCTGTTCCCGAAATTAGAAACAGCACACCGTTATGGAAACAGAAACATCATCGATGCGCACCGGGGAATCGTCCTCGTCCTCGGTTACGCCCCTGCACGGGGCGTGGACATCGCAGCGCGATGTCCCTACTTCGACGCGCGGGTTTTGGAGCCTGTTTGTCACGCAGTTCCAGGGTGCGTTCAGCGATAACATGCTCAAGGCGCTGGTGGTGTTCATGATGCTGGGCATGAATATGACCGCAGAGGAGAAGAATCGAATCGGTGAATGGGTGCTGGCGCTGTTTACGCTGCCGTTCATTCTGTTCTCGATGGCGGGCGGGCATTTGGCGGACCGATACAGCAAGCGGAGCGTCATGATCGGGGTCAAGGTATTCGAACTCGGGGTCATGGCGTTTGCCATGGTTGGCTTCATTTTTGACAACTGGCGGTGGTTGCTGGCGGGCGTGTTTTTCATGGGTATTCACAGCGCGATTTTTGGGCCGTCGAAGTATGGATCGTTGCCGGAACAATTGCCGGAGAAAAGGCTTTCATGGGGGAACGGACTCATTGAGCTGGGGACGTTCGTGGCGATCATCCTGGGCATGATTGTGGCAGGCGAACTGGCTGACAAATTTGGGCATCGGCAAGTGATTTCGGGTGTGATTCTGATGACGCTGGCTGGACTTGGGTTTTTGTGCAGCCTCGGTGTTCAGCATGTTCCGGCCGCGGACCCGAAGCACGTATTTGAGCCGAATTTTATCAAGGATTTATGGATTCGGACGAAAGCGATTCGGCAGGACCGCACTTTAAAGCTGGCGGTGATCGGGAACACGTATTTCTGGTTTATTGCCGCCCTCCTGTCGTTGGACATGTTCTTTTACGGGTCGGATGTGCTCAAGATTACCGATGAGCAAATCAGTTTGCTCAACGGCGCGCTGGCCCTGGGGGTGGGACTCGGCAGCGCGGCGGCGGGTTTTCTTTCGGGAAATAAAATCGAGATTGGACTTATCCCGCTTGGCGCGGTGGGGCTTTCTATCGCCTGCGGAGGACTGTATTTTGTGCATTCGTTCGTTCCGGCGCTGGTATGGCTCGGGATTCTGGGATTCGCCGGCGGTTTCTTTATTGTTCCCATTTCAGCGCTGATCCAGCACCTGCCGCACCCGGAAAAAAAGGGTGAAGTAATCGCAGCGTCAGCCCTGCTTTCGTCCGTGGGTGTCTTTGTGGTCTGGCCGGCGCACTATTTGTTGACCGGGCCGTTGCACCTGGGTCCGCGAGGTGTGTTTTTAGTTTCCGGCGTTCTCACGCTTGCCAGCACTGTTTATACGATCACGCTTATGCCCGCTGCCCTGATTCGATTCGTGCTTTGGGCGGCTACGCGGACCATCTACCGGATTCAAATCATTGGCCGGGACAATATTCCGGAGCGAGGCGGCGCATTGCTGGTTTGCAATCACGTTTCGTTTGCCGATGCCATGTTTCTGCTGGCATCAACGGACCGGCCGGTGCGGTTCATCATGCATAAAAACAATTTTGATGTGCCGTGGATAGGGCCGTTCGCGCGCATGCTGGGAGTGATACCGATAGCGTCGGAAATGGGGCCGCGCGATTTGATTCAATCGTTGCGCGTGGCGACCGAAGCAATAAAGGCCGGCGAAGTGGTTTGCATTTTTGCTGAGGGACAAATCACGCGCATCGGGCAAATGCTGCCGTTTCGCCGGGGATTCGAGCGCATTATGAAGGACGTGGATGCCCCGATCATCCCGGTGGGGCTCGATGGCGTATGGGGCAGCATATTCAGCTATGAGGGCGGGCATATGTTCTGGAAATGGCCGCGGCATATACCGTATCGCGTCACCGTCAATTACGGGCGCCCCTTGCCGCATGATGCGAATCCCATGGAAGTACGGCAGCGCGTGCAGGAATTGGTCGCCGATGCCTGGGCGTTGAGACGACACAGCCTGCGGATGCTGCATCGTTCCTTTGTCCGGACGGTTCGCAAGCATCCATTCCGCTTCGCCATGGCCGACGGCCAGAACGCGAAAGTATCCTATATCGCCGCTCTAAGCCGAACCGTTTTTCTCGCGCGCCGCCTGCGCCGGCCGTGGCAGGGACAGGAACGCGTCGGACTGCTGCTGCCGCCGTCCGTGCCGGGAGCGCTGGCAAACTTTGCGGCGATGTTGATGGGCAAGGTTCCGGTGAACCTCAATTACACAGTATCGGAATCGGTCCTCGAATCGTGCATCAGCCAGTGCCAGATTAAAACGGTTCTCACATCGAAAGCGTTTCTCGAAAAGGTGAAGCTCAAAATTCCGGCTGCCGAGACATTGTTTATCGAGGACATAGCGGCAAATCCCGGCGCCATTGAAAAGCTCTGCGCAAGTGTGGCCGCGTTTTTATTTCCCGCCCGCGTGTTGGAGCGTTGGCTGGGCCGCGCGCACAAGGGCGGGCTGGATGACGTTGCGACAATCATCTTTTCCAGCGGCAGCACGGGCATTCCAAAAGGCGTGCTGCTCACGCACTACAATATCGCGTCAAACATCGAACAGTTGGAACAGGTCTTTGCGTTCAATAGTTCGGATGGTGTTGTGGGCCTGCTTCCGTTTTTCCATTCATTCGGTTTTACCGGCACGCTTTGCCTGCCTGCCGTCCTGGGCATCCGGGCGGTGTACCATCCAAATCCGTTGGATCCGAAGGGTATCGGCCAACTGGTGAAAGAATACGCCCTGACTTTTTTGCTGGCTACGCCAACGTTTTTGCAATTTTTCATTCGCGGTTGTCCGCCCGAAGCATTCGGCAGTTTGCGCCTGGTCATGACCGGCGCGGAAAAGCTGCCGGATCGCATTGCCACGGCTTTTGAAGAACATTTCGGGATCCGTCCCCTGGAAGGATACGGTTGTTCCGAATGCTCGCCGGCGGTTGCGGTGAACACACAGGATTTTCGGGCGGCCGGGTTCCGGCAGGTCGGGTCAAAACGCGGGCGGATTGGGCATCCATTGCCGGGTATTGCTGTGCGGATTGTTGATCCGGATACGCTGGCGCCGGTTTCGAATGGCCAGGCGGGTTTGATGCTCGTGCGAGGGCCAAACATCATGCAGGGTTATCTCGGACAACCGCAAAAGACCGCCGAAGTGTTGCGCGACGGCTGGTACACGACCGGCGACATTGCGAACCAGGACGAAGACGGTTTTCTGCAAATCACCGATCGCCTGTCACGATTCAGCAAAATCGGGGGCGAAATGGTCCCGCATATCAAAGTGGAGGAAAAATTGCACGAACTCGCCGGCACAACCGAACAAACGTTCGTCGTGGTAGGCGTGCCGGACGAAAAAAAAGGCGAGCGGCTCGTTGTGTTGCACCGCCTCACGCCCGATCTCCTGCCCGGCTGCGTTGAAAAGCTCACGCAATGTGATTTGCCGAATATTTGGAAGCCGCGCCCGGACCAATTTTATCAGGTGGAGAAGTTTCCGTATTTGGGGACGGGGAAACTTGACCTGCGGGAGGTCCGGAATACGGCGGAGAAGCTGTCGGTCGAAAATTAAAAAGGAAAAAGGAAAAAGTTAGATAATGAGGAAAGCAGGAAGGTCAGGAAGGATTTGAGGATTTCCTGCGGACACCGGGCGTTGTGGTTCGAAGGCCAAGTGAGCGGTTTCAAACTGCGCCTTTGATTAGCAGGTCGAAGAACTCGTAAATCATGATGCCGGCGAAAAATAAAACGAACGCCATATAGAGCCAATAAGTGAACGGATCTTCATCCCGATAAGTCCATTCTCCCCGGCTCCGGAGCCGGCTCCAAATACCGCGGGTCGACGACCAATAATTCACAGTGTATGTTCTTTTGCTGTTCAAGCAGTACACCAGGTAGCCGGAACCAGATACTGCGAGAACCGCGCTGAGAATGACCAGAAACAAGTGATTATTGTGATGCCGATAGTATAGTTGCAATCCATATAGGCCCCAAACCGCGGCCATAACCAAAATGATCCCGAGAATGTTCGGGCCCTTTTTATCTGCCTGATCGCGGCGCTCTTTCTGTCTGGCCAGGATGGGCATCTGCTTTTCCAAGGCGGCGAGCTTCTGTTGCTCTTTTTCCAAATCCTCGGATTCGTGCCGCTCGTCGCCGGGGCTTTTCCATTTTTCATTCATTACATTGACCCTTTTATTAAAAAGTGAAAAAATACATAAATGACGGCGGCGCAAAACAACGAATAAAGCGCCATATAAGCCCAATATAGAAATGGCTCGTCATCCCGATAAATCCACTCTGCATTCTGCCAAAAAATCCCATTGTACATCATCCTCTTTTTCCAGCAATACGCCAGGCAGCCTGAAGCGGCTGCGGCAATGACCGCGCTAAAAATGAGCAAAAACAACCGATCATTGCGGTAGTATTGTTGAGATGCGTACAGGCCGCACACCGAGGCCATGCCCAAGGTGAACGTGATTACCCATATTTTTGTGTGCCTTGGTTCACGCGCCCTGAGTCTGCGCGACGTGGCTATCTTCTTTTTCAAAGCGGCGCGCTCGTGCTGTTTTTTCCAGGGCCGGAAGGCCCCGCTGCGGTTTGACTTGGCTTTTCTGTTCTCGACCCATACTTCAATGCCCACCGCTTCCGCCCCCATCATGATGAGAAGCATCAGTATCGTTGTATGGACGCACGAGGTCGGGATGCGACGACGGCGTATCCCGCAAAAAGAAATAAAGGAGGACCCCAAAAAATGGGACGAGCAGAACCACGGACCAGAACAAAGTCGATCCAATCTTCGATGGACGACGCATCCAAAGCCGCACGACAATGGTTAAGGCAAACACCTCAAGCATCGCGCCCACGATGAGGATAGATTTATCCATACGGTGTTGCCATGCATCCGGCGGTCATGACTGGACGGCTGATTTTCATGCTAAATCACAGCGTGTTACGTATTGCGTGTTACGTCAAGTATGGGATTGCATGACATTCTCATTCGAACGATTCTCCCTCACCCCAGCCCTCTCCCGCTGGGAGCCCGCTGGGAGAGGGAGAATCATCGTCCGATGGTTTGACACGGCGAACAATTATCCCGGTTCAGGGGTTCAATGCGCGAAGTTTTCCTTGGGCGAATTCTCACCCCGGCCCTCTCCCTCGGGGCTCCCTCGGGGAGAGGGAGAATTATCGGCCGACGTTTTGGCGCAGTGTTCGATCTCATAGGAATGTCGGATCGTGCTTGACGCAATAGCAACACGAAGCCGAGTAGCCGATGGTGGGCGGTATGATTTATTAGAAGTATAGCCCAATTTCATCTTGCAACATCCCCGGTTCAATTGTTACAGTATTGTTTCAATGCGACCGCCGCCCGTGGCGGTTTTTTTATCTTAAACAAAGTTTTATCGAGTGAAAATTTTCAGCGGCACAGCCAATGAACCTTTGGCCAGAGCCATTTGCAAATCCATCGACATGGAATTGGGCAAATGCACGATCAAACCCTTTCCTGACGGCGAAACGTTCGTCAAAATCGAGGAAAATGTCCGCGGCGAGGAAGTCTTCGTCGTCCAACCCACGTCGCCGCCCACCAACCACAACTTGATGGAGTTGTTCATCATGATGGATGCATTGCGCCGCGCCAGTGCCAAGCGCATCACGGCCGTAGTGCCCTTTTACGGATACGCCCGCCAGGACCGCAAAGACCAGCCCCGCGTTCCCATCACCGCCAAACTCATAGCCAACCTCCTGGTCGCCGCGGGCGCCAACCGCATCCTGACCATGGACCTCCATGCCCAGCAAATCCAGGGCTTTTTTGATATTCCAGTGGATCATCTGTATGCCGCGCCGGTGATGTACGAGTATTTGAAGAAAAAAAACCTGACGGACCTTGTGGTGGTCAGCCCGGACACAGGCGGATTGAAGATGGCGCACGCGTATTCCCAGGTGCTCGAGGGCGGCCTGGCCATTGTGGCCAAACGGCGCAAGAGCGCCTCCGAAGTTGAAAGCATGGCGGTCATCGGCGAGATTAAGGGCAAAAATATTTTGCTGGTGGACGACCTGACCGAAACGGCCGGAACGCTGACCGAAGCGGCCAGTTTATTGAAAAAGGAAGGGGCAAAACAGATATTGGCCTGTGTTTCCCACGCCATTTTGGGGGAAACGGGCATCGAAAGATTGCGAAAATCAAGTATTGACGAATTGATTACAACTGATACAGTCCAACGCCCCGATATTGACGGTGTGAAAATAACCACGCTGTCCGTGGCGGGTTTGTTGGGCGAGGCCATCAAACGAATTAACAGCAATTCGTCGGTCAATTCGCTCTTTGAGTTTAAAGGCGGGCGCACCAGTTAGCGCCCGCAAAACAATTTAATAAAATGAAATCAGTTCCATTGAAAGCTTTTCCGCGGGCGCAAAAACGCCGCGGTCCGCTCAAGCAAGTGCGTTCCAATGGCCGCGTGCCCGCGGTCATCTATGGACGCCAGACCGCCCCGCAAACCCTGGAAATCAGCGCGCGCGAAATCGGCGACCTGATTCACCATCACGTATCTGAGAACCTGCTGGTGGACCTGTCCATCGAGAGTGACTCCCGCGCCAAACGCCTCGCCCTGGTGCAGGAAATCCAGCGCCATCCCATCGATGGAAAAGTGGTTCACGTGGATTTCCATGAAGTGGCCGAAGACGAAAAAGTGACCGTCCACGTGCCCGTGGAAACTCTAGGCGAAGCGGCGGGCGTCAAAAACGCCGGCGGCGTATTGGAACACGTTTTGTTTAAACTGAAGGTCCGTTGCCTGCCGAAAGATTTGCCCGAACAAATTCTCGTGGACGTGAGCGCCCTCGAAATTGGCAAGACCATCCACATTGGCGAGATCACCGCGCCCCAGGGCGTGGAAATTCTGGGTGACAAGAAGATTCCGGTCGTTTCCGTAGCCGCGCCGCGCGCCGAAGAAGAGGTTGCGCCGGCGGCCGAGGCCGCCAAGGGCGCGGGCGACGTCGAAATGACGAAGGAAAAGAAAGAAGAAGGCGCCGAAGGCGAAGCCAAGGCGGCGCCCGCCAAGGCCGAGGCCAAAGCGGAAAAAGGCGCGGAGAAAAAGCCCGAGGCCAAGCCGGAAGCCAAAGCCGAGAAAAAGAAATAACCCGGCCTGTCGCCTGCCCGGCATTGAGCCCGGCGGCCCGCCGGGCTTTGTTCCGCTCAGATGGAAAATGTTTTTCTCATCGTGGGCCTGGGAAATCCGGGTGCGGAATATGCAAATACGCGCCACAACGCGGGTTTTTTGCTGGTCGAAAGACTTGCGGCCCGGTGGAAATGCGAATGGGCGAATGAAAGAAAGTTTCGCGCCCGAATGGCAAAGGCGGCGTTTGACGGAAAGCGCGTTTTTTTGTGCGAGCCGCAGACATTTATGAATGCGAGCGGCGAGACGGCGGGAGCGGTGGTGGATTTTTACCAGTTGCCCCTGGCGCAAATGCTGGTTGCCACGGATGACGCGGATTTGCCGGTGGGGACCCTCCGGCTGCGGCCCGGAGGCAGCAGCGGCGGGCACCACGGATTGGATTCGGTGGAGAGCCACCTGGCATCGCGCGAATTTGCGCGCCTGAAAATCGGGATTGGCCGGAAAGACGGTTTGCGCGAAATTACAAATCATGTCCTGGGCCGGTTCGAGTCGGCCGAGTTGGACCTTGTGGAAAAAGTTTTGGACCGCGCGGCAGAGCAGGTGGAAACCTGGCTGGGCGCGGGAATTGAAAAAGCAATGCAGTTAAATGGGAATGTTGAAGCGTTGAAACGTTAAAAAGTTGAAACGGCTGACCCGCTTCAACGCTCCAACGAACCAAAAGAAATGAAACGATACGAAGGATTGTTCATATTGAACACAGCAGGACGCGAAGATGGCGTCAAGGACACCCTTGATAAAATCTCCGCCGAGATTTCGGCCGCCGGCGGCAAGGTTGAGACCGTGCAAAAGATGGACCGCAAACATTTCGCGCGCGTGAGCGATAAAAAGCACAGCGCGGGATTTTACGCGAACGTCATTTTCAACGGCACACCGGCCATTATTGCGCAGTTAAATACGAAATTCGGGCTGAACGAAGACGTCTACCGCGTCATGTTCACGGCGTCGCCCGAGCCTAAACCAGCCAAATAACCCGCTTCCCAAACGTTTTATGGCCAACTTCAACAAAGTGATTATCGCCGGAAATTTGACGCGCGACCCGGAGTTGCGCTACACGCCCAAAGGCGTTGCGGTCGCGCGCATCACGTTGGCCGTCAACCGCACGTATACCGCCGGTGAAGGCGGTGAGAAAAAAGAAGAAGTGACTTTTGTGGATGTGGACGTCTGGAACCGGCAGGCCGAAGTCATTGCCCAATATCTGAAAAAAGGGCGGCCGTTGCTGGTTGAAGGGCGGCTCAAACAGGACACCTGGGAAGATAAAAATACCAAGCAAAAGATGAGCAAATTGAGGGTGGTCCTGGAAAGCTTTTCGTTCCTTGACTCGGGCAATCGCGGCGGTGACGGTGCTCCTGCTCCCGCGCGTCCCTCCGCCCCTGCCGCTCCCGCGCCGGAACCCCCGGACGCCGAACCGCCCCAGGACGACGAAGTTCCATTTTGATCCGACCGTTTAACCCCTCCCTGTTACTTTTATGAAGACTGAAGTTATTCTCACGCACAATATCGTCGGCCTGGGCGCCGAATCCGACCAGGTCAAGGTGGCCGCCGGCTACGCGCGCAATTTTCTGTTTCCGCAGCGCCTGGCCATCCCGCTGACACAGGCCAACCGCCGCCACATCGAGGCTCTCAAGCGCAAGCGCGCCGAGCGTGAGGCCCACGAGTTCAACACGATGACCGAACTCGCCAAAGGCGTGCAAAAACTGATTTGCGTCATCAAGGTCAAGACCGGCGACGATGGCAAGATGTTCGGTTCGGTCACCTCGGGCATGATTGCCGACGAACTGAAGCATCAGTTCGATATCTCCCTGGACAAAAAGAAAATCCATTTGGAACACCCCATCAAGGCCATCGGCGAATACGAAGTCGAATTGCACCTGCATTCCGACGTTAAAAGCACGCTGAAAGTCCAAGTGCAAAGCCTTACCCCGATTACCGCGCCGGCTGAAGCCGCGCCCGCCGCGAAACCGGAAGAGCCGAAAAAGCCCAGGACGGAAAAACGCGGAAAGCACGTCGAAACGGAGAAGGTCGAAGCCGCTCCTGAAAGCAAAGAAAAGAAATCTTCCGGCAAAGGTGAAAGAGCCGAGAAAGGCGAAAGACCGGCCAAAGGCAAGCACGAGAAGAAGGGCAAGGGCGAGTGAGATTCGTTGAAGCGTTGAAACGTTGAAACGGTCGGACAGCCAGGCGATGTGGAAACGCACCGCGAAATCCCGCGCTGAAAGCGCAACCCCATCTTAGCCGAGGGCAGCGCCCTCGGTACAAGGCCTCTAAATGCTCTATGCCCTGTAAGGGCGGGCCAAGATCGCGTCAGTCCCAAAGATATCGTTCATCAAAGGGCGCGTTATATTTTTTCAATATTCGCAGATACTCTTCCTGAAACGTTACTTTCTTGTGATGCTCTTCTTGTCGGAGAATGTATTTCCTGACCTCTTCAAAATGTGATGGGCTCACGCTGAAAATGCCGTAGCCGTCCTGCCAATGAAAATCCCGCAAACGCGGATCCAGTGCTTTAACAAATTTGGATGAATCCTTTTTGAGGATTTCCAGGATTTTGGTCACCGGAAGCTTTTTCGTGAGGTTGCACAAAATGTGAACATGGTCGGCGACGCCGCCAACGGTGATGTTGTTGCATTCGAGGTTTTGGAGAACGCGGGATTGATAACCCCACAGGCGTTCGCGAATATCCGGCGTCAGCAAGGGGCGGCGTTCCTTGGTTGAAAAAATAATGTGGACGTTCAGGACATGCAACGATTGTGGCATGGCGTGAGCATGACCGAAGTTGGATTGCCCTTACAGGGCAAAATGGGTTTCGTGGGGGCCGTTCCGTGGGCGATGCCCACGGCTAAGATGGGGTTGCGCTTTCAGCGCGGATATGTTTGCAAGTCCGGCAGAATTTGACCGGGTACAGCAAAATGGGTTCTGTGGGCCGTAAACGGTGGGCTATGCTCACGGCTGAAATGGTTGAGGCTTTCAGCCTGAGGACCGCTCAAATCCCGACGTCGCCTGCGCCACTCCGTTTCAACGTTTTAACCTTTTAACGTTTCAACGTCTTCACGGATAGACGAGCCGATAAAACACGCTTCCGTTGGCGGGGGAGAAGGGAATAACCAGGGAGTTAGTCGAGGTTGCAGTGGTGACAATCGTCCAATTGGCTGACAAGCCCATGCCCGGCGAATTTGTCTGCGCTTCCAGTTCCCAGCCGATATGGTCCGCCGGCCACGACAAGCACAGTGTCCCATTGGTCGTGGACGCATCGAGACTCGGCGAGTTGGTGGCGAGTTCCACAAAGATGCCCACGGCGGGCGAAGGCGCTGTGCCCTCGGTATAGACGGCATCGGCAGTGAGCGAGTAATATCCCGCCGGGGGATTCGTCCATGTGAACGTATAAGGCGCGGTCGTCGCCTCGCCGAGCAGGGTCGAGCCCTGGTAATATTGGACGCCTGAAACAGTTTGAGCATTCGCAATGATATTGGCGGTGAGTGTGATGTTGGAGGACTCCACAAAAGCTTCTCCGTTGGTTGGCGACGTCAGCGTGACCGTCGGAATGGGGCTGATCCGGCCGTAGAAACAAATATTGGAGATTTGTTCCTGTGTCAGTTGCTCGTCATAAATCCGCACATCATTGAGCGTGGCGTCGAGGTAATCTTTATAAACCGCGTAATCATAGGAACCCAAACCGAATGCATTCAACGCGACGGTGTCGTTGGTCAATGCTGCAACCCAGACGCCATTGGTATAAAGAGACACACCCGCGGACGTATTGACATAAGCCAGGTGCACCCAGTTGTTGAGCGGCGTAGCGTACGGCAAAGTATAATCCGTGTGCGTGAAATACGAGTAGCCCACCTGGCTGTTTTCCTCGTATTGTTCCAATTTCAAAGCATCGGAATCGCCGCTAATTAACTGGGAACCGCTTGCGGATTCCCATCGTTTCACCCACATCGTAGCCGTCCAACTGCTGCTCCTGCTTAAGGTAAAGGGAGCGCTGATTGTAATGAGGGCTGGTCCTGTGGCGTTGAAATAAGCGCCCGGGCCCGAGTGGCCGGCGTTGGTCCAGGTCACGCCGGAACCTAATGAGCCATTGTGGCCGTTGCCCGAATAATCATAGGCGACAGCGCCGGCGCCTTCATTGAGTTGCCACCATGCATACGGTTGAATGGAATCCGCCGGTGGAACGTAAAAGACAGTCAGCATGGCCGGCGAACTGGAAATGTAGCCGTAGGGGCCGCTGACGATTACCGAATACGTCGCGCTGTTGGCCGTTGTTACGCCGGAAAGGGTGAGTGTCGCGGTATTTGCGCCGCTGACGATTCCAGAGTTGGAGAGCGGGATGCCATTTTCCTCCCATTGATAGCTCAACTGTCCCGGGCCACTGGCGGTGACGCTGAAGGAAACAGTGGAGCCTTGCAAACAGCTCTGGCTTACCGGTTCGGTTGAAATGACCGGGGGCGCATACACGGTCAGGATGGCGTTCGAACTTACGGTGTTGCCAAGCGGGCTGCTGATCAGGACTGAATAGGTTCCGGCATTGGATAGTTGCGCGTTGGCCAGCGAATAGGTGGAATCAGTCGCGCCGGGAATGTTTTCGCCGTTAAACAGCCATTGGTAATACAACGTGCTTTGTCCGCTGACGCTCACGCTGAAAGTCACCGGATTACCCTCCTGCACAGCCTGGCTTTCCGGTTGGGTTGTAATCGTTGGCGGCTGGTCTGTAATCATCGAGCCGGAACGGACCGTATTGTTTGCCGAATCCGCCACAAAAAGGCTTCCGCCGCTCACAGCCATGCCGGCTGGATAACAAAAGCGCGCGCCGATGCCCGAGCCATCCGCGCTGCCGCTTATCCCCGGCCATCCGGCTATGGTTGTCACGATCCAGTTTGTGCCCGAGGGAGTCAGTTGACGGATCGAGTCGTTGCCGGAATCAGCGACATACAAAGTGTCTCCGCTGCCGACCGCAACGCCTTCGGGATCGAAAAACGCCGCGGTGGAATTGGTGCCGTCCGAATCGCCAAAAACGCGTGCCAAACCCGCAATGGTTGTGACGACGCCCGCTTGCGTAATTTCGCGAATGGTTTGATTGAGCATGTCCGCCACAAACAGATTTCCGCTTCCATCCGTTGCCAGGCCGGTTGGCCGGTCAAACTGTGCGGTACTGTTTGTCCCGTCCGCGCTGCCAACATTTCCCGGGAAACCCGCAAATGTCGTCACCACGCCGCCCGGAGCAATTTCCCGAATGGTGTGATTCATCGTATCCGCCACAAACACATCACCCGAGCTGTTCACGGCAATCCCCTGCGGTTCGTAAAATTGAGCGCCGGAACCTGTGCCATCGGCACTGCCGACATTGCCGGCCGAACCAGCCAGCGTGCTGACCACGCCAGCGGAAGTTATTTCGCGGATGATGGAATTTCCGGTATCTGCCACATAAACGTTTCCCGAGCTGTCCACGGCCACGGCTTCCGGGGCATTAAACGAGGCGTTAGTTCCGGTGGCGTTGGCGCTGCCGGTGACGCCTGGAAAACCGGCAAATAAGGTGACGGTTCCATTTGCGGCAATCTTGCGGATGGTATTGTTTTGCGCGTCGGCAACGTAGAAATTTCCCTGACCATCAGACGCAACGTCCATAGGCCAGAAGAAGCGGGCCGCCGTGCCGGTGGCATTGGCGCTGCCGTCGGAGGCATTTCCGGCAAGCGCGGAAACCGTCCAGGATTGCCCGGAAGAGGAAAGCTGGCGGATGGAGGAATTTCCAGCGTCGGCTACATAAACCAGATTGTTATTATTCGGGTCCACGACGACGCCTTCCGGTCCCCAAAACAGGGCATTAGTCCCGGCGCCATTGGCGCTGCCAAAATTTCCGGGCACGCCGGCGATGGTTGTCACGACGCCCGCAGACGTCACTTTACGAATGGCGTTATTGAGGTAATCGGCCACGTAAAGGTTGCCGGAGGAATCAATGGCGATTCCCTGGGGCGCATTGAACAAAGCGCTCGTGCCTGTGCCATTGGTATAGCCGAAATTTCCGACCGAGCCGGCCAGCGTGGTGACCGATCCGCCGGCGGCGATTTCGCGGATGGCGTTATTGCCGGTGTCAGCCACGAAAACATCGTCACTGGTGTCCACGGCAACGTCACCCGGTTCGTAGAACAACGCATTCGTGCCGCTGGCATTGGTGCTGCCAAAATCTTCCGGCGAGCCCGCAATGGTTGTGACCGAGCCGGATGGGCTTACTTCGCGAATCGTGTCGTTCCACGTATCGGCCACGAAAACGTTGCTGGAACCATCCACGGCCAGCCCCTCTGGCGCGTAGAACTGCGCGTTGGTGCCCAGGCCATTCGCGCTGCCCGCGGTTCCCGCCTCGCCGGCCAATGTGCTTACGACCCCGGCAGACGTGATTTTGCGGATGGTATTGTTGCCGGTGTCAGCCACATAGACGTTTCCGGAACTATCCACAGCGATACCTTGCGGAGCATTAAAAAACGCGTTGGTTCCGTCGCCGTCGGCGCTGCCGCTGATTCCGGGAGAACCGGCGAATGTGCTGACCGTTCCGCCTGCCGCAATTTTGCGAATGGTGTTATCGGCCGTGTCGGCAATATAAATGTTGCCGGAACTGTCCATGGCCACGGCTCCGGGATTATTGAACTCTGAAAGATTTGTCACGCCGTCCACGTTGCCTTGCGCGGCTGAGCCCGCAAAAGTTGTGAAGTTGAACAATTGCGCCTGCGCGGATACCGCGGAGAAAGCGGCGCCAATAATGAGCGGGAGAATGCGTTTCATGATTAGTGGCTATGGACTAATTCCAATTCGGCAGATAGACGGTTCCGCTGCTGTTCGTGCTGCCTATGCCCTCGACGGACGCGCCAATCGTATAGGTCGCACCCGGCTGATAGACGGGCAGATGCAGCACGTAGGTGGTTTGATTCGTCGTATCGTCGGCGTAGGAGGCGTCATTTTGGGCGTTGCCGAAGTGGGTATCGCGGTCGATCTCAGTTCCGTTTTCCAACAGGTCCGCCCACGCGATGCTCAGGCCGTTAGTGGCGGGCGCGCACGCAAAGTTCACATCGATCTCGCCGGCACCGGTCACATTCGTCGTAATGTTCCATTGCAGCGTCGAATATCCCGACGGGACCGGGCCCCACGTGCCAATGGCAGGAATGATTTCATGGTTATAATTCGCGCCCATTGCCGCCAGCCGTTGCTCGTCCAGAGGCAAGCGCTGCATGAAATTGGCATAGCTTTGCGAGGCGACGGGTGTCCAGGTGATCTCCGCCATGGCGTCTGCGCGCGGGAACATCTTGTACATCACATTTTCGAAGGACGGCACATACTCGGTGAACAAAACGCATTCGGCGCCCAGGATGTTGGTGTCATACTGTGCGGCCAGACCCGACGGAATCGGATTAAAAGAATAGATGTTGCTGACTGAATTATACGAGGGCGTACTGCCGACGATAAAAGGCGGCTCCCAGGTGAGGTTGGTGCCTTCGACATAATTGACGTAGCAATTGTTGTCGGCCGCAGCCACTACTTTGTTGCCGGACTCGGCTACCGATGCCCCATCGCTGGCGCTGCCGGTTTCCCAATCCATCACCGCTGCGTTTGGAACGATATGGAGGCCGTCGTATTCGGACCAGCCGATCATCGAGCGGCCATTTGCCTGAATAAACGCATCCAGGTTCGTCGAGAGCCAGTATTGGTATTCTTCGATAGATGCACTTCCGCCGGGCGTGATGCCGACAGATTCCATCTGGCTGACGTCATTGCTATAGCTGTTCCACTGCGTATCTCCACTCGATATCACCTCGTCACCGCCGCAATGAATATATTGGCCCGGGAAAATGGCCATAACTTCGCTGAGAACATCATAAAAAAACGCCATCGTTCCCGGCGATCCGGGGCTGAACAGGTCCACGCCGTAATCGATGTTTGGATAATCCATGTCGTAGTCCGACTGCGGATTGCCGCACCCGAATTGCGGGTACGCCGCCAGCGCGGCTGTGGAGTGGCAGGGCATTTCAATTTCCGGGACGACCGTAATGTGGAGTTGCTGCGCGTAGGCGACGATTTCGCGAGCATCGGCCTGGGTATAAAAGCCACCGTACTGGCCAAGCGAATTGGTGTTGCTGTTCGAGCGCGGATTGAGGCTGTAATCCATCGCGGCGCGCCAGGCGCTGTTGGTGGTGAGCGCCGGATAATTCGTGATTTCCAAACGCCAGCCCTGGTCATCGCACAGGTGCCAGTGAAAGACGTTCAGCTTGTGCAACGCCAGGGCGTCCAGCAGCAGTTTGATTTGTTGCTTGGTGATGAAATGACGCGCCACGTCCAGCATCGCGCCGCGCCAGTGATATTGCGGTTGATCGAAAATATAAACACAGGGAACGGTCCAAATCACGTTGGTCTGAGGTTGCGGCGCCAAAACCTGCGGCGGCAGCAATTGCAACAAGGATTGGATGCCGTAAAAAACGCCCGAAGACGTCGGGCCGCGTATCACGACCGAATCAGGCGCAACGGTGAGCTCATAACCTTCGTAGTTGAGATTGGTGTTGGCATTTGCCGTCGTCAGCAATATTCCCTCACGGATCGGCCCGGCGCTGCTGGCGGGCACAACGGCAAATTGTTGTCCAGTGGACTTGAACAATATTTGCGCGAGATAATCCGCATCGCTCTGCGAGGTCGTGTCCGCGTAAATTTTTACCAGGGGATGTCCCGGCGCTGCGAATGACGATTCCGAAGGACACAACGTGAAAACTCCGGGGCGGACCTGCATTTGCTGCGGCAGCGGAATGATGGAGGGGGTAGCGGCGTATGCGAGCGGCGCAGCCAGCGCCAATAAAAGAATGGCAACTCTCAGTCGTTTCATGGGCAAATACTTGGGACCGTTGCTTAAGCTGTAGTGATTTCCTCGCGGAAATTTGCAGTGTACACGGTAACTTCGGGGAATGCAACGCTTTTCTTTGACTTTTTAACCATTCGATTGGCAAAAATCACCAAAATATTGAAATTCAAAAGCGGGGTTACACAATCCTTTACCAAGGCGGGCCAGCCGGAGCGGACGGTTGGATTGTTGGATAAATGATTTTTGGATTCATGGGAACATACGATGGGACGGTGGGCAGCATTACTTGCCAGGGGCGGCATCCAAACACTGTTCTTGGTAGGGGCATCGCGCTGCGATGTCCCCGCCCGCGCAGAGCGGGCGGAACATGCATGGAACGAGGTTCGATTCCACTTGTTGCGCCGCTGCACGCGGCGCTGGACGCCGCAGCGCAGCGTCCCTACCAGGAACAGTGTTAACAGGCGCCGCAGCAGCCCGTGAAAGTGGTTGCGCTCGTGGGTGAGAGTCCCACCCGTCGAA
>Ga0335075_10007603_pt1 | contig 16668 bp, 17 predicted proteins | sample Lox_Sample_24_FD_206723 | JGI IMG/M metagenome (GOLD analysis project Ga0335075, IMG submission 206723) | Soil microbial communities from Loxahatchee National Wildlife Refuge, Florida, United States - Lox_Sample_2.4 | ecosystem: Environmental > Terrestrial > Soil > Wetlands | place: USA...
TCCTTCACCCATGGCCCGAGCAACGCTTCGCCGTCAAACACCCAAGGTGGGAGCCGTATGCGGGAATGCCGCACGTACGGTTCTGTGCGGGGGGCGCGCAGTAATGCGCGTCCCTACCGCGATTAACAGCCGTGCATCCCATCGCACGGGCTGTTCTTCGCCAACCGCGATCCGTGCGAAATCCGGATGCAGCGGATTGACCACCGCGTTCTGGTCCAATCCGTTCGTCACGACGGATGGCACGAGCAGTACCAGGGCCTCGCGCCGGCCTAGCCAGTCATTGCCAAATGCGCGTGAGGAATCCGGCGGCAGGCTATCCCACCCGGGCACGGTATCGGCGCCGATCGTATCGATACGCACATCGTCGGGGATATCGGCGAGGACATACCGGAACCCTCGCGGCACGCGGCCAATATTGCCGTGCACCAGCACCTCCAGCACCGCGGAAGCATAGGAGGTCGCAGCATAGATCGCAGGCGTGCCTGTCTGGCTCCAGCGCCCGCCCTTCAGCCGCGCGCCTTCGCTGCTCCAGACCGGGTAGAACGCACTGGCGATGCGCCACAGCCGCATGGTCGCGTCGCCGGCTGCTGCGGGCCTTCAGACCGGCAGGCCGTAGGCCAGAGCGTCCAGCACCCGCTCCACGGCCCTTCCGCCCAGTTCGGTCAGTGCAGCATCCAGCGGGCGGCGGCCCTGAAGCTCCGGGTGCGGTTTGTTCATGAAAGCCCGGGCGTCCGCGACATCGCCGAACACGCGCTGCGCGTAGGTGAAAAGACGCGCCAGCCGTTCGGTTTGTTCGCCTTGGGCCGGGGTGAGGGTGCCGCGGCGGGACAGGCTGGATTTGGGTACGACCGTGTGGACAAGACGCGTCGCGGCGGCCGCATCGGGAGCGATGGCGTGGGCCACCCGTTGCAGCGCCTCGCGCGGCAGGCCGTGCGCGATGGCATCCTCGATCAGAAGAGGCGCCTGCGCCTCACCGAAACCAAGAAGGCCGGTGTATTCGGTGGGCGGGTAATCTCCCGGTGCGCGGTCTGGTTCCATTTGAGCCTCCGTGTGGTTCCAAATGGGCTGGGGGTGGGGGGTTGTCAAGGGGGAAGGCTGCGCTTACCGGGTGAACGTCACCTCGGCTTCGCCCAGTGCTTCGAATTGCACGCGACAGCCATCGCCAGGCTTGAGGAACCGCAGCCCGGTCCAGGAGCCACAGGTGACGAACTGTCCGGCACGCACGCCTGTCGTGTCCCGCATGATGTTTACCAGCGCCACCGCGACCCCTAGCGGATCGCCCGTCGGATGCCCGCCCTCTTGCTCCACCACCGTCTCGCCGTTCACCGTCAGCCGCACCTTGAGCCGGCCGAGCGGCAGAGCGCGCCAGTCGGCGACCGGCTTGCCATGCACGAAGCCGCCGTTGCTGATGGAATCGGCGAGTACTTCGAGGCTGGAGACAGCGCTGCGGTCCTGTGCGCGGGGACCGAAGCGGCTGTGCACCACCTCGATCGCGGCCAACGGGTCGATCACGGCCGATACCTCGTCGCGCGTGTAGGGCCGGCTGCGCGGCGGGAGATCGCGACGGAACATGAAGGCGACCTCGCCTTCCACGCCACAGGCCGGCACTTCGGCGGCGGGCATGCGGGCCGGGGTGGGACGGATCGTGTCCTGGTAGATCACGCCGCGGGTCGGCTCGCCGCCGGCCGGAGCATTGGCCTTGTAGGCACCGACGGTCTTTCCGAGCAGCGCGGTGATCGCATCCTGAATGGCGTGAGCATCGGCCACGGTGGCAGGCCGGCACGCTTCCGGCAGGTTCGTAAGCGGCTGCATGGTTCGCCGCGCCTGCACCAGCAATGATGCCGCTTGTTCGATGCTCTGCTTGTCCATCATGGTGCCAGCCTCTTTTGTCGCTGTCCGCAATATGCCGGTGTCCGCTATCTGTCGGTGTCCGCTATCTGCTGGCGCCCGCAATCTGTCGGTGCCCGCAATCTGCCGGTGTCCGCGGCAGCGTGGCACGCGGGGCCGCATGGGGCAAAGTAACGATGCCGCTGCGTCAGCCGTTCGCCGCCAGCGGCAGGAGCTGATTATGCGCCGCCCAGTTGCGGAACAGGATCGGCCAAGTAACGACTTCGGTGCGGGGATGGCCCATGCCCCAGCCGTGCCCGCCCGACTGGAAGACGTGCAGCTCCGCCGCCACATGCGCCGCGCGCAGCGCCGCGAACATCAGCAGACTGTTCTCGATCGGGGAAATGGGATCGTCGGCGGCCTGGGCCAGGAAGGCCGGTGGCGTGCGCTCAGTCACCTGGCGTTCCACCGAGAAGGCGGCGCTTTCGGCGTCGCTCGGATGCTCGCCGATAATACTGCGCCGCGAATGCGTGCGGTCGTAGGGCGGCATCATCGTCAGCACGGGATAGATCAGGCCGGCGAAGTCCGGGCGAGCCGACATGGCATCGGCTGCATCGGCCGGCGCATACCATTGTTTGTCCGGCAACGCGGCGGTCATCCCGGCAAGGTGGCCGCCGGCCGAGAAGCCGATAACGCCGATGCGGGCGGGATCGATCCCGCCGGCGGACGCGTTGGCTCGGATCAGGCGCATCGCGCGTTGCCCGTCCTGGAACGGAGCCTCGCGCGGCCAGCCTTCGCCGGGCAGGCGATAGATCAGCTCGAACGCGGTGGTGGCGGTGGATTGCAGCCAGCGGCAGCAGGGCGTGCTTTCGGTGCCTGCCTCGATATGCGCATAGCCGCCACCGGAGATCACCAGGATGGCGGTGCCGTTTGGTTTCGCTGGGCGATAAGCGAGCAAGCGCGGGTGCGAGACGTTGGTGATGGAGCCCTTGGCGCTGACATGTTCCGGCCCGCTGGGACCCGTGCCGCCGGGGGGCGCACCGGGCCAGAGGCCGATGGCCTGCGGGTCGGGTTCGGCGCGGACACGGGCTGCCACGCTGGCTGCTGCAAGCGCCACCAAAGAGCGGCGCGCGATCGTTGTCCGTTGCAAGCCAGTCTCCTTCGCGTCGGCGTTCCAGGTTTCTTCGGTGGTGTTCCGGGCTTATTCCGCGGCGTTCGCCGGGGCAGCCGCCTGCCAGGTTTTCAGCACCGGCAGCACTTCCCTGGCGAACAGGCGCAGCGAAGCCTCGGCGTGATGGTACGGGATGCCGCCGAAGCGGAACGCGGTGTTCAGCTCGAACTCGCCGAGCAAGGCGCGGCGCGATTCGAGTTCGCGCAAGATGCGGTCGGGCGAGCCCCAGCCGGCGGCCTGCATGAAGCCGGCGACCGCGCCTTCCATGCCGCCCTTGCGCGCGATCTCGGCTTTCTGCGCATAGGCGTCGTAGCCTTTCACCTGGGAGAAGTGCTCGCCGAGGAATTCGTAGTGAACGAAATTGCTTTCGACGAACGTGCCCATGTAGCGGCGGGCGAGGTCCTCGGCTTCCGATACATCGGGCCAGCAGAAGCAGAAATCGGTGATCATCATCGGCGGTGCGGCGCGGCCGTGGAACTGGAGGTGCAGCGCGCGGTTGCGCTGGATCGCAGGCAGGCGCATCGGCCAGGGACGGTCGGAGAACATCACCATGTGGGCTCCGAGTTTTGCGGCGGCTTCGACCGATTCCTCGCTGGCGGCGACGGCGTAGATGCGGTTTTCGAAACTGTATTTCGGGCGGGGGCGGAGTTCGATGCGCGGCTGGGGGTAGTGGCGGCCGTTGCCTTCGATGAAACCAGTGCGGAGGGCCTGGACGATCATCGGCGCGGCTTCGTCGAAGCGGTCGCGGGATTCGTCCATGCTGCCGCGGAAGGCGGCGAACTCGCGGCGGGCCAGGCCGCGGCCGAGGCCCAGGCGCAGCCGGCCGTTGCATAGCAGGTCCAGCACGGCGGCTTGCTCGGCGACGCGCAGGGGATCGTGCCAGGGCAGGATGACGGCCGCGGTGCCCAGGCCGACATTGGGGCAGACGCCGGCGAGATACGTCATGAGCTGGAGGTTGTCGGGGCAGAACGAATAATCGAAGAAATGGTGTTCCGCGGACCATAGCGCGTCGAAGCCGGAATCGGCGGCGATGCGGGCGAGGCGGATCTCCTCGTCCCAGACCTGGTCGTCGGACATGGAGTCCCAGCCATAGGCGGCGAAGACCATCATCATGCCGAGGTCCATGGGTTTCCTCCTTCTTCAGGTTTGGCAGTCAGGGTCCCATGGGTCCGCCATCGCGGCAAGGCGTGCGCGCGTGCCGAGCAATGCAATCGCTGTGGCAGCAGTATTCACTCGGGGAGTGCCGCAACAGCCGTGCCGCTTGTCCTGCTGCAAGGATTTAACACGGAGTTAGCCAGCGGCCTCGGCCGCACCACTATGGAAATGCTCCGTGTGAAATGCCCCGTGTAATACGAGGCAACATAATGATTGACGCACGACCGCCGCCTTCCGCGTCATGCCGGCGAAGGCCGGCATCCACGATCCAACGCCCGGCCGCCACTGCCACCCGCATAGGTTCTTTCTTGCTGCGTGCTGCATAGGCGTGGATGGCGGGCCTGCGCCCGCCATGACGATCGGGCGCGGCCGGCGAGTCAATCATTAGGTGGGCTGGTATAAAATGCTGGCAGCGGATCGAGCGGTCCAGGCTTCCAGGGCATCGCCGCATCCCGGTTGGCCGCCACCCGGATTTCCGCAAAATGCGATTGCGTCCGTTATCCCGCGTTGGCAATCCGATCCGCCAGTTCTCCCAACAAATTGCTCATCGCTGCCGATACGGCGTTGCCGCGGGTCGAACCGGCGGGCGCTCGCAGCGTCACCCGATGCACACCCAGGACCTGCTGCGAATTGCCGGCGGCACGCACCAGCGTCCAATCCGCCGCCAGCACCACCTCACCCGAATGGTCGGCGGCGAACCTTTGAACGTCCAGGGCGACGATCAGCACCCGGCCCCCTGGCACCGCCACGCCCGGATCGAGCACGCGTGACGCCCCAAGCCGTTGGCGCAGGTCCGACGTCAGCACCGACCGCACCAGATCCTTCAACGGGGCCGCCCATCGATCCTGATCGGAGACCGATACCGCGGTTCCCGGCCCGAAAGTGACCAGTCCCAAACGGTCGAGCGTGACGGGCAGCGTAATGCGCCCAAGCTGCAATGGCAGCTTCGGCGATACGACCGGGTCGGCGTGCGCGGGCGGCTGCGGCACCAGCGTATAGAAATGCGTCGCCGGGCTGCTGCCGCATCCGGCGAGAACCAGCGCCGTTGCCAGAACGAGCCGCTTCATCCGGCGCTTCCCCTGCCGCGCAACAGGGCTTCCGGATGCCGGTCGAGATAGTCCGCCAGTTGCCGCAGGCTGCGCGCCGCCCTGCTCAGCTCGTACAGCGTATCGCCGACATCCGCTGTCCCCGGTGGCGTACCTCGCAGGGCATTCCCGCTCACCAGCGAACGGACGCCAGCGACCGCGGACTGGGCTTGGCGCGCAACGCCGCGCAGCTCCGCCAGGATCGGCCCGGCTTGCGTGCGCGCCTGCCGCGTTACCTGCGCCACGTTGGCCATCGACTCATCCAAATTGCGCAGCGTGGCCTGCAACCTTGGTGAGGCGCTCAACGCGGCGATATGCTGCGTCGCCTGATGCACGTCGGCGGCGATCTGGTCGATCGGCATGGCATTCAACTTTGCCGCCACCGCGTTCACCGAGGCGATGATGCCGGAGACGCTCGATGGCGGGCCGGCCGGGATCGATGGCACCGCGCCGCTACCGAGGCTGGCCGGCGTTGGCGCCGGCACGAACGCCAGCTCGACCGTCTTGCCACCGACCACCGGGATGGCACTGCCGAGCCGGGCGCGCAGGCCCTCGGCAATCAGCCGCGACAGCATCGCATTCATCTGCGTTCGCGCATCCGGCGCCCATTGCGCGCCGGCCAGCGCGATGTCCGACGGCTCGATCGCCAGCGTCACGACGGTGCGGAGCATGCCGGTTGCCGGATCGTATTGCAGCGTGCTGCCCGTCACGGTGCCGACGCGCCTGTCGGCCAGCGTCACGGCGGCGCCGTCGGGCAGGTCGCCCGCCTCGCCCGCCTGGAACGTCACGCGATAGGTCACCGCGCGCGCGTCCGGTGCATGCTGTGCCGCATCGCGGCTGGCATACAGGCGGAACACGGCGTCGGCCTTTGCCGGCGCGCCTGCCTGGTCCGGCGTGGTGAAATCGACCGCGCCCTGGAACAATGCGGGCACCGATTGGAATTGCAGCCGCGGACCGTTGGGCGACGTTGACACCTGCACCGCGCTCGCGTTCCAGAACCGCGTGCCGTCGTGCACCAGCCGGTCGAACGGTGCATCGATGAACACGGTGATCCGGAAGTGCCGGTTGTCGGCCTCCAGCGCGGTCTGCTGCACTTCGCCCACGCGCAGGTCGCGATAGAACACCGGCGAATTCGCGGCGATCGTGCCGAGCCGGTCGCCGCGCAGCACGAATTCGGTGCCACGGACGTCTCCCGCGGTGGGCGGCTTGGATGCCAGGCCGACATAGTGCTTCAAGTGGTGCCCGGGCCGCGGCTGCACGCCGATCGACGGTCCGGCGATCACGGCCTTCAGCGACGCCAGGTTGCCGAGGCTGGGATTCTGGCCTTCGAGCCAGAACGTCGTGCCAGGGCCGAGATGGTCCGCCATGTCGCCGTGCAGCCGCAGCACCGCATCGACATGGTGCATGTCGGGACGAAAATGCACCGTCTCCACCGAACCGACCGTGATGCCTTCCAGCTTCACTTTGGTGTTGCCGGCCTGGAGACCGCCGCCGGTCGGGAAGGTGACGGTCACTTCCGGCCCGCGCAGGGCGATCTGCTGCACCGCCAGGTAGCCGACGATGGCGGCAGCGGCGATCGGCACCGACCAGATCCAGCCGGGCCAGCGGCTGGCGTGCTCCTTGGCCTCGGGCGGCTGACCGCTCATGGCCGCGCGAGGTCCCATAGCAAGCGCGTGTCGAACAAGCGCGCCGCCAGCATCGTGAGCACGATCACCGCGAGGAATGCCGACGCCCCGGTCGCGGCGCGCACGCTGACCAGCCCGTCGAACCGCATCAGCGGCAGGAAGATCGCGATGGTGAATACGTCGACGTTGGACCAGCGGCCGATCTCCCGGATCACGCGGTACAGCTTGGTCTTGAACACCAGATGCCGGGTACGGCGATGGCGCACCGACCAGATCAGCCAGGTCAATCCGACCAGCTTCAGCAGCGGAATGGCAATGCTGGTGGTGAAGATCACCGCGGCCAGTGGCCACAGTCCGGCGCCCAAGAGCTGCGCCACGCCATTAGCAATCGTGTGGTCGCGCACCACCCCGAGTTGGTGGTCCACGCTCATCGGAAAGTAGTTGGCGACCGGGTAGAGCAAGTAGCCGGCGGCGACCAAGGCGGAGGCGCGCATCACCGAGAACGGGACGCGCGGGTGCAGCCGGTCGAGGCAGCGTGGGCAGCGTCCGCCGGCCTGCGCCTGCGGCACGACCAGGTCGCAGGCACGGCAGGCGATGGTGGGGCCGGGTGGCGGATCGGGGGGCGTGCCGATGTGCCGCCAGATGGCACGGCGATCGAGGCTGGCCCGCGTCAGCATCGCCAGTGCCGCGGCAGAGACCAGGCACCAGCCGCCTGGAGCGATCACCAGCGGCAATTGAGCGGCGACGCGGCTGTAGCCGATCGCGGCGCCGATCAGGAACACGTCGGGCATGGCCCAGACGTCCAGGCGCTCGGCCCAGCGGAAGATGGCGCCGATCCAGGGTCCCTGGGTGCCGCAGCGCACCGCGCCCAATGCTGTCGCGAGCAAGCCGAAACGGAAGAAGGGCAGCACGATGCCTTGCAGTCCGACCACGATGGCGAGCGGCGCGAAGCCCTGCTGCCACAGGCCGATCACGCCGGAGCCGAGGTGCGACGTTCGCTCCATGCCCAGCATCGAGACACGGAACAGGGTCATGAGGTTGGCGGGGAACAACAGCAGGAGCGTGGTGAGGGACAGCGCCAGGGCGTAGTCGAGGGCGCGGCCGGCACTGCGTTCCAGCACGCAGTCGCAGCGGCAGCACACCAGGCGACCGGGCCGGCGCGGCACGTGGATCTGCTGGATGGTGCCGCAATCGGAACAAGCGATAATCATTGGGACCGTGGCCGGAACCCGTTGGCGGCGGTCCGGTTGCCCGGGCCTTGTTCACGAGCGTGCAGGGTGCTGCGTCACGGATGGTGGATCGGGTCCCAGGGGGCCTGCCGACAGTGGCACTTTGTCTCGCGATGGCTGGGGCTGGCGGACCCATCAAGCGTGGGTCGCTTCGGCCCTTATGCCACTCGGTCAGCGGCTGGGCTTGGTTGCGAAAGAGTGCGTTACGTGTCATTTTTCGAGCGACACTTGGCGGAAGTCGGGTCCATGGCTCTTGCTGAAACCGGTGCAGAGGACGTGGCAATCAGCCGTACCGCGGCATTGCTCGGTGGGCGGCGTACATTACATCGCCGGATCCGCACCCGCCTGGAAGCGCACGACCTGTTGCGGCATGGCCTGCCCGCGCAGGCGCTGCAGTATCTGGTGGACACCGTAGAGATCTTGCGCGCGCCGCATCACGGCAGCCTGGAAAAGGCCGTTGGTATCAGCCTGCGTACCTATCAGCGCCACAAAGAACGCCCGAGCCGGCCGTTGAGCCGGGAGCAAAGCGGTCGGGCCTGGAAATTCGCGGAGATTCTCGGCCGTGCCGTCGCCCTGTTCGGCTCGAAGACGGAAGCCGAAGCCTGGCTGGAACGCCCGGCGATGGCACTCGCGCAGCGCAAGCCGATCGATTTGCTCTCTACGCCGGCAGGCATCGAATCGGTCGAGGAGCTTCTGACGCGGATCGAATACGGCGTCTACACGTGACGCCGCTGCCGCCGCCGCTCAGGTCGGGTGCGCTTGTTTTCTGGAGGCTGGATCAGGCGAAATTCGCATCGAGCTGGGCCAGTGGCGAAGGCAGCTATCTCGCGGGCGGGCGCTGGAGCTCGCGCGGCATGCGCGCGGTCTATGCTGCGCTGGACCCTGCCACGGCCATCCTGGAAGTGGCGGTGCATAAGGGTTTCCGGACGCTGGACATAGTCCCACATGTACTGAGCTCCGCCCGGATCGCCGACGCGGAAGATGTGTATGTGGTCGAGCCCACCGTCGTACCCAATCCCAATTGGTTGCGGCCGGGGGCCGTGAGTGCCGGGCAGCAGGCGTTTGGCGATGCGTTATTGAAGACACATAGGTTCGTGCTGCTGCCGAGCGTCGTCTCGACGCACAGTTGGAACGTGGTGTTCGATCCGGTTCCGGCAGGATCCCGCTATGGCAAAATCAGGCAAGAGACATTCGCGCTTGACCCGCGGCTGCATCCTCCGGCACGCATTGATCCGTAATATGAATACGGACTTGATGCGCGCGTTGCCTATCGGCACTGGTGGATTGCGTTCGGCTCAACCGGCCTACTTCGCTGCTGCCATCTCCGCCACGAACCCACCCGCCTGCAGCTGCTCATGGCCACGCGCTCAAGGTTTTCTTATCTGTCAGGCCCCCATCCTCGTCCTCAGCTCGGCAACAAACCGGTTGGCCCAGGGTGAGGCGGCGGCGACCTTGGCGGGATTGATTTGTGCCAATAGCAGGAATGAATGTTCACTCTTGCCGTACTGCGCCTTGGTTTTGCAGGCCGTGGTCGCGTTGGCGAGCGCCCGGTAGACTGCGAGCTTCGGGATCGTCTCTACCGGTGTCTGTTCTGACGGCAGTGCTCTCGCAGCGAAGCCCTGGCCAAAGAACGCCTTCAGTGCGTCGCGATCCGCGAGGCACCAGGTCTCCATGCATTGGATCATGAGATGGCAATCGTCATCGCTGGTGCCCTCCGGCGTCGGCCATGAATCGCCCGAGCGTTGCAGCAGGTGCATCCAAGGCGACGCCACGGGGACCGGATCCTCACTATCGACCAGCAGCATGGCAGCGTAATGCCCATTCTTCAGGGCAGTGCAGAAGTCGTCATAGGCCTGCCGGCGGCCTCCGCTGGCGACGATTCGAGGCATACGACCCCTCAGTCCCGCCTTGGCGAGAAATTCCGAAAACCCGCGCCGGCAGGCAGTTCGCAGCACCTTGGAGTTACCGCCGCCCTCGACGTACAGATGCAGCTCTACCATCGGGTGCCGCCGATCTCGCCACGCGTCCAAAGCTCGCCAAGGCGGTAGCGTTCCAGCCAGGGCTTCAGGTCTTCTGTCGACAGTCTGCGAAACTGAGTCGCGCCATCGTGCTTCTCGCAGACCAGCACCGCCTCCGGGGTGTCCGTCATCGCGTCAACGAGAACATCCGAGTGTGTGGTCACGATGAGTTGGCACCGCTCGGATGCCTCCCTCATCAAACTGGCGATCGTCGGCAGTATATCGGGATGAAGGCCGAGCTCCGGCTCTTCGATGCAGACCAGTGGTGGCGGGTTAGGGTGGCATAGAATGCAGAGCAGGCAAAGATATCGGAGCGTGCCATCGGAAAGACGGGTGGCCGGGATAGTGACACCATGCTCTTGAAGGAAAACCTGCACCGTGCCGGCTTCAATCTGGACGTCGTAATCGTCGATGCCAGCATAAAGGACCTGAAGAGCAGTCAGAATCCGAGCCTTTACCGCAGGGTCACGCCGAATCCGGTTCAGTACCAGACCAAGATTGCTGGCATCTGGCCGCAGGGAGTCGTTCGGCAGATCGGCCTTTTGCGGCAACCGTGCTGGCGTATAGCGGCCAAAATTCCATTCACGATACAATTGGATCCTGGTGAGCGTGTCGGCAAGATAGGTGACCTCAGGATAAGTATCGGGGTCCCGGCGTTGCGAAAGAATAGAGCGTTCCAAGTCGACAGTCTCACGCCGCAGCGCGCGCTTTTCACCTTTGATATTTAAGACCGGCTGCCCCCTCTGGAACCGATAATAGAAATAGACTTCGCTTTCCCCTGCATCGGGAATTTCGTTTTCGACTCTCTCATCGACGATCTGCATCCGCTGCGCATCTTCGGTGAATGCCATGATATAGCGCAGCCCGCCTGACACAAACGTATTGCAATGGGTCAACACGGCATCAAGGGAGGCGACTGGCGTGCCCTTGGCTCCTTTCCAAAGCCAATCGCGCACGCCGCCACCGCTCTCTCGGACAACATCTGCCAGGCGTCCAGAGGCGCCTCGAAGCAGGTCGATCGCTTCCAGTAGGTTCGACTTACCCGAGCCGTTGGGTCCTATCACAACATTAAGGTCGCGCAGTTCCAGCGGCTCAGGATCTGACCCGAAACTCAAAAGGTTCGTCAGTCGCAACCGCTTGATCAACATTGCAAGCACCTGGTTGGAGCGCCGACATGGGCGGTCGGGCGGAGCCCAACCATGACACAAAGAGGGACGTACGCGCCCCTGGAGTCAATGTCTCCGCCCCTACTTCGCCCCCGCCATCTCCTCCACGAACCCGCCCGACTGCCGCTGCCACAGCCGCGCATAGGTGCCGCCCGCGGCCAGCAGCTCGCGATGCGTCCCCATCTCCACGATCCGCCCGCGGTCCAGGACCACCAGCCGGTCCATCCGCGCGATCGTCGACAGCCGGTGTGCGATCGCGATCACCGTGCGGCCTTCCATCAGTGCATCCAATTGCTCCTGGATCGCCGCCTCGACTTCGGAGTCCAAGGCGGAAGTCGCCTCGTCCAGCACCAGGATCGGCGCATCCTTCAAAATCACCCGCGCCAGCGCCACGCGTTGCCGCTGCCCGCCCGACAGTTTTACCCCGCGCTCGCCCACATGCGCGTCGTAGCCGGTGCGGCCGTGCCAATCCTCCAGGCCCAGGATGAACTCCTCCGCCTCGGCCCGGCGCGCGGCATCGACGATCATCGCCTCGGTCGCTTCCGGGCGGCCGTAGCGGATGTTGTCGCGGATCGAGCGGTGCAGCAGCGACGTGTCCTGCGTCACCATGGCGATCTGTCCGCGCAGGCTTTCCTGCGTGACGCCCGCGATGTCCTGCCCGTCAATCAGGATTCTCCCTTGCTCCGGGTCATAAAAATGCAGCAGCAGGTTCACAAGCGTGGACTTGCCCGCGCCGGACGGACCCACGAGCCCGACGCGCTCGCCCGGCGCGATCGTCAGGTTGATGCCATGCAGCACCGCCAGCCGCCGCAAATCGCGATCCGGCGCGCGCAGGCGGCCGTAATCGAAATGCACCCCCTCGAACCGGATTTCGCCGCCGGTCACGCGCAGCGGCACCGCATTCGGAGCGTCGGGCATCTGCCGCCGCACCGCGATCGAGCGCATGCCGTCCTGCACCGTGCCGATGTTCTCGAAGATCGCGGTGACGTTGCGGGCTACCCAGCCGGCCATGTTGGTCAACTGCCACGCGAGAGGCAGCGCCGTCGCCACCGCGCCGACCGCGATGGCACCCCGGCTCCACTGCCAGATCGCGACCGTCGCCATGGTCACGATCAGCGCCGCGTTCATCATTGCCAGCGCGATGACGTAGCCGGTGATCATGCGGGTCTGGTCACGGAAGGCGACGGTGTGGTCGTCCACCGCATCGCGGACCCACGCGTCCTCATCGCGTGCGCGGGCGAACAATTTGACGGTGAGGATGTTGGTGTAGCTGTCCACCACGCGGCCGGTGAGTTGCGATCGCATCTCCGAGACACGCCGCGAGCGTTCGCGCAGCCGCGGCACGACACAGACGAGCATGACGGCGAACACTGCGAACCACACCAGGATCGGCGGCGCCAGGCGCCAGTCGATCGAGACCAGCAGGGCGAGCGCGCTGGTGCCGTAGACCACTATGTACCAGGCGGAATCGAAGGTCATCACGATGCTTTCGCGCAGTGACGGGCCGGTCTGGATGACGCGGTTGGCAATGCGGCCGGCGAAGTCGTTCTGGAAGAATGTCCAGCTCTGACGCACCACGTGCCAGTGGTTCTGCCAGCGGATCATGTTCGACAGGCCGGGATTCACGATCTGGTTGATCAGCACGACGTAGCTGAGATAGGCGAGCGGCCGCGCCACCAGCAGCACGCCGGCCATCACCGCGAATTGCGGCCAGGCGTCGCGCAGCAGCGTGTGCGGCGTGTGGGTGGAAACCAGCGCGACGGTGCGGCCGATGAAGGCGGGGACCATGGCGTCCAGAATCGCGATCGTTCCGCCGCCAACGAACATCGCAACGACAAGCCAACGCTCCTGGCGGATGAAGTGCCAGTAGAAGCGCAGCAGCCCGGTGCCGCGCGCGTCCCGTATCTCTCCCTCCGGCGTGGGGCCGGAGGGAGGATCTGGGGTTGGCGGCTCCTCCGGCGGACGGGCCGTCGGGTCGAGCAGGGATTCGGCAAATCGGAGCATTGGCGAGCGGTGAACCTATGTGCGCCGCCCGTCAATCACGCTGCCGCGGAATTGGGGAATGGATGGGGTGCGCCGGCGGCTCGGGTTACGCCCAGTGGCCGGCAACCCAATAGCCGTTCTCCCAATGCGGGGGCACCCAGACGCGCTGCGGCGCGGGCGGCGGGTAATAGGCGACAGGCGGCGGTGCGTAATACACCGGCGGCGGGGCGTAGACCGGCGCCGGACCCACCACGATCGGCGGCAATCCGATGCTGATGCCGATCCCCGGGCCGCGCCACCAGGCATTTGCCTGGCCAGGCATGGCGGCGATGCCGATCGCGGCGAGGCCGGCGACGGCGCTGATAGCGGCAAGACGCTTGGTAGCGATCATGGAGACCCTCCATTTCGGCAATTGTCTGCTGACGAGAAGGTAGGTCCGGCATGTTTCCAGCTTGTATCTGGATTGTAAGCCGACGGATCGTGAACGGTGCAAAGCGGGCCGCCAAAGGGGGCGGCGAAAGCGGAGCTGCCAAAGCGGGCTGCCGAAAGGGGGGCCTGGGCAAACGGGTGAGACCGCGGCACGACGCGCCGCGCGTTCCGGGTTCCAAGCGGCGCGCCGCGGCCTGACAAGTCCTGCGACGGAATGTGATCCATCACGAGCGCGTAAGCGGCAATCGCAAACAGGAAATTGACCATCGTGGCGGATACGGAATCAATCACGACGCTTGCAAGCGAGACGGCTGGCATGCCTCTAATCCACGTCACCGATGATCGCGAACCAAAGGACTTCGATTGCCCGGCTGCCGCCAGGCCTGCGCGCGGGCATCCTTCGTCTTGAGCAATTCGCGGCGCGGCGCAGCTTCGCCTGGAACGTCTCCGTGATGCTGGCCGGCACGGTGGCGGGACAGTCGGTGAGCCTGCTGCTGTCGCCGCTGCTGACGCGGCTGTACAGTCCCAGCGAGTTCGGCTATCTCAGCGTGTACAGCGCCGTGCTGGGGATTTTCGGATCAGTCGCGAGCCTGGGGCTCGATATCGCGATTCCGATCTGCATGGCGGAACGCGATTGCGCGAACCTGCTGGCGCTCAACGGCCTGGCGTTGATTGCCACGACGGGAGTGGTGGCGTTGTTCGCCTGGCTGGTCTCCGCACACATGTTAGCGGTTCTATGGGTTGCCTCCCTGGCAGATGACCGCTGGCTGTTGCCGATCGGCTTCGCCTGCCTGGGCGGCTACTACATCATGGTCTCGGTCGCGACACGCAGCGGCGCGTTCAACGACATTGCGCGCACGCGCATCACGCAAGGCGTCAGCGGACCGGTGTCGCAGATCATGCTGGCTCTGGCCGGGTTCGGCACGCCCGGTTTGGTACTGGGGTTTGTCATCGGCCAGTCCAGCGGCACGCTGTTATTGCTCAACCGGATCGTGCTGCGCCAGCGTGCGTGGCTGCGCGGCATTACCTGGCGCGGCATCCGGGACATGGCCCGCCGCTACGCCGGCTTTCCCTTGCTCGCCTGCTGGTCGCGCATGCTGGACAACGCCGGCGCGGGCACCATCCTGTTCGTCTTGTTCACCGCCTGCTATTCCAGCCGGGTCGCCGGGTTCATGTTCCTGTCGGAACGGGTGGTTGCGCGGCCGTTACTGATCCTCAGCACATCCCTGCTGCAGGTCTTCACCGGCGAGGCGGGACGTGCGATTTCGCAAGATCCGGTCCTGCTGCGCCGCCGGTTCTACCAGGTGGTGCCGCTGCAATTTCTGCTGGTGTTGGGATGGGTCCTGGTCGCGAACTTGGCGGCCGCATGGGCGTTCCCGGTATTGTTCGGCGCGCGGTGGGCCGAAGCGGTGGGGTACCTGCACGCGCTCAGCCTGTCGTATTTGATGCTGTCCGTGCTGCACCCGGTTTCCACCACGATGCAAATGCTGGAGCACCAGGTGACACCGGCCGTGTGGCAGGTGAGCCGGCTGATCCTGCTGGTCGGCGCGGTCTTGCTGGCGTGCGGGCACGGCGTTTCTGCCGTCGACGCGCTGTGGATTTGCTCGGGCGTGCAGGCGGTGTGCTGCCTGGTGCTGCTGGGATTGATGGTCGCGTCGATCGAACATGTCGTGAGGCGTTGGGGCGCGCGGGCGGGCTAGCCCGGCCACACCGTTCGTTGTCGGCTGGCGACCCGAGTCGTTGCGAGGTTCCGTTGCGGAGTCCAAGAGGGGCGGCAGCGGGCAGGGTGATCGCAACAAGGCGATTTCGTGGCCCCGCCGCTCTCCTGGGACGCCGATTTCGGGGTCTGTGGTCGAATTTGTACTGCCCGACGATTCTCGATCCGGGGAAATTCCCCTGTAGCGTTCCAAGTGCGATTCCCCTGGTGCAGCGGGCTTGAGCGAGCTTACTCGGCGAGCCAGCGAGAGTCGGTCCATCCGCCCGGTCTGTACACCCGATCTGGACATGAGTGGTGGATGGCGCGGGCGAAACCTATTTCGGCACGACTTTCTGATTGCCGCCTGGCGTGCCGGGAGGCGGGATCACCGGCATCGTTCCCTGTGCCTGCGGCGGCTGTTTGACCATGTCCGGGTCCACAGCGTGCGGCGGTTGCAACGTGCCTTGCCGGCGCGCCAGCTTGTTGCTCAAGGTGTTGTTGCCGTTGTCGTGCAGCGCGTCCTTGTCGCGCGGCGCAATCTTCTCGGGTGGCGGCGACGGCGCGCTGGGCGGTGCCATGGGAGGTCTCGTCACGCCCGGCGGAGCAGGCTGAGGATTTTGTGCCATGGCCGGCGATGCGGCCAACGCGACGCCAACGCAAAGCGAAATGGCAAGACTGCGTGTCATGGTCCCTTCTCCGTCGAAAGATTCGGGACGGTCCGGACGAACGCCGATGCGGCGCCAGCCTGGTTGTCAACGCAGCGCGGCGCCCGGCGTTCCTTCGCCTTTCCCCTGTGGCCCGGCGCCATAGGCGCCGATCACGCCCTCGACCGGATCGAAGAATCCGGCAATCGCCTGCTCCAGCTCGGCGCGCTGGTCATGCGGCGTCCGGTCGCCGGACGAACGTGGATGCTCCTGCACCTCGTGCAAGGCGAGAACGCGGCGCGTTGCGACCCAACGCGGCGGATCTTCGCTGTGCAGCGCCAGATGCGTGACCAAATGCCGCAGCACCGTCTCCAGCGCGGCGAGCCGCGCCGAGAGATCCTCGGTCTCTGTCATCCAAGTCTCCATCTTGTCGGGTATGGCGCGGACTCTAGCAGCGCCGGCCGGCGGCGGCGACGGTCAATCGGCGGCGGTCGCCGCATCGTGAGCGGCGTTATCAAAAGGATAAAAGTTGAAGGTCATCGTTAGTCTCTTACCGCCCGACTCTTGCCATTTTGTGGCAAGAAAAATCCCATCAAGTCATAGCCGGAACGATCATTGTCTCGGTGAGCCAACCGGCGGC
>Ga0335075_10007604_pt1 | contig 16666 bp, 18 predicted proteins | sample Lox_Sample_24_FD_206723 | JGI IMG/M metagenome (GOLD analysis project Ga0335075, IMG submission 206723) | Soil microbial communities from Loxahatchee National Wildlife Refuge, Florida, United States - Lox_Sample_2.4 | ecosystem: Environmental > Terrestrial > Soil > Wetlands | place: USA...
CGTCCGGGGAGCCGATCTGCAGCGGCATGATCTCGTTGGCGAACCCGACGAACGTTGGCGTGGCGAACAGCAGCAGCATGATCGTGCCGTGCATGGTGAACAGCTCGTTGTACACCTGGTCGGACACGAGGTGGTTGTCGGGCGCCATCAGCTGGGCACGCATGATCATGGCCATGATGCCGCCGGCCAGGAAGAAGAAGAACGAGGTGATCAGGTACAGGTGACCGATGATCTTGTGGTCGGTCGACGACAGCCAGTCGGCCAGGACGTTGCCCTTGCGGTAGGGGCGCGGCGCGGCCAGGGTCGGGGCCGGCTGCTGGATGGCGGTCACTGAACACCCCCAGATGAGTTCTGCAGCGCCTGCTGGGCCGCGATCCACTTGCGGAACTGGGCCGCCGGAACGACCTTCACCTGGAACAGCATCCGGCTGTGATAGAGCCCGCAGAGCTCGGTGCAGCGGCCGATCCCGGTGTAAGCACTGGTGGGCGTCACCTCGAAGTGGTTCGGGTGATCGGGGATAACGTCGCGCTTGAACGTGAACGGGACGATCCAGAACGAGTGGATGACGTCGGTCGAGGCGAGGTTGAACCTCACGGTCTCCCCGATCGGTACCTCGAGCAGCGGAAGCTGGTTCTCGTTGCCGGGAATGTCACCGTTCCACATCTGGCCGAGCTCGGTCACCTGGCCGTATTCCGACCGTGGCACCTTGTACTGCGGGTACTGGAATTCCCAGCTCCACTGGAACCCGGTCACGTTGACGACCACGTCCGGATGGGCGGGCAGCGCGTCGACGTAGTTCTCGTCCCGCGCCGTGAAGTAGAACAGCACCCCGACCATGATGAACGGCACGACCGTGTACAGGATCTCGATCGGCAGGTTGTACCGCACCTGGTGCGGCACCCGGTCCGAGCGCTTGCGGTAGAAGATCACCGCCCAGATGATCGCGCCCCAGACGAGGATGCCGACGGCCCACGCGGCGACCCAGGACCCCTGCCACAGGGTCACGATCACCTTTGCCTGCTTGGTGATCGGCACCGGCGCGCCCATCCGGGTGAACGCGTTGGATTGGCAGCCGGTGGTGGTGAGCAGCACGGCTGCCGCGATGACGGCACCCGGCACCCAGCGCCGGGCCAGGCGGGACCGGCGGGGTCGGCCGCCCCCGGCGCTGCGCGGCTCGGGGCCTCGCGGCCGAGCGCTGCGGTTGAGACTCACGTGTTGCCTTCCCGGCGGGGGTATCTACCGGCCCCGCGGGGCCGGTCCATTGCTCGTCCTACAGCCTGTCGTGGAAAACAGTATCGCGCCCGCTCCGCGGGTTCTCCGGGTACCCCCGCCGGAGTCCGGCCGGGCCTGGCGGACGCTTACAAGACACAAGCGGGCACTTGCGGGACACTGTGAGTGCAGCACGCCCGGCCACGGCCGCATCCAGCCGCCCTACGCCGCCGGTAAGGCTCCGAGCAGGAGGTTAACCGCTTGACCCCCCCGAAGTTCCCCGCGGATCCCACCCCACCCGCCACGACGGCCGAATCCGGGCCCCCCGCGGCCCCGGTCCCGGCGCTGACCATCGACGCGCTCGGGCGGAAGTGCCCGATCCCGATCATCATGCTGGCCGAGCGGATCCGGGAAGTGCCGATCGGCCACGTCGTCGCGGTTCTGGCCGACGATCCGGCGGCGGAGACCGACGTGCCCGCGTGGTGCATGCTGAAGTCCCAGGAGTTCCTCACCGTGACCGACCTGCCCGGGGCAGGCTGGGCTTTCCTGGTCCGCCGCAGCTACTGAGGTCCGCCGCAGCTACTGGCTACTCGCTGCCGTCATCGACCGCCTGGAACCGGCCGGCGAATCTCGGGTCAGACTCCCACCACGGCCGCTCCTCGGCCGCGCCCTGGACGGCTGCGGGGGTGCCCTGGCGGCCCTGGGCCACGCGGCTGGCCGCGACCGCCGCATCCCGGGCGTCCAGCTCGGCGTCGATCACCTTGGCCTCGGCCTCGTCTTCCCGCATCATCTGAATGAACTGAGCGGCAAAGAATGGCAGCCCCACGATGTCGCCGAGTACCCACAGCGTCCCGCCGCCCAGCACCTGGTCCGTGGAAATACTCGGTCCCCACGGCCAGGCCACCGCATGGTAGTAGCCGCTGGCGATCAGATGCACGTCAGCGAGCACGGCCAGGCCGAGGATGGCGTCGCCGACCACTTCCGCCCCGCTGACCCAGAGCGAAACCACGTACGGATAGGCCTTGGGCACCGGATCCACCCGCAGCAGTGTCCAGAAGAACATGAACCCGGGGACCATGAGCGCCAGGTAGGTCAGCTCCCGAACCGCCGTGCTGTGGAAGCCGGCCACATACCACGACGTGAAATACAGCACGAACGGCGTGATCACCAGCACCATGGTGGTGATCGCCGGGAAGGTCAGGACCTTCGCCGTCTGGCTGCGTATCCCGGCCTCGACCCGCGGCCCGACCCTGGGCAGCGACTGGATGACCAGGGTCAGCGGCCGGCCCATGGCCAGGAACAGCGGTACCAGCAGCAGCAAGAGGATCGTCTGCACCGAGCGCACGTAGAAGAGGTAGTCCGAGTACACCCTCACCCAGGACATGGTCGCGATCACGCAGAAACCCAGCCCGAGCCCGCAGAACGCGATGATGCGGCCAGGCGACCATGGCCGGCCCGACCGGCGCACCCGCAGCACCCCAGCCACGTAGAGCCCGCCAAGCAGCAGCACGAACCCCAGCACCCAGGGATCGAGGGTCCACTCGGAGAAGGCATGGATAAAGGTCAGCTTCGGTGGCCCGTGGTAGGAGGGGGTGAGCGCGACACTCAGCACGTTCGTCGGACCCATGCCCGCCACGCTACCCCGCGGTGGCCGACGCCCCGCCGGCCTCCCCCCGCTTATTACTACATCGGGTAGTGCTCGGCCAGGTCCTTGGCCGCCTCGGGCCCGTAGACGCCACCGAACCGTTCGGTCAGCGGCCCCGGCTTCAGCTCATAGTCCTGCGGCCCGACCGCTTCCAGCGCTTGCACGGCCATCAGGTTGCCGAGCTGGGCGGAGCGTTCCAGGCTGAGTCCCCAGGCGGCGCCGGCCAGGAAGCCGGCCCGGAACCCGTCGCCCGCGCCGGTCGGCTCGACCGGCTCCACCCCGGTGACCGGCGGGACCAGGATCGGCGGCTCGCCCGCCCGGTCCACCCGGGCCCCGGCCGCGCCGAGCGTGGTTACCCGGACGCCGACCCGCGCGGTGACCTCATCCGCGGTCCAGCCGGACTTGCGCTCGGTCAGCGTGGACTCGTACTCGTTGCAGAACAGGAACGCGGCCCCGTCCACCAGGCCGCGCACCTCCTCGCCGTCCATCCGTGCGAGCTGCCACGACGTGTCGGCCGCGAAGGGGATCTGGTGGTCGCGGCACTGCCTGGTGAAGTTGTGCATTGCTTCCGGGTCGCTCGCGCCGATCAGGACCAGGTCGACCGAGCCGGCCAGCTCACCCAGGTCGATGCCGGAGTCCTCGCTCATGGCCCCCGGGTAGAACGAGGCCAAGTGGTTGAGATCGGCGTCGGTCGTGCTGATGAACCGGCCGGTGTGATGCACCGACGACTCCCTGACCGTGCTGGTGTCTACGCCGTGCGCATCCAGCCAGGCGCGGTACTCGGCGAAGTCGGCTCCGACGCTCCCGACCAGCAGTGGCCGCAGACCCAGGCAGCCCATCCCGAACGCGATGTTGGCGGCTACTCCGCCGTAGCGGATCTGCAGCGAGTCGACCAGGAACGACAGCGCGATCTTGTCCAGCTTGTCGGGCATTAGCTGCTCGACGAAACGGCCGGGAAAGGTCATGAGATGGTCGGTCGCGATCGACCCGGTGACAGCAATGCGCACAGCGGAACTCTCCCTGCGGGGACGGTGCGTGACTTGAGCCCGCTCAGGCTACTCCGTCAGCGTCGCCGGGTCACGGTGGGCGAACCACAACGTTGCCCCGCGCGGCTCAGGGCCGCCGCCAGCCCGGACGTCGCCGTCCGAGGTAGCGGCGGCCAAACGGCCGCGGCCGTCAGTGGAACGAGTCGCCGCAGGCGCAGGAACCCGTCGCGTTCGGGTTGTCGATGGTGAAGCCCTGCTTCTCGATGGTGTCCACGAAGTCGATCGTGGCCCCGCCCAGGTACGGCGCGCTCATCTTGTCGGTGACCACCTTGACCGTGCCGAACTGGCTCACGACGTCACCGTCGATCTCGCGCTCGTCGAAGTACAGCTGGTAACGCAGGCCCGAGCAGCCGCCGGGCTGCACGGCGATGCGCAGCCGAAGGTCGTCGCGGCCTTCCTGCTCCAGCAAGCTACTCACCTTGACCGCCGCGGCATCGGTGAGGAGGATGCCCTGGGTGGTGGCCTGGTCCTGAACTGTCATCTGGATTAGCTCCCGCGTCCGACTGCCGTCGCCCCTACGGCGCGGCTCCGCTTCTCTGCTGTCTCAACCATATCCCCGGCCTCGTCATTCCGTAGGCCCCGGACCTGGTTTTGTATACCGTCAGCGTGCATACCGTGAACAACCCGGCGACGTCCCCCACCCCCGGTCAGCCCGGGTCTAAAGCCCCGGAGCGCCCCACACCGGGAACCACCTGCCGAGGTCGGACTCGATCTTGAGGTCGTCGCCGAGCGCGCCGCGGACCCGCAGCTCGGTCGCGTTGTCCCGGCGCTCCCCCGGCTGCGGCGCGAACGGGTAGAACGTGCCGCGCTTGTACAGGTAAACGAGTCCGAGCGGCTGGCCGGAGCCCTCGCGGAAGCCGAGGATCGTGCACAGTAGCTGCGGCCCGAAACCGCCGTTCTCCAGCGATGAGTTCACCGCGTGCAGATCGGTGACGAGGCCTTCGATGTCGTCGGCGGAGTGGTGGCAGACCAGCCAGGTGAATCCGTAGGAGTCCGCGGACACCTCGATCGGCGTCTTGTTCTCGCCCATGCTGAGCAGCTCGCGGACGTCATTCTCGATGTCGCTGAAGGCCTTGCCCTCGGCGGCGCGGAAGCAGACCGAGCCGGTGCCGGTCGGGTTGAAGTCCGTGGCCGCTTGCAGCGTGATCGCCGCGGTCGGCAGCGCGAACAGCGCGTCCAGGTTGGGCGGCACCGGCTTGGTGCGGCCGAGCAGCGCGTCGAGGAAGCCCACCCAGCTATCTCCTGCTACCTGCTGAGCTGCTTGGAGATCTTGTCCAGCTGGGCCAGCCGCTTCTCCAGGCTCGGGTGCGTGGAGAACAGGTTGTGGACGCTGCCCTTGCCCGACAGCGCCGGGGTGAAGTAAAAGGCGTTCAGCGGCTCGGCCTGCCGCAGGTCGCGGGTCGGGATCCTGGCCATGTCGCCGGTGACCTTGACCAGCGCGCTGGCCAGCGCCGACGGCTGCCCAGTCAGCAGCGCGCCGGACCGGTCGGCCGACAGCTCGCGGTACCGAGACAGCATCCGGATCAGCAGGAAGCTGACCGCATAGGTCACGATGCCGATGAGCATGACGGCCAGCATGATCAGCGCCGTGTACCCGCCGCCGTTGTTGCCGCCACGGCCGCCACGGCCGCGGCCGCCGCCGAACAGCTCGGCGTAGAAGCCCATCCGGACCAGCAGCGCGGCCATGATGCCCAGGAACGACGCGATGGTCATCACCGCCACGTCCTTGTGCGCCACGTGCGACATCTCGTGCGCGAGCACGCCCTCGAGTTCCTTGGCGTCCAGGCGCTGCAGCAGCCCTTGGGTGACGCAGATCACGGCCACCTTGCTGCTGCGGCCGGTGGCGAAGGCGTTCGGGACGTTCATCGGCGATATGGCCACGCGGGGCTTGGGCATGTTGGCCAGCGCGCAGATCCGGTCGATGATGCCGTGCAGCTCCGGCGCCTGCTGCGGGGTGACCAGCTGCGCCCTGGCGGTCCTCAAGGCGATCTTGTCGGACCACCAGAAGCCGCCGATCGCGATGGCCAAGCCGATCAGCACCGAGATCACGACCAGCCCGTCGCTGCTGCCGCTGGCGCCACCGTGCCGGTTGGCGTAGGCGAACAGCACGAAGTACAGGGCAATGACGAACCCGACCAGCACGGCCCCGAGCAGGAACATTGTCAAGCCCATGCGCGCGATCAGTCCGGGGTCGCTTGCGTAGCGAGTGCGCGCCATGTGCGGCGCCTCCCTTTCGTTGCGGCTCATCCGGCGAGCCGTCTTACTCCATTACATCGCAGCCGCCGGAGTGGTCTGCACGAAACGCGTTGATGCACTGAACACCGGGCGGCCGGCCAGCGTATGCCGGCCATCCGGTACAACGCCGCGGCAGCCGAGGGCGTTCCTGGCCTCCTCAGCCCGCGACCGTCGCTGTGGTCAACCTGGGATAAGGCCGTCGCCGGCGAGCAGCTTGCGGACGTCCTCCATGGTCGCGCCCTCACCGGGCAGAATGAGCTCGGACGGCTCGAGAGCCCCCGGCTCGACCGGCCTGCCGATGGCGCGGACCCGCGCCAGCAGCTCATCAAGCACCGGCCGGAAGCTGGACTCGTCGTTCCGGTCGACCGTCGCCTCCAGCTTGGCGTCAAGCTCGTTCAGCTCGCGCACGGCCGAATCATCGACGTGCAACTGGCCCTCGCCGAGGATCCGGACGATCATGTCCCGTCACCTGCCTGCGGTTGAGCGGGCGGCGCCGCCTGCGTTGCCTGGCCATCCTCGCCCGCCCTCGCCTCCCTTGCCGCCGCGGTCCCCGGAGCCGCACCATCGCCACTCTCGATCTGCCGTGGCGCGCTGCCCTGGGCGAGCTCACCCTTCATCCGGGCCAGCTCGGCGTCGACGTCGTGACTCGCGCCCATCCGGTCCAGCTCGAGCTGGATGTCGTCGCGCGGGCCGCTGACCATGTCGTCGATGGCACCCGACGCCATCAGCTCGTCAAGCGCGCCTGCGCGCGCCTTCATCTGCTCGGTCTTGTCCTCGGCGCGCTGGATGGCCAGGCCGACGTCACCCATCTCCTCGGAGATGCCGGTAAACGCCTCGTTGATCCTGGTCTGCGCCTCGGCCGCGGTGTAGGTGGCCTTGATGGTCTCCTTCTTGGTGCGGAAGGATTCAACCTTGGCCTGAAGCCGCTGCGAGGCACCGGTCAGCCGCTCTTCTTCGCCCTGCAGCGTGGTGTACTGCGTGTTGAGCTCGCTCAGCTGGCTTTGAAGCCCCGACTTGCGGGTCAGCGCGTCCCTGGCCAGATCCTCCCGGCCAACCGAGAGCGCATCCCTGGCCTGCCGGTCAAGCTTGTCCGACGACTGCTGCAACTGGTTCATCTGCAGCTCGACGCGCTTGCGCGAAGTCGCCACATCGGCCACACCGCGACGGACCTTCTGCAGCAGCTCAAGCTGCGTCTGGTAGGAGTAGTCCAGGGTCTCTCTGGGGTCCTCCATCCGGTCAAGTACCTTGTTGGTCTTGGCGCGGAACATCATGGAAACCCGCTTCATCACGCTCATAGGCGCGGCCATCCCCTCATTCTTTTCGCCGCTGCAGCATACCTCGGCAGCGGCGCGAAACCAGTTACTGCGCAAGTCAACGGATGTTGCCGACAGCTGCTCGTTTCCACCCTACGACGGCCAGCAAGGCCAGTCATCCCGGTGGCCGTCGCCAGGCGCCGGACCCACCGGATTGGGCCGCGCGTCTAGCAGTCTGCGGGTTTCGCCCCGGTATGCTGAACGCGTGTTCCGACGACGTTCAGCCGAAGCGCCTGAGCTGCCCGATCAGGCTCCGCCGAGTTCGCCGGTGGCCGACGAGGCGGCCGAGCGGGCCAGCATGACCCAGGGCAAGGGCCGGCCGACCCCCAAGCGAAGCGAGGCCGAGCGTCGCCGGCGGCAGCCGTACACCGCTCCTGCCGACCGGAAGGCCGCCAGCCAGCAGTCCCGCGACCGGGACCGCGCGAGCCGAGCCCGCCGGACAGAAGCCATGCGGCGTGGCGAGAGCTGGGCGCTGCCGCGCAAGGATCAGGGCCCGGTCCGCGCGCTGGCCCGTGACTACGTGGACTCCAAGCGCAGCATCAGCGAGTACTACATGTTCGGGGTGCTCGTGCTCCTGGTGCTGGTGTTCATCCCGTCGCTGCGGAAGTCGTCCGTGATCGACTACGCGGTGCTGCTGCTGCTGGTCGTGATCGTGATCGAGAGCGTGATCACCGGCGGCCGCGTGATCAAGCTGGCCAACCAGCGGTTCCCCGGCGAGAGCACCCGCGGGGTCCGGATGTACGCCGCCTTCCGCGGCACCCAGTTCCGCAGGCTGCGCGTGCCCGCCCCGCGGGTCAAGCCCGGCGACAAGATCTGAATCACCAGTAGCCGGAGCCACCGGGGGCCGGCCCGGCCGTTAGGGTCAGATGCATGGAATACCGTCATCTCGGCCGCAGCGGACTGAAGATCAGCGAAATCGCTTATGGCAACTGGATCACGCACGGCTCGCAGGTCGAAGAGGATGCAGCCCGGGCGTGCGTGGCCGCGGCGCTCGATGAGGGCATCACGAGCTTCGATACCGCGGACGCCTACGCGGGCACCCGGGCCGAGGAGGTACTAGGCCGGGCGCTGCACGGAGTGCGCCGCGAGTCGGTCGAGATCTTCACCAAGCTTTACTGGCCCGTCGGCCCGGGCGCCAACGACAGCGGCTTGTCCCGCAAGCACATCATGGAGTCCGCGCACGGCTCGCTGCGGCGGCTGCAGACCGACTACGTCGACCTGTACCAGGCGCACCGCTACGACCACGAGACGCCCCTGGAGGAGACCCTCCGCGCCTTCGACGACCTGGTCCGCCAGGGCAAGGTTCTCTACGTGGGCGTCTCCGAATGGCGGGCCGAGGAGATAGCGGCCGCGCTGCGGATCGCCGGGGAGATGGGATTCGACCGGATCGTCTCGAACCAGCCCCAGTACAACATGCTGTGGCGGGTCATCGAGGCCGAGGTGCTGCCGCTGTGCGAGAAGGAGGGCATCGGCCAGATCGTGTTCTCGCCGATCGCGCAGGGCGTGCTGACCGGCAAGTACCTGCCGGGTGCACCCGCGCCGGCCGGGTCGCGCGCCACCGACGCGGGCGGCTCCAGGTTCATCGAGAGAGTGCTGACCGACGACGTCCTGACCCGGGTGCAGGAGCTCAGGCCGATCGCCGACGAGGCTGGCCTGACGCTCGCGCAGCTGGCGGTCGCCTGGACGCTGCAGAACCCGGGCGTCACCGCCGCGATTGTCGGCGCGACCAGGCCGGAGCAGGTGCGCGAGAACGTGCGGGCATCAGGGGTCCGGCTTGACGAAGCGGCGATGCGCCGAATCGACGAGATCCTGGGCCCGGTGATCTCGACGGACCCGGCCGGGACGGCCAGCCCGCCGAGCCGCTCCTGAGCCCGGCCCGGTTACCCGATCCCCGCCCGGCCCGAGCCCGTACCTCGCCCAAGCCCGCAGTTACTCGGCCGGGCGCAGGCTCATCGGACCGTACTGGACTCGGCCCTCGTCCAGCAGGGTCACCTGGTCGACCCCGGCATCCAGCAGGGTGCGCCAGTTCTCGCCGATCCAGTTCTCGGCGTCGCCCTGGCTGGCGAAGCTCTCCTTCGGCAACCCGCGCGACGTGAGCACGGTCCCGTCTTCCTTTTCCAGCTGCCAGGTCCAGGTCATGCTCGCTCACTGTCTCGGTGGCTAAGATCGGCTAAATCTTAGACCGCCGGGCCAGGCCGGCCCGGCATTGGTCGGCGGGAGGCGGCGGCAATGACTTCCCCCGGGCTCTGAGAGGCGGCGATGGAAGTCTGCCTGGCCGGCACCGGCGGCAGCAGCGGCTGGCCTGAGCCGGGCTGCGGCTGCGCGTCCTGTGCCCGGGTCCGCGCGTCCGGCCGGACCCGGGCTCCGGCCCGGGTGGTCGTGGACGGCGTGCTGCGCATCGGCTCCGGCCCGCCGCCCCCCAGGTACCAGGTGCAGCGGCTGCCCGGCGCCTGGGACGTGACCGCGCCGGACGGCGGCAGGCTGCTCGTCGCCGACGGATCGGGCGTCACCCCGGAGCCGCCGGCCGGCTCCCGGCCCTACGACATCGTGCTGCTCGACCTGCTGAATGATCCGGCCCAGCTCGGCGCGCTGCGCAGCCGGGACCTGGCCCCCGCCGGGACCGTTGCCGCCCTGCTGCACGCCGATCACCGGGTCTCCTCCGAGGAGGAACTGGCCCGCCGGTGCGGGCTCTGGGGGGTCCTCGTGCCCGGCGACGGCGACGTCCTGACCGCGCCTGGCGGTGCCGCAAGCACGTCAGGCGAGCCCGCGCACGCGGCCGGCACCGAGCCCGCCGGCCGCCCCGGCCAGCCGCACCGGGTCCTGGTGCTGGGCGGGGCGCGGTCCGGAAAGTCACGGCACGCAGAGCTCAGGCTGGCCGCCGAGCCGAGGGTGACCTACCTGGCCGCGGGCCCGTTCCCGCCTGGCGCACAGCCCGCGGGCGATTCCGACTGGGCCGAACGGGTGGCCGCGCACCAGTCACGCCGGCCCCGGTGGTGGCAGACGGTGGAGAGCATCGATGCGGCGGCCGTCCTGCGTTCTGAATCCGGAGCAGTTCTCTTTGACGGGGCCGGGACCTGGCTGGCAGCGGTCATGGAGCAGTCCGGTGCGTGGGCCGGCGGGGCCGAGCGCGGGCCCAGCGGGCCAGCAGCACTCGCTCATATCGCCGAGAAGGCCGACGAGCTGGTCCAGGCATGGCGGCGGACGCGGGCCCGGGTGGTGGCGGTGAGCGACGAAGTGGGCTCGAGCGTTCACCCACCGACCCGTGCCGGGCGGCTTTTCCGTGACCAGCTGGGGTGGCTAAACCAGCGGCTCGCCGCCGAATCGGACGAGACGGTACTGGTGGTCGCCGGCCGGCCGCTGACTCTACCTTCCTGACCGAATCGCCACTATTCACGGAATCGGAACGTGAACGGCGCGAGACTACCCTCTAGAAACTGTAAAGTTCTATCCGCTAGCACCCAAAGAGCCTGGGGCCATTCCGGCAGCGCTCCTCAGATCAGCTCTGTGATCAAGGTGGTGACGACACATGACGCGGGTTGTCGTCGTTGGTGATCTCATGACCGACACGGTCGCCCACGCGGCGCTGCCGCTGGCCCGGGGCAGCGACACTCCAGCCACGGTGACCATGCACGGCGGCGGCGCGGGGGCGAATATCGCCGCCTGGCTGGCCGTGGACGGAGCCGAGGTGGCGTTCGTGGGGCGGCGCGGGGCCGACATCGCCGGCCGCAACCGGGACATGGAGCTGATGGGCTACGGCGTGGACGCCCGGCTGGTCATGGATCCGGAGCGGCCCACCGGCACCTGCGTGGTGATGGTTACCCACAAGGGCGACCACACGATGCTCTCCGACCCGGGAGCGAACGCGGCGCTGTCACCCGATGACCTGCCCAAGGACCTGTTCACGCCCGGCAGCCACCTGCACATCTCCGGCTACACGCTGCTCAACGAGGGCTCCAGGGCGGCCACGCTGGCCGCCTTCAGCCTGGCCCAGCGGGCCGGCATGACCGTCTCGGTGGACGGCGCCTCGGCCGCGCCGCTCGAACGGGTCGGCGCCGAGCCGTTCCTGCAGCTGACCAACGGGGCGACGCTGCTGTTCGTCAACGGTGACCAGGCTCGGGTGCTGACCGGCCGCGACCAGCCGGAGCAGGCCGCACGGGTGCTGAACGCCTGGTATCCGCAGGTCGTGATGAAGCTCGGAGCCGACGGCGCCCTGTTCTACGCCAACGGCCGGCCCGATCCGTTCCGGGTTCCGGGGCCGCCCATCGAGCGGATCGTGGACGGAACCGGGGCCGGCGATGCGTTCTGCGCCGGGTTCCTGCCGGCCTGGCTGGACAAGAAGCCTCCCGGCGAGGCGCTGGCCAGCGGCTGCCGGCTCGCGGCCAGGGCCCTCAGCCTGGTCGGCGCGCGCCCGGCGCTCTGACCTTCCAGCCTGTACCGCACCGGCGGGCCGTTCACAGCGCGTCAGCATCCTGGTCAAAGTGGGCCAGCCAAGAACCAGCCACCGAGCGCAGCCGTCCGCTGTCCAGCCGGTAGACCCGCTGCCTCCCGCGCAGCGCGGCATGGACCAGGCCGGCGTCCTGCAGGATGCCCAGGTGCCGGGTCGTGGTTGGCCACGAGCAGTCGAACCTGGCGGCGATCTCGCCCGAGGCCATCTCACCGCCACGGGCCAGGAGCACCAGCAGGATCGTCCGCCGCGACTGATGCGCCAGGGCCCCGAACACGGCCTCGAGGGCCTGGAGGTCGGCGATGCCGGCCGGCTGGCCGGTCACGCCTCGACGGCTACTTTCACGAAGTGCGGGAACTCCCACTTGGGCCGGCCATCGCGGTCCTCGAGCAGGGGATCCATCGCCTCCCAGATCATGAGCACGTCCGGATGCTCGTGCGCCAGGCCGAAGCCGCCCTCGACCCAGGTGAAGATCTCGACGTAGGTCAGGCCCCCGTCGGTACCCCGCAGCACGAGCGGCGGCTCGCCGGTCACGAAGCCGAGGCCGTGCAGCGTCCGCCAGTGCCTCCTGAGCAGGTCGGCGAAGTCCTCCTCGGCGTCGGCCCTGACCCGGTAGGTGCACACCACGGTTTCATTAGCCACACCGCTAATAATAAGCTGCCCGGCTAATAATCTGAAGACCGCGGGCACGGCAGAATCTGACCATGACCGATTACCTTGGCCAGTTGTTCTCACTCGACGGCAGGGTCGCCGTGGTCACGGGCGGCAGCTCCGGCATCGGCCGGTCGATCGCCCGGGCCCTGGCCGGGGCTGGCGCCAGCGTCGTGCTCGTCGCGCGCGGCGCCGAGGCGCTGGAACAGACGGCCGAGTGGCTGCGGGCCGAAGGCGGGCGGGCCGCCTGGGTCAGCGCTGACCTCGGCGATCGCGCCTCGCTGGAGAGCGGCGCCGAGGGGGTGGCCGCGGCGTTCGGCGAGCCCGACGTCCTGGTCAACTCGGCCGGCGTCAACCCGCGGCCTCCGCTGGGCGCGCTGACCGCCGCCGACTGGGACCGGATCATGGCCGTCAACCTGACCGGCCCGTTCCTGCTCGGCCAGCGGTTCGGCCCGGTGATGGCCGAGCGCGGCTGGGGGCGGATCATCAACGTCGCGTCGCAGCAGGCGGTCCGGGCGTTCGGCAACAGCGGCGGCTACGGGGCGTCCAAGGGCGGCCTGGTCTCGCTGACCCGCTCGCAGTCCGAGGCGTGGGCGGCCCAGGGCGTGTGCTGCAACGCGATCTCCCCCGGCTTCGTGGCCACCCCGATGACCAGGGAAGCCGCCAGCGACCCGGCCCGGTCGGCCGCGCTGGCCCGGCGCACGATGATCGGGCGCAACGGCCAGGCCGAGGACTTCGAAGGCATCGCGGTGTTCCTGGCCAGCCGCGCCAGCGCCTACGTGACCGGCCAGCTCATCTTCGTGGACGGCGGCTTCTCCGCCACCTGACCGGGCCGCCGGGGCTCCGGTCTCGAACGGTGTCACTCAGCCAAGCCCGCGGGCGCGCACCCGCGCCGGCTCACGCGTCGTTGAGCGGTTTGGTGGCGCTGGGGAGGCACAATGGCGGTCATGGCCAGACGCACCACGACAACCCCGCCCCCCGAGGACTTCGAGGAAAACATCGTCGACATCGACGTCACCGAGGAGATGCGGGCCAGCTACCTCGAGTACGCCTACTCGGTGATCTACCAGCGCGCCCTGCCCGACGCCAGGGATGGGCTCAAGCCCGTGCAGCGCCGGATCCTGTACCAGATGCGCGAGATGGGCCTGACCCCGCAGCAGACCTACACCAAGTGCGCGCAGGTCGTCGGGCAGGTCATGGGACGCCTGCACCCGCACGGCGACTCGGCGATCTACGACGCGCTGGTGCGGATGCAGCAGGACTGGGCGATGCGCCTGCCGCTGGTCGATGGGCACGGGAACTTCGGCTCGCTCGGCGGCGACGACGCGCCGGCCGCCTACCGCTACACCGAGGCCCGGCTGGCCGCGGCGGCCATGGAGATGACCGCCTCGCTCGATGAGGACACGGTCAACTTCATCCCGAACTACGACGGCACGCTGACCCAGCCCGAGGTGCTTCCGGCCGCGATCCCCAACCTGCTGGTCAACGGGACCGCCGGGATCGCCGTCGGGATGGCGACCAACATGGCCTCGCACAACCTGGGCGAGGTCGTTGCCGCCGCCCGGCACCTGATCGCCCACCCGGACGCGAGCCTGGACGAGCTGATGCGGTTCGTGCCCGGCCCCGACCTGCCGACCGGCGGCAAGATCGTCGGGCTGGACGGGATCAGGGAGGCCTACGAGACCGGCCGCGGGACGTTCCGCACCAGGGCGGCGGCGCGGATCGAGAAGATCACCCCGCGCCGCACCGGGATCGTGGTCACCGAGCTGCCCTACGGGGTCGGGCCGGAGAAGGTGGTGGCCCGGATCAAGGACCTGGTTCAGTCCAGGAAGCTGGCCGGCATCTCGGACCTGAAGGACCTCACCGACCGGCACCGCGGCCTGCAGTTGGTGATCGAGGTGCGCTCCGGCTTCCACCCCGAGGCCGTGCTCGAGGAGCTGTACCGGCTGACGCCGATGGAGGACACGTTCGGGATCAACAACGTGGCCCTGGTCGACGAGCAGCCGCGGCTGCTCGGCCTGCGCGAGCTGCTGCAGATCTACGTCGACCACCGGATCGAGGTAGTCCGCCGCCGCACGGAGTACCGGCGCCGCAAGCGCCAGGACCGGATGCACCTGGTCGAGGGCCTGCTCATCGCGCTGCTGAACATCGATGAGGTCATCCAGGTGATCCGGACCAGCGATGACGCCGCGGCCGCCAAGGAACGGCTGATGTCCGTCTTCGACCTGTCGGCGATCCAGGCGCAGTACATCCTGGACACCCCGCTGCGCCGGCTGACCCGGTATGACCGGCTCGAGCTGGAGCGGGAGCGGGAGGCCCTGGAGCGCGAGATCGCCGAGCTGACCGCGATTCTCGATTCCGAGCAGCGGCTGCGCGAGGTCGTCTCGGCCGAGCTGGGCGAGATCAGCGAGAAGTTCGCCACCCCCCGCCGCACGGTGCTGCTCGAGAGCAGCGGCGCGACCCGGACGGCCGCGGTGCCGATGGAGGTGGCCGACGACCCGTGCACGGTGCTGCTGTCGTCGACCGGGCTGCTGGCCCGGACGGCCAGCACGGCAGAAGATCGCGACGGCGAACGCGACGCCGCCCCGGCCCGGGACCGGAAGGGCCAGGACGCCGCGGGCCCGCGCTCCGCGCACGACGCGATCGTCTCGGCCGTGGCCTCGACCGCGCGGGGCAGCGTGGGCGTGGTGACCTCGCAGGGCCGCCTGATCCGGCTTGGCGTGCTCGAGCTGCCCGCGCTGCCGCCAAGCGCCCACTCCCCCGGGCTGGCCGGCGGCGCCCCGCTGAGCGAGTTCCTGTCGCTGCAGCCCGGCGAGACCGTGGTCGGGCTGGCGTCGGCGGACGGCTCGGGTCCCGGCACGGGCGCAGGCCTGGCGCTCGGCACCGCGGGCGGCGTGGTCAAGCGAGTGGCCCCGGATTACCCGCAGAACGCCACCGAGTTCGACGTCATCGCGCTCAAGGAGGGCGACCGGGTGGTGGGCGCGGTACAGCTCACCGACGAGGACCAGGATCTCGTGTTCATCACCAGCGACGCGCAGCTGCTGCGGTTCGGCGCGGCGGCGGTCCGCCCGCAGGGCCGGTCCGCAGCGGGCATGGCCGGCGTCCGGCTGGCCGCCCGCGCCCGCGTGGTGTGGTTCGGGGCCGTCCCGCCCGGCGACGCCGGCGACCCGGCCCGGGCGCCGGTCGTGGTCACCGTCGCGGGCAGCGCCGGGGCGCTGCCCGGCACGTCGGCGGTGACCGTGAAGGTCACGCCCTACGCCGAGTACCCGCCAAAGGGCCGCGCCACCGGCGGGGTCCGCTGCCACCGGTTCCTGAAGGGCGAGGACGTGCTGGCCCTGGCCTGGGCCGGCCCCGCTCCGGCGCGCGGCGCCACCGAGGCGGGCACACCGGTCGACCTGCCGCCCGCTGATGGCCGCCGGGACGGCTCAGGCATCCGGGTCGGCCACCCCCTGGCCGCCCTGGCCGGCGCGGCGCCCGCCTGACCGCCACCCCCCACCCTCTCGTCATGATGGCCGAGGTGGCCGGACCGGGAGACGGCGCCGGGTCAGGTGTCGATGCGGGATGGGTCGAGTTCGGCGGCGCCGGCGATGATGAACTCCCGGCGCGGCGCCACCTCGCTGCCCATGAGCAAGTCGAATATGCCGGTCGCCGCGGCTGAGTCCTGGATCCTGATCCGGCGCAGCGTCCGGTGCCGCGGGTCCATGGTGGTCTCCGCCAGCTGCCCGGCGTCCATCTCGCCCAGGCCCTTGTACCGCTGCGGCGGCTCTTTCCACCTCTGGCCGCGCCGCTCGAGCTGCAGCAGCGTGCGGTGCAGCTCCGGGTCGGAGTAGGTGTAGATGTACTTCTGCTGCCCCTTGCGCGGGCTGATCAGCTCGATCCGGTGCAGCGGCGGCACCCCGGTGAATACCCGGCCCGCCTCCACCATCGGCCGCATGTAACGGTGGAAGAGGGTCAGCAGCAGGGTCCTGATGTGCGCGCCGTCGACGTCGGCGTCGGCCAGGAAGATGATGCGCTGGTACCTGGCCGAGTCGAGGTCGAAAGCCGCGCCCGAGCCCGCGCCGATGACCTGAATGATCGACGCGCACTCGGCGTTCTTGAGCATGTCGGTCAGCGACGCCTTCTG
>Ga0335075_10007605_pt1 | contig 16665 bp, 15 predicted proteins | sample Lox_Sample_24_FD_206723 | JGI IMG/M metagenome (GOLD analysis project Ga0335075, IMG submission 206723) | Soil microbial communities from Loxahatchee National Wildlife Refuge, Florida, United States - Lox_Sample_2.4 | ecosystem: Environmental > Terrestrial > Soil > Wetlands | place: USA...
GCCGCACCCCAGGCCTGCGCCGGGAGGAAGTCGCCGCCCTGGCCGGGGTCAGCATCGACTACTACACCCGGCTCGAGCGCGGCAAGGAGACCCGCCCAAGCCCGGCCGTCACCGACGCCCTGGCCCGCGCCCTGAAACTGGACGCCGACGAGCACGAGCACCTGCGCGCCCTGGCCGCCCGCGCTGCCCGCTACGCCCCCGAGCCCCCGCCCGCCCCCAGCCGCACCGTGCGCCCTCAGCTCAGGCTCCTGCTGGAGACGCTGCGCCCGAACCCCGCCTACATCACCAGCCGGACCCTGGACGTACTCGCCGCCAACCCCGGAGCGACGGCGCTGTACGCGGGCCTGGACGAGTGGCCGGCCGCGCAGCGCAACATCGGCCGGTTCCTGTTCCTGCATCCCGCGGCGCGCGATATCTACGCCGACTGGGACAACCAGATCCGCGGCTGCGTCGCCAGGCTGCGCGCCCTGGCCGGCACCGAGCCTGACGCCCCTGACCTGGCCAACCTCGTCGGCGAACTCCTGCTCAAAAGCCCGGACTTCGCCAGGCTCTGGGAACGCTACGAGGTCACCCGCCGCACCGCCCCCCGAACAAAACGTTCCACCACCCCCACGTCGGCACGATCACCCTCGGATTCCAGGGCATGCAACTGGAAGGCACACCCGGCCAGCGCCTCGGCATCTACCTAGCCGAGCCCGGCACTCCCGACTACGACGCCATGATCCTGCTCGACCTGGCCGTCCCATGCCACACCACACAGCCAGCCGCGCAGCGGCATCACTGACGGCGACGTGCGACCGGTCGCCCTGCAGCTTCATTAGCTCGTCGGCGACGCAAAGCCGTTTCGCGGTGTTCCGGGAAGCGTCGACCAGGTCTCGATCACTAGCTCACCGGCGGGAATGATTTGTTCCCTAGGTCGGGCTGCCCCGCTCAGGACTCGAACCTGCGCGCGGGATTCAAGGAAGCGGTGCGGCGCGGCGGGATCTCGAAGATTAAGCCGTGTGATCACCGACGTCGGTATCCGCATCTAGGTCAACGGCCGGCCTATAACCGGGACATGAAAGGTCCATCCGAGGTCGATGGCAGGGTCATCTGGCGCGGTCACTGCGTTCCCCTGGGCGGTCGCGGCATGCTCGCCAACCATGGCGCGCGTTGGCGAGCCTTCGGCCGCTGCGAAGCCTGAGGGTCACGGGTGCGGTGTCCGACGGCCAGTCGATGGGACATGTTCGATCTTTGTTTCGCCGCAGAGCAAGGGAGGCTAGCCCGCCGACACGGCGGCCGGCGCGTCGGCCGGGGGCTCCTCCTGGCTGAGGGAGGTCTTCGGCAGGACGCTGGCCAGCCAGCCTGGCAGCCACCAGTTGGCCCGGCCGAGCAGTTCCATCAGGGCAGGTACCAGCACCAGGCGCACCACTGTCGCGTCGATCAGGATCGCGACGGCCAGCCCTGGACACCGGGCGCCATTGGATCGGAGACGCCATCAGCCGCACCTGGGTGCTGCTGACTAGGAGCAGAGAGTCGCCCCGACAGCTGAGTCCGGCACAGAGGAAACCTGCACCTCCGATGCTCACGCAGCCCGGCGGTGTCACTGGCCGGTCCTGGCTGCAGCAAGCGGACAGGAACCTGGCGTTCACTAGTCCGCGGTGCGACCGCAGGCCGTGCAGGTAGCGGCGGCTGGCGGACCTGACGCCTCGGCTGTCGTCATGACTGTGCTGCGGTTGCGAGCGCGTCGGCTTGCGCCAGGTCCCAGGATCAGCGGCCGCCTCGCAGCGGGTTAGCTCGACGATCCGTATTGGATCGGCACCTTGAGTGTCTGAACCATGGCCCAGTGCGTGCCGCCGTTGGTGAGCTGCCACACTGCCAGGACGCCGGCTGAGGCTGCTAGCGCATCGGCCTGTCCGCCGGAAGGCAGCGCGATAGTGACGGCCCGGCCCGCCGGGACCAGCGGGGTTTGCCGCCATGATCCGCCCGGGCCGGAGAGGATCTCCCCGTGGCCGTTGGACAGCACCACGGCAAGGGCACCGGATGCACCGAAAGCCGATGTGCGCACCGTGGCGCTGCCGATGCTGAGCGGGGCGGACTCAGTCCACTTACCGTCAGCGCCAAGCCAGGCGGACAGGAGTTCAGTGCGCGAGCCGGTACTTGCCGCCAGCAATGCGGTCGTTTGTGCTGAGGCGGTGACGAGCCTGAGCACCTGGATCTGGCTGCTCGCCAGGGCGGGGGGAGCCACTAGGCCGGCCGCCCGCCAGGCACCGGCCGAGCGGGTGAAGAGTCCTGCGACTCCGGGCCGACTGCAGTCGCCGCCCAGCAGTCGTGCGCTGGACGGTGAGTAGGCCACGGCCGTCAACCGCGTGAGGCCACAGGCGCGGCCGAACGCTGTGGCGGCTAGCGCGTGCTCGGTGACCAGCGGCGTCCAGACAGTGCCTGCTGAGGAGGCGCTGCTCGCCACGCCCGCCTCATCGAGAGCCAGCAGGCGCTCGCCGCCGGGCGTCGCCGCCAGCGCGTCAGGGGCGTCGGCGAGGCGCTCCGCTGGCGGTGCGGCCGCCCATGTCTTGCCGGCGTCGCTGGTGCGGCTTACCGGCGAATAGGCCAGATACAGGCTCGGCCGGACGCCCGTGACGACCGAAGTCCCGGTCAGGCCGGCCAGCTCGATAGCACCGTTGGTGGCGATGTCAGGCGGCGTGTCCAGGACCCACTTCTGCCGTGCGGCGGCCAGCAGGAAGAGCTGCCAGAACTCGTTGGGTCCGGACGGCGCGCCCATCGGCAGCACGGCCCAGGTCGCCTGATCCGTCGCTTCCGAGTAGGCCGCCTCGGCCGAAACGGCTGCCGCCCTGGCACTGGCGGAGGACGAAACGGCAGCGGGCGCGGCCGAGCTGCCACAGCCCGCGCACGCCACCGCGGTTCCAGTGGCTAGCAGGCTAGCGATGACTCCTGCGAGGCGGACTCGGCTCATGACACCCCGAGGGCATGGTCGGCGGCATTCGCCAGCTCGGTCGCGAACGACGAAACGGTGGCGGCCGAGCCAGGCCCTGGATCGAAGTCGAGCTCCTCCACCATGCGGCCGTCGGGGCCGATGACGAAGGCGGCATCGCTATGCCCGAGCATTGCCCCGGCCGGCAGCGTCTCGGAGGCGATGCCGTACTTCGCCCAGACTGGCCGGAGCTGCGCGGGTGAGCCGGTGAGGTACCGCCAGTCGGGGATCCCGGTCAGCCCCTCCTCGCGGTCGAATGCCTGCAGATAGCTCACCTGGCTGTACAGCGGGTTGAGGTTGATGGCCACCAGTTCGACCCGGCTGCGCTGGCCGGCGAGCAGCAGGGCCGCCTCCCTGAACTCCTGGGCGATGAGCGGGCAATCAGTGACGCATACCGGGTCCAGGAACGTCAGCAACACTGCCTTCCCGCGCAGGCTGCCGAGCGACACGCGCATCCCTGCCTGGTCGGTGAGCGCGAACCGAGGGGCCGGGGAGTCCAGCGGAGCACTTGACCCGTCCACTGCCTGTGCCAGCACGGGCGTCGCAGCAATGCTTGCCTGTGCAGCCGCCATCGGAACCCCGCCGAGCAGTACGACGCCGACTGCTCCGACGGACATGACGGTTGGCAGGGATACGGACGCCGCCTTGCCCACCAGGTCTCCTGGTTGCAGGCGCCGGAGCCAGTTCCGCCCGGCCGGGACCGGTGGCGGCGCGGCCGCGGCCGGTGACGCCGCGGGTGCTGTCGCTGGCCGGATCGGCGTCAGCTGGCCTGGCGCGGGCGCAGCCTCTGCCACCGCGACGGCTGGCCGAGGAGTCAGCGCCAGGAATGCTGCGGCGGCGAGCAGCAGCATCGGGATCATGCTGTTCGGATCGGTACCTAGCCCGCCCAGAAAGCCCAGGTCCTGGACGAGCACCCAGTCGGCCAACCCGAACACTGCCAGCGCGATGAGCGCCAGCCGGGCTGGTCTCGGCCGTCCGGCCAGGAAGACCATGCCGACACCCGCGAGCACGACGACAGCGACCAGATTGATCACAAAACCATCCGCGCGTACCACCGAGCCGAACCAGGAGACGGCGTCGGCGATTCCGCTGGGCTGCGACTGCGCCGACATTGACTGCACCATGGCCGTCAGCGCGCCGGGCTGCCCGCGCACCTCGCCTTGCCAGAACCCGCGCCCTGGCCAGGCCTGGAGCACCGCCATCGCGACCAGGAAGCCGCCGAAGCAACCCAGCAGCAGGCGTCCCGTCCGGCTGCGGCGCCAGTACCGGCTGGGAAGAGCGACGAGCGCGCCCGCGACGCAGTAGCAGAGCGCGGCTCCGGGCGCGCCGGTGAGCCAGCTCAGGCCAGGAGCGAAGAGCCCGCCGAAAGACTCGCCGAACACCCAGACAACGAGCCCCCAGGCGACAGCTGCAAGACCGGCGAGCTGTGAAATGCGCCCCTTCCTGGCCAGCAGCAACCACACGCCGATGCCCAGCTGAATCCAGACAGCCCCGGCCGCGGCCTGGATCGGGTGATACGACCAGCCCGTCCCGGCCCAGTTGACCACGTACTGCACCCAGGTCGGCGAACTCGCCGCAGTCGGCTGGATGACCTGCGACGGGAGCCCCACTGCCATGCCTGGCTGGCCCTGGAGAATGCCATCGAGGATCCACAGGATGCCGAAGCCGATGCGCAGCAGCCGCCGTGCCGGGGCCTCAGGCAGCCAGGCGTCGGCGCGCTGAGCGGCTGACGCGCTCGCCGGAACGAGTCCGCGCACGCTTGCCCAGGCAAGGGCGAGAACGACGAACAGCGCGGCAGCGGCCAGCCCCTGGTGCAAGAGCGCGAGCCTGAACGCCGCGACGACCGTAGGGTCGTCGATGTTCAGGCCGCTGTTCATTCCGGGCACGATCGCCGTCCCTTCATGGCTGGCGACACGGACACAGGGGCAGGAGCTGCCAGTCCTCGCAGTCTGCTAGCGTGCAAGGCACTACGAACTGTAGTACGGCATGAGTCAACTCTGAGCCGCAGGTCGCAGGCCCTGGGGTCGTCGCTCGCGCGCGCCCGGACAGAGCGCGAGTCGCCGCACAGCGAAAGTGACGAAAGTATCATCATGGGCACCAGAACGGGCCGTCCCAGGGCCCGGGCGCTGCTCGCAGCAACCGGGCTTGCCGCTGTCGTCTGCGCGGCCGCGGGCTGTGGCAGCTCGTCGCCGGGCGCTAGCCAGCCAGCGGCGCCCGCGGGCTCGGCCGTCACCATCCATGCGCGCAGCTTGCCGGGCGTGGGCACCGTGCTGGTGAATAGCAGCGGCTACGCGCTGTATATGTTCCAGCCGGACGCTCAGCGTCAGGTCACCTGCACCGGCCTGTGCGCAGCGACGTGGCCGCCGGTGAAGATATCGGCTAGCGCGCGGCTTATCGCCGGGCCGGGCGTCCGCGCCGACTTGCTCGGTTCTGATCCCGATCCATCGGGCTGGCGGGTCGTCACCTATAACAGCTGGCCGTTGTACACCTACTCCGGCGACGTCCAGCCTGGCCAGGACACCGGCCAGGGCATCGACCTGAACGGCGGCGATTGGTACCTCATTCGGCCGTCCGGGGAGCCGCTGACGATCGGCCCGGGCGGATGACGCGGCGGGATCCGCGGGCCAGCGGGCCGCGATCGCGGCGGGCGGTCCTGCTGACCGCTGGCGGCCTTGCGGTGGCAGGCGCGGGGTTCGCGGCCGGAGCCGGGGTGGCACATGCCGGCAGCTCTGGCGCAGCCACGGACTCACTCTCGGTCCTCCGGGTTCCCACCCCCGGCGAGGACCTGATGACAGAGCACGGCCTGCTGACCCGCATCCTGCTCATCTACCGGCACCTGATGACCAGCCAGGCATCGGGACAGCCCGTGCAGGCCGCTCACGCCCGCGACTCGGCCCTGATCATCCACGACTACATCGAGGCCTTCCACGAAGAACTCGAGGAAGCCTACGTGTTCCCCCGGCTCATGCACGCCGGCCAGCTGAAACCAACCATCAGCACGCTGCTGCTCCAGCACGCCCGCGGCCGCGAGCTCACCCAGCTCATCCTCGCCGACAGCGACGGCAGCGCAACGCTCCCGGCCACGACAGCCGGCCGGGTCACCAGCGCCATGGCCGCCTTCGTGCGAATGTACGAGCCACACGAAGCCCGCGAAGACACCGTCGTCTACCCGGCCTTCCGCGCCATGCTGGAGCCGGCCGAGATCGCCGACCTCAGCCAGCGATTCGCCGGCCTGCAAACCGAGCAATTCGGCAACAACGCCTTCGCCGGCATGGTCGGACGGGTAGCAGCCATCGAGCAGGCGCTCGGCATCTACGACCTCGCCCAGTTCACCCCGCCGAACATCACGCCGCCCGCGGGCTAAGGCTGACAGCTGCCCCGGCACCGACGGGCAGTCCGGCGACCTGCGCACGGGAACGCCGCCACCGGGGCTGGTGAGTTGCGCCCCGCGCCGCGGCCGGGCTGGCTGGCCGGGAGAAGGACGGCCACGTTCCCGCTCATGTTGTGCGGGGTCGGGTACACCGGAGCGGAACGTCCATCCTGATCGCTTGTTCAGGCGTTTAGCTGAATACCCCTCGGCGGTTTATGAATTACCCCCAGGGGGTTTATGAACTCATACCCCAGTGGGGTTATAGCCCGTTCCCGGAAATGTATTGTTCTTGTGTTTCCGCAGTTCAGGCCGGAGTTGCGAAGCGCAGTGAAAGAGCTCTAAGCTCTCCGGCGTCATTAAAACTACTGATTACATGAATGCTGACCAGTTCCGCTGCGTCACCGATTGACTAAAGCGGCGCGCGTGGTGCATAGAGGCGCGCCCGATCGGCCGTCGCTCAGCGGGACGCAAAGTCGAGGCGCACGAGCCGAGACCAGAGTGAGGCGCATCATCGTGGTGAGTAACAACCCAGCGGTCGCCAGCGGCCCGTTGCTTCGCCCGGGCACGAGCGCGGCTGCGCGCCTGGTGTCCGTGAGCCCGGACACCAGGCGCCGGCTTCAGCTCGTCCTGGCGGCGATCTGGCTGCTCGACGGCGTGCTGCAGTATCAGTCGTTCATGTTCAGCCGCGGGTTTAGCCAGATGCTCGCGAGCGTCGCGCCGGGCAACCCGGCGGTCATAGCTGATCCGATCACCTGGGCCGCCAAGATCGTGGCCCAGCACCCGGTGCCGACGAACGCGGCATTCGCGACCATCCAGTTGCTGCTCGGCCTCGGCATCGCCTGCCGCCGCACGGTCCGCCCGGCCCTGGCGGCGTCGATCGTCTGGGCGGTTGCGGTCTGGTGGTTCGGCGAGGGTCTTGGCGGGATTCTCAACGGCGGCGCGAGCCCCGTCAACGGCGCGCCCGGAGCGGTCATCATCTACGCACTGCTCGCCGTGCTGCTCTGGCCGGTTGCCGATGGTGACCGCTCAGGTCAGCCGGAGTTCGTGGCGGCCCGGCCAGTTGGGGCCGTGGCCGCCAAGGTGCTCTGGCTGGTGCTGTGGGGCAGCCTGGCGTACTTCGCCGTGATTGCGGCCAACCGGACGGCGCAGGGCCTGCACGACATGGTGGCGGGCATGGCCAGCGGCGAACCCGGCTGGGTCGGTGCGATCAACCGCGGCGCCGCCGATACCCTCGCGCATCACGGCCTGGAGGCATCGATCGTGCTGGCCATCTTGCTGGGGGCCATCGCCGTCGGGGTCTTCCTGCCGCTTCCGCTGAGCAGAGCCGCCGTCGTGCTCGCGGTCGTGATCTCGCTGCTGATCTGGGTAGTGGGCCAGGATTTGGGCGGGATCCTGGCGGGTGGCGCCACCGACCCGAACTCTGGCCTGCTGCTGGCGCTGCTTGCGGCGGCTTACTGGCCCGCGTCGGCGGTAGCCCGCCGGTCGCCCGACCCGACGGAGGCGCAAGCGTGATGACTCCCCCATGGATACTGGACCTCTTCGCGGCGATCATGCTGCTCGTCGCGGGAATCAGTGCGGGCCGGCTGGTCGTCTCGCGGTCGCGGTCGAATCTGGCGCCCGATCCTGACATCGATGCTGCGCACGTCTTGATGGGCGTGGCCATGGCCGGCATGCTCGCGAGCGGGCTGCGCACGTTGCCGAACGGTGTGTGGGTGGGCGTGTTCGCGGTTGTCACCGCATGGTTCGCCTGGCGGGTCGCGGCGGAAGTGCGGAACACAGGCGGCATCAGCGCGGTGGGCGCTGGCCATCATGTGCCGCACCTCATCCACGGCGCGGCGATGATCTATATGTTCGTGGCCGTGAGCGGCGCGGCTGGCTCGGCTAGCTCGGGCGGTCCTGGAATGAGCGGCATGGGCGGGATGAGCGGCATGGGAACGCTGCGGCTGCCGACCATAGGCCTGGTGTTCGTGCTGCTCATGGTTGGCTGGGCGGTCGTCGATCTGGATCAGCTGACCGCCGCTCGCTGGCGCGGGCAAGGGAGCTGGCCCACGGCGGGTGGATTCGTGCCGGCCGCGCCCCGGCAGCGGATCGCGCTGGCTGCAGCGGGCGGGCCCGCGCTGGGGATAGCGGGTAACGGGGCGGCGCCGGAGGCGGCAGTGAACTCGGCCGGTGCCGGGAAGGCCAGTCCGGCCGAGCCTGCGGCCAGCGCTCAGCCGGCCGGGGTGGCCGGAGCCGGGGCCGCTCGTGTGCTGCAAGATCCCAGGGTGACGACCGGCTGTCGTATCGCCATGAGCGTCACCATGGCGCTGATGCTCGTCCTGGTGATCTGACCGCTAGCCCGCGAGCGTTTGTCTCCAGACGCCTCGTTGGGATAGAAGCAGCGTCAGGATGCGGGTGAAGCGCTAGTTCCGCGATTCGCGGGGCTGCCCCGCGTGATCTGCTGCCCTAGGACGCCGGCAAGCAGCCTGTCGATGAACGGGCGGGGGATCTGTGCGCCGGTGAGCGCGCGGTAGAAGATCGGTCCGCAGAGCGCATCGAGTGCGGCATCGATGTCGAGCTCGCCCGGGAGCTCGCCGGAGGCGACTCCCGCCTGGAGCATGGCGCGCTCCTTGCGGCGCTGAGGATCGAGGTAGCGCTGGTGGAAGGCGCGGGCCATTTCCGGATCGTGCTGGGCTTCGCCGATCAGCGCGAGCAGCACCTTTCCGGCGGGCTCTTTGGAGAGGAACTGCGCGAGGTTCTTCAGGTACCGGCGGGTGCTCTCGACGGCTGAGCCGGCGACCGGGATTGCGAGCTGGCGGCTGGCGTCATCGATCAGGGTGTCGAGAAGGATGTCGACCTTGGAGGGCCACCAGCGGTAGATCGTCTGCTTCGCGACGCCGGCTCGGGCTGCGATTCCCTCGACGGTGACGCCGCCGAAGCCGCGCTCGACGAGCAGGTCGTCGGCGGCGTGCAGGACGGCGAGCCGCGCGTTCTCGTCGCGCCGGTGCGGCGCGCGCCCCCTAGGGGCGGGAGTTCCGTCGGTCATGGGCAACCGATATTTCTCCGAGGTGCTGGCGTCAAGAGATCACCCGGATCTTATCGCAACGCGGCGTTGCGTTACCCAGGTTGACGAGACGCAACGTTGCGTCTACGCTCGATCGCGTGAAACTGATAGGTACGCATCAGGGCGCGCATATGGCGCCGGTTGTCTCGCGGCAGCAGCTGAAGCCGCGCATAGTAAGCCTGGCGGCCGCTGGTGCCCTGCCGAGCGCTGGCGGGGGCGATCGCTGATGGCGGCCGTGGCGATAGCGAAGCGCGCGGCTACCCCCGGCCGGGCGGTCGGGGCGATCACGCCGGCAGTGATACTCGTGATCGGAATGGTCGCCGCGGTCAATCTGGTGATCCCGAAGCTCCAGGCAAGCAGCCTGCACCCCTCGGTGCCCGGCACAGCGTGGATCGTGGACAGCTACACGCTGGTGTTCGCGTGCCTGCTCATCCCGGCCGGAGCGCTCGGCGACCGGTTCGGGCGCAAGCGCGGGATGCTGCTCGGCCTGGGCATTTTCGCCGTCGGCTCGGCGATAGCCGCGCTGGCCCCAAGCGTCGCGGTGCTCATGTGCGGGCGCGCGCTCAGCGGCGCGGGGGCGGCACTGGTGTTGCCGGCCACCCTCGCGGCCACGCTCGCGCGCCTTGAGCCCGAAGACCGTCCCCAGGCGGTCGCCCTGTGGTCAGGACTGACCGGCATCGGCGGCGTGGCCGGCAACCTCGGCGGCGGCCTGGCCATCTACTACGGGGGCTGGCGGGCGCTGTTCTGGGCTGGCGTGCCGATCGCGCTGGCGGCCGCCGCGCTGATCGCGGCGCAGGTTCCCGGCCAGGCGCCGCACCGCGATCCGGTCGACGGTGGCGGCGCGCTGCTGCTCACGGCGGGCTGTGTCGCCCTGCTGTACGGCATCATCGAAGGCCCCGTTGCCGGCTGGGGCACGGTGCAGGTACCCGGATCGCTGGCTCTCGCCGTCGCCTTGCTCGCGGCTTTCGCGTGGTACGAAACCCACCGCGAGCAGCCGATGCTCGACCCGCGCCTGTTCAGGCTCCCCGGCGTGCGCACCGGCGCGCTCGGTATCTTCGCGCAGTTCTTTGCCCTGTTCGGGCTGTTCTACGTCAACGCCCAGTACCTGCAGGACGTTAAGGGCTACTCGCCCCTGCTCGCCGGCGTCGCCATCCTGCCGCTCGCTGCCGTGATGGCCTACGTCAGCGCCCGCAGCACGCACCTGGCCGCGCGGATGGGCGGACGGGCCACGATTGTCGTCGGGCTGCTGTGCGTCACCGGCGCGCTTGCGCTCATGTCGTTCGCCACCGCCACGACCCCGTATGCGCTTTACGGAGTGCTGCTCGCCCTCGTCGGCGCCGGCTGCGGGCTGGCGCTCGCGCCGCTGTCCGGGATGATCGTCCACGCACTCCCGCCGAGCCACGCCGGCGTCAGCTCCGGGCTCAACAGCACCACCCGCGAGCTCGGCTCCGCGCTCGGCGTCGCGGTCCTCGGCACGATCCTCACCGCCCGCTTCGTCAGCCACCTGCCTGCCGCCCTCCGGAGCCTCCCCGGCGCCAGCGGGCAGGCGGTCAGGCAATCGGTCACCACCGCCCTCGCCTACGCCGGCAGCGCTCGCGGCGTGAGCACCAAAGCGCAGCTGCTGGACGCCACCCGCGACGCCTTCACCAGCGGCACCAGCGTCGGGCTCCGCGTCGGCGCCGCCCTGCTCCTGCTCACCACCGTCGTCGTCGCCCTCCAGCACCCCAGGGAGAAGAACGAATAGAACGGAACCCGCACGATTGACATCACCGCGCCCGCCAGCCCGCGGATTCGCGCGGTCCCAGGGCTCACAGCAGTGAGCCGGTCCGCTTCAGGGTGCGGATGATCGGCGCCGTTTCAACCGACCGGACTCCGGGAAGCCAGGCGAGCTTACCTGTGAGGTACTCGTACAGATGCTGGGTGTCGCGGAAGAGCGCGCTCGCCATGAGGTTCGTCGGCCCGGTGGTGGCGGCGGCGAAGGGGATCTCGGCGTGACCCGCCATGATCTGCCCGGCTTCGTCGAGACGCGCTGGCTCGACGACGAGCCACAGCATGCTGTGCAGGCGCATGCCCAGCCAGCTGGTGTCGAGGTCGACCTCGAAGTGCACGGCGCCAGAGTTGCGCAACTCATCGATCCTGCGCCGCACGGTCGACTCGTGCCAGTGGATCGAGGCCGCGATCGCGGCGTTACTAGCACGCCCGTCCCGGCCCACTTGCCACCCTCAGGAGCGGCGGGATCTCGATCCCGCGTTCCGCCTAGCCGGGTCCTGTCGGGCCGACGTTGTCCGAGGCCGCGAGATGGAGGTCTGCGCACCGTGCCGGGCTGCTGGTAAACCTCGGCGACCGCGATTCAAGGTCGCCGCAACGCACCACTCCGGCGGCGACCTCATACAGCTTCCGCTGGCGCTCCAGGCCGGCCTGGCGGAGCAGGCTGGCTGCTTGCGCCCGTGTGACATGGTGCTTTGCCATGAGAATGCCAGTCGCCTCACCTTCGATGTGGCTCGTGATCAAGTCGATGGCGAGCATGGCTGCCCGGCTGTCAGCGCGAGCTGCTGCCTGAGATAGGCGCTCGTTCTGCACAATGGCCAGCGCGCGGTCGACGAGCAGCCGGGCTATGATCGTGTCCTCGTCGGTCGGGTCGCGCTCGGCCCAGAAGTGCACGACTATCCCGGCGAATGCCGGGTAACCGTGAGTGGGCCCAGCCGCGAACCTGGTGATGATGCTTCTCATCTCGACGGCGGGTGCCCCGGCGGCCGCTTGGCCCAGTCCGGTATCGGCCGGGAGTTCGGCTTCTCCGGGCATGGGGAAGCAGACGCGGAAGAGCGTCTCGGTTCCTTCACTGAGTTCGATGGTGCAGGCGTCGCTGAAGGACGGCGTGCTTGATCGCGCCAGGCCGGACAGCACGACAACCGGTTCCTCCGACGCGGCGATGCCGCGCAGCGCGTCCATGATCTCGCGCACCGAGCGGGTCCGGCTATTGGCACTCGCTCTGTCGGCCGCGCCCCGGGCGGCCCGGACCCGAGTCACGGGCGGACCAGCGCCTTCCCCAGCTTCGTTCCGTCGAGTAGCGAGAGGAGCGCCCGCGGGGCGTTCTCCAGGCCGTCGAACACGGTCACCTCGGATCGCAGAGCGCCAGACTCGACCAGCGGACGAACCTCCGCCTCGAATGCAGCCCTCCGGTCCAGGTGATCGAGCACCAGGAAGCCATCAAGCCGGAGCCGCTTGACGATCAGCTGGGCGAGGTTGCCAGGTCCAGGCTGGGGCGGCTTCCCGTAGCCCGAGATCATCCCGCAGATGGCGGCCCGGCCACCAACGCGCAGGAGGTCGATCGCGGCTTCGAGGTGGCTGCCGCCGACATTGTCGAAGTAGAGGTCGATGCCGTCAGGCGCGACCGTGCGAAGTTGCCGTTCGAGGTGACCGGCCCGGTAGTCCACGGCCGCGTCCAGCCCTAGTGTCTCAGTCAGGTATCGAGCCTTCTCCGCGCCGCCGGCCGACCCGATCACCAGCGCGGCGCCGCGGGCCCTGGCGAGCTGGGCCGCCACCGAACCGACGGCGCCGGTCGCGGCCGATACCCAGACGCGATCACCCGGTTGGATCCGCGCGACGTCCACCAGCCCGACATAGGCCGTCAGACCGGGAACGCCGAGGACGTGCAGCCATGTTTCCGGAGGCAGGCCGTCGTTCGGCTCGATCCGGATCGCCGCACTCGCCTCGACCACCGCGTAATCACGCCACCCTCCCCAGCAAACCGCCCAGTCGCCTGCCGACCATCCGTCGGCAGCGGATTCCACAAGCTGGCCTACAGCCCTTGCCTCGACCGCGGCGCCGAGGTCGAACGCGGGGGCGTAGGTGTCCGCCCAAAGCCGCGGGATCATCGACGGGTCCACGCTGAAGCACTCGGCCCGGACAAGCAACTGGCCAGGCGACAGCGCTGGCAGCTCGCGCTCAGCCAGCGTGAAACACTCGGGCTCGACGCGTCCCTGCGGCCGACGGCACAACACCAGCTCGCGAGCGGTCACCAACGGGACTCCCCCGCGAGCAGCACCCTGTCACGACATGGCCGATCGGACGCGGCCCGCGGCCGGACGTCGACGGTGACGGTTCCGTGCACAACGTTGCACGCTAGGCCGTCCGGTCGGCGGGGGCTTGATCTGGCGCGCACAGCACATTCCCTGCACGCACCACCAGCTGCTCGCTGTCACCGGCCTCGGGCTGACGACTCGGAAGTCGCCCATTCACCGGGGTCAGGGGCGACAAGGTGCGAGCGGCAACGGTCCCGGGTGTCAGTCGGCCGCTCCCCGAACCGCGCGCGGTAGGCATTGCTGAACGTGCTCGCGTTTCTGAATCCAGAGGCGCGGGCGATGCTCTCCACCGTGCGGTGGTCCCAGCCGCGCTGCTGCAGCCGGAGCCGCGCGAGTTCCAGCCGCTCCTCCCTGATCAGCGCCGACGGTGTCGTGCCGATGCGCTGAAGGCGCACTTGGACCTGACGCAACGACCAGCCCAGCTGCGCGGCCACCGTCGCGCCGCTCAGCGACATGTCATGGGAGTTCGCGCGTACGAAACCGCGAATCGTGGCGGCCAGGTCGTTCTGGGGCTCATACACCGGCGGCAGCAGCGCCCCGCTGTAGGCCAGGCACAGCAGGTCCACAGCCCGGTCGGCGACGGCATCGAATCCGCCGCCGTCGATCGTGTAAGCCTGGCTGCGCAAGCTGCCCAGCAGGTCGACCACAATGCGGCCCATGCCGTGCCCGGCGTTCAGCTCGACCGTGCGCGTCACCGCTCCCCCGAGGCGGGCGTCCATCCGGGCCCTCGGAATCACTAGCGCAAGACACGAGAACTTGTCGCTATGCCACATGTCCATTGGCGCATCAAGCGTCGCGAGCGCAACGGTGCCGGGCTCAAGGCTGAGGACAGCATCTGACTGCTGGATCAGCATGGAGCCCGTCAACGGCACCAGCAGCTCGCACGCGCCGTGCGGGTGCCTGCGGACGTCAGCGCCTGAGCGCTTGATGGATTCCGCGTCGCCCCACCACCGCACGAGCTGGTAGGCCTCGGTGTGCTGGTGCTCGATGCGCCCGCGGTAGTCGTCGCGCATGCGAAACGCCATCCGGGAGTGGATCGAGGAGACGAGTTCGGTCCACCACTCGGCACGATCCGCTCTCGCCACGTCACTACAGCGGTGTGACTCCAGTGCGTACATGGCGGACCTCGCTGATCCCGAGCCTCACCCGGTCCCGAGTCTCAACTGCAGAATAACCCCGGCACTTGCCGCGGCTACCCCCGCAGCACAGCCCGCCATGCTCCGCCGCCCAGCGGCCCCCTGCCCGCGGCGCCGCGGTCCTCACCAGGTCCAGTCGTAGTCCGCCCCGGCACGCTGGGCCAGCGGCTTGAGCATCCGCTCTTCGAACACTGGGACCGTGTCGAGGCCATCGACCGGGGCGGCGGTCATGACCTGGCCGAGCAGCGCCGGGTCCAGCTGCGGTTCGGGAATGCCTGCCGCGATCGCGTACCGCTGGAGGTGGTTGCGGAGGAAGTCGGCATTACATGGCGGCATCGCGAAGTGCGCCGGGTGGGCCATCGCGTCCCGCAGCGGGACGAACTCGACGCCCCGCCCGACGAACTCTTCGAGGATCCTGCCCAGCGTGTCGGCCGCGATGGTGGTCCCGTGGATCAGCCAGATCAACGGGATGTCCTGGCCGAACAGCGCCCGCGCCACCCGCGCATGCTCCACCAGCTGGCCAACCGCAGAAGAAATATAGGTCTCCTGCAGCAGCCGCTTAGCCGCCGCGTCCCCGGACACCACCGCCCGGTAGTACGGGATGATCCATGCGAAGTCCCCGAACCAGGCGGAGATGGGCGCGTTTCGGTATCCGGACGCCCGAAGATGATCCTCCACCTGGCCGCGCTTGGTCTCTGTCTCGCCAGCCATGTCCATCGCGTAGCGGAAGTAGCGCTCGGGCGCCAGCGCGATGAGGTGACCGATGAGCCCCTCGGCCTTGTCGATATCGGCGCAGTACTGCCCGCCCGACATCCACCGCAGCGGTGCGTGCAGATGCGTGTGGTTGCCGAGATAGTGCCCGGCCTCGACCCAGGCCTCCCAGGCGGCCATCAGCCCGGGATCCAGATCTAGCCGGTGGGTGTGCGAGAATCCGTAGACACCCGTCAGGCCATGTCCGGCAAGCGTGGCGGCAATCGACCTGGTGAGGTCGAGCGGCGTGACGCCTTCCGGCATGGGCACGCCATCCCACAGGACGAAGTCGTCAACCGTCACCGCAACCTTGACGGCACCCTCAAGTGAGATGTTCTGCATTGGGGCTCCCTTCGCATCCGACCCGGTGAGACGACTATCCCGACGCTAGGAAGCGCCACCCGGCACGCCTTGCCCTGGCGCGCAGCGCCCTTTCCGCTCGCGCACATTCCCGACCCGCGCTGACATCAGCGTGCGGCGCCAGCGTCGGCGTTCCATCCCGCGCGCCGGCCGGTGAGCATGCCCTGTGGCGGCTGCTACTTCAGCAGCAGGACCGCCTGGCCGTTGAGCTTCGGCAGCTCCGCGATCACTCCGAGAAACGCACCGGTCGGGAAGTCGAAGGCGACGACGTGATCCTCGCCACGGCCATGCTCGCCGCCCTGCAAGGAGGCCTGCTGCTAGCCCAGGTCGAACGCAACGTCCGGCCGCTGGCCGCTGCCCTGGACGTGATGATCTCGCTCACGGAGTCGCTCGCTCCGCCCGCGCGGCACGATGACGATCTGCCCCATCTGATAGCTGCCTGACTGGCTACGCTGCTCGCCCGGTGGCGGCTGCTCGGGCGGGCTTCGACGCCGTCTCGGGCCAGATTGTGGTTGCCGTCCGGGGTTGACTTTGGCTTGAAACTGTATACAGTTTTGGTCACGCGCCGGCGTCCGGACACCCGCGTGAATCCCTGGCAACCGGCAGTGGCCGGTGGGCGGGGCGGTCACTTCTGGGTGCCCGCGTGCCGCGCATCCGGCGCCGCCCGTCACGAGAAGGCGACGCAGCCATGACTTCGACCACGACAAGCGCGGCGGACGGCGTCATCGACGCCGTCACGCGGCAGAAGCTCATCGAGTCCCTGCACGGCCGGTTCAGCGGCTCGATCATCGAGCCGGACAGCCCGGGCTACGAGCAGGCACGAACCGTCTGGAACGCGATGGTCGACAAGCGGCCGGGCCTGATCCTGACCTGTACCTCCACCGACGATGTCGTGGCGGCGGTCAACGCCGCGCGGGAGTTCGGTCTGCCGCCGTCGGTGCGCTGCGGCGGGCACA
>Ga0335075_10007606_pt1 | contig 16665 bp, 18 predicted proteins | sample Lox_Sample_24_FD_206723 | JGI IMG/M metagenome (GOLD analysis project Ga0335075, IMG submission 206723) | Soil microbial communities from Loxahatchee National Wildlife Refuge, Florida, United States - Lox_Sample_2.4 | ecosystem: Environmental > Terrestrial > Soil > Wetlands | place: USA...
GAAGGGTGGTGAGAAAGCTTCGTTGGAGATGAAGAGTGATGAAAAGCTTTTGTTGGAGTGGTGAGAAGCTTTGTTGAAGATGAAGAGTGATGAAAAAGCTTTGTTCGAGATGAAGAGTGATGAAAAAACTTTGTTCGAGATGAAGAGTGATGAAAAAGCTTTGTCGGATGAAGAGTTGAAAAGCTTTGTTGTAGATGAAGGTGGGTTGGATTGTTCACGACTAAGAAGTGGCAAAAAAAACACCAGGGTTTGCCGCTAAACCCAAACGGGGCGCACCTATGCAATTCGAAAATTTACAAAACATGCAATTCGACTTTTTTCCGCAAAACCACACTCCACCTCCCACGTGAACCCAATGTCTGACATCCAGACGGCCGTTAGTCTCCCACAGCTCCTCGTCATCCTCGTCCTGGGATTCCTCGTCGTCCGCTGGATTTTCTTCTCCTCCTCGACCCCGTCTTCGCAGTCCAGCCGCGGCCATGCACAGGCGAGGAGTAGGGTCAACCCGGCCCTCGTCGAGCAGGTGGCACAGATGTTCCCGCAACTGAACCGGAGAGACATCATGTGGGATCTACAACGGAACGGAGGGAATGTGCAGGCAACAACGGAGCGAATACTGAACGGGCGGGCACTGGAAGTGGTACGTCTGCAAAACTCCAACTCGGTGATGAAGCCTTGCTAACAGATCGGTCGCAGCCTCCGCCTTCCTTCCAGCCCGTGCTTCCGCAGACTTCGACGCCGGCTTCCGGGGCGGCGAGGACCAACGTGGCGACTCAGACGACGGTACCGACGCATCGGGACCTGATTACGCGGTACAAGCTTCAGGATAAGATCTCTGGCGCATCGGCGTCGGACGTCCAGGCTGGTGCGAACGAACCGCAGAAAAGACCAGCGTGGTCACAGAACAAAGCCGAGAGGCAACAGTTACTCCAAAAGCGGCGAGAAGACATGATTCTAGCTGCTCGGCGGAAGATGGAGGAAAAAGATCGGGCGGTCAAGACCTCATAGACTTGTTACTAACTTTGGATCGGTGTTTTTTTTTTTCGGGGGGGGTGCCTGGCGTTAAATTCTCCCGCTCACTTTTTGTATCGCCTTGCCCTGTTCGGCACTTGCGGGAGGCCTTCATGTTCTATTAGTGTGGTAGCTGAGACTGTAAAAATACTATCTAACAAAGACGAGCGCCTGTCTAATGCGTATGCAGTCTATGTCTCCATGCTTCATCTCGCTCGCGCGACACAAATGTAAAAGGCGAGCATATCATTGGGCCTTCTTGATATTCCCAGGTCTATCTTGTAGCACCGCCGTGATTATATCTTTCACATTGACCGCCTTGTATAACCATTTCAATCCCCACAATGCAACGAAGAATATGAGAGCGCTGTTCGCGAAGAGGAGCACTCGGTACGGCATGCTCAGCATCTCAAAAATCGGATAAGGATAGAAACCGTTGTGGAAATAGCACAATTCTATCCAGAACCAATAGCCAAAGGCAAGCACAACAGCCAGCAGCATGGCGGGTAAGGCTGCAATCGAATACGGAGGCGAGAAGAATAAGAGGTCAATTACCAGCGCGACGAAGGGAATGACGTGAAAGCCAAAGTCAACGAAGAAGGATGGGGAAGGAGACCATTCTGGAATGACGAGCCTCGGATCGATCTGCAAAGGGTCAGCCCGAATGGGGGTGATGGGTTATGGTTGGAACTCACGGCTTTTAGGGTCCAATAGAGAAGGGCAATGAGGAGTTCGAGAGGTGTGCAGCACACGGATAGGGCGTTCTTGACGAGAAATACGTGACGTGATAGGGTCGCGTCAGCAACGAGACCGAAGGCGAAGCATGCTGTCGATATGCTGTCCACAAAGTTAGTTTGCGTCGCTTGCATGAGGACTTTGGCAGCAATACGCAAGGCCGAGGACGGTCAGATACTGGAAATGCCATCCATACGAGTTGTTTCTAAGCCATGTCAGAGCCGATATGGAAGATGGTATGCTGCTACTTTGCGTACACAGGATTTGGTGTGACGAGTAGACTATTTGCAGTCAGACTTGAGGCTTACTGGCAGACGAAAAACTCTCACTATTGGAAATTCGAAAAAAAGCTGACTGTGACATGTCAGCATCTGCAAAGACTTCCTTGACGAGAGCCAGATACCTAAGCATGCTGCGTGAAGCAACGCTGAAAGGCCTCTGGAAGGGGCGGGAAGCCGTTGCAGAGGGTGTTTCTTGAGAAGATGCCGCGCCGCGTTGTTGGAGAACATGGCCGGTGCAAAATGCAAGCGCCACGAGGCACTACGGATTTAGGAAAGTGATATGCGTGAGAAAAAGGCAGACGCACAATTGGAGTTGGCGCAACCCCGGACATGGTGAAAGGCCTAAATGCAAGGCTTGGACTCGATGATATCACTGGCCAACACCATTTCATGGCTAAAAAAGAAATTTTTAAAAAGATCCTTCTGTTAATTTTTTATTCAAGGGAGGCGAGAACCAAACTATAAATACAAAACTATTATTTCGCGGCAGCGAAAGCTTGTTCCAGGCCAACAAGATTTCCCTCAACATTCAAGTCATCCTTCGTGAGGATTCCTTCTTCTCCACTCCAACTTTTCTCCCTTGCCCAGTCCCAGAACTGCATCATCAGCCCCGCTTCCTCTGCCCACATGGGCCACATGGCGTGGAAAGTTTTCTCGTCCACTTGCACATACTGGGCCGTTTTGCCTTGAGCCTTGGCCCAAGTCTGCAGCATGTCTCCCGCAGTCGTCTCCTCGACGTGTGCAAGGACGAACTTGCCTGGAAGCGTCTTGTTCGGCTCGGCTAGAATGGCCTTGACGAAGAGCCCGATATTGGTTTCGGCGTCTCCAATGGCCTTGATGGGAACGTCTGCGGGAGTGTCCTGAATCTGGATGTATTTCCCTGCTGTTGGGATCTCGTAGGGAGTGAACATTGGCCAGGCGTAGTTGCTTGCAAAAAAAGCATTCCAGAGGAACGTCGTCTTGGCCAGCAATGCGGCATCTGATTTGATGTACCGGTCTATATCATTCTTGGCTTCGAAATGTGGGATAATGAATTTGCCATTGCTGATTTTGCGACCATCTGGAAGAGTGGACCAGATGTAATGCTCCAGGGTCTCCGTAGCAGCGGCGGCTTTGGCGAGGTTGATGCCCTGTGCAACTTCGACTTCCACTGCCTTTGCAGGGCCACTCTTTGCAAATGGCTCGAAGAAATCGGTTACGCCGTAGATGACAGAAGAGCCGCGGAATGCTGCAACGAGCGAATCGAAATCGTTCAAGTCAGCCTTCATGACCTCCACACCCTGTGAAGCCAGGGCTTTGGCCTTTTCGCTGTCGGGATTGCGGGTGATGGCCCGGACGGAGTATTTACTGTCATTGACAAGCGCTTTCACGACGGAACTGCCTTGGACGCCGGTCGCACCAACGACGGAGACAATCTTCTTCGACATTGCAAGATGATAAGAAGTGTTGATAAATTAACGACTAATTGGGTCTCGGAATAAAGTAACTTTCGTGGATATGCAACAGCTTTATGATCAGATGATGCTTTGGTAGAACTGCTATGATGATAATGAAAATGTTCAACTCCGCTTTACTCTTCTGCTTTTATAGACATCTTTGTCGCATTGTGTCGTCATCCGACATGATTGCGAAGTTGAATACCCTTGAGTGAACATTCTTACTAATCCGCAGGATTGGAAAGCAAGATAGTAAGGGTGTCTGCAAGTGCAGACATCTCCGCGGTGATGTGGAGCTGTCCATCACGAATCTTGTACAGGTCAAAGACGTGCTGTTGTAAACTCTACCTATAGGAGAAATAAAATGATGTCCAATGATGAGTGATCATATTGTGTGCATCATCTCCGTGGGAGACGGAAAAAGGTGATCAGCTTCAGCGCTAGCCCATAATTTCTCCACAATCCCGAACTTCAGCCGCTGCACCATGACGATATAGTTATCCGTTTTTGAAATTATATCCGGAAACGCAGTGCCGCATGAAAGTGTGAAGCTGGGTTGTAACTTGTACCATATCTTTGTTGATTAGATCCATCCTTTTCGCAGTCAAACGGGTTTGACAGCTTGGATTTCAACGAGTCATGAGTTTATGCGAGTACCTAAAGCTCTCGGCTATGCCTTGCACAAATTTGAGAAGGCAACGGTCTACTTGAGCAAGGCTGATGAGATAGAGTACAGCAGGCTTCCAGATTTTTCTTGTGTAGATGGTCTCAGGTTGTATAAAGCGTGGTTTGATGTGTTTAGAACTGCCACATTGGCATTGATCTCGTACAACAACCGCTAAATCTCTCGACCTTCGTTTTCAATTCGACACATGTATCGTGCTAGCTTTCAAAGACGGCCAGAAGATGGCAGATAGGGCACCACGGGGTTGATCCAAAGGGCGACTTGGAGATTGGGATTGAGACCTCCCTGGGCAAAGGGCCAACATTCGTTCGCTAGCGTAGGATACACCACTTGTAAGCACGTGGCTTGCTGCCTCACGAGATCAACAATGCGTGAATCTAGAAATTCGGTCCTCGTTGCCGTGAAAATCCCATGGCAAATTTGGGGAAGGAGGCTTGTTTCGAGTCGGCAACAGGGCTCCGGGTGATGTCATTGTACTGCGGGGGACAGGGACACGTCGAGACGAGTTTGGTCGCAGTGGGTGGTCAATATGCCTGGACAAGGTAAATTCGAGCCATTGACCAGTCGCGACGATGAGGTGTGAGTCGCGGGTATCTCAGAGCTGAATTGCAGTTTCTTTCATCCATTCACCCCGCCAGAAGTCCGCTCCAGCTTGCCGTGCTGTAGGTTAATCTTGGCAGCTCACCCTTCTATCGGACAGCGCGGGATCGCATAACGGTGCATCGAGGAGGCAGTTTTAACAACTCTTACAGTGCCTTTCCTTGGAGTTGGCGAAAAGCCAAAACCCTCTTACGCCGTCCCACTCTTCTTCTCCCTCATTCTCCACGTCCTTTGGCATCAACGATACCCTCTGGGCGTCTTCGTCTTCTTTGTTGCCCCCTTCCACGATAAGATTACTGCATTTACAACGCTCTATGCTACCCTGCTTGCATTCTTTAAATGGCTACTATGACTCCACCAGCTACCAGACCAGCTGCTCGCAACGTCTACCTCCTACCCTTGACAGACGGAGGTGCCCCAGACGTTCCTGGCACGTACATCTACCTACCACCACCTTCCGAGCCTGTATATTCCATTCGCTTCACGGTTCAGGGCACCAGCTCCATTTGCAGACAAGGAACGCTGTGGGTCAACATTCCAGATAAGGATGAGGAGTTTCAAAGGGACAACTACAAGGCCTATCCGTGCGTGCTCAACTCCAGCCACCATGTACATATCCTCCGCTGACAGGACCACAGGTTGACTCCTCATTTCAACACGGACATCAAGATCGATATTCCCGTCTACAAGGCAGGAGCTTTCGGCTTCTACACCACCTACACTCCACTCCCAGACTTCTCGCCCGAAGATGTTCCCAAGCCGCAACCCACCCAGACGTCAATATACTACATTGATATCATGCCAAGGTTGAGCATACAAGGCTCGTACTTGCCACTCGATGCAATATCCATGTGTACAGTGCTGTCAAAACTCATGGGCAAGTACCCGTCAGACTGGCACAAGCACTTGAACGGCATCAGCGAACGAGGATACAACATGATTCACTTTACGCCACTGATGACCCGCGGCGCATCAAACTCACCATACAGCATCTACGACCAACTTGAGTTCGACAGGACCGTGTTTCAAAATGGAGAGCAAGACATTGCCGATCTGGTCAGCAATTTGCATGATCAGTATGGAATGCTTGCTCTGACTGATGTCGTCTGGAACCATACGGCTCACAATTCCAAGTGGCTTGAAGAACATCCTGAAGCCGGGTACAGCATCAAGACTGCCCCTCACCTCGAGTCCGCGTACGATCTGGATACTGCGTTGCTGGAGTTTAGCCGGAACATGCAAAAGCTAGGATATCCCACAAATATCCGAAGCGAGGGTGACCTGATGAAAGTCATGGACGGCATCAAGCAACATGCCGTATCCAAGATCAGGCTCTGGGAGTTCTACGTCGTGAATGTCGAGCGGGACACCGATGCCATCGTCAAAGTCTGGAAGGAGGGCCAAGTCACATTCCCTAATGAGTCCTTCGGCGAGCTTGGGACACGCGGTATCGAGGAAGTCAAGGGCTGGTCTCTCAAAGCCAAGGCCGGGTGGCTGTCGAAGGATGCGATGATTGGGACGGACCGGATGGGCGAGCGTTTCCGGCGCCAGATTGATGCCAAGAAAGGTGCAGCACTCCTCGGCCTTCTCCTCGGCCGTTATGATCCCCAAACTCACGAAACGTCTGACGAGCGAGTTGCCCACAGCACCGTGTTCAAACTCCTCGAAGAGGTCAACCTAGAATTGTACCGAGAGTATGATCGTGACTACAGCGCCATAATAGAGCAGCTGTTCAACCGAATCAAGTACACGCACATCGACGATCATGGTCCAAAAGTTGGCCCGGTCACCGAGGATAATCCTCTCGTCGAATCCTACTTTACTCGATTGCCACACAACGAGACCACGCTCAAGCATGACCCTCAAAGTCTCGCGCTAGTCAACAATGGCTGGGTATGGGCCGCCAACGCCATGAGAGACCATGCTGGCCCCAAGTCTCGGGCATACCTGAGAAGAGAGGTGATTGTCTGGGGTGACTGCGTCAAACTCCGCTATGGCAGATCCCGTGAAGACAATCCCTGGCTGTGGGACCATATCAAGAGTTACACAGGGTTGATGGCCAAGCACTTTGCTGGCTTCCGCATCGACAATTGCCATTCAACCCCCATCTACCTGGCTCAGTACATGCTTGACGAAGCCCGAAGAGTAAACCCAAATCTTGTCGTGGTTGCCGAACTATTCACCGGATCCGAGGAGATGGACTTTGAATTCACGAAGCGCTTGGGACTCAGCTGCCTAATTCGTGAGGCAATGCAAGCATGGAGTACTCAAGAGCTGAGCCGCTTGTGCCACCGCCATATGGGCGTTCCTATCGGCAGTTTCGACATTGACGAGGTCATCAACACAGTTAGCCATGAAGCCACGCAGGCAAACGGTAGCACCGACGGAACCATGCCGTCGGTGCGTGAGATTGTTCGCGTAATCAAGCAGAGTCCTGTTCATGCACTATTCATGGATTGCACACACGACAACGAGACGCCAGCCCAGAAGCGTGACGCGCGGGACACTCTTCCAAACACCGCTTTGGTTGCCATGTGCGCATGTGCTACGGGAAGCGTGATGGGGTACGACGAGATCTACCCACAGCTGATCGAGCTGGTGCACGAGACGAGGCCATATTCTTCACCCTATTCGAATGGCCAATCAATTAAGGTCCAAGCCGCGGAGGGCGGTATTGGCAACATCAAGAAGGTGCTAAACCAGATCCACGTGCTGATGGGAGAGGATGAGTATGATGAAACGTACCTCCACCACGACAATGAATACATCACCGTACACAGGCAACATCCCTCGTCTCGGAAAGGCTACTACTTGGTCGCGCACACTGCATTCCCTGGTTATGGCAACGGAAACGGTGGTTTCCCTGCACAGCATCTTCCAGGCACACGTGCAAAGCTTCTTGGCTCGTGGATGCTTGATGTGGATGTGAGTCCAGAATCCAAAGCAGCCGCGATCAACGACAAAGTCCTCCGTGGTCTGCCAGCTTGCACAAAGGAGCTTCGTGGCGTGACCTGTGAGTGGCGCAGCGATGAGACCGTTATCCAGGTTCCGGCAACCTTCCCGCCGGGCAGCATTGCCATCTTCGAAACCTGGATCCCGGGCGCAGAGCACTCGGAAGGCCTCGGCAAATTTGTCACCCGCGGTAGCGGCGATGCTTGCAAGAACTTGTCTCTGTTTGATCTCAACTTTCTCCTGTACCGATGTGAATCGGAAGAGCGCGATGCAACCAGTGGCCAGGACGGAACATACAACATCCTGGGATACGGAAGTCTTGTCTACTGCGGTCTGCAAGGCTGGTGGAGCGTCCTTCGGGACATTGTCCGTGACAACAACCTCGGGCATCCTTTGTGCCAGCACTTGCGTGACGGGCCATGGGCTCTTGACTACATTGTTGGGCGACTTGAGAAGGCCGCAAAGCAAAAGAGATGGACCAACCTAGGGGAGCCAGCTCATTGGCTTCGAGAGCGCTTTGCCGCTTGCCGGAAGCTGCCAACTTTCCTTATGCCCCGCTACTTTGCAATGGTCATCCAGACCATTTACTGTGCCGCCGTTGACCGAGCTATTGAGTTGATGCATTCCTACATTCAATATGACCACCACTTTGTTCGCAGCCTCAGTCTCGTGAGCGTCCAGGTCACAGGCTATGCCAACAGCGCCTCGCTATGGCCAGACAAACAAGTACCGAGCTTGGCGGCCGGTCTGCCGCACTTTGCTGTCGAATGGGCGAGGTGCTGGGGCCGTGACATCATGATTGCCATGCGCGGCTTACTCATTGTGACTGGGCGGTACAATGATGCAAAGGAACATATTCTCACATTCGCCAGCGTCGTGAAGCATGGCATGATACCTAACCTACTCAACAGCGGAACCGACCCTAGATACAATTCTCGCGATTCGGTTTGGTTCTTCCTGCAGTGCATCCAGGACTACGTCAAGACTGTACCGAATGGAGCAGAATTGTTGCAAACGACGACCAAGCGCCGCTTCTTGCCTAATGACGACACATGGTTCCCTGTTGATGATCCTAGAGCCTACTCGGAGACGTCGACGATTGAAGACATCATTCAAGAAATTATGCAACGGCATGCTTCTGGTTTGTCTTTTGTCGAACACAACGCTGGCCCACAGCTCGACAGCCAGATGAAAACGCTAGGCTTCGACATTGACATTGCTGTCGACTGGAGCAATGGCATGATCTTTGGCGGGAATCAGTGGAATTGCGGGACCTGGATGGACAAGATGGGCGAGAGCGAGAAAGCTGGCAGTAAAGGTGTTCCCGGCACACCACGTGATGGTGCGGCAGTGGAGATAACAGGCTTGCTCTATAGCACCGTCAACTGGCTGGACAACATGCGCAGCCGGGGACAGTACAAATTCAACGGCGTCAGCGTCGATGGCGGGTCGAAAGTTATCACCTGGGGTGACTGGGCCGCATTAATCAAGGCCAACTTTGAGCGCTGCTACTACATCCCCCGCAGTCGGGATGATGACCACAAATACGACATCGATTCGTCGATCGTCAACCGCCGTGGCATCTACAAAGATCTATACCGGTCCGGCAAAGCCTACGAAGACTACCAGCTCCGCCCCAACTTCCCCATCGCCATGGTTGTCGCACCAGACCTTTTCGATCCAGCCAATGCCCTCTACGCACTGTACATGGCCGACACGATTCTCCGTGGCCCCCAAGGCATGGCCACTCTCGACCCCTCCGACTACAACTACCGACCCTACTACAACAACGCCGAAGACTCGACCAACTTTGCCACGGCAAAGGGCCGCAATTACCACCAAGGCCCCGAGTGGCTCTGGCCCACTGGCTTCTTCCTCCGCGCGCTGCTACGGTTCGATCTCATGAGGCGCAAGACGGCGGAGGAGCAAGTTGAGAGCTTTCAGCAAGTGACGAGGCGGCTGAACGGGTGTATGGAGATGATTCTGACGAGTCCTTGGGCGGGGTTAACCGAGTTGACGAATAAGGATGGGGAGTTTTGCGGGGATTCGGTGAGTTTTGCTTTGCTTTGCTTTACGTTGCTTCGGTGGTGATTGAGATGCTGATTTCTTGTTTTAGTGTCCAACCCAAGCTTGGTCTGCGGGCTGCTTGATCGATTTGTTTCAGGAGGCGAGGGAGTTGACGGAGTATTATGCGCAGCAAGATGCTGAGAGTTCATGAAAGACTGGGCTAATGGGCATTTTTCCTCTATCGGAGGTAAAACTGGGAAGGCGTGGTGGACTTGATTGGTATCTGGCCATGACAAAAAGAGCAAGGTAGCATGACATTGGTTCTAGAACAGTATGTGTAAACGAACCTAGTCCCTAGTCTCTAATTCGAAGAAGTTCTCGCTTTAAAGCGCGTGTTAACCCTAGACCTATCCCGAAGCAGACGGATTATTGCTAAAGTCGACATTTTTCAATGATAATTCAAGCAGTGTACAGCATCATCACGGAGGGATATATGGCAGCGCCTCAACTCGGTAAAGGTAACCTCAAGCAAGCCACATCCGCTTCGCCGTGTGCAGCCCGTGAAACTGTTCTCATGTGGGGGGCAAAGTCTCGAACATCCGATTCTGTCCCAACATATGCCCATGCTCCATGTTTCTCCACCCGGCATTGGCAAATTCGCCGCTCTAGGACGCTTTAGCCTTGGCATACCCATTAAAGGTAAAGGTATTTCTTTCGCATGACTTTGTCGGATCTGTGTTTTGGGGAGGACGTTTCGTGGGGGGCCTTCTAATATCCTAACAGGGTTTGACAGGGCAAAACAGGGTACGGACATTTTCGGAATCCCATGTTAACAGAGTTCTTGAAGCCAGTGACATGTCCAACAAAGCTACCGTACCTGGGGCATGCACTACAATGATTCGCCGAGGGCTTTCAATTGGAATTCCCATTGCGGACGATGGGAATTCTCGCGGCCTCAGCTAATCCAGGTAGCCTTACGATGGGAATTGGCCAAGACCCGCATAGCCAATAATGTGGAATAACGCCACCCGCCGAAACCAAACTTTGGCCATATGCATACGAGTAATGATTGTGCACATCCTAGGGTACGGCTGCCTCGCCGCAAATGTCGACGTCAACCTCAACGTCAGCTTTGCATAAGGACCAAACTGTTCTCCACATCCCATGGCTGTCCTCGCCCCTCTCATTTGAGTTACTCCTGCAGCATGCCGGCCGACGACAACTCTGCTGCCCTTCACCTGCTTTCGCGCTCCTCCTCCGACAGTCCTTTCGAATTCTCGGGTGGGGAATTCGAGGAGGAGCCACGAAGGCAACTTTCATTATGGACGCCTCTCTTGAAATTCTGCCACAATCCGTCAAGACTTCCTTCTCATCCCTTGAGATTGAAGATCGCTCGCAGACCATCGCCCAAAATTGTCCGAATTTTAATTTTACTTCTCAAATCTGTCGCAGCCGTCATTTTTGTCCTCATTGCCATTTCAATCATTGACGCAATCGTCTATCCATCTTACGCGAATCCGCCTGCTCACTATCAACTTCTCGAACAAACCGTCCAATCGTCATCGCGACCCGGACGTGGAAATCCCAATTCTGACAAAATATTCATCGCATCCAACATCATCAATGCCGACCTCGTTCGAGGTCATTGGGGAAATTCCGTGCTCCGGCTCATCGACTATCTCGGCCCAGAAAACGTCTTCGTCAGCATCTACGAAAACGACAGTGGTCCCGATGCCATCGCCGCACTGGCCGAATTTGCACAAAAGTTAACCTGTACCTCACCATCTCGGATTCCCCAAAAAAAGGCAAAAGCGCCGCTAACCTCAAACCCAGGCAACCACTCTATCACGACCGGCGCCCATTTCCCCCTCTCCAATCTCCCCACAGTCGTCATCCCAACCGGCGAAGTCCGCACAAAACGTCTCACCTACCTCTCCACCATCCGCAACCGCCTCCTCCAGCCCCTTGACTCCCCATCCTCCCACTCCTCCGACGGCCCCACGGTAAACTACACATCCACCCGCTTCACCCACCTCCTTTTCCTCAACGACATCTTCTTCTCCCCCCTCCAAGCCCTCCAGCTCCTCTTCTCCACTCACCGCAATCCCGCTACAGGAACCGCAGACTATGACGTCGCGTGCGCAGCAGACTTTATAAACGCTGTGGAGTTCTACGACAGCTTTGTCGTTCGGGATTCACAGAGTTACGGCATGGGATTGCAGCTTTTCCCTTGGTTTGCGCCGGTGGCCACGAGCGTGAGTAGGGGTGCCGTGTTGAGGGAGAGTGATGCAGTGCCCGTGAGAAGTTGCTGGGGGGGGATGGTGGCGTTTGGGGCGGAGCCGTTTTTGAGGAGTGACGTGTTGCGGGGTTCGGAGCGGGGTGGGGTAAACGAAAGTGAAGAGCCGCTGCGGTTCAGGCATCAGAGTGAGTTGTATTGGGAAGAGAGTGAGTGTTGTCTTCTCAATTCGGATCTGGCTGCACGCCGGGGCAAGAACGAGGTGAAGATCTTTCTCAATCCGTATGTGCGGGTCGCGTATGGAACGATTACTTGGGGCTTGCTGCCGCTTGTCAGGCGCTTCGAGCGTGTGTTTTCGATTTTGCAATATTGTGTTAGCAAGGTTGGGTATCCGGAATATAATCCCCGGCGCTCCGAAATTCCTGGGCAGCCGTCGACCCAGTTGAGGTGGGTGTATGATGACGAGAGCTTCAACGGCGAAGTGATGCGAAACTTGAGTATGAGGATTGAGAAGGACAGATTAGGAGGTAGATGGGAGATGGTGGAGGAGATTGCGGAACCAGGGGGTTTCTGCGGGCAGAGGAGGTTGTTTCTCATGAAGAAGGATTTGGAGAATGCGAATAAAAATTCCAGGGGAAGGAATTGGGAGAAGGGGCCGTTCCCGAGGATCAAATAGCATATATAAAAAGGGTTGGAGTGTCAACGGTTTATTGGATATACGGTTTTGACGTATCCATAAAAAAAATTTGATGGTTTCTGGATTTTGGAGCTGGATGAAAAAGGCATATAATGGCATCTTTGGTTTAATGATATCCACTAACGTACGCAAATGCAAGGAGATTTAGCAGAATTAGATACAATAGGCAATCAAGGTATTATCACCATACAGTATCTTGGTAGGATTCTCGGTTCTCTTCGAGATGCAAGCTGAAAGACCGCCCGCACACCGCCCAACACGCCTTGGCCGCTCTCGTTATTAATTAATACCGCCCATAGATTGCAAAGAATATACTTTTTTCTGATTTGTAACTCTTGTAAAGCTGTTGGTGGCAAAACCCTGTTAAAAAATCGAGGTTCCTTTTTAAAGGCTCATTGCGGGTAGCAGAACTTTATTTGGAGGTGTTTTCTGGCGTAACCACGCGCGTTGGCACTTTTCACTTTTGGAGTGGAAAGTTGGATGGGTGAACTCTTAGCATCATAGCAAATGAATGCTCTATCTAGGGCATCTGCACATCAACTCCTCAACGCCATTCCAGAGTCTTATGCAAGGGTGAATTTTAGCAAGATCTCTTAATAAAGCATCAGCTCATAAAGACTTACTGAGCGTTCATCCTGGCAAACCCATCGTTGACCAACTGTGTGAGGGTAACAAGCTGTGTTCGCACCTGGGTCGTGTTGTAGTTTGCACAGAGTGGCAGCTCATTGTTGAGTTGCTGCTGATGGGTGCTGAACGTCTGAAGACTCTGTGCGACATTATTTCCCTCTACAGCCATTCCGTTGACGGCGGCTTCGTATGTTAGCGATGTTTATTTGTGAGTTGAGCGGTGCGCACAAACTTTGTTGAGGAGGCGTGTGATCTGGGAAAAGGAAACATATAAGAGTAAGGTAGGGAAAGAAAGGTATCTACAGTGGGTACTTCGTACTATAAGTACTTTGTGGAGGAGTGTTGGCGTAAAGCGTTGCCTTTCGCCATTTCAAGGTAATCAGCGGATGATACGACAATTTGATAAAGCAGCTCGAAAATTTTTATCCTACCAGTGCAACCTCTCATAAATCATCTTCAACCCCAAACCCAACCCCACCGTCCCCGCCACAAAAATTCCAGCAACAATCGCCTTCATTCTCCCCACCATTTCAAACGCCTCGGCAATCTCCATGCTCGCCATCTTCCCCTGCTTCTTCGTCGCATACCACCTCTGCTTCCTCTTTGCATCACGCGGCACTCCCTCATCATCGCCGGACAATGAACCATCTTTCCGTCGCCACGTCGCCTCAATAAGATCCTGATACGGCTCAGGGTCCCACCACTTCCTCAACGGCGCAGTGAAACGGGCCCAGAAGGATTGCGGGGATTGCGGTGGATGCTCGGCAACGCGGTAGGAGCGGTTTTGCCGGTTGACGATGGCGAGGCTGAGGAGGAAGGAGAAGAAGAGGAGGGGTGCGGAGATGAGTGTCGTGAATGCCGACTCGGAATTGGAGTCGGCGGTGTCGCTGTTGGATTTGTCGCTTGGATGGGTTTGACGGTTACGGAGTTCGTTTGGACAGGGAATGCTGTCGAATGGATCGTGCATTGTCGTGGGCTTTTTGGATCGTCGTTGCGGGGAGCTTGATGCACTCAACGCTGGCGATGTGGAGTCATCGATTGGTAAATCCATGATGTTTGTGATTGGAGGTAAGCTCTGTTGATTGACCACTTTATGGCGGCTGATAGTAGAATCATGGAGCCGAATTGGACGGGAGACATGATTTTGAGAATGGGTGATTTGGTGTGAGCTGACTCTTCAAACTTGTCGCAGCGCGAGACCTGGTTGAGGGGTAAGGTAGGGTAGGTTAAAGGCCAACGTCTGGTGTTGGGAACGAAATGTCACAACGGGTCTTGGATTAGGATATTATTTGCATCCAAATTTGGAACAACGATTCATACATCTATCTTTTTCCAACCTGTCCAAAATCACTTTCGTACCTGGGAACGCTCTTCTGTCTTTCAAGATCGACGTCTCGGAGTTACGCGGCGTAGTGCATAGGGCTGCAGAGCATAGAGCCGGCCTTCTTCTCGTAACTCCAAACGCGCAAAACCGATTGGTCAGCAAGCCAAGCGGACGAAAATTTTCGGCTTGATTGAAGGGGAATTACACAAACACATTGTTGCCTAACGTGCTCTTCTCTCAGCTGCTTAGAAATGTAATTTCCAACCTTCGTATTTGGTCGTTTCCTACTTTCGTCTTTCCCAAGCAATATTTTATGCGGCAACGTGGAATTGAGGACTGGGCCGTCGGACAACTCAAGATCCAAAAGCATCATGCCTGCTATCCGTGGATCACCTCCAGGTGACTTGGGCGCAATGGACCATGGCATTAGGAAGAAGATGCGAAAGGGTACGCACAGTTGCTTTGAGTGCCGCCGAAGAAAAATTCGGTGCATATTCTCACCAGACAATCCATCCATCTGTACCGAATGCTTCGCACGAGGCTCCCGATGCATCGATCAGGAACATGCCGACAGCGACGTGATTGTCGACCATAGGAAGAACCTCCGCGAGCGGGTTGCACGATTGGAGGCGCTTGTCAACAGCTTGGTCGAGGAAAAGTCAAATGCTGGAGAAGCTCTTCGCAATCTGGGATCGGTCCCAAGAGTACCACCAGCATCTCAATCTGGAGACAGCCCGTCATCAATAGACGTAGTTGTTGAGCACACCAAAGCGCCTGTTATGATGATGTTTGACAACGCAGTTCTGGCGCGGCCAAAGGGTCCGTTTGTTGGCGCATCGCCTGCTGACTCCGTTTCGAGTTCTGAATGCACGGCCACCTCGAAACCAGCATATCATGATTCCATTGTCACCACCAACTTTGCCAAACCTGCAGGGGTTGACGGCCCTGGATCGCAACCGACTTCCAAAACAAACCAGACTCGTCAGGAACTTCTGTCCGTCCTGCCGCCATACAACGAGCTCCTGGATACCCTTAAAACCGACGATCAATGGTGGGAAATGACGAGCCACAAATGCCCGGGCACCCGACTTGGTGAGTCGATTGAGCAGTTCGCGAATCGTGTCCTGGATCGTGGAACTCCATGCGAGATGGGCAGTCTCGTGCTTTGTTACGGTATGTGCGCAGAAGGCAACATTATCGATAGATGCCTTTACGCTGTCGACAGATGGATTGTTTCGGACGACGAGTATATGGGTACCCTAGACGGCTTGGAATGCAGTATGCTCCAAGCCAAGGTTTACGCAGATATCGGCCAGGCGCGACGAGCATGGCTCACCTTTCGTCGCGCTATTGGCTTTGCACAGCTCATGGGCCTTCACCGCAATCGAAACGGTTCTCACGCACGCGAGAGCATCTGGTGGAGCTTGTACCAAGGCGACAAGCTTATGAGTCTCATGCTCGGCCTGCCTTACGCCATTTCCGACGAGCATTGCAATATGGAAATGGATGGCCGGTCCATTGATGATGTTTTCAACAGCCTAACTTTCATTGCCAAGATTGCCCAATTTGCCCGTAAAGTTATTGATAAAATTCAGGCCATCAAAGAGTTCACTTTCTCGTCTCTGATGGACCTTGACCAGGAAATGGACGCCTACGCGACCAAGATACCACCGGATTGGCGGAACGTTCCCCCTTTCTCCGAATTAACAGATCCAACCGAATGGCAAGGGAAGATCCTCTCGATGATGTGTTTCCACCAAACCAGGGTATTTCTGCACATGCCATTCATGTTAAAGTCGATCACCAATTCTGGCTATGACTGCTGTCGGGATGCTTGCATTGGAGGCGCTCGGGAAATGCTGCGCCTTTACCACATGCTCCGAGCACCAGGGATACCAGCCTACGCGTGCAAAGCCGTCGATTTTGTTGGCTTTACCGCATCCGTCCTCGTCATTCTTGGGCTCCTCGGCTATGGCAGAACGGCGGTCCACGATCCTGAACAGGACGAACTCGACTGGCGCCTCATCGACACATCCATCGAGATTCTCAAACGCGCTTCTTCCGAGAAAGGCGG
>Ga0335075_10007607_pt1 | contig 16665 bp, 20 predicted proteins | sample Lox_Sample_24_FD_206723 | JGI IMG/M metagenome (GOLD analysis project Ga0335075, IMG submission 206723) | Soil microbial communities from Loxahatchee National Wildlife Refuge, Florida, United States - Lox_Sample_2.4 | ecosystem: Environmental > Terrestrial > Soil > Wetlands | place: USA...
TCGCTCCTACTCCCTTCCCTCAAACGCTTCAATATAGCCCTCATATCAGGCAGCTCGTTCTGCAACCGCGTCCGGGCATCACTATCAGTCCTCTTATCTAGCTCCTGATAGATTTGACTCTGGGTCTCGCTCGCTCGTTCCGTCGTATACTGACTCAGCGTCTGGGATACGAACTCTACGTCGAGAGTTGCTTGCATGAGGGCTGAAAGGGAATACCGTGGTAGCTGCTTGAATGCTTCGAGGAGCTCTTTGGATGCTTGTTCGAGGAGGTAGGATAGTACTTGGGAGGTGAGGGAGGATGCAGTTGTGGATACTTGTGTGTGGACGAGGACTAGGCTGAGGAGAGCCTCGTATACGTAAGATTTGACTTCCTTGGGTTTTTCTGTTGGTGCCCAGTCTGGTGCTGTTATGCCGGCGCGGATGATAGTACGCAGACCCTCCACGGCGGGTTTAGTATATGATTGGAAAAGACGAGCATCGATCTGCCCAAGGACATCACGAATTGTTTTGGACTCATCGGTAAGCTTGACGGAAAATGCGTTCTCAAATTGCGTCGTTAGATTTGGAACGATATCGACACGGAGCGCTTGAAGGTTGCTCAAGGTCAATAGCATTCGTACATTCTAGGATAATCAGCAGAGTTCAAGAAGATGGGCAATGCGGCTTACTCTATCACTAGCGTTGACCGTTCCTGCACCAATGCTAGTCGCCGTAATCACCGTGAGAGGACTTGCGAGTCCGCCAGCTTCCATTGTCCAATCATCATCTTCTTTCTTAACAGGCTTCTCGGCGTTCTCTACCATGCCACTAAGAGCCTTATACAAAGTAGTAACGAATTGGCTGCGAACCATTTGAAGAAGTTTTGCTGGAGGCGGTAGTACAACATCCGCCGGCCCTGATTTTGTCATGGCTTCGGAAATATACAGTATTTTCTGCATTCCAGACAAAATGGCACTCTCGAAGGCACTGAAGTTTGCAGGCATCCTAGTCAGATCTCTTTTCTCAGGCGATCGCCTCCAGTCTTCCAAGACCTTGATGTTCTCGGCGTCCTTGTTCCAAGCAGCGCAGATCGCTATAACACATCTTTCACGGGCACCTCCGACAAGGCTTCGCAAACACTCTAGCGCATTGCCCTCTCCCTTACCGATGAGTGATACAGCAGCCATTTCGCTTGCACCGGTTCCTACCAAGATTAGTAGCTTGCTCAGGTAGTGCACTCCACTCAGAGAGTTCGACCATGGGGGCCAGAAAGCAAATTTCTCCCAGGCTTCACCCAGTCGCGGAGATGGAGGAGGTATATTATTTGCATCAAATGCAAATCGAGGATCGCGGAGTGCTGTAGGAGTTAAGGCTGCAGATTTTGGAGTTCCGGGGGTAGGAGGTATCGGCGAGAAGAGCAATGAGATGTCCTCGATTGGGGGATCAGCAAAGAAGGCGAAAACACTTTCACGGATCATGTCGATAAGCTCAACAGTCCCTTTCTGGAGGTCTAGTGTGCCTTGGTCAGAGAGCCTGTGGTGAGCACGACTACCTTCGTTTAGACCCATGGGTAGAGTCTTTTGCGTCTTCCCATCAATAAAACCTTGAACCGTTTGCCAAAACTCAAGGACTTCACCCAGAGTCCCTTGAGATGACAACAGGCCATTAAGGAATGTATACATCCTCTCCCAAAGCTCGATGACATCCGCAATGTCTGAACTTGCAGGCTTTTCCTTCAAGCTGTGGCGGCTTATTGATTGAAGATGACTTGCTACCGTTTGAGGTGTAGGCCTTGGCCCATTTGCGAGCCGACGCCGCAAGACTTCAATTTCAACCTTTGAGCGGTCTGAGAATGCCTGAATCTTGTTCTTTAAATGATCATAACGGCTCAACAACCAGACCCATATCGGATTGTCCTCGACACCAAGCTCAAGGAGGATACCTATGAGTTCCAAATGCTGATCTTGATTTCCGCCGGTGGCGCCTTTGGGCCCGTGATATTGTACTGCAATAAGTCGACGCCAAACATCGCGTTTGAAATCTTCAATCTGCTCTCGTACGTCATACCACATCCTAGCTGCAATAATGATATGTTGAGCCTGCGCATCTGAAGGTGGTATCTTCGTTGCCGCTAAATCATCGGCAAGTTTTCGTGCGTCATCCGCAAAGCGCCTCGCTCGTGCGTACTCTTCCACCAGGGATTCATAATCTTTCCGCTTGATACTCTCGGCAATCGATCCACTGGCTTCGAAATATTCTCTATACTGCTCCAATGTACCAGCAACGACTTTTAGACTCTCCTCCTTCTCCCGTCCGCCAAGTGCAGGTCCCCATACCTCTTCGGCCTTCGCAGAGACATCGATCAATGGAACCTTGATCCCTAACGTTCCATATTCACTTTCTTTGGTCAAGGCATTCTTCTTTTTGTTCTCGGTAGGCGAGGTTGCGCTCAAGGATAATTGACCGCCTCCACTGCTACCACGAAAGCTATTCCTGCTTGTGTGACGGGAGTGTGGTCGCGCTCGTCCTTGTTGTGAATCCATCCCTCGACTCTTCATCTCAGTGTAGACATTGTCGATTGTTGCTTTAGCACGTACAAAGCGTTCGAAGTTCGATTCGACCAGGACTTTTAACGAAGCTGACTTTTGGTCGATGGATCTGGACAGCACATCCAGCCCATGCAAGAGAGATTCAGTGGATGCATTAGAGTGTACCTGGGAAAGGAAGAGGGCAGGCGAAAACGTCGTAGATGATAATAGAAATCTATTTCCTGGTTGGTATATGTTAGCTATAGAATTTCACGGATCTAAGTCTACTTACGAAGGCGTACATCGTCGTGGACTGGGAGACCTTGATTCCTCAATATCCTTACAACGCTTTCCGTAGTTCCCAATGGATCAGGTTCATCTTTCTGTACCAGATTCTCCACCCCGTCCCCCGTCTTTTGCGAGCCTGGTACTAAGCTCCTCCTATCGCTTGCAGAGCGCTCTAACGCGGAATACCTGGACTTTGATCTCCGTATCATGCCATATCTGTTGGATTTTGGAGCTTCCTCTTCAGATGAAACATCACTCAAGTCCTTCTCAGCGGGCCATTCTGTAGGAAATGCAGTTGACAGTTGGTAATGGTCAAGCACTGTCCGTTCGTAGTCGGTCATGGCTTCAAATTGGTGGTAAGATCTTGGCCATACTAATGTAGACTTTAATTTAAAAGATATATATCCTTAGCTTTTTAGATCAGTATATCCTTTGGTGGATCGCATGTATCATGGGTTGGTTTACTCTGTTTTCGTCCAGTCGCTAATCATGTTCATGCAGCTATGGACTAGTCCAGTCGCCAATGGACTGGGTTTATCGCACAGCGCAGAGCCTTTAAGCCTTGCAACCTCTTCCCAATCAATTACCTCACAACACTCCTATAGCACTTGCAAAACGCGAAAGAGTAGGTTGGCTCTTGCATGTTTCACTATGCTAGCCATCCGTTCTCTTACTGCGCCTGCCCGGCGACAATGCCTTAAACAATCCAGCCGCGCTTGGGCAGCTTCAGTCCAGGTAGGCCTTCTGTTGATGCAGTGCGGGGACGCAAGTTATAATAGATCATACCCTAATACTTTCAATCAGGTTCAGTCGCGCCATGTCACAAAAGATTTCAAGCCAAAGGACGAGGTCGCCAAGTTTCATGGCCGGAAAGACTCAGACGTAAGTGTCCAAGAGCTGTTTGATAGCATCTTATAGCTTGGCAGAGCTGTTTAGATCTCACAGAATTAGCCAATTAAATTATAAATGATGGCTTGGGATTGAATCAATAGCTGACAGTTGTTTAGGGTCTTTACACGGTCAGCTTGATCGAGGGTGATGGCATTGGGCCAGAAATTTCTCAGTCTGTAAAGGACATCTTTGCAGCTGCCAAGGTATTATTTATCTGCGTCTTTTTAGGTGACTATGATCTAACAAAGATCTACAGGCGCCTATCAAGTGGGAGCCAGTCGACGTTACGCCTCAATTGAAGGATGGCAAGACAACCATTCCAGAAGAGACCATCGAGAGCATCAAGAAGAACAAAGTTGCATTGAAAGGACCTCTTGCAGTGAGTTAGACTTCATTACTAAGGCTGCTTGGTACTAATTTTTGGAAGACACCTATAGGAAAGGGCCACGTATCGCTGAATCTTACTCTCCGTCGAACCTTCAACCTATTTGCCAATGTTCGACCTTGCCGCTCTATTGCCGGTTACAAAACCCCTTATGATAACGTCGACACTGTTTTGATACGAGAAAATACCGAGGGTGAATACTCTGGCATCGAACATGTGGTCGTGGATGGTGTCGTACAGAGCATCAAGCTCATTACAAGAGACGCCAGTGAGCGGGTGCTTCGGTTCGCCTTCCAATATGCCGAAAATATCAACAGGCCGAAGGTCCGAGCAGTTCACAAGGCGACAATCATGAAAATGAGTGACGGTCTCTTCCTTGGAACAGCACGTCGGGTCGCCAAGGACTTCCCAAACGTGGAGTTTGACGCTGAGCTTCTTGACAACACCTGCTTAAAGATAGTCACTGACCCAACACCATATAACGATAAAGTCTTGGTCATGCCAAATCTTTATGGAGACATTCTCTCAGATATGTGCGCCGGCCTCATTGGTGGATTGGGTCTTACGCCATCTGGAAATATTGGTGATGAGTGTTCTATCTTCGAAGCCGTTCATGGCTCCGCCCCTGATATTGCCGGTAAAGGATTAGCAAATCCTACGGCCTTGCTCCTCAGTTCCATCATGATGTTGAGGCACATGGAGCTGGGTGATCACGCTGAACGAATTGAGAAGGCAATATTTGATACGCTTGCAGAAGGTAAGGCCTTGACCGGTGACTTGGGTGGGAGAGCGAAGACGCATGAATATGCCGCTGCAATCATCAAGCGTTTGTAGATATACCCTATGACGTAATGGCTTTCGCTGTACAATTGAGTCGAATTGCATATATCAAGACAGGAAATGCAGTGAAAGTCCGGGCGTGTTCTCTGATGTGATATAATGCAGGACACTAGGAGTCAGGAGGAACGATAGAGCTATCACGCAGCGCTATATTTATCCTTCTAACCTTCATAAGCAGTAGGCAGTCTCCTTAAAACGTAATACTCTTAACATATTTACATCTTAGGTCCTTAAGCAGCCTAATAGACTTGCTTTAGGTAATAACCCCCAATTTTAAGTCAGGTCAGGCTGTCATGGAAAGGCTTAAGCGATATCAGCGACTGCCGCCGCGCATTACAAGGCTACACCCCACGTCCTAGCACTGTACAACATTGGGGGTCCGATGCGCGGCATGGGACCTCGCGCCTTCGCTGTCAGATTTAAAATCTCAAGGCCAAATTTTCAGCTATTCGAAGACTGCGCAACCGGACAGTCTCAATGACTATCATCACGTCTAGGATATGAGAATGGCTTCACCACTGCAGCGTGCAGCCGGCGCAGTCACGGCCTTTGTAACGGGTCGATCTAGGCACAGGTATCAGTCTCTCCCTTTGGCTGGTCAAGGAGACTTCGATGATATCCCAATCGAGCGCCGGCCCAAAACGCTTCGGCGTAGGACCTTTCGTCGGGATGTTATTGTCTTCCCACTATCTATCTTGGGTATATTAGCGCTCGGATACTGGGTATCTGTGTAAGTTAAGAGACTTCTAAACGTCAAATCCTACCGCCTTTTGCAGAGAATTATGTGACCATTTTCTAAATGGCATCCTTGGCGATGCGCGAGCTCTTGCTCAAAACCAAACTGCTCCTTCTATTATCTTTGATATAGAACTTTGGCTAACCTACTACATCTAAAGCAACTTCAGTCCCTCAAATAAAGGGCCGCAATCCTGTGACGATCCTAACGATGGATATTTTTGCAAAACCGAACAATCGCATCATTGGGGACAGTACTCGCCATATTTCACAATATCGTCAGAAATATCTCCGGACGTACCTAATCAGTGCCAAATTACGTTTGCTCAGGTTCTTTCACGGCATGGAGCTAGGGATCCTACGGCTGAAAAATCGGTCCAGTACCGTGAAACTGTGGAGTATATTCAGCACACGGCGCGGAGGTTCCCGGGCATTTACCGTTTCCTAAAAACATATCAATACCATTTAGGCTCAGACCAACTGACGCGGTTCGGTGAGCAGGAGTTGGTGAATTCGGGCTTGAAATTCTATAGGCGCTATCAGTCTTTGGCCAAAGATGCTGTGCCATTCGTGCGAGCGGCCAGCCAAGAACGAGTCGCTGAGTCAGCTCAGAATTGGACTCAGGGCTTTCACAATGCTCGAGCCGCTGACGAAGCTGCAACGGGACCTGAGAGTTACCCATATAACATTGTTGTCATTCCGGAAGGCGAAGCTTTCAACAACACTCTCAGTCATGGCACCTGCACCAATTTTGAGGGCACCATTGGAAATGATGCGCAAAAGATCTGGGCTTCGAAATTCGCCCGGGGACTTATTACGAGGCTCAACAAAAGCCTCATGGTGAATCTGAACTGGGAGCAGGCCATTCATCTGATGGATATGTGTCCCTTTGAAACCGTTGCAACTCCATTAGGCACCCCTTCAGCGTTTTGCCATTTATTCAATGACGAAGACTGGCTCGACTACGACTACTACCAGACGCTAGGCAAATACTACGGCTACGCCAATGGGAATCCTCTAGGCGCAACCCAAGGCATAGGTTACGTCAATGAGCTGATCGCACGCATGACCAACACTCCTGTTAACGACCATACCAATACGAACTCAACGCTTGATGATTCAGAGAAAACCTTCCCTATTGGACAGACGAGCCTGTATGCGGATTTTAGCCACGATAACGATATCTCTGGGATTCTCGCAGCGCTAGGCCTATACGACGCGACAAAGCCGCCTTCGAAAGAGAAAAGGCAGTCTCCGGAGGAGCTGGGCGGATATTCTGCCGCTTGGACGGTGCCGTTCGCAGCAAGGGCGTACTTCGAGAAGATGAGTTGTGAGGGCCAGAGCGAGGAGCTTGTCAGAGTGCTAGTCAATGATCGAGTAATGCCATTGGAGACCTGTGGCGGTGATAAACTTGGCAGGTGCACGCTTAGCAAGTTCGTGGAGAGTTTGAGCTTTGCACGGAGCGGGGGTAATTGGGATAAATGTTTTACTTAATTGCATTGTACTGATATATAAGATTTCTCCTTTAACGCCTAACCATTTACGATACCCCCCCGAAGACATCCAAGATTCGTATCCTTGCTAGGAGTGCATATGTATCTAAAGTGACTTGCGCCGCCCCTTCTATAAGAATCTTTATGAATACTATAATAAATAGGCCGCTCCGCCAAAGACAGTCATTGCAATACCGGTCCACCATATCCAAGTCGCATCGATCGGCTTGCTATCTGTGTCCCTCTTAATGTGCTTCGCGTCTTTGTTTAGTGGCAAGACCAGCTCTTCTTCGCCAACGCTTCTTTTCGAGGCTCCTGTCGTTGCAGCCGCACCTGTTGCCGTCGTTGTTGGATTCAACGTCTGCGTAGGGAGCATAAGTGGCGGGCTGTATGCTATGTACATTGGGTTCATAGGTGAGCCGTCGAATTGGTACAGATCTAGTCGAAGGACGCCATGATAGGGATCCGTGTACACAGCGTATTTCTGCATTTGTTAGTCTCCACCGCAGATATCCTTATGGTAAGTCATGATTTACCTCAAAGGTCTCGGTCTGGTTGTATCGCTCATAAAGGCTATTCGAGTATTGGCATGGGTTGGAGGTGAGCTGTCGGCCATCCACGGCAAAAGGTGTGAGTTGGAGAGAGTTATCCGCATTCTGGACAAAGGTCCCGTGTTGGAACTGTAGAACCCCTTGGGGACATGTTGGCGTTGCAGCTACAAGTCAGTTAGTCCATGGCACTCAATCTCCAGGCCTGATCTACAACGTACGATTTGAAACCGCTCTGTAGTATGCCTCCTCGTAGAAGCCATCCGATGTGAATGAATACGAGAAGCCCGTAAGACTAGGCTCAATGAAGCTATCGTTTACTGGATTGTAGAAGCCCTATAGTCACCCATTAGAACTCGTTGCTTGCCACGATGTCGCTGCCAACTATCCACATCGTCACAGCTCTGAAACATACCGGACCTGTGAGGACCTTGGCTGATTTTGTTGTCCATGTTCCCACTAGTTGTGGATCGATAGCGATGGCAGTAACAGTAGAGACCAAATATGCGATCGCAACCAGTAGCGATCCTAACGAAAGTGAAGCCATAGTTATGGTCATTGTAGGGAAATCAGATGAAGAGTATGAAGTGAAGTTAATTCTTTGCCAAGCCAAGGCCAACTATGGGCATCGCCTCGTCGCCTATTTTTAGATATACGATTTCATTGAATCACGTGCCTCCAATATTGTCATTCGTTTCAAAATATGTTACATCAGGCTAAGCTCACACATATATACTGAGCTCAGTCATGATTTAATATAAAATAGGCCTTAAAATCTACCCTATATAACTAGAAGTCCAATACCTCAATTCCCGTTGTCTGCAATATGGATTTCCCATGCCGTACTCATGACGATGATGGTTCCACAAATAGTACACTGAAAGTCTCAATGTGTCCATGCGAGCGAAACACTATAGCGTCAAGGAATGAGACATCATCTATCACTGGCAAATCATCGCTTCCAAGGATCAAAATCCAAAGTGAAGTGCATGCAGATCTCAACCTGCTCAAAAGGTTAGGCTGAAGTCCCGCGTTTGAACCGTCCATTATGACGTCGGCGGCTCGCTATTGCGTTTGTTGAGTTATGTGTTTCCTTGGTTACCTCTATGATTTAATTTGTTCTTTTGTAAAGAGTTCAACTGAGTGTTTTTATTGATCAATATCGACAATGGCTACAGTTGCAGGTCCTCCTACGAGGGAGCAATACGAGATTGCTCATGCTCATCCTCATGATGAACCTGAAGTTGTCGACGCTGTCGAAGAGGAACATCCAACAGAGAGTCATGCTCTTGCAAATGCCTATCATGAAGAGAAAGGTGCTGCGCAGCATGATCATGGGGAAGCTGAAGTTAGGAACCTTGGCTGGAATGAGGAATCGTCAAAGATTCCCGATTTGGTTGGAGGCCTGCCCAACGAAGAGCTCTGGACTTTGATAAGACGATTCAATAAGGTATGGATTCCAAGGCAATGACTATGGGCATACTAACATCTATCATAGCAAATGTACCATGTCAAAGCACTATCAGAACCTCCCCTTGGAGGGCTAGATCTCAACATTGCTGATGAAGAGGAATTTTCTCCTGACAAGCTTCGAGCCAACATCGAGCGTCTCTACATGACTGTTATTGTAGGACTCGTGGGTTTTGGAAAGCACATCGCCCGGCTTCGGTCATGGCGAGAACGAAACCGGACAATTGCATTCATGGCGGTTTACTTCGTGGCTTGGGCGCTAGACTTCCTTGTTCCAACTATCATTGCCTTCGTCATGGTGTTGATTGTGTATCCTCCATCCCGAACTTACTGTTTTCCTCCGGCACCACTGGCACTCATATCCCACAAGACGGGTGGCGTCCAGAAACCCGCTGCAGGCGTATTGGGCAGCGATGACAGCCTAACAGGCGCCCCTGAGAAATATCAGGGTGAAGCTGTCGAGCAAGAAGCAAGCAACTTCGTCAACAACTTTACTTCAATTGCTATAAGCAGCGCCGCTGGCAAGCATCCCCAAGGCGACCCACACGATGAAGGCCAAAGCAAGCTTGAGAGCAATGCGCCAGATCCGAGTGATATCGCTATAGGTGCATCTGATGCCAAGGCAAAGGCCGCTGGTGGGGAACCCACTCATATTCACGATAAGACAAAGGAGCCGATGTCTGCTACTATGTGGTCAAAGACGAGACCCATTATGCATGGGATTGCTGATGTTGCTGATGGATGGGAGAGGTTTGGCAACGCTCTGTCTCCGACTTCCCCTTTCCCGAAGGAAAAGCCTCGAATCAAGCTCGCAGCATGTCTAGTACCTTTATTGCTCATATCGATATTCACGAGCTCGTATATGTTTATGAAGGCCAATGGGTTTTTTGTAGGATTTGGCTTTTTCGGTGATCCCATCTTATGGCGAGGATTGTCGTATCTGAACAGAAAGTTCCCGAAATGGCAGAAGCTACTAGAGATCAGAAATACACTATTGAAGGGCGTCCCAACAAATGCACAACTCACTATCACGCTGCTTCGTATTGGGGAGGCCAACATGGCCCCATTGCCGCCACCTCCGACTTCTGGAACACCCCCTCCTATAGAGGCCCATGCAACTGCTGGACAAGACTTGGATCATCTGGGTAAGTTTATTGCTCCTGTAACTTACACAAGAATAAGTAACTAACGGCATCAGAAGGTGTCTCCAACTCTGAGATAGCAGATGCAATCCATCCTGATGAAACGACACTTGCAGGTCTAACAGGCACTGATCTAGCTGCACCCAAGAAGAAGCATAGCGGTCGAATTTTAGCTTTCCTCAAAGGCACGACGAAAGGTGGAGTCGAGACTATGCTCGGCACAGACAGAGTCAAGGCTGCGGCTGGTGTACAGCATGCTAGAAACCGCTTGGGTGTTTTGCAGTCTGGTCCAACTCCGCCTGCTGGTCCAATCGATTTTCCAGCTAGATATCAGGGTAAGAAGGGACATCTGTACATCACGACAACGGCCACAAGTCCCGCTCTTAATTGGACGATGGCGAAGGAGGACATCGATCCTGTCTTTTCAATTGCTATAGACGATATTCAGGTATGCAACCGTCGGAACACGGCTTATGTGGAGTACTGCTAACAGATTTGCAGGAAATCAAAAAGGTAGGCGGCTTGGGCTGGAAGGCTAAAATGGTAGTGGGATGGGCCACAGACCGAGAGATAGCAGACGGTATTCTAATAATCGACAAAAATGGCGATCAGAAACAACTTACTGCTATCGCACTTCGTGAGGAACTTTTCAATAGGCTTATTGCTATGGGCCACCATATGTGGGAAGCATGGTAAAATGGGATGTCTTGGTGTTAGTGGAGGCAAATCGTGCTATCGTAGATGCAAAAGGGAAACAACACGCAAGGCATTGGACCGATGCTTTTGTAACATCCTGTCAAATCTTTCGCTTTTTTCGCCTGCGTGCACGTAATTGAAAATTCAAGTAAGTAACAAATAAAAGTGGCAGTAAATCGTAGATCGCGTCGCGTGGAAGTACGCGTTTTAGGCTCGCCAATCATATTTAGTCTCAGCCTTGTGCTGGTTCTGCTGGTTCTACCTCTTGTCCCCATGTCATAGAGCCCGAACCAGATCCAAGTTCAATAATAAACTACCCCATGGATTAGACTGGCTATTATGAACTGGAAACGCTCTCTCTGATAGCATTATGCCTTCCGGCTTGGACAGTTATGTCAGACGCCAGGGCCACGACAATAATGTAGACTCTCCGAATGAGAAAGAGCTTGCACGGCGCCGGGATTTAGCATTAAAAGCCAAGATCCAACCAAGAACTGCCTATAGAACACCTATACAATCACAAGCTATACTTGATCGCCGTTCTGCTCCTCCAGCTCAAACGTATGTCCAGCCACCAAGAGGTTACGAACAGAATGACGAGGATTTGTTCGCTGGATCAGTGCTCTCGGATTCTGATGACACAACTAGAGACATGGGTCCGCCGCATAATCATGAATATCAGACCATGCTGTCTCCTCAAGCCAGGCAGAACTTTGGGGGTGGAAACGGGATGAATCAGGCTTCGGGACTTGGATATCCAGGCGAATTTGGACGGCAAGACGACCTTTATAATTCGGATGGTGGAGAAGATGACCCCAGGGAGGAAGATGATCACTTTAACGGTTTTCGGTTTCCTAAAGGTACTATCCCGATGAGCAACTCAACCCTGGAACAAGTCTTGCGATATCGAGAGAGTGAAAACTTCGCAGAAGCCCAAAAACTACACGAGAGTAAATTCGGTTCAGGTCACCTCCTTCCTATCCAGCCAGGTATTTCTGGGCGGTTCGCTCCAGCCAACGCCTTGCCAGCTGACGTTCGTCTACACACTACAGGGCTGGGTGATACGGCTGAAGCACGTCACAAACCTCGTCCACAACGGAACGTCCAGGCAAACTTAGATGATCTAGCTAGTAATGACAGCAATGACCACACGCGCCAGGATAATCTCCTACAAGGGGATCAGGGACATGTTAACCAACTTGAAAATGATACTCGAAATGGAGTTGATACAGGACATCATACCAACGACAGGCAACAAGCCGGAGACAGGTTTAGTACGTCCGAATTGGAAAGCACGTACTCAGGCGGATCAAGCCAGCCAAGTCCCTCGCAGCATACTCCTCGAGCCAATGGACAGTTGAACAAGCAGACACCAACTTCTAGCCAGGCGGGTAAACGGAAGAATGCTGATTTGGAGCTCGATTACGATACAAATACATTGTCCAGCATGAACTATTCAGAGCTCAAGGACCAACCCTTCGAAAGCAACCCCAAAGCTGTGCCGTCCGCCATTCCAGAATATCTGAGTGTTCCAGAGGCGTCTCTGGAAGACCACCTCGAGCACTTCAGAGGTTCAGAACCCGACGATCAGATTAGCTTCTTTGCGCAGATGCCATTAGACCAATGGGAACAGTCTGGAGATTGGTTTCTTGGACGGTTTGGCGACATCATGTCCAAGCTTAAGGACGCTCGTCGAGCGAAGCGAGATATCTCGAAGGCATTTGAGGAAGAGCTTGCTAATCGGGAGGAGGCCGTAAGGGGCAAGGCTGAAGGTATTCAGGAGGTTTTCAGGCAGATGAGAGCAGGTGGGGAGGGTGTGCTTAGAGGAAGAACCCCTGAAAGAATAATGTCTGCCGTGTAAGAATTAACGGCATCTTGCTCATTTGCTGGAGTATGGACGGTTCATAGATCATTGCGTTGAGGTAACTGGTATGAAAACCTGCGGGTGGTACACATTTACATTTGCACTGGCGCTTGCAATGAATTATACCCATTTGCAGCTAATAAACTGAATCAATGCAATTTATAAAGTTAACCAGAGATTATATTAGAATGGCCTCCTTGACCTTTCTATCCCTACCAACAATCAACCTGAGCTGCTTCCCGTTGCTGTCTGTGCCTTTGAAGACGCCAGTCCGTAAAGCATCAGTAAAAAGTTCATAAGCGGGATAATATCCATCGACAAACTTGATGACTTGCTCATCTGTCATACCCGCTCCTTTCTCTCTTCTCAGAGAAGCTTCCTGCTCCAACCTCCAGTCATAAACATACACCGTCTCCAGCGCATCGATATGAATAAACGCATCAAACATATCCGTCATAACATCATACTCCCTCAACTTCTCATTCACAAACAGCAGGTCCTCAAGGCGATGCTTCCACAGCGTAGCAGATGCCTGGGCTCTCGAGGCTGCTTGCTTCCTCTTCACTTCTTCCGATGCTAGGGCTCGGAACCCTACACTCCAGCCCTCGAAAATGATGACTTGGACCTTGGGCTGGCCGGGCTGGTTGACCTCTTCCCATTGCGAAGATGGAACTCGATCACCTTGGCCGCTATGGGCGGACTTGTCATATTGTGGGATCTTCACCGGTGTCCCTTTTTTCAGGGCTGTGAAGAACTCCTTCGCTAGATGCATGTCATGTGTTCCTATATTATCATTTAGCGCCTTCCTCTGTCTTGCGTGCTTCACAACGACATACCGGGCTCTCCGCGATGCTGCATGAGTGGGTTCTGTGCATGGCTGCTCGCCAGCTCTACTTGGTCTTCATGGGTCAGGTATAGATCATCAATGCTACAGACGAGAGTCTCCAGATGCTCTTCTTCACGCAATGCCTCCGACAGGGCTTTCACGAGGGTTGTCTTGCCAGCTCCTTGCACTCCGTTGAGGCCAATGAAGAAAGGAGTGTTGGGATTCTGGGCTTGGTGAATACGAAGGCGAGACAGGATGAAGGGGATGCAATGTGGGGACTTGTCGTCCACGAATGTGGGGGTTTCAGCCTTTGAGGTGGGGAGCTCGCTGGCCATCTTTTCTCGATTGTATAGAACATTTTTACACAAGTCCTACCTTATTGATTGATCGTGACCAGTCCGGTTGCGGCCCTCCAGTTGAGATTCTAACACCTGAGGCATAAAAAGACAGGTGGGGGAGTCACGACTAAAAATATGCATTCAATTGCTTAGAATATGCATAGAAATATGCAATGGGGCAAAGGATCAGCTGAAGTATTTTGTCGGAATATAGCGCCCTTACTAACTTAATTCCTCCCTCATGTCCGGAGTAATTCTCACATGCCCAGCGCATTTCCCAGGTCGCACATGATCCGCAAAGTTTCTATGCGTGGAAGACCCTCAATTGCATGTGAATGCCAACCCCGGATTACGTCATGCTGCCGAAATAGCCAATCATGCGCGGCAAGGCTTGTGCCGAGGCTCTGGAATGCTTTTGCCGGCCGAGAAACATCCAACGGGAAGCCGCAACCATTTTACTTCCTCTGAACCTTCTTCCTCTTCCTTAATATCTTTTCCACTCTAGTCATTCTAATCTTCGTCAAGCTGCAGCATCTTCCTTTCCCTTATATATAGTCAATCATGTCAGAACTACGCTATGATGGCCAGGTGGTGGTGGTTACGGGTGCCGGCGGGGGGTTGGGCAAAGCATATGCTACCTTCTTCGGATCGAGAGGTGCCAGTGTCGTTGTGAATGACCTTGGCGGCTCATTCAAGGGAGAGGGCAACTCCACGAGGGTATGTTTGTCTCTGCATGCCTCTGAGGCGACTGTCCGCCTCCGACATAGCCGACCTTCAAAACAGGGACTTGCATTGCTAATTCGAGACATAGGCTGCCGATGTTGTCGTCGACGAAATCAAGGCTGCAGGCGGTAAAGCCGTAGCCAACTACGACAGCGTAACGAATGGCGAGAAGATCATTGAGACTGCTATCAAGAACTTCGGACGAATTGATGTTCTGATCAACAATGCTGGCATCCTGCGGGACATCAGCTTCAAGAACATGAAGGATCAGGACTGGGATCTCATTATGGACGTTCATGTCAAGGGTTCTTATAAGTGTGCGAGAGCAGCATGGCCATACTTTAGGAAACAAAAGTATGGGCGAGTCATCAACACCTCTTCAGCTGCCGGTCTTTTTGGAGGCTTCGGCCAAACAAACTACTCAGGTAAGACTCCTTGCCAGGAATATTGAATATTTAGCTTACGTCTCCTAGCTGCTAAACTTGCAATGGTTGGCTTCACTGAGACTTTGGCCAAGGAGGGCGCCAAATACAACATCCACGCAAATGTCATTGCGCCTATTGGTAAGTTGACTATCCAGACTATCCTTCATTTCAGTGGCTAACAAGTAAAAGCCGCAAGTCGAATGACCGCGACAATCATGCCTCCTGATGTTCTTGAGCACCTCAAGCCGGATTGGGTCGTGCCTCTCGTGGCAGTCCTTGTTCACAAGGACGCGGAAGAGAATGGCTCCATTTTCGAAGTTGGCGGTGGTCACATGGCCAAGTTTCGATGGGAGCGTGCAAGTGGTGCTCTATTGAAATGTGATGATTCATATACACCAGGTGCTATCCTAAAGAAGTGGGACGAGGTTAATAACTTCAAGAACGCTCAGTATCCTTCAGGACCTGCGGACTTCATGGGTTTACTCGAGAAGTCTATGAAGATGGGCCCAAGTGATAAGGGTGAACCTTTTGACTTCACTGGCAAAGTTGCCTTGGTTACTGGTGGAGGCGCTGGGTAAACACTCCCTGCTCAAGTTTATGTTTATTTCGCTGACACTGTATAGTATTGGACGATGCTATTGCTTAGCATTCGCTAAGCTGGGCGCGTCTGTGGTGGTGAATGATCTTATGGACCCAGAAACCGTTGTCCAGGAGATTCAAAAGCTTGGTGGAAAGGCGGTTGGTGTGAAGGCTTCTGCAGAAGATGGAGATACCGTCGTCAAGGCTGCTATCGATGCATATGGCCGTATTGATATTGTCATCAACAATGCCGGCATTCTGCGTGACAAGGCCTTCATCAATATGGATGACAAGATGTGGGATCAAGTTATGTCAGTCCATCTTCGAGGGACTTACAAGGTCACGAAGGCCGCTTGGCCATACTTCCTCAAGCAGAAGTACGGCCGCGTCGTCAATACCACTTCAACCAGTGGTATTTATGGAAACTTTGGTCAAGCTAACTATGCCGCAGCAGTAAGTCAATAGCAATTTCTGTGGTCGTTATCTGCTAATATAACGCTAGAAATGCGGCATCCTTGGTTTCTCTCGTGCCCTCGCCCGCGAAGGCGCGAAATACAACATATATGTTAACACAATCGCGCCAAATGCTGGCACCGCTATGACTAGAACGATCATGCCTGAAGAGATGGTCCAAGCCTTCAAGCCAGATTACATAGCACCTTTGGTACTCCTGCTCTGCAGTGATAAAGTACCCAAACCACCAACTGGAGGTCTCTTCGAAGTTGGAAGCGGCTGGGTTGGACGAACCAGATGGCAACGATCTGGAGGCCACGGCTTCCCAGTGAACAAGAAGTTGACCCCCGAAGACGTTGCTGCGAAATGGGCCAAGATTATCAACTTCGACGATGGGCGAGCAGACCATCCTGAGGATTCTCAAGAAGGCCTAAAGAGCATTATGGGGAACATGCAGAATAA
>Ga0335075_10007608_pt1 | contig 16664 bp, 17 predicted proteins | sample Lox_Sample_24_FD_206723 | JGI IMG/M metagenome (GOLD analysis project Ga0335075, IMG submission 206723) | Soil microbial communities from Loxahatchee National Wildlife Refuge, Florida, United States - Lox_Sample_2.4 | ecosystem: Environmental > Terrestrial > Soil > Wetlands | place: USA...
GCAGACATCTGTAGCTAGATCTGTAATCTAGTCGGCCTCACTCTCACCTGAGCTTAATGAGTCTAAAGTCGTCGGGTACTTGCCACGAGCGCTTCACGGCCAACTTCACAGAATTAGGCCTGGATCCTCATGTCGATGTCGCACACATAACCCACCGGATTCGAGTCAAAAGTCGCTGCCCCGCTCCAGCTGAATTGCGACGACTTCCCGAGTTTGCTTTCCAAATCTGCGGCCAACGTCTGCCAGAGCTGCATCGAGTGCGAGTGCTGGCGGCAACCCCCATACCGCCGCCAACTGTCCATCACCGTTCCACTTTGAGCTAACCAACTCCGGCTTCAGCTTTAAGCCAGTTCTTGTCGTAACCAACCCGCCCGCCGATGAGAATGTCACCGCCCGCGACCGAAATGTACGCGACCAAACATCCGCCGCCAGCGCCAACGAAACCTCATCGACCCCGGGCGTGAGCTCCATCCCTAAGTCTTCGTGACTCCAGAACTGCGCCTTGTTTCGAACCACGTTCGTTGCAAACCTCCGCGAAAAAACGAATTGGTCGCTACGATGGCGTGCGTCCCAATACGTGAGTCCGAGGCCAGCAGCCACCAACTGAGCCTTTTCCCTGCCCGCGATCGACTCGATCATCGTTAGGGACATCGGCATAGATGCGGAAATTCCTGTGGTCGTTAGGACTCCTTCATCCGCTACAAACCTACGATCCGGCACAAATTCGATGTTTCTATGCTCTCTCAACAATCGATCTTCGTAGTACCAATGGGTCGTCGCCCTCTTCCCATCTAACAACCCCGTATTCGCCACCACCATCGCGCCCGCACACACCCCAACCACAAACGCGCCCTTTTCCGCCTGCTTCCGAATCCAGCGGATTGCATCCGGATCATCATCCCTCTTCATCGCCGGCACGATCACGTAATCTGCCCCCTCCGGATACTTCGCATCGAACTGATCAACCGTCGCCTCCGGCATCACCTCCAGCACCGGAAACAACGTGATCGACCCGGGCCGCGTCGCGACGGCGATCACATCCGCCACATCCGCCCGTTTCAAAATCCCATACGGCATCAGGAAGTCGGTGGTCTCGGTCCCCTCGTTGATCCCGAGCACCGCGATCACCGGCCGTGACGGCCGCTTCTTCGGCTGCAGCGCCGCGAGGATCGCGTCCATCTCGCTCTGCGGCACGGGAGGCGGCGCTCTGACAACGGGTGTAGGCGGAAGCGAAATGAACCATGCCGCGATTCCGCCGAGCACCAGAACGAGCACGGCCAGCACCAGGCGCACCCTGAACTTCCGGCGCTTCCGCGCGCTCGCTTCGAGCTTTGCCTTCCATTCCATAGGCTGCAGTCTAATCCTCCGACAGCGTCCGCCCGAAATGCCCTTTTAAAGTCTCCCCTACGGAGACCCCATGCGCCGCTTCCTCCTGGTCCTGGTTTTCATCGGTTTCCTCGCTGTTTTCGCCGGCGTGCAGACGGCCACGGCCGCCCCGGCCAATCCCCTCGGCCTCTACTACGACAACAGCTTCACGAACATCGACGACTACGCCCACCCGGGCGCCCTGCTGGTCGCCGGCAACTGCAACCGCTACGACGGCCGCTTCGAGAAGGCCCGCGAGGCCGGCGCCGAGGTCATCGCCTACCTCAACATCATCGAGGTCTACGACCACGTTCCCTGCCGGCTGAACGCGGGCTTCTACATGGGCGCACGCGAGCACGTCCCGCTCTGGCCGTACCCGAAATACGGCGAGCGCATCAATTGGCCGCGCACGCACCTGGCCGACATGCGCAAGGGCTCGGAATGGTCTAACAACGTCGTCGACTACGTCTCCGGCCTCATGCGCGAAGGCAAGGTAGATGGGGTGTTCCTCGACAACGTCGGCGCCCGCCTCTGGTCCGACCTCGCGCGCTGGAACGACTGGCCGCAATCCGAACGCGACGAATGGACCGAGGGCAACATCGACCTGGTCCGCCGCCTCGACGCCGCCCGCCGCGAGATCAACCCGAAATTCCTGCTGATCAACAACAACCTCTGGGACCTCGGCCACGGCGACAAGCGCGGCTTCGAAGGCGAGAAGTACGTCGACGGCGTGGTGCTCGAGCATCCCGAGCTGAACGCCTATCACGAGAAATACGCCGGCCGTGAATTCGCCAGCGAGGGCCATCGCCGCGTGCTGGTGATCGCGCGCTCGCCCGAGGATGCAGTGGCTTGGTCCGAAGTCCGCGGCGTTACCCACGTGACCTGGCAGCCGAAGTACGACCACCCCGGCAAACCGTTGGTCCCGTTCACCAAGGAGCTCGCATGGCCCTGACGATCGAAACCCCCGCCTTCGCGCCGAACGCGCCGATCCCCGACCAATACGCGCGCCGCGGCGCGAACGTCTCGCCCCGCGTCGAATGGCACGGCGCGCCGCTCGACACGCGCAGCTTCGCTCTGATCGTCGAGGATCCCGACGCGCCGAAGGGCACGTTCCGCCACTGGGCGGCGTACGACATCCCCGGCGACGCGGTGTTGCTCGACGAAGGCGCGGGCTCCGACCAGCAAGGCGCCGCGCTCAAGATGGCGCGCAACGATTTCGGCGACGTGCGCTACGACGGCCCGCAGCCGCCGCCCGGCCACGGCGTGCACCACTACCACTTCCGGTTGTTCGCGCTCGACACCGCGGAGCTCGACCTGCCCGCCGACGCCAGCGCCCAGCAGGTGCTCGCGGCCGCGGAAGCGCACGCGCTCGCACAGGCGGAGACGGTCGGCACCTTCGAGCGCTAGCCGCGCGTGCGGAGCTTCGATTTCAGTTCCTGGCAGGCGGTACTGTCGACGCTGCTCGGGCTGGCCATCATCACGTTGCTGGGCGTCGGCATCCGGCTGCTGCTGATGCAGACGGTGCAGCAGCGCCGCGAGCGCGAGAACCGGCAGATCAACGAGCGGTTGCGCACGTTGATCGCGGCGTACAAGACCCTGGGCGGATCGTTCACCGGGGATCTCAGCGTCGACCCGACTCACCTGCGTGACGTGCGGCTGCGAGATGCGGCTGCGTCCGGCGCGACGATCCCGGCGGTGATCGGGCCGGAGAGCACGGATCGCTCGCGGCGGATCCGGGACTCGGTCGAGGCCGCGCTGTCGGACATCCTGTTGTTAGGCACGGAGGAACAGGTGCGGCTGGCGGCGTTCGCGGCGACGGAGCTGGCGGGTGGTCGCCCGGTGCATACGGCGGAGCTCGTGACGTCGCTGCGGGATTTCATTCGCGGCGTGCTGGACCTGGATCCGATCGCGAAGGATGTCGTGATCCCGAAGCAAGGGCCGTCGCGTCCCGGAGCCAACAAGCCGACGAAGGATGGCGGGGAGCGGGAAGGACGCGGTGGTGGTGGTAGCAAGGGCGGCGACATGGCCGCGGGGGCTGGTGCCGGAGCCGGCGCGGGACTCGGCCTGGGGATCGGCGGTGGCATGCTCGCGGACGAATCGGAGCACGACGAGACGCGATAGCGCGCGCGACCCTGAAAATCTGCGCATTCACGACGAATTGTCCGCTCACTCTCGCCGGGCCAAAGTTTCACGATCGACCTATCCGCCAATGGCGTACTACGCCATTGACGTACCCCACTGGCTGGGTATGATTCGAATGGTCATCGTCGAAACGACTTTGTTCACCAATCAGGTTCTCCGTGCCATCCCGGATGACTTGTACGCAAAGCTGCAAGAGCACCTGAGCGATTTCCCGGATTCAGGAGATTTGCTGCGCGGAGGCAGTGGTCTTCGCAAACTTCGGTGGTCGACAACGGATGGTGGAAAGAGCGGCGGCGTTCGCGTGATCTACTTCTGGCGACGGCGCTTCGATCAAGTTTATTTGATTTATCTTTTTGCCAAGAACAAGCGGGCAAACCTGACGTCGAGCCAGCTTCACCGTCTGGCAAAGGCCGCCCGGGAGTTGAAATGAAGAACGCAGATTTTGAATCGCTGCTCGGCAGCGTTCGAGAGGCCGGCAGCATCATCGCGGGAAAAAAGAAGGCCTCGCGCGTCTTCAAGATCGAGCCATCGAACGTGAAGGCGTTGCGCGACCGCACCACCCTCAGCCAGGCTGAGTTCGCGGCACTGCTAGGCGTCGAGCTCGCTACGCTTCGAAATTGGGAGCAAGGCCGCCGCCAACCCACTGGCCCGGCGAAAGCTCTTCTCCGCGCAATCGAGAAAGACCCGAAGAATGTCCTGCGCGCCCTCGCCGCCGGTCGTTAGTCATACGCCGGCACCGGGTAGTTGATCGACCGCAGATACTCCGCGATGCGATCGATGACCACCTTCACTGCCGGACGCTCGTACACCCGCTTCCGCCAAGCCAGCAGATTCACGTGCTTCGCCTCGATCGGCACCGTGTGCCGCGCCGCGAAGAACTGCGCCATATAAAAGGAGATGTCCGCATACGTGAACGGCCCCGCGAGGTACTCGCGGCCATTCAGCTGCGCCTCCATGCGCGCGTAGTACCACTCGAGACTCTCGCGCGATTTCACCCATTCGGGTGACGTCACCGGGTCCGGATCGGCGCGCATGCGCATCAGCACGATGACGTGCGGGAAGAACACCTCGTCCGCCGCGAGCTCGAGCTGCCGCGCCCGCGCGCGCGCGGGGATCGTCATCGGCCACAGCTCCTGGTCCGACCAGCGGTCCTCGCAGTACTCGAATATCTGCGTCGAGTCGTAGATCTCGACTTCGCCATCGATCAGCACCGGCACCTGGCGCTTCGGATTCACGCGCAGCACTTCCGGGTGCTTCGGGTTGTAGCCCTTCTCCTGCGAGAACGGGACCATCTCGAGCTCGAAGTCGACGCCTTTCTCGCGCAGCGCGATTTCGGCCTTGGCGCCGAACATGCTCAGGGGGCCGGAATAGAGTTTCGTCATAGCAGGATGTGTATACCGATGCCGATCAGCACGAATGGCAACAGCAGATGTCCCCACCTCTGCGTCACCGCCGCCCCGACCGGATGCTTGATGAGCGCGTAGCCTAACGCACACCACACCGCGGTGAACACCAGGAACACCACCGTGAACACCGGCACCGCCGCCGCATCGTTCGCGAACAGCGGAATGTACACGCCGACGTTGTCCCCGCCGTTCGCGATGGTCAGCGCGGCCACGCCGAGCGCCTGCGCGCCGGGCGCGCTATCCAGCCGCTCCTGCGAGATATCGACGCGATCGTCGTCCGTCCTGCCGTGCGCGCGCCACAGCCGGAACAGCAACCACGACCCCAGCACGATCGGCACGAGCCCGAGTAGATTGATCCACTTCTCCGGGATCACCGTCGCCGCGTACGCCGCGCCGACGCTGACGCCGGTCAACACCGTGATCCCGAGGAACTGCCCGGCCACCACCGCGCGCACGCGCAACCCGCCGCCGAACAGCAGCGCGAGCAATAGCAGGTCGTCGACATTCGTGACGACGAACACGACGATCGCCGTCAGCAGGTCCTCGAGCATCCGCGCCGGGTTCCCCTCGTCCGTTCGCGCAACAGTAGCAGCCCCGCTCATCCGCGCGATAGGATCGCCCGCCACTCACCGGTTCGGGGGAACCATGCGCAAATTCGTGACGCTGCTGTCTGCCTGCTCGATCTCCTTCGCGCTCGCGCAATCGCCAGCGGCGATGCAGACACCGCAGGCCCAACCACCGCGCCCGACCCCGCCCACCCGCGCCGTCGACGGTCCCGGTGCTCCGACCTTCACGAAGATCCCCACCGGCAATCCACCCAACACCGAAGGCGAATTCGTCATCGGCCCCGACTACGCCGCGCCGCCCGAGCTCACGGTCATCGAAGGCGTGCCGGTCGGCAAGGTCACGCAGTTCACGATGGAATCGAAGGACAGCAGGTTCTATCCCGGCATCGCGCGCGACGTGTTCGGCACGCCGGATCCAGGCAACCCGAAATCGCTGATCGTCGAGACACACGCCAAGGACTACCAGCGCACGATCACCGTCTATGTCCCCGCGCAGTACAAGAAGGGATCGAAGGCCCCGGTCATCGTCACGCACGACGGCCCGAAGCTCGGCGAACCGGACACGGTGCTGCCGCGCATCCTCGACAACCTGATCGCGCAGAAACGCGTGCCGGCGATGGTCGCCGTGATGATCCAGAACGGCGGCGGCGACGCGCAGGGTTCGGAGCGCGGCCTCGAGTACGACACGATGTCCGGCAAGTTCGCCGAGTTCATCGAAGCGGAAGTGATGCCGGCCGTCGAGAAGAATGCCGGCGTCAAACTATCGCGCAAGGGCAAGGATCGCGCGGTGATGGGCTGCAGCTCGGGCGCCGCGGCTGCGTTCACGATGGCGTGGAACCATCCGGAGTGGTACCAGCGCGTCATCAGCTACTCGGGCACCTACGTGAACCAGCAGTGGCCTTACAACCCGGCCACGCCGGGCGGCGCCTGGGAATACCACAACGGCATCATCGCGAACGCGAAGACGAAGCCGATCCGCATCTGGATGCACGTCGGCGACCGCGATCTGTTCAACCCGAACATCATGCGCGACGACATGCACGACTGGGTGACGGCCAACCACCGCTTCGCGGCCGTGCTGAAGGACAAGGGCTATCACTACCAGTATGTCTTCGCGCTCGACTCCCCGCATTGCGACCGCCGCGTGCGCGAGCAGACGTTGCCGGCGGCGCTCGAGTTCGTCTGGAAGTGAGTCGGTGACAGCCGCGGCACCGCCAGGTGCGTTTGCGGGCGCGCTGGCGCGACCGGCCACGGGACAATGACCGGCCTCGTCACCGATTTGTTATGCGCGATGCGGCCGACAAGGCTTGTCGGCGGAGTCCGGTCCCACCTCTGGTAGCGGAGCGGTGGCCGCGAAAAGCGCTTGTCTCGATGCTTGTCGCCTGCCCGAAACGGCGACAAACACGGAGACAGACGGGACATGGAATACGACGAACACGGCGGACCGGTTTACGCACTGCATCGCGTCTTCACGCTGACGGACGTGGACTGGCCGAGACTCGAGACTCGCGAGGAAGAGCAGACCGCCGTGCCGTTGGTGCCGGGTGAGGGAAATGGGGAGTTGTCAGCTTCCCGCTAACTCCCCTTTTCACCCAACCGGCACCGACCCGAAGAAATCCCAGATCGCCTGCGCGCCGTCGAAGGTGCGGCAGGTCGGGCCCTGCGGATGCCAGCGGAACGGCTCGTCGCCATCCGGCCAGTGATGGCCGCAGCCTTCGAGCGCGTACAGCGTGACCGGCGCCGCGCAATGTTCCCAACGTTCGACGCGCGTGCGCGAGCCGGCGGGCTCCGCCTGCGGTAGATAGGACATCGCCGGCTGCAACGCGCAACCGTTGCGGCGGATCCAGTACTGCACGTTGCCCTCGAGCTCGCCGTCATCGAACGGGTTCACTGGGTCGTCGGTGCCGTGGATCACCAGCAGCGGGATCGGCCGCTTCGACGCAGCGGCGCAGGGCTGCATGCGCGATTGCGCCAGTCCGCCCGACACGGGCGCCACGGCGGCGACGAGATCCGGCCGATCGCAAGCGAGGCGGTATGCCATGCCGGCGCCGTTCGAGAAACCGGTGACGAAGACGCGGCGGCCGTCCACGTGGTTCTCGGCGATCAGTTGCGCGACCAGCGCGGCGAGATATTCCACGTCATCGGCATCGGCGGTCGCCCAGGGATGTCCGTCGTTCCAGTGACCGCGCAACGAATCCGGATACGCGACGATGAACCCCCACGCATCGGCGAGCGTCTCGAACGATCGCCGCGTGCGCTCGCGGATCTCCGCACCGTTGCCGCCGCGGCCGTGCAGCAGCAACACCAGCGCCGGCTTCGGCGCCACGGCTTTCGGGACGTACAGGATGTGCGTGCGCACCTTGTTGCCGACGACCATGTCGCGCACGACCGCGCTGCCGGAGGAATCGGCCGCCGGCGCGCACGCCGAGAGCGACAAGAGCACCAACAGCAGACCGCCGACCATTCGCATGCGGCGAGTCTAACCAGCTCGCGCCGGCAGCGGTGCACGCCCGGGGCAACCGGGAGTCGTCAGTAAGTGATGTCAGCGTGGCGTGACGGGCAGAACTACCAGCGCGCCGCGCCGGGAATCCGCAGCGCACGTCCTGCGGCACGCACCCAGCGATGCACGACACCCGACAAGCGCGCGCGCCAGAACTCCCCCGCGCGCCGCGGGAAGTCGAGCGCGCTCTCCACCTGGAAGCTGCGCGCCTTGCCGTGCAGGCACCACTCGACCAGGTGCTCGCAGTTGTTCCGCAGCAGGTGATACCGATCCTCGCCGACCCGCGAGCGCGCACGCCGGACGATCTCCGCCACGTCTTCGCAGGCCTCGTCGTGCGACACCACGAACATCGGCCGGCCCTCGTGGAATTCCGCCATCGAGGTCTCCTCGACCGGACGGCGATGGAACCGATACACGCGTGCGTTGTAGTGGACGATGCGCCCGTCACCGACGTAGATGCCGTGATGCGCGAAGCCGCGCCACGGTGCCACCAGGTGCGCGCCGATCGCGGGTTCTTCGCCGGGAGCCAGGGCGCGGATGCGGCGGCTCGAGTACGCGTACTGGTACGCCACGAGCCGGTTTCCGAATATCTGTGCGCCGTTCATTCGTCTTTCGTCCTGGTGACAGTTGACCGTTTTCGCGGCCCCGCGAATGTCGGCGCGCGTGGATGCGCGGTGCCAACGCGGCGGCGATCGATTTGCCCGCCGGCACTCACACGCGGCCGCGACACCAGCGGAAACGTCGGAAAACGTGAACTCCCGCATGGGAAAAGCCCTTAAGAAATCCTCGCGGATGCACCATGAAAAAACACGTTCTGACAAATGGCAGGAACGCCCGGAATGACGTGATCGACTCGGCATTTATGTGCATTGAATGCGTGAATTGCCCGCGGCCGGGAACCACTCCTTCCGCGTAATCTCCACCCTTCATGTTCCGCATTCCCATCGCGCTGAAGCTCGCGGGGCGGGCTCGCCTCGTGGCGCGCTGGCTCCCGCTGTTCGTCGCCTGCGTGATTCCGCAGCTCGCGAACGCCGCGTGCTTCAACAGCCCCGATCCCGCGATCGCGTCGATGCAGGCCCTCGCCGCGCAGGATGGCAACGCCGCCCTCGCCCGCGCCGACAAGGCGCTGCGCTATGCCAGCTCCGACTCCTCGCCCGTGCACCGCGCCTGGTTGCAGGCCGTTCGCGCGCAGGCGTTCAGCGCGCTCGAGCTCGACCCGGATGCGCGCGACGCCGCGCGGGCCGGCCTCGCGCTCGTGCCCGACAATTCGCAGGACGTGCACCTCGCGCTGATGACGATCCTCGCCGAGAACATCTACGACGCCGCCGGCATCGAGACGCAGCTCCAGGCGATCGAAGCCGCACGCGCCGGCCAGACCGCGGGTTCCGTCGCCGACGCCTGCCTGGCGACGACGCTCGGCATGCTGCAGTTCCGCCAGGATCGCGCCGACCTCGCCATCTCGACGCTGTCGCAGGCGTACCGCGCCAGCGACTCGCCGGCGCGCCGCGAGCAGCGCATCCTCACCGCCTCCGTGCTCGCGTCGATCATGCGCGAGCTCGGCGACTACAAGCAGGCGCTGTCGCTGAACTCGGAAGTCATCGAGTGGAATGCCTCGCACGACGAGCAGCTCCAGCTCTCGGTGTCGCGTTACCTGCGCGGCGTGATCCTCATCGACATGCGCGAGTTCGACGCCGCCGTGTTGGCGTTCAAGAACGCGCGCGAACTCAGCGTCAAGATCGGCGACGAACAGGGCATCGCGTATGCGGACATGCGCATCTGCGAATCGCAGGTCGAGACCGGCGACATCGCCGGCGCGACGCCGCGCTGCGAGAACGCGTTCCGCATCTTCTCCGCCGCGCGCTCGCCGGACACGATCAAGCAGGTGCTCGCGCTGCAGGCGCGCATCGATCTCGCCCAGGGCCGCAGCGCCGATGCCGTGCAGAAGCTCGATACGGTGCTCGCGAACGACGCCGCCGACATGCCGCCGCGCTACGTCACGCCCATCTTCAAGTCGCGCGCCGAGGCCAACGCCGCGCTGAACCGGCATCGCGCCGCGTTCGACGACCTGTCCGAATACATGCGCCGTTACACCGCGCAGAACGAGATGCGCCGCATCCGCCAGGCGGACGCGCTGCGCGCACGGTTCGAGACGGACCGCGAGATCGAACGCAACGCGGCGCTGCATCGCGAGCTCGCGCAGTCGCGGCATCAGCAGCTGATCCTCAAGCGCTGGATGGTGGTCGCCATCGGCGCCAGCGTGCTGGTCATCGGCCTGCTGACCACGATGCTGCTGATCGCGCGGGCGCATCGCCGCCAGCTCGCCGACCTCGCGAACCTCGACGTGCTGACCGGCCTGCCGAACCGCCGCCGCACCGCCGATCTCGCAGAGCGCTCGCTCGACCAGGCGAAGTCATCCGGCCAGGCGCTGACCGCGGCGCTGATCGACCTCGACCACTTCAAGATGATCAACGACCACTGCGGCCACGCCGGCGGCGACCGCGTGCTGAAGGATTTCGCGACCATCGCGCGCGATTCGCTGCGCGACACGGACACGTTCGGCCGCTGGGGCGGCGAGGAATTCCTGCTGGTGATGCCGAACACGACGCTCGACGTGGCGCTGACCGTCGTCGAGCGGCTGCGGGCCCGCGCGCTGACGATCGCGCTGCCGGGTGGCAAGACGAACCTCCGCGTCAGCCTGAGCGCGGGTCTCGCGACGAACGAAGCGGATGTGAAATCGCTGGATGGCCTCGTGGCGCGTGCCGACGCGGCGCTGTACCGCGCAAAGAACGAGGGGCGCAACCTGGTGCGCATCGACGAGGACAGTATCGACTCGGCGTCGACCGGCGTGCGCCGGTCTCTTCCGTCTCGCGCGTAAGCCGCCTGGCGCGGCGCGCCTACTCGCGCCCTATTCGCGCGACACGACCCACGCGATCGCCGCCGCGATCACCACCGCAACGATCAGTCTCACCCACGACGCGAACCGCACCGGCTCCGCCGGCTGCGAGTCGTACGCGCGCTTGCCGCCGAGCATCGCGCCGACCAGGTTTTCCTTCTTCACGAACACGTAGAACAACACGGCCGCGATGTGCAGGCCGATGAAGACCTGCAGCGTGTTGAAGACGACGCCGTGCCAGTGCGCGGCGACGCGACCGGTCTCGAAGCTCACGTGCGTGGACAACGGACCGGATTCGATGCCGTCGACGTCGACGGCAAACAACCCGAGCGCGACCTGCGCCAGCAACAGCAGCAGGAGGACGAGCACGCTCAACGCGCCCAGCGGGTTGTGCCCCGGCGCCAGCGCCCAGCGGCCGCGGACATAGGCGACGACTTCGCGCGGGCCTTTCAGGAACTGCGCGAAGCGCGCCGTGGAGCTGCCGAAGAATCCCCAGCAGACGCGGAACAGCAGCACGCCGAGGAAGACGTAGCCGCTCCAACGGTGCCACTCGAGGCGGCCGGTTTCGGCGGTCCACCAGGACAGGCCAAACAACCCCACCATCGACCAATGCGCAATCCGCGTTGGCCCATCCCATACGCGGACGCGCACCTTGGCAATTTCCGTCATGCCGTTCGAAAACTTTTTTCGTTCAATCTTCCGGCGCGCGGAACGTGTCGTGGCAGTTCTTGCAGCTGCCGCCGACTTCACGGAATGCCTTGTTCACCGCATCCACGTCCTTGGCCTTCGCTGCCGCGACCAGCGCGGGCGTCTTGTCCTCGAACATCTTCGCGGCAGCCGCGAAATCCGCGGGCTTGCTCCAGATCTCGGGCAGCGCGCGCGTCTTGCCGGCCTCGGGGCCCGTGCCCTTCGCGAACCACTGGTCCTGTTTCTTCGAGGCTTTTTCCACCTCGAGCGCGGCCTTCTCGATCGCCGCCCAGTCGGGCGTCAACGCCTTCGCGCCATCGCGTACGGCCTTGAACGAGTCGCCGAGATGTTCGTAATGCTCGTGGCGTTGCTTCTGCAACTCCTGTGGCGTCGCCGCCAACACGGCCGCGGCCATCACGAGACTTCCCGCCAGAAATGCATATCGACGCATACGCGAACCTCCAGAGATTGGGCGTGTCTTTATAAACGAATACACGCACAATGCGCACCGTTTCCGCGGCAACGAAGGGGTTATCAGCTGATGCTCGGATTGCAGCGCGCCCCGTGGGCGCGGGTGACCTTCCTGGTCTCCGGCCTCCTCCTCTCGACCGCCGCGTTCGCGGCGAACGAACCGTCCAGCGTCACCGCGTACCGGAAGACCGTCCTGCCGATGCTCGAGGACCACTGCTTCGAGTGTCACGGCGACGGCTACGACAAGGGCAAGGTCGCGTTCGACCAGCTCGAGACCAACGACGACATCCTCGACAAATCATTGTGGATGCGCGTGCTCGTGAACACGCGCTCCGGACTGATGCCCGCCGACAACAAGCCGCGCCTCTCGGCCGCCGAGCAACGCAAGCTCGAGGACTGGATCAAGTACGACGTCTTCGGCATCGATCCGAAGAATCCCGATCCGGGCCGCGTCACCGTGCGCCGCCTGAATCGCGTCGAGTATCGCAACACCATCCGCGATCTCGTCGGCGTCGACTTCAAGACGGAAGAAGAATTCCCCGCCGATGACACCGGCTTCGGATTCGACAACATCGGCGACGTGCTGACGATGTCGCCGATGCTCATGGAGAAATACGTCGCGGCCGCGCAGGTCATCGCCGCCGACGCGGTGCCGACGGCGCCGCGCGAACCCGGCAGGCAGGTAGTTTGGGGCTCGACGTTCACGGGCGAGAAGGCGGTGCTGAAGAAGAACCGCCTGCGCCTGTCGTTCGCCGACACGGCCAACGCGGCGCAGAAGGTGCGCGTCGAGAAGGCCGGCACCTACAAGGTCACGTTCGACGTCGACGTGCGCGGCGACTTCGTGTTCAACGAAGGCCGGGCGCGCGCCGTGCTGAAGGTCGACGGCCAGGAAGTCCGCGCGCAGGAATTTCCGTACTACAACGAGAAGACCTTCACGTTCGACTCCACGCACAAGTGGCAGCCGGGCGAGCACACGTTCACCGTCGAGCTCACGCCGACCGCGCCGGGCTCCGAGAAGGGCAAGCCCACCGAGCTGATCGTCAACAAGGTCACGGCCGAAGGCCCGCTCGAGAAGGATCTCTGGGTCGAGACGAAGAACTACTCGCGTTTCTTCCCGAAGGCGGTGCCGAAGGGCCGCGCCGAGCGCCATGCGTACGCGCGCGAGATCCTCGGCAACTTCGCGTCGCTCGCGTATCGCCGCCCCGTCACCGACGACTCCGCGGACCGCCTCGCGCTGCTCGCCGAATACACGTACACGCAGAAGGGCAAGAACTTCGAACAGGGCGTGCAGCACGCGATGGCCGCGGTGCTCGCGTCGCCGCGTTTCCTGTTCCGGCTCGAGGAGCCCGTCGACGAAGCCGGCAGATACGCGCTGATCGACGAGTACTCGCTGGCCTCGCGCCTCTCCTATTTCCTCTGGTCGACGATGCCCGACGCGGAGCTCACCTCGCTCGCCGCGCGCCACCAGCTGCGCAACAACCTGAAGGCGCAGGTCACGCGCATGCTGGCCGACGACAAGGCGAAGGCGCTGTCCGTGAACTTCACGGGGCAGTGGCTGGAATCGCGCGACATCGACGGCATCTCCGCGAACGCACGCGAGATCCTGATCCGCGATGCCGGCGAGGAAGCGACGCTGAACAAGCTGCGCGCGGCCTGGGAGCGTGGCGACGAAACCGAGGCGCGCAAGTTCGCGAAGCAGATCGACGCGCTGGTGAAGTCGCGCGGCGACTGGGATCTCGACGGCGACCTGCGCACCGCGATGCGCCGCGAGACCTCGATGTATTTCGAGCACGTCGTGAAGCAGGACCGCCCCGTCACCGAGCTGATCACCAGCGACTACGCGTTCGTGAACGAGAAGCTCGCGCAGCTATACGGCATCCCGGGCGTGGAAGGCCCCGAGCTGCGGCTCGTCAAACTACCCGCGGGCAGCCCGCGCGGCGGCGTGTTGACGCAGGCGAGCACGCTGATCGTCACGTCGAACCCCGACCGCACCTCGCCGGTGAAGCGCGGCCTGTTCGTGCTCGCCAACTTCCTCGGCACGCCACCCCCGCCGCCGCCCGCGAACGTGCCGGCGCTCGAGGCCAGCGAGAATCACGTCGAAGGCCACGAGCCGACGCTGCGCGAATCGCTGGCGATCCACCGCGAGAACCCGGCCTGCTCGTCCTGCCACAACCGCATGGACCCGATCGGCCTGGCGTTCGAGAACTTCAACGCGCTGGGCCAGTGGCGCGACACCGAGCGCCGCCAGCCCATCCTCGCGCCCGGCAAGCTGATCACCGGCGAGACGTTCAACAGCGTGAACGAGCTGAAAACCATCCTCGCGACCGGCCACCGGCGTGATTTCTATCGCACGCTGACGGACAAACTGATGACTTACGCGCTCGGCCGCGGTACGGAGTACTACGATGTCGAAACGATCGACGGCATCGTCCGCAACATGGAATCGGCCGACGGCAAGTTCTCCACGTTGTTGATGGGCGTCATCGACTCGACGCCCTTCCAGAAGATGCGCACCGAAGCTACAGTCACGGCGAGTAACTGACATGAGCAACATCAAGCCAACCGAAGACAAGCAGGCGGAGCGTTTTTCCAGCCTCAGTCGGCGGAGTTTCTTCCGCGGCGCCGGCGCGTGCATCGCACTGCCCGCCTTCGAATCGATGTTCGCCCTGCCCGCGATGGCGAGCAGCGGCAAGACCGCACCGACGCGCATGGCGTTCGTCTACGTGCCGAACGGCACGATCCCCGGTGCCTGGTGGCCGACCGCCGGCGGCATGGACTTCGCGCTGTCGCCGACCCTCGCGCCGCTCGCCAAGGTGAAGAACCAGGTGCAGGTCATCTCCGGCCTGACCGACCTCTCGGCCGAAGCCGGCAACGACGGCGCGGGCGACCACGCGCGCGCCGGCGGCACGTTCCTCACCGCCGTGCGCGTCAAGAAGACCGCGGGCTCGGACATCAAGGCCGGCGTGTCCATCGACCAGGTGGTCGCGGGCCAGATCGGCCACCTCACGCGTTTCTCGTCGCTCGAGCTGACCTGCGACGCCGTGCGCAAGGCTGGTGACTGCGACTCGGGTTACGCCTGCGCCTACGTCTACAACCTGTCGTGGCGCTCGCCTAACCAGCCGTTGTCACCCGAGCACAATCCGCGCTTCGTGTTCGAGCGACTGTTCGGCGCCGGCAGCCAGCGCGACCGCATCGCGAACCTCAAGCGTCGCCAGCAGGAACAGCATTCGATCCTCGATTACGTGATGGAAGACGCGCACCGGCTCGATGGCAAACTCGACGGCCGCGACCGCGCCAAGCTCGATCAATACCTGACGAGCGTGCGCGAGATCGAGCAGCGCATCGAGACGTCCGAACGCCTGCCCATCCGCAACCCGGCGGTGGATTCGCCGGTGGGCGTGCCCGACAACTACTCCGAACACATCGCGTTGATGTTCGACATGCTGCTGCTCGCGTTCCAGACGGACTCGACGCGCGTCGCGACGCTGCTGCTGGCGCGCGAAGGCAGCAACCGCAGCTTCAATGAGATCGGCATCGCCGAGGGTCACCACAACCTCACGCACCACAAGAACGATCCCGCGATCATCGAGAAGGTGCAGCAGATCGATCACTGGTACATGCAGCGCTTCGCGAACTTCCTCGAGAAGATGCAGGCGACGAAGGACGTCGATGGCCAGTCGCTGCTGGCGCATTCGATGATCGTGTACGGCTCGGGCAACGCCGACGGCAATCATCACACGCACGAGAACCTGCCGATCCTGCTGGCGGGCGGCGGCGGCGGCTCGATCAAGCCGCGCGGCTACGTTCAGGCGAAGGCACAGCCGCTGGCGAACCTGTTCCTGACGATGGCCGACGGCATGGGCGGCCAGGAGCTGGCGGCGCACGGCGATTCGACGGGCCGGTTCAGCGCCTGAGCGATCGCGGCGGCTGACCCGTCGTCGGACGATCCTGCCCCTCGGGCGGGAACATCGCCGCTTCGCGAGCCCCGCGGCGGCAGGCACACTGGTTGCGCAGTCTCCGGATACGCCCTCGAACGGTTGTTAGCCCGGAGAACTGAAGTGGACCCCACGGTTTGAATTGACGTTCACCGAAAGGCACCACGAAAGGCCGTGTTTTGCGACACGGCCTTTTTTATGGCGCGGTCACGAATGCGCGCTCGATCGCATCGTTCGGATCGGCCGACACGGCGTGATCGCGCCACAACCAGCGCATCATCTCGGGCATCACGGTGCGCAGCATCTTCTGGCCGTGGCGCTGCAGGCCCCAGCTGTAGTTCAGGTCGTAGCCCTTCGACTCGAGCGCCTGCTGTAGGCGCAAATTCTGCGCGAACCAGTCCCAGCGCGGGTCGTAGGCGCCGCCGTTGCGGACGCCGCGATTGTCGTTGCGGCCGTCGACGAGGAAGATGCGCAGCGGTTTCTTCTTCGACTTGCGGACGAGGTCCGCGTAAGCGTCGCCGCCGCGGATGTTCACGAAGCTGCCGACGTTGCTCAGCACCTTGCGAAAGTGGTCGGGGCGCTGCCAGGCGACGGTGAACGCGGCGATGGCGCCGGAGCTCGAGCCGCCGATGCCGTGCTGGGCGGGATCCTTCGAGATGTTGTACTGCGCGTAGAGCACGGGCAGTAGTTCGTCGACGA
>Ga0335075_10007609_pt1 | contig 16659 bp, 17 predicted proteins | sample Lox_Sample_24_FD_206723 | JGI IMG/M metagenome (GOLD analysis project Ga0335075, IMG submission 206723) | Soil microbial communities from Loxahatchee National Wildlife Refuge, Florida, United States - Lox_Sample_2.4 | ecosystem: Environmental > Terrestrial > Soil > Wetlands | place: USA...
GGCGTATGAGAATTACCGCGCCTGCCTGCGCAACGATCCCAAAAGCGTGGCGAATTTCGAATTCGCCCAGCGCGAAAAGATCATTCTGAAAGAGGAACGCCGCTTCCTGAAACAGATAACGGCAGCCTGAGCCCCAAATAGCGAACTGCCGAAGGCGTTGGGGCGCCTCCGGCAGCTGCATCGTCAACGGGCAATCACAACTCAGTGGTCGCCGTTGTCGTCCCCGTCGTCCCCGGCGGAAGGCGCTTCGTCGTCGCCATGGCGCTCGACGCGTTCGATCTCGATGCGATGCTGCGCTTCCTGCGCGCGCCGCATGGCGGCATCGATCTTCGGCTGCGCGTCGTGGAGCGCCTTCATCACCTTCTCGCTGATATGCGCTTCGGCGATGGCGCGGCGGATTTCCGGTTTGGCCTCGGCCATCGCGCGATTGATCTCGGCGCGGATGCGCGGCTCGGCCTCGCGCATCGCGAGGGCGACCTTCTCCTGGATCTTCGCATCGGCAAGCGCCTTGTCGATCTCCGGCTGGATGCGGCGGACTTCGACTTCGGCACGGCGCGCTTCGTCGCGGGCATGCGCGATCTCCGCACGATCCGCAGGCGTCAGCTGAACCGAACGCGTGACGTGACGATGACCGTCCTTGTCGCGCCACACGCGGACCTTCACGACCTTGTCGCCCTTCACATCGGCGTCTTCGTCATTGTCGATTTCGGCGTTCGCGTCCTCATCGTCCTCGTTCGCGGCGACAGGCGGGAGCGGCGGCAGCGGCGGTACCGCGGCATGGGCGGCCGGCGGTGCGGGCGGAGCCGGAGGCGCCGGCGGCACATCGGGTGTGGATTCACTCGCCTCGACATTCTGCACGACATGCACGTGATGATGATGCGGTGCAGACGGCGCCGGCGGGGCGGGAGGCGCAGGCGGCACATCGGGAATAGACGGAGACATATCGACCGGCGGCAACTCGGCGGGTGCTGCGGCGGGCGCGGGCGGCGGTGGCGGGACGTCCTGCGCTTCGACGACATCGGGGCGCGCGAGCGCAAGCGCAGCGGTGGCGACGGCGCCCAGCAAGGCGATCTTCAAGGCATCCATGGGTGTTACTCCCTTTCGCAAGGTGTTGGGTGCAAGAACGGATTTCACGCGCGCTTCGAGCGAGGTTGGCGCGGCCATCGCCACGCCGGTGAGCGCGCGGCGTCCGCGGAATTCGGAGGCGAGTTGAACGAGTTCGCCGGCATAGGTGGATTGTTTCACGCCCGAGGCGATTACCGCATCGTCGGCCGATATCTCCGCCTCGCAACGCAGCGCACGCGCGCCAATCCACATCAGCGGGTTTGGCCAGTACATGGCGCAGGCGATGAGCGACAGCATCTGCGTGAGGCAATCCCGACGGCGGATATGCGCCAGCTCGTGCAGCAGCACGGCCTGCAGCCGCGCGCGCGGCCAGGTGAGCGAATTCTTCGGCAGCAGGATCACGGGACGGAAGATGCCCCATGCCATCGGGCCGTCTTCGCGCAGCGACAGGCGCAATTCGCATTCGCGGCCGGCGGATTCGATGCGTGGGAAGTCTTCGGAGGCGAGCGCGTGCGGGCGGCTGCGGCGGCGCAGAAGCTCAAGACCGAGCATCGCGGTCGAGAACCGCATCATCGCGAACACAAACCCGGCAAACCAGATCGCGAACAGGACCAGCGCAATGTTGCGCGTCTCGGTGTACCAGGGTGGCGATGCCGGCGCGGGGGCAAGAACGAGCGCCGGCTCGGGCGTCGTTTCCGGGCTTGCAGCGCCGGGGATATCGGCCGCGACAGGGGCCGTGTATTCGACGTAGGACGGCACGGTTTGCGCCGGCGCGTCAATCTTGCGTTCGATGGCGATACCCGCCGGCGTGACCATCGCGACCACCGGCAGAACCAGCAATACGCCGAACGCCGTGAGCCACGCGAAATGGCGCGCGCTCGCGGTCTTCAGGAATTGCGATGCGATCCATGCCAGCGACAGCAGCAACGCCGACGCCGCGAAACATTCGCCTGCGAACAGAAGCGCGCGAATGGCAAACAGGTTGCTCATCGTCCTTCCTCCCTCGCCTTGTCGATCATCTGCGCCAGACGGTCGAGAACGTCGGGCGCGACGTCTTCCTGGTCGAGCAGCGCCGCGACGACGCCTTCGACCGAATTGCCATAGAACGTGGTGAGCACGGTCTCGATCGCACGGCGGCCCATCTGCGCGCGGCTGACCAGCGGCTCGTAGATGTAGCGCGCGCCGTCGCTCTCGTGCCGCACATGACCTTTCTTCTCCAGAATGGTCAGCAGCGTGCGGATTGCGGTGTACGTCGGCGGATTGGGAATCTGTTCGAGGATCTGCGCGGCGGACGCTTTGCCCAGCTTGTAGAGCGCATCCATGATCTCGCGCTCGCGGCGGCTGAAACCGTCCTTGGCCGAAGCATCCTTGCGCGGGGCTTTGCGTCGCGTCATGCCAAAAAATTGGCACGATGGAACAAGCTTGTCAATTCAGGCGAAAATGAAGCTTGCGTTATCTGCTAGTGCGAAAGCCGAATAGCGCGCGGACGTTTACTCTTCCGCGGACGCCGTCCGGGGCATCCAGGCGTTGGCGCGCTTGCGCGCCTCCACGCGTTGCGGCCCGGTCAGCGTCTTGTCGAGGCGCGCGAGCAGATCGTCCGGCAGGTCCTTGAGGCCGAAACTGTAGCGCGTGGGGTTGGCCTTGTAGAGCAGCGCCCATTTCTGCGCCTCGACCGGATCGCTCGGATTGGCGTCGAGAAGAAGCGTGACAGCGCGCGATTGCGCGCGCGCCAAACCGGCATCGGCGGCCGACACGATCCATTGGGTCGCTTCTTTCCTCATGTCGTCTGCATGCGCCTTGTCGACGGCAGCGAGATCGAGAAGGCAAAGACCGAGGTTGAACTGCGCGATCTCGGACGCGCCACCATTGTCGATGATGCCGCGCAGCAGCGGCAGGGCCTGATCGCATTTGCCCTTGAGACGCAGATCCTCCGCGCGCGAGCCGGCATCGATGCTCACGGGATGGGCCACGTCATCATGCGGCATGTCGTGGGGAGAGCCGTACTGCTCCTCCCCGCCGTGACTGCCGATGCCGGCGCCGCCATATCCACCCGCTTGCGCATGCGCGGGCAACACGAAAGCCGCCGTCAGAAAGGCCACACCGGCCATGCACTTCAAGATATTCATCGCTGCCATCCCGCCGCTAGTTGCCCGGCCCGTTCGTGGACGGCGTCCAGGCGAAGGCGCGCGCTTTCGCCTCCGCACGCTTCGCGCCCGTGACCGCCGTGTTCAACCGGGCCATCACGTCCGGCGGCAAATCCGGCAACCCCAGGGAAATCCGCATGCCATTGTCATGATAGACAAGCGCCCATTTCTCCGCCTCTACCGGATCGGCGACGACGCCCGTCCCGTCGAGATAGAGCCCTACGGCCGCAGCCTGCGCTCTTCCAAAGCCCGAATTCGCCGCCATCAGGATATAGTCCGCGCCTTCCTTGCGTTGCGCGGCAGGGTGCTGCGGGTCTTTCGCTGCAAGATCGATCAGGCAGAGGCCGAGATTGTATTGCGAGATTTCGTAGCCATCGGAACTGTTGGCAAGATTGCGAAGGATCGGCAGGGCCTCGTCGCACTTTCCCTTCTTGCGCAGTTCTTCCGCGACCGTCTCCGGATCGTTCCACACCTTCGACTCATGCATGCGCGGGTCGTAGGTGCCCTGGTTATGCATGCCGCCGGTGTAGTCGTCATAGCTCCCACCGCCGGCGCCCATCTGCGCCAAGGCGGGGCTCGCAATGCCAAGCGCGCCCACTACCACTGCAATGCCGAAACCCGTTCTCATCCGATCCGTCCCAAGCGTACCGCAGCCATTTTAGCATAACTCTCGGGGCAGATTGACCGCCGAAATTCCTTACATTGTCGCAATGGCCAGGCCGCGCGAAAGGGATACTCCTGCCACCGGCTTGTCAGCAGTCTGGCAGCAGGTGGGCTGCAAAAGGGGCGCCGGCTCCTTATATTGGCGCCATGGCGCACAACAACGGCATGGTTCCCAAGCGCGGGCGGAAAGGACTGTCCGAGAACGCGGCGAAATTCCGCGCGGCGGTCGACAAGGTCGCGGTCGAGCCGGCCGGTACGGCCTACGATCCGGGCCCGCCGGAGAACAATGACTCGCTGATCGCGCCGCCCGGCGCTATCGGCAATCTGCCGCTGCATGGCGCGACGGGCGCGGAGCTCGCCGGCTTTGTGCCGCATCGTCCGGTGCGCCCGGAGAAATCCGAAGGCGGCATCAAGTTTCAGCTCGTGAGTGAATACGAACCGGCCGGCGACCAGCCGACCGCGATCAGGGAACTGGTCGGCGGCATCCGCGAGGACGAACGCGATCAGGTTCTCCTCGGCGTCACCGGCTCCGGAAAGACGTTCACGATGGCCAAGGTGATCGAGGCGGTGCAGCGCCCTGCCCTGATCCTCGCGCCGAACAAGACACTGGCGGCACAGCTTTACGCCGAGATGAAGCAGTTCTTCCCGCACAACGCTGTCGAATATTTCGTCTCCTACTACGACTACTACCAGCCCGAAGCCTACATCCCACGCAGCGACACCTATATCGAGAAAGACTCGTCGGTGAACGAGGAGATCGACCGCATGCGCCATTCGGCGACGCGCGCGATCCTGGAGCGCGACGACGTCATCATCGTGGCCTCGGTGTCGTGCATCTACGGCATCGGAGCGGTGGAGACGTATAGCGGCACAGCCGTGTCGATGCAGCGCGGGCACAAGGTCGATCGGCAGGCGGCCATCGCCAATCTGGTCGCGCTGCAATACCGCCGCAACGACGACAACTTCACGCGCGGCGCGTTCCGTGTGCGCGGCGATGTCATCGATATCTTCCCCGCGCATTTGGAAGACCGCGCCTGGCGCGTGGAGCTGTTCGGCGATGTGGTGGATTCGATCGTCGAGTTCGATCCGCTGACCGGCAAGAAGATGGGGATGCTGGATTCGATCAAGGTCTATGCGAACTCGCATTACGTGACGCCGCGCCCGACATTGCAGCAGGCGATGAAGGGCATCAAGGAAGAGCTGCGTCTGCGGCTCGACGATTTCCGAAAGAACGGCAAGCTGCTCGAAGCGCAGCGCCTGGAACAGCGCACGACTTTCGACATGGAGATGATCGAGGCGACGGGGTCGTGCGCGGGTATCGAGAATTATTCGCGCTGGCTCACCGGCCGCAAGCCCGGCGAACCGCCGCCGACCCTGTTCGAATATCTCCCCGACGATGCGCTGGTGTTCGCCGACGAAAGCCATGTCAGCGTGCCGCAGATCGGCGGCATGTATCGCGGCGACTATCGCCGCAAGGCGACGCTGTCCGAATATGGATTCCGCCTGCCGTCCTGCATCGACAACCGCCCGCTCAAATTCGAGGAGTGGGATGCGATGCGGCCGCAGACCGTCTACGTCTCTGCGACGCCGGGGCCGTGGGAGATGGAGCGCACCGGCGGCGTGTTCGCCGAACAGGTCATTCGCCCGACGGGCCTGATCGATCCGCCAGTCGAAATCCGACCGGTGGAATCGCAAGTCGATGATCTCATCGCGGAGTGCCGCGATATCGCGAAGAAGGGCTATCGCGCGCTGGTCACGACACTGACCAAGAAGATGGCGGAAGACCTCACCGAATACATGCACGAACAGGGCATTCGCGTGCGTTACATGCACAGCGATGTGGAGACTTTGGAGCGCATCGAGATCATCCGCGACCTGCGCCTCGGGGCGTTCGACGTGCTGATCGGCATCAACCTTTTGCGCGAAGGACTCGACATTCCGGAATGCGCGCTGGTCGCGATTCTCGATGCCGATAAGGAAGGCTTCCTGCGCAGTGAGACGTCGCTGATCCAGACCATTGGCCGCGCCGCACGCAACGTCGACGGCAAAGTCATCCTCTACGCCGATCACATCACCGGCTCGATGGAGCGCGCGATGGCGGAGACCACGCGCCGCCGCGACAAGCAGAAAGCCTACAACGAGGCCAACGGCATCACGCCGCAAAGCGTGAAGAAGAACATCGCCGATATCATGGGCTCGATGTATGAGCGCGATCACGTGATGGTGGACACCGGCGCGGGCTTCGCCGAGGGCGACAAGGAATTCATCGGCCACAACATCAAGGCGCACCTCGCCGATCTCGAAAAACGCATGCGTGCCGCCGCCGCCGATCTGGAGTTCGAGGAAGCCGGCCGCCTGCGTGACGAAATCAAGCGCCTGCAGGCTGTCGAGCTCACCATCGCCGACGATCCGTTTGCCCGCCAAAGCGAAGTCGATCGTGCTGTCGATGACGCGTTCCTCTCGGCAGTGCGCGATGGCGCGGACGACAAGGCCTCGCCCTCACGTGGCCCGAAGCACCAGAAAACCAGCCGCGGAAAAATGCGCCGCGCACCGCGCCCAAACGCGCCGAAGACGTTCGGCAGTAGAGCGCGGTAGCAAAAGACGCTACAATTTGCGGGTTGGCTATTGGCCAATTGGCCATCAATATCTTCGAGAACGAATCATAAATACGAGATCAAAACGCGATGGTGTCAAAGCGACAAGAGACTTCGCGGCAGACAAGGCAGACAAAAGGTAAGACTGCACGCATCCCTACGCTGAGCCTTTTCTCTGGGGCTGGCGGGCTTGATCTCGGCTTCATGCAGGCCGGCTTTGAGATCATGGGCTGCGTGGAAATCGAGGAATCCTACTGCAAGACCCTGAGAGCCAACTTGAACGTTGGAAGTGGCTATGGGCACGATACAACAATCCACTGCCAAGACATCCGGGAATTCGATGCTCGGCCTTACAAGAAGCTCGACATCGAATGCATAATCGGCGGCCCACCCTGCCAAACATTCTCTGCAGCAGGCCGTCGCTCCGGAGGCGTGATCGGAATTGAAGACGCCCGTGGGCAGTTGTTCCAAGCATATTGTCGCGTTCTAGACGAGCTAAAGCCAAAAATATTTGTGTTCGAGAACGTTTATGGGCTGCCAGGCGCCAACGGAGGCAAGCCGTGGAAAGAAATTGTGCGCTCGTTCTCCGAACACGGCTACACACTACGAGCAGAGGTCGTGGACGCGGCTGACTACGGGGTTCCGCAGCATCGCGAGCGACTCATAATGGTGGGATATCGCAAGGGGGAATTCACGTTTCCAATGCCGACCCATGGGCCTGATTCGGGCACGAAAGTGCCGTTGGTCTCGGTGGAGAGCGCCATTCGTGATTTGCAGGACGTAGATGAGCCGGATCGCGACACGTTAGGAGGGCTATACGGTCACCTACTCCCGTTGGTCCCGGAAGGGCTGAACTATGCGTATTTCACTGCGGAAATGGGACATCCAAAGCCCGTTTTCGCATGGCGATCGAAGTTTCACGACTTGCTGTACAAAGTGAATCGCGATGAGCCATGCCGGACAATAAAAGCGCAGCCGGGAAAATTCACGGGGCCGTTTCATTGGAAAAACCGCCACTTCACGACAGCGGAACTGAAGCGCTTGCAGACGTTTCCCGACGACTACGAAATTGTTGGAAGCTTTGGAAAGGTCGTGGAGCAGATAGGGAATTCTGTCCCGCCAAGATTGGCCTATGCTATCGCTGCGTCGGTGAGGGATCAGCTACTGCGACCGGTCGAAACTCCAGAAGTTCGAGTGCGCCCACCAACCTTTCAATCTACGTTTCGTCAGCGCCAACGGCGCAAGTCGGAGCAATTCGCCGAGATCGCGGCATCCGCAATAGCAAAGAAGTATGGCAAGAACTCAATCGCTCACAATGAGCAGCAGGAGCCGAAATTCTATTTTCTCAATCCTGAGAAGCTGTTCGATCGCACCAACAAGGCCAAGTCGCAGCTCAACTTGGAGCATCCACGATATTCTGTGAGCGTCATCGACCAAGGCCGGCAGATTTTTGTTCAATTCGAGCGGCTGGGACATGGCGGAGCCGACGCGTCACAAGTCATTATATCGGGGCTAAGAAAGTATCTGCCAAATCATGACCGACTTCAGCTCACTGCAAAAATTTATGAGACAGCGGATATTTTCCATGCTTGGCGCGCCATAGAGGAAGCGCTCATTCAGCGCTCAAACTTCTTCTCGCTCATCGATATTTACGGGCATTATGCAAACAAAGGTGATGCCGTAAGCGTTCATAGCAAGTGGGTGCTGCCAAAGCGCTCCCGCCTCGTTGACGCTATAAATTTCTTCGGGCGCACGGAACATTGCGGTGAGTTTGTGAAGGACGTAGCGCTCACCTCCACGCTCAAAGTATCAGCAAGATCCCTTACTCAGATTATAAATTCGATGCGCGCAGTCCGCTTTGATATCCGAACTCCCAAGACCCATCCGATAATTCGGAAAGGAGAGATTATCTGCACGTACCCATTTCCGTTGCTATCCCCTCGTGCATTGTTGGAAAGTAAGGCACGCATTGTGAGGATGGATCAGAATCAGGGTCGCCGCCAGCCCTTAGCGGCAGCGTCATGATCGCCTAGAAGAGGTTGCACGCTTAGCAGATGTCAAAGGGGAGGGCACGTCTATTTGAACAGATTTGTGAGCTTGTAGGCTCGCCTTGGATTGGAATTGAGGACGTGCGGGATGGCTGGCCCGGTCTTGCTCGAGCAACAACGCAAGCCGGCAAAACCTTGGGCGTCGCCCTGCACGTGTCCAAAGTCACAAGCCACTCGCGCGCCCCTTATGAGCGACGATTTCAGAATCCTGCTAATGGAGAGGTTGTTGCTGCGCCGGCGGGACACATCCCTATCTTGCTCGGCTATGCGCAAATTGGCGTGCGTCCGTTATTAGTTGCAGTAGACGGCCTCTCTCGCTTAGGGAGAGAAGCGCGCTTCTCTATTTTGTTTCACCAAGACCTGCTGACAACAGCCGCGCAAAACGGGTGGGCGGAATATATCTCTGGTACAGACGAGCGGATCTTCGCGATGTATCCGAAATTATTCCCGATCTTCATCGAAGCGTTGCAATCAGGCGCCTATCCAGCAACTGACGAAATGATAAGCGCAGTGGCAGCTTCAGGAATAGCCCAGGAAGATACTTCGCTAGCGGCTGATCGGGCTCGCCGGGTTGGAACGATGTTGGTTCGAAGCAGCGCATTCCGAAAGCACGTTTGCGACGCCTACGACCGGAAGTGTGCGATGTGCGGCCTAGGCATTGATATGGTTGAAGGAGCTCATATTCTGCCTGCTAGCGCTCCAAACTCGCCGGATAAAGTTTGGAACGGCGTTGCTCTATGCCCCAATCATCATGCCGCTTTCGACAAACATTATATATGGGTCGATCCAGGAACAAGAGCGATTCAGCTTCGAAGTGATATCTTGAAAATTGCTGAAACAGATAATGCTTGTGAAGTCTTCACGAGGAATACTCGGAAGTTTCTTTCGATCCCCAAAACGCAGAATAGCCAACCTCGTGCTGAGATGTTTACACGCAGATATGAACATTACGACGGCTTATATTCATGGCCCCGCGGTTGACTTTTGATGTTGCGCCTGCTCGCTCAAGCACGATGCGCGCAATCAAATCTAAGAACACAAAGCCCGAGCTGATTGTTCGCACTCTCGTTTCCAAGCTTGGATTTCGCTACAGACTTCATCCAAAATCCGTGCCGGGCCGCCCGGACATCGCCTTTATCGGAAAGAAGCGCGCGATCTTCGTGAATGGCTGCTTTTGGCATCAGCATGCGAGCCCTCGTTGTCGGTTGCGAAAGCACCCAAAGTCGAATTTGCAATATTGGCGGCCTAAGTTACTTAGAAACGTCGAGCGGGACGAGGAGAACCTTCGTGCGCTGCGCGCTGATGGCTGGCGAGTCCTTGTGATTTGGGAATGTGAACTCAACAATTTGAGCTCCGTAAGCAGCCGCCTAAAGCAGTTTCTCGCCTCGGCGCATTCAACGTGCTGATCGGCATCAACCTGCTGCGCGAAGGCCTCGACATTCCGGAATGCGCGCTGGTCGCGATCCTCGACGCCGACAAGGAAGGCTTCCTGCGCAGCGAGACCTCGCTGATCCAGACCATCGGCCGCGCCCAAACGCGCCGAAGACGTTCGGTTCTCGCGCCCGCTGACGTAGAACTGTCACAAAGTTCCACATTAACGACGCTTCATCTTTAAGCTTTACGGCGCGCGAATTCTCCTGATAGAGGAGTGCCTGTCTTAGGGGAAAATCATGAAACGCAATACTTTGGCTGCGCTTTGCGGCGCGGCGGTGCTCGTCTCTGGCTGCGCATCGCAGAAGGACGTCGAACTCGATCAGAAGAATCTCGCCAGCGTGCATCGCATCGCGGTTGTCGGTCCGGCAGACCCGGTGGCGATCACCGTCTTCACGCAGCGCCAGGCCGAAGCGCAGCAGGCGATGGCCGCGGCCGCGGCGATCCCGTTTGCAGGCGTGCTGGGTGCCGCGATCGCGGGCGGCGTGGCCGGCGGCATCTCTGCCGAGATCGCGCACGAAACCTCCGAGCCGATGGCGAAGAAGGTGGAAGAAGAGCACTACAAGCTCGGCGACGCGATGCAGACCGCGCTGGTCGCATCGCTGAAGAGCGGCGGCTTCGATGCCACGACCGTCGTGCTGACGCGCGAGGACCCGGCGAAGTTCCCGGAGAACTACGACAGCATCAAGGACCAGGCCGATCTCGTGCTCGACGCAACGGCCTCGGCGGTCTGCAGCAATGTGGGTTCGGGCAAGACCTCGCACTTCCGCCCGGTCGTGACCATGAACGTGCATCTGGTGCGCGCGTCGGACCACACGATCGTGATGCACAAGCAGTTCGTGCTCGACGATGCCACCGCAAAGCCGGACAACTTCCACATCGTCGGTGAAAGCACCTACGATCTGCCCGACTACGATGCGCTGAAGGCCGATGTCGGCAAATGCCTCGACGGCGTGAAGGCCGCGGTGCCGGTGCTGACGCAGACCGTGGCGACGACGCTCAGCCACGCGCCGCAGACGGTCGCACAGCAGTAAACGTCCCATCGCGTTGCGCGGGAACCGGAAGACATCGGTTCTCGCGCGCGCCAGAACCATCGCGAACGCGAGGCGGCGCGGAATGCGCTGGAAGAAGCGCTCGCGGCGCCGTCGGTTCTGCGCAAGCCGAACGGAGACCCGATCGCCTGGCGCATCGAAGGCGCGCGCATGCCGAACGCGGCCGCATGATCCGCGCAGAACTTTCGCGCCGCACAATCGCCATCGGAACTTCCTGAACCCATCGCGCGCACGCGCATTTGCGTGTGGGGTTCAGCATAAGCACCAAGGAGATTGTTCCATGCGCATGAAAGCGATTCTCAACCTCGGCGCGGTTGGCGCGCTCACCGGCGCCGCCGCACTCTTCGCACTGACGACCAGCGCGTCCGCCTATGTCGTGTGCAACGACGCGGGCGATTGCTGGCACAGCAGCGTGAAGACCACCTATCCCGACGAGCACATCGTCTACTACGACGACAATTGGGATTGGAAAGCGCATCACTATCACTGGCACGATGCGACCGGCGATTATGGCTACTGGGACAGCAGCAAGAACGCGTGGGTGACGGTGCATCCGGCGCAACCCGGCGAAGCCACGCCGGACGATCCGCACTAAGGATCGCCGCGACGCGAACAACCCCGGCGGGCGACCGCCGGGGTTTGCGCATGGGAACCGGTCCCGCGCTCAAAAGTTATCAACCGGGAACTTGCGGGAGCGCCGTCATGTCTTCGTTCATGCTCTACGTGCTGGGCTGCATCATCCTTCTGGCCGGCCTCGGCTATGGCGCCTATCTGCTGCACGTGCCGCACACCTGGATCGTCGTCGGCGCACTGGTGATCGTCGGCCTCGGCATCATGTCGGCGGTGACGCGCACCAAGACGCGCGATCCGTCGAACGAGGCGCCGCCGCCGCCGAATTGATCGATATCGCCATTACCACTGTGATTAACGCTTAGCGGCTCAGTGACTTTAGATACGAAGTGCGCTGTTCATACATATGCATGAGCAGAGGCACGTTCGCGGACGCATTGTTCCTCCTGATCAACCACCCCCTCTGGCCTCGTCGCAACAAAAGTGGATGCGCAGATACAGCATAAGCGGCACGATAAGCTTCAGACATATTATCGTCCGATCGCGCAAGAGATGGCGTACTGCAGATTAGTTTCAGCACTACGCTTTGCACCCGACCACAATCAAAACTCGGCCTCACGCCGGCTCCCGTAGTCAAACTCCCATCGACAGAGCGATTTGGGGTCACAGCAGAATCAGGACTGAGGGGATCCGGGGAATGAGACAGATAAACAAGCAACAATAGGGACATGAGTAAGAAGAAAGCTATACCGCAAAGAGTGGCAGCACTTCTAAGAGGTGAGCCCCAAAACATCTGCATGTATTGTTGGCGCCGTTGCAGACGGGCTTGCTGTCGCAACAATGCCTCCTGCTCAGAGGCCAACCGAAGCTCTGCTTCCTGCGCTTGTGCCTTTTCTTTCTCTTCGCGCTCTAACCGCGCCCCATCAGAAATCCGCGCCACAATATCTGAAAGATACCGCTTCTCGTTTAGAGTGAGATATGCGACCGCTAGTTCATCTTCCCACTTCGAGCCTAAGGGTCTAACGAGATCTGCCGCTGCAGCAATGTCGGTATCATACTTTAGCAATGCCGCCCATTTTGCACTGTCATATGAGGGCGGCGCAGAAGCCTGATCAACACTATCGCGTTGAAGCGTCACATTTATGATGTCGTCGTTATGCCCCGCAAGAAATGCACAAGGCATACAAATTAGGAAAAGGCAGCAAGCCTCACCACCTCGAAACTTACCAGGAACAATTGTTTCAGAGACAACACGCCATCCGAGCGAGGTTTCTCGCTGCAGTGCGCGGACTTTATCGGCCTGCCCCCGCGCGGTATTCGGAAACCGCAAAGTCTTAATTTCAGCCATGAATCATCTCTAGCGTCATCATGGCTACGGGTAAGAATGTGCTGGCGGTACCAAGACCAGTAACAAGGCGAACTGAATTTGTGCTTTCTCGTAGACCTACATACTGGGTTAAGCCGTCGATTATGAGCGACGTTGCGGATACGAAGAAGGGAAACAGAAGAAACCTGCCGAAGGGTAGCAGTGGAACGGATATGGCCAATCCTAGCAGCAATCCGGTACAACGCGCGCAAACGTGGAATTGGCGTCCGCGCACAAAGAAACTTCGATCTGCCCGTCTGTGACAGCCCCAAAAACTGTGAACCCAACCACCGTCGACAAAGACGCGAATAGCTAAGTCTTCAATACGTCGCCTCGACATGCCCCACCCCAAAATCTATCACTGATTGTACAGTAGCGTTGGCGTTCGCCAACGAGAACCTGTTTATTGGCGGTATGTCCCGCGCGTTCGTAAAAGAGTCCTCTGAATCTGCGCCGCCGCCGGAGCGGATGGTGTCGGAGGGGCCTAATCCGGTTACGCCAGAGGGGCTTGCGCAGATCGAGGGGCATGTGGCGCGGCTTGAGGCGGCGCTGGCGTCCGAGACCACCCGTCTACGCGCCGATGGCGCTTCGGCCGGGCAAGCCGTCCTTCTGCGCGAGACGATCGAACGCGATCTGCGCTACTGGCGCGTCGCGCGCGAGCGTGCGGTGGTGGCGCCGAAGCCGGAGGGCGCGGCGGTCGCATTCGGAAGCACCGTCACCTTCACGCGCGCGGGCCGCACGCAGACGCTGCGCATCGTCGGCGAGGATGAAGCCGATCCGAAACGCGGGCTCCTCTCCTGGCGTAGTCCTCTCGCCCAGGCGCTGATGCGCGGCGAAGCGGGCGATGTTGTGGAGATGGCGAGCCCGAAGAGCGAGATCGAGATCGTTCGCGTTGAGAATTGATCTCCCCCTTCACCATGGCCGCCCCTGGCCGGTCGCGACAGCGTGTGGGTGATAGGGAGTTGGCAAATAACCCCACACGCCACCGTTCGATAGGCGCGACGGGTTTTGCATAACGCTATTCGTTCGCGCGCGCTTGAATGCGCCGGCGGCGGTTCCCATTTGCGGGTGTCCGGTGGCGGGAGATGCGCGGTGCGGTGTTCGAATTGCGGGACTCAAAAGGAAGGGATTTTGTACAGCAACGCTGTACGCGCCGCGCGCGCCGGTGCGCGCTTTGGCAATTGCGGTGAAAACGAAAATCAAGGTGCGGTGTGACGGCGCCTATCGAACACCACCCTTGGGCGGAGCGGGTCGGTCCGTACACGGAGGAACTTGTGGAGAGAGGTGCGGCGGCGAAAAATTGTTGAGAACGCGATATTAAGTCTCACGATGCTGCGGTTTTGCAAAAGCGAACCACTATATGCGGCGCAGCATCGGGAAAGCGCCGGAAACCGGGAGCTTCCCTTGCGTCCTTGTAAGGTGCGACCAAATGGACTACATAGCGGCCAACGCGATGGTGTCACGTCAGTTGAAGCGCACTGTTTAAATCCCCGACCCGCTTAATGCGCGCCTGGACGAGACAGCTACCCTTCCGATGATCGTTCTCTATCGCGCCGTCAAAGCATGTCGCTTTGGCGGATCACTACTAGGAAACTGTAAATGACCATCGGAACCGTAAAGTTCTTCAACACCTCCAAGGGTTTTGGCTTCATCTCGCCGGAAGGCGGCGGCAAGGACGTGTTCGTCCATGCCACGGCCGTCGAAGCGGCGGGCATGCGCTCCCTGCAGGAAGGCCAGAAAGTGTCGTTCGACGTCGTTCCCGACGCGCGCGGCGCCAAGGCGGCGAATCTGAAGGCCGTCTAATTCCGGCTTGAAGACTTTCGTGATTTGGGCGGTGAGAGAAATCTCACCGCCCTTTTCATTTGTGCGGGTTACTGGTTCGGCGCGATCGAGGGGAATTCGATGCCGATGCGTTTCTGTCCGGTCTGCGGCGTGTCGAACTTCACCGTCTTCGGCCCGCGCGTCGCATCGGGCTGCGTCGCCGTCACGCTATAGGTGCCCTTGGGCAGTTGCAGCAGAACCCACGGCCCCGTGCAGTCGAACTCCGCGACCGTCCCACCGGTCCGGTTCATCAGCTTGACGTGCTCGTTCGAGACGAACTGTCCGCCGCCGTTGGAGAATTCGAGCTTGATGGGATAGGTGGCGTATTTGGGATCGTCCTTCGCGGAGCCGACGCCGGTGCATACGGCCGTCACCGCGCCCATGCTGACCGGCGCATCCATCGGCAGCACCGCGGCCTCCGCGCCGAGCGCAATGACCGAGGCGAATGCGGCGCCCGTGAGTAAGTGTTGGATTTTCATGGCGAATTGTCCTCTCAATATCTGAAGCGGGCCGAAGGCTCCGCGCACCCCGATTGCGTAACGTTGCACACTGGCTCCCGTTCCGGGTTTGGCTATACTCACCCAAAAGTTGAATAACGGGGGAATAATGCAAAGGTTGTTTCTGGCCGCGGGGCTTTGCGCGCTCGCGGCATCGCCCTGCTTCGCCGCCGCCACCAAAGCGCATGCGGTGGCGCATATGAAGGGCCTGGATGGCGGCGCACTCGGCAACGTGGATTTCGCGCAGACCAATCACGGCACGCTGATCGTGTTCGATCTGCACGGCCTCCCGCCCGGCGCGCATGGCATCCACATCCACACCAGCGGCAATTGCGACGCCAAAACGAAGTTCACCAGCGCCGGCCCGCATTTCTCGCCGGAGCCGAAGAACCACGGCTTCATGGTGAAAGGCGGCCCGCATCCCGGCGATCTTCCCAATCAATTCGCAGCAGGCGACGGCTCGCTGCATGCCAGCACCATCAGCAACATGTTCGCGCTCGGCAACGGCAAGAAATCGATCTTCGACCGCGACGGCGCGTCGATCATCGTGATGGCGAAGGGCGACGACTACACGACCCAGCCCGCGGGAAATACCGGCGATCGCATCGCCTGCGGCGTGATCATCCGCACGGCAGGGCCGAAGGCACGCAAGGGACCCAAGCGAACCGCGCATACGTAATTGAGGCATGATGCGCCGGGTTCGAAGGATTCGGCGCGATGCTTACGCTTCACCAGATGCAGATCTCCGGCAATTGCTACAAGGTGAGGCTGTGCGCGCGGCAGCTCGGTATTCCGCTGAAGCTCAAGGACTACGGTCTGAAAGACGGATCGACGCGCACGCCGGAATTCCTGGCGAAGAATTCCAATGGCCGCGTACCGATGCTGGAATTCGATGACGGGCGCATCCTGCCGGAATCCGGTGCGATCCTGTGGTTTCTCGCGGAGGGCACGAAGCTCATTCCCGAGGACAGATGGGAACGCGCGCAGATGCTGCAATGGATGTTCTTCGAGCAGTACAGCCACGAACCCTACATCGCGGTGGCGCGCTTCTGGCTGGCCTATGCCGATCGAGCCCGTCTCGACCAGAAGCGCCATCTCGTCGGAGAATGGCATGAAGGCGGCAACGCGGCGCTGAGGGTGATGGAGACGCACCTTGCAGGCCACCACTGGTTTGGCGGAAGCCATTACTCGATCGCCGACATTGCGCTCTATGGCTATACGCACGCCGCCAATGAAGGCGGCTTCGATCTTTCGCGCTATCCGGCCGTGACGGCATGGCTCGCGCGCGTGACGCGTGAGCCGGGCTACATTCCGCTGTCGGAGACCTGGTAACGCGCCGAGTTCAGTGACCCTGCGGCGCCAGATTGCCGCCCGCCTGCATCTTCTCCACCTCGCGTCGGTCCTGCGC
>Ga0335075_10007610_pt1 | contig 16659 bp, 14 predicted proteins | sample Lox_Sample_24_FD_206723 | JGI IMG/M metagenome (GOLD analysis project Ga0335075, IMG submission 206723) | Soil microbial communities from Loxahatchee National Wildlife Refuge, Florida, United States - Lox_Sample_2.4 | ecosystem: Environmental > Terrestrial > Soil > Wetlands | place: USA...
ATCTGTATAGTTTACAGAAAACAAGACAGATTCGTCATCCAAATCTACCTCCTTCCCATTCTCATCTCTTCTACATTAGGAATTCTAATTCGTAAGAGCTCTGAAGTCTTCTTTCTATATCTTGAATCATATTTTCAGGAATAGGGCATGAAACTTGCTGCTTTGAGCTTGGTGTATGTAGAAAAATGGAAGGGATAACATAGTCTTCCAATCTCCTTCATTGACGGTAGCCAAGACTCAAGATGAATGGATCTATAAGTGAAGAATCGACCATTTTGACATAAGGATCAGGACCACATCAACACCAGCGGCGCAGCAATTCAATGAGAAGGATTCGGCGTGGCACAAAGGCGCCGGGGCTGTGAATAAGGTTCCATGGAGGGAAACAGAGTGCGGGATAGTAAGTGATGGCTTGTTTATTTTTAGTTGAATGGCGTTTTCTTACCATTGACGTGGGATTTTATTGCGATCTCCTCCGTCTATTCCATCCCCGCAGCGCTATCCTACAATCTACAGTATTCTCCACCAGCTGATTGACTTCGCTTCGCTGATAACGAGATTGAAGTTGTGGTGTGCAAAGCGTTTCGTATTCGCTGGCATTGTTATTACCCAGGAATTGCAATCATAACCCGCCTTTCCTTCAGGCTTGCTTCTTCCAAGCGGGGACAGGGACGCACCTGATGATCAACACTACTGGCGGGATCCCTATCGGTCAGCCAATCTCGGCACTCGATTGCCCATGTGGCTGCTTGTTAGGTCAAAGAGGCGAGTTAAGAAGGCGGAGGCTGATTTGTTGGCTGTACACCGGATTTTAAGGATCAGCTCTACTATCCAGTGTACGTGACCATTTCCTTCTCGTGATGGCTGGGGTTAGCGCGATACTTTCGTCGAAGGGTCCAGAATCCGCCCTTTTCCCTCGAGGTTAACTGGTCAGCCTCGCGCAGCTGAGTCTTCTAGACCGGCCGTGGCGTCGATTTACTGCGGAGGTGGGAGGCGATTCGATGGTAAGCCGATCGTCGCGAACTGCTGGATTTTGAACTGTTTGGCAATGCCAAGGCTATGCCCAAGGCCTTGCCAAGTCACTAATGGATTTTGCGACTCTTCGAAGCTTGAAAACAAAGCTCTAGATTTCTCTTCACACCTATTTAGTATAGGTAGCACTGCTGCGCCTTTGTTAAACTACGTCTCAGTTTTTTTTGCAAGGCTCGGCAGATGGATAAATGTAGGAGGTTCAAGAACGCATATGGTACTCGTGATCGTGCAATGAGAAAAATCATGTACAGATTAAAGATACGAAGAGTGGGCGAGTAAAACATGAGAGCCTTAAACGCAGTTCGGCAGGTGTAAGTTCAATAAGTATTGAGATTGATTGTAAGTGTGACGGATGTTGCAATTGCATCCAGTTCTCGATCTCGATCTTGGATTTTACGTTCATTTATGTCTCAAAGCCACGACCCTTTCTATTGGTTTACATTGGCATCTTTATACCAGGCTGTATACAGCTGGGCCTTGATCCCACCAATACTATTAAATGTGATAGAGAGAGCAAACAACTTTCTCCAGATGGCGTTCCTAAGGATTCAGCACCAGTGACAGGAGCTTCATCTTCCAGCCGCAATTCCTTCCTGTTGCTCGACCTGGTATTTTCACTTATGGTTTTACCCGTAGGTACTGAAATGTACCAATACAAAGACTCCTTTTACGCCCAACCTCACTAGGATGAGTTATTTTGGAGAGCAGAGGAGTTCCGCAGAGCCTGAAGGAATGTCTTTCTCTAGTCTGGAGTAAATATAAAAACACTTAAACCCGTTGGGTCCTCTCAATTATTCTGCTGGAAGATTAAGTCGCTCTCTATCACTACCACTACCAGCTCGCTGCGACATCTCCATCCAAAATGCTCGCTTTCATCTTCTTCGCGATTCTGCAGCTCGTCCTAGCGCTGCCTGCTCCACTGTCGCAGCGGGACCTTGCTGCCACAGGGCCTCGCGCACCTATCGGCGCGCCTTTGAGTTCAAGCACAATCCCCGTCGTCGTACGTTCTCGCTCTGAGGAAGACGTTCTTCTACCTCGCGAAGAAGCATCGCTTTACACGACTATTCCCCTGGAAAAGCGAAGCACACTGGAGACTATAGAATCCCGAGACTACTGTACTGGCGAGGCTTGCGAGTCGCCTGCTTGGACCGCGTATGTGCCTACCTGCCTTTTCTATTGAACCTGTTATTGACTAGACTGCTTGAATAGGGGCCAGATCACTGGAACGGTTATCGGAGCGATCGCTGCACTTGTGATACTTGGCCTAATTATTAAATGCTTTTGCTGCATGTAGTATCGAGTAAAAGGTCAGGGTTAATATGTAGCTTGGGCTTCCACTGAGATTATCTAGCCCGTGTGGAATTGTATCGTACTAATATGATGGAACCGAGTTTTATCTAAGTCTAGCTTGTGATATATTGTAAATTTCCGGATCTAACGATTTGCACTTTTACCTTGGTCAGATAATAAGGTGCAGTGAGCGATCATGTCATACAGTGAGTGTTTTGAATGGGATTCATCGTAGCCTTGCCAGCCTCCGAAGGGTATGGAAGAGAAGAGGAGGGGACGCCGTGGTCCCGTGGTCCTCTCCAAGCCCAGACTCTTCTTTATAAAAACTACCCATCTAGAGCCAGGTCCTATCTTCAATCAAGCTTCCTCAGTGACATGACCGTTGCCTTCCGGCTGCTTGTACCTCTGTAGATCATTCATGCTGCGAACCTTCCCCACCTCACTCAAGAAGTTCAACTTCGAATGCAGACCAGGCACCAACCTATTCCGAGCAAATAATTTGACTCTAACGGTGCTGGAAACGATTTACAAGCTGCGGCGAAATAATACTCGGGTTTGGAATAAAGTAAAGGCGGGAAATCTAGTTGTTCAACGAGCCTTTTCAAACTATTCGAGGCGCGTGTACGACCTGTTCTCCAACTTTACCACACCTCTATATTATAAATTATGATAACCCTAAACATGGCCGCTTCATTTGCATGAACTGGTTAACTCTTCCCAGCCCATTGCAGCAAGTTTCGCCATCTCACCTAATAATGTGTGGTAACACTGGAAGAAAGCAGCGCGAGGGGGGAAGGAGGAACGAAAAACATATCAAATTAAAAGGCACATGAGTTTGGAAAATTGCCTGACGCAGATGTGGCATTATTTATCTGTCGTAATAGACGGTGTTCTTTCTATGTATCCCCCGACAGAACAGGTTGGCCGCTATCCATGGAGCAAGTAGGAAGTGGACCCTTTGGGCTTGAGCAATAAATCACCTAACCCTGCTTCAGCTGCTACCATATCCTGTCCTTAATAACATGCTTCCACAGGATTGGCAAAGCCATATCTGCCTTTCGATGTTGTGCCGAGTTGTATTTAGAAAAGGTAGTGTTTTGACACAAACAATCACTTTATTGAAAACCTCATATATTTGGACTCCGTTAGCACACCGCCTTTCACGTTTATCTTTGTTTGCTCTTTTACTTATCACTGTCCGCTGTTGTCGTTGCCATTTCCAACGGTATCGTTTCCGTTTTCGCTCTCATCTTATCATTACTCACATTGAAATGCCATATCATTGAAACGGTGTTTCGCAGACCTAAGAGAGCTGAGGATGAAAATCTCATCATGTCAATGTAGATACTCACGGTCGCGGTGCTGCTAAGTAGGATTTATTGGAAATATGATCTATTGATGCGAAAGAGAGCTAGAGCTTTGCAAATCTAAGCGCCATGGTCTACGCAACTCCAGTGAACGTAGCATTTCCAGTCCCCGAAGCTCCACCTTGGGAATGATTCGAGTCACGCCATGAACTTCAAACATTGGAAGGTGATGGTGGGATAGTTAATGCTGTAGGCGCTAGACTCGCCCGTTTCTGCTTCTTTTCCTGGACCAGGTCATGAATCCTTAGGCGCAATTGAGTTCGAGCCAATTCAATGTCGTCTCGAGCGTCACTGCTTGTTTTAAGAGCATCAAGCATGAGACGGACCTGCTTCTCGGATTTCAAATTTGCACAATTGTGACTGCCGCCGAAATGCGCAATTCCACAAAGTCCACAGTGCTCAACCCCGGTCCGCTTTAGGGCGCAGAATCCGGTAGCATGTGTTTCTCCACATGCGTGGCAATATCGTATTTGGATCGCTTCTTGATTAAAGAGCAAGGTCTCGTCTTCTCTTTGATCTACTTTAAGAGGCGGAGATTGGATAGATTTCGGAGTCTTTGCGTCGCGAAAGGGGTCAACTGTAAAATAATGGTCAACGTTGATTTTGTGAGAAACTTCCGATTCGCATCAGACACCTTGTTAGAAGGGAAATCTAAATGATACATGTCCTTTTGCGAAGAAGACTCCTCCTGTCGAAAACATTCCTGTATCATGACAATTTTGAATTACTCATTATTGCAGGAGAAAACGCTACTTTCTGTAGAGACAGCTTTTGAAATCTTTTGACTGGAATGATGGGATACAAGGGGCTTCTCCTTCGCCATACCTTGCCTAATTTGAGTGGGTACAGGACCACCTTTAGCAAGTCTCTGTCGTTCTTTCTTCAACTGTATTTGCGGATTTTCTGCACCAGGACCAGGGTTATGGTAATCTTCGTCAACTTCAGAATCAGCAGCAACTGCAAAATCTGCATCACTGTCGCCCTCGATGGGCTGCGCTGTTCGGGACTTGTCTGGTGAAGGGCCAAGCCGCTCGAGTTCCAAGTTGGATGACTGATAGTCAACATTCTTCAATCATTAGCCTATTTACTTCCACTTGAAGAGTAACAACGACCTACCTGTCGCATTCGCCTGCCTCGTCCAAAAAGCTTTTGTTGCGCAGCGGCCTCTCTGGCTGCATCTGCTTCTCGTTGCTTCAGTATTTCCTCCCACACACTTGAATTAGGTCCTAAAGCATCTGAACCAGCGTCGCCGATATCGTCTGTTAGTGTACCGATATTATTGGCCCAGATGCGTGCGTACGAGAATTGCGACTCCGCAGACTTATCCTCGCCAATATTAGTGTTTTCCACTTGACTTCGATCCAGCAACTTATCGACCGAAGCTGAGTCATATCTAATATCATTTGTGTCATCATCATTGAATAACGCTTGAGCACCATGCTGAAGTATTGACTGTAAATCAACTCCAGCCTCGTCATCAAGATCCATACTCTCAATAAGCGCATGATCGAGCGCCATCTTCTTCCGGCCAATTTGGACGATTTTCTCTTCAGCACTGTCTTTCGTCATAAGCTGGAAGACAAGGACTTTCTTCTTTTGCCCAATTCGATGGGCACGAGACAATGCTTGGATATCTTGATGTGGCTAGAACACAGTTAGTTATGCAGTCCGCAGAATATCAATTAATAGAGTAGTTACATTAAAGTCAGGGTCCTGTTCGATGTTAGCTGATAGTAAATAAATGAAGCATGTGAGAACTATAGTACCATGATGATCACAGTGTCTGCCGTAGCCAAATTGATACCAACGCCCCCCGCACGGGTGCAGAGCAGAAATGCAAACAGTGGCGAATCCGGGGCATTGAAAGCATCAATACGCTTTTGTTTTTCAAGAGTGCCAACATTACCGTCCAAGCGTTGAAAACTAAGACCAAGGCCATCAAGGAAGTCTTCAACGATGTCCAACTGCATGAGCAATTGACTGAATATTAGGACCCGATGACCGCGCTCATGCAGCTTAGGGAGCATGATCTCCAATAACTGCAATTTTGCCGAAGCATCAACGAGATTCCGGTGTGAAACAATCTGACTCGCCGTCCGCTCTTCAATGGCCTGGCTGTATATGAATGGGTGGCAGAGAACTTTGCGGAGCTGCATCAGAATATTATTGAGATTGCTTCGATCTGTAGGTCGCAGTTGAGTCTGGTCCTTGACGAAGATTGATCGAATGAGTTCTGGGCTTCGTGCTAGAATGGATTTGTATAGCTTCTTCTGCACCACGCTCATTGTGACGGGTACGATGACCTGTGCCATTGGCGGAAGGAATTTCAGAACCTGTACTTTTGTTCTCCTACAAATATAAATTTGAATCACATCATATCAAGTGCTGGAGCATGCTTACCTTAGAAAGAATGGTCTAATGAGCTTGTGAAGGTGTGCGAGGTTTTCATTAGTCAGATTAGCAAACTTCTCATCCAACTGCTCTGCATTTAATGTGGTGTCGAGGAATTGCAAAAGGTTGAAGAGCTCTCGCTTGTTATTCTGAAGCGGAGTACCTACAGAGCAATTAGCAAAAGAGTTTTAAAATGGATTGCAGGACAAACCTGTTAGAAGAACTCGGAAAGGCACTTTCATAGTGCTCAAAGCACCGTAGAGGAGGTTCTTATCATTCTTCAAACGCTGTCCCTCGTCAACAATTAAGCCAGCCCACTTGACCTTGTGAAAAAATGATTTGCTATGGTCATCAACTGGTGCTTCGTACGATGTAACCACTACATGGGCTCTCATGTTGGAAGAACCATCGGGATATAGCTCGTACTCCATGGCGATATTGCGGGCCTTTCGCAGACCATAATAGGCAACGACACGAAGAGATGGAGCCCATTTCTTGATTTCACGTCGCCAGTTTGGACATGTCGAGTTCGGAACGACGATTAAGAAAGGCCAGCACTGGTCTTGTTAAGATAGTAAACTTCAAGTATGATGAACACATACCTTGGGTTTCTCCTGAACAAGGGTTGCAATAGCCGCAATGACCTGTATAGTCTTTCCGAGGCCCATCTCATCCGCCAGAACTACATTCTTTCCTTGATGATAGTTGTATAGAAGCCAGTTAAGACCTTCCATTTGATATTCCATCATATTGCCGCCGGTAAGACAAGATGGTTGATCTTCCAGAAGTATCTTCTTGTTAAAGTCCATTTTCCTATATTCTTGTATGTGTTCCTTCATTTTAGGATGAGGCTGTTTGAAGTATTTGCCAGCAATGTATTCGTTGTAAGCCGCAACGAAATCATTCCAGCGTTCCGTTTCACTAGGACTAGGAGGACGTTCCCAAACTACCTCATCATATCCAAGTCCTTGAAACTTGACGTAGACTTCTTCAACTTCCGTGACGCGAGCTTTGTCAATTTCCTCGGTATGTGTGCTGAAACGTCTCGAATATTTGACATCGAGCACGATCTCCATTCGGAGAAACTCCTCTGGGATTGCATCATCTTGGCTCATCTTCGGCTGAGAGTTACTATCCTCATTCCGGCGAGCAAAAGAAGTTCGCGTGGAGCCGGGAGTAACACCCCAAACCCATGCGCCAGGCATCCACGTGCACCGAAAGTAAGAAAGTTCCTCCCATTTGATCAGGTATTCCTTATCATCATCGCTGACCAAATCGAGTGGTTGACCTGGAATATAGTTATCTATGTTGGCTGGTCTCCAGGCTACCAGAGTCTGAACTTTGTTAGGCGCATCTAGACAATCTTTACATTTCCAAGTTCGAGAGTATTCTGCGAATCTAAGTTCATGAGTGTCTTCTACAGTATCCACTTCTGTGGCATTCTCGCTCAGAGGCGGGAGATGTTCGAAATGGAAGCCACGACGGCAATTGATGCAACGAAATAAAATGATAGCGGGATTGTTGAGAAGTTCGGGATCAACCGGTGTAACAGGGTCAATTCCTCCATTTTCCTCCCGGAGCTTCTCCTCTTGCTTCGAGGTTCTTCTTTGCGAAAAGGCTTCGCACGCTTTACCAGGCATTTTGCAACCCTGGCAGATATCGAGTCGTGGAGCAATGAAGTCTTTCTTCGTGGCAATACCAATACATCGTCGACATTGCATTACGAAATCCTGATCACCGACCTTTGTTACGATGTGCTCACGAGCGCCTCGAGCACCTAGACACCCCCTGTGTATCGACGTGGAACAGCCTTGGCAATAGATCAAGGGACTCGAGCCTTTATTAGAATTATTCTCATATCCGCTGCAGACGTCGCAATACTTATTGTGGACAATTCTAAATTGCGACTTCAATGGTAACGGCTTGAAGACCTCCCGGATGGTAATGACCTGTGATCTCTTGTCATTGGCAACATCGTCGGCGAAGATTTCTTCATCTTCTCTAATCTCTCTCATACTCTTCGTGGCTTTGGTCGTTCTATTAGAACGACGAGTAGGTTCCGGCCGATCGTCAGAAGAGCTCGAAATTGCATGACCACTGAAGATATTCCGCCCTCGTTTCATTTGGTTCAACCTGCCCGTGTGTTTTCTAGGCCTACCGCGAACCCTTCCGATATGCGATTTCTTGGACTTTGCCTTTGGAGCAATATACAAAATCTCATCATTGTTTTCATATCGATTTTCAGTAGCGTCTTCGAAATCCTCGCTATCAGCTGAACTTTTTTTAGAGCCGCGACGTTTTGAAACTCTCGAGGCTGCGGAACCAGTACTTCTGTTGTTCAGGGCCCGTTCTGCATAATTTGGTCGAAGGTTGCGAGTGGAATGGCGTAATTGAAAGCGAGACTCTCTGGGCTCATTCTCAGATGAGTCATTATCCGATGAGATGCTCAATGCTTTATGGCTTCTCTCCGAATTTTCTTGAGATATGTTGGCAGTTCGAAATGAAGTGCGACGCTTACTCGTTCTTTGCCGTTTGGCACCGTAGGCAAAGTCATCATCATCTCCCGAGCCAGAGCCATTTTCTCTATCATTACCGAAACCTTCAGATCTAGGTTTAATGCGCGTACGTTTCTTGGTACCTGAAGACATGGCGCTCCGATCGCTCGAATCGTCTATTCGTTTGCGATCCGTGTCAGCTGACAAGAACCCGCGTCTTTTACCACCGTTGCTGAACAGGTCGAGTGCGGCAGGCCCCTTAGGGAAGTTCAGAAGACTGTCAAACGATACCTGAAGATTGATGTTTAGCAATGGTGTTTCCAGCTTTACTAATGTAGAAAAAGGAGCCCGTAGATCCTGAATGTGAGAATAAAAGAGAGACTGAGAAAGGTAGTGAAGAAGGGTACATTCTCGGAGTTTCAATCATAACTTGAATTGCTCAACTGACATACAGCGAATGAGTGCCGCTCCCATGGAGCTTGCAAGTAGAGCTTAAAGGGAGGTAGTTCAAGGAAGAGACGTTGTCACTCGGATAATGACACACCATGAGGAAGTAAATAAGAGAGTATGCTAGGAGTCTCTGACTTGAGGCTTGACAGATACAGATTGTCCTCAGCTTGCCAAGACCCTAAGCGTGATAAGTAGGGATGGTGGTGTAGAAGGACTGGCTGAGGTGGACCATGTTGTCAAACAGCCGGATTTGACGAGGCTTGGGAACAAGTTCTCAATCTTGAAGTCATGTCACTCACTTCTTTTTCTCTTCCATCCTCAAATGCAACCTTATACCAAGGGTCATTACTAGGGTGTTCTACTTCCTCTAATACAGCCTCCACAATGTCCTCTTCGGGGATACGTAGATACTCCCAAGGCCGCTCCGGAGGTGGAACTCTGACCTCTATTATGAACTTCTTTATTAGAACCTTTCCGCCATCTTGTATGGACTCCGCGCCAGCATCTTTTTCCGGAGGTTCCTTTGGTCGGTGTTGTAATATTCTTCTGCGTTGTGATACATCATCACGGCTATTGGAGCGGGGAGTGGCCGGTTGTGCATCGTCTGTGGACTCTTCAAGCTCCAAATCGTGCTTTGGAGAGGCGCCGGACTCCTGTGCATCGCCTGACGCGCTGTCCGGTTCATCATTATCAGATACCATGCCGGGTTACTGGTAGCTTAAGCACAAGCAGGGGAAATGCGGTCTTAGGTCCTTTCGAGAACTCAAGGGGGGACGAGCTGGTACCAGTCAGTTGCAGCCTTTCTTCATGAGCTTGGGGAGACACACCTTTGGAGATCTGGCTGCATGCCCTATGTCTTTAAATGTGGGGTATAGCCATCAATACGCGGTGCAGCAAGTCCGTGAGACGCGACTTAGCGCGGCAATTGTTTAGACTTATCGAAAAACTTTACACCCCAACTCCTCGCCTGTATCTTTATTTTTTTACAACACCCCCCGGTTTACTAAATGCATCTTGAAAAACAAGATCACGACTCAATGTTACATACGTAGGTAAATATTTTAAGGTTGCAAAAAAAAAAAAAAAAAATAAAAATAAAAAAAAATCCAGATAGTCTGCCATCTTATATGCGTCCGAATGCATGTTGTCATCTGTACGCTTCGTCCTACTCGTCTCGTCACCTCTTATGTGTCGATACTTTTGCGTATAACATTGAAATCACATAACGCCATGTCCTTTGAATTCAAAGTAGCTAGTCATTCTATTTGTGGTATAATAGTTTCTATAAGTACAAAAATGCAATATCTGTTACGATGAATATTGTGTTGTCGTTGGTATTTGATGGAAATTTTCCAAGTCCAAGTATGGCTTCACCGCTAAGAAATATCTTTTCTCTCGAGCATTTTTAAAGAACAATGTATTCATGAATGCGAAACCAACAGCAGCACGGCTAAGTCAATACCTTCAATATGACATCGCACAAGCGCAAAGACCGACCCCGCGCAAATGAGGTCTCCTTGCCTATGAAGAAGAGATTGCGACAATGATGTTTTTGAAGATGATAAACTTAGGGTCGTAATCCCAAGAAGAGTGTCCCCGGGAAGCAAGTGTGTCGCGACAGATTTACCACAGCCAAAGAGAAGGCGTGGACGTCCCCGTGGAAGCAGGAACAAAGCAGCTACACGCGGATATAAGTTTGCGTGATGATGCAACGACAGGAGAGCCGCGCAATCCTGATCCTTTGCAAGCCGGCAAACCGGAAAACTCAGACTGGAGTCTTGATTTAGAAGGCATCGAAGTGAATATCCTTAAGAAGGAAGAGTCTCATAGTAGTGGAGATAGATACCTGTGAATGGAGGGCTGGGACAGATGCAGCCTTTAGAAATACGGTAGGGCGGTCTAAAGACACTCTTATATCATCGAAGTACCCCTTACTCCACTCTACCTACCGCGCGAGACAGATGTCCCGCTAGATAAAAACACACCATTCCATAAATATAAAGTACAACCATAAAAGGCCTGGAAGTGCACAACAAAAATAATTGAAATTCATCACTATAGAGACACCTTCAGCCCATAGTGGGCCGAAACGTGAAGTGAAAAAGCAAATACCATCATCCATAAACCCCATTCATGTATTAAACCTTGAGTTATTCCTTGAACGAAACCACTACTCCTAGAGTATGTTGTTGCTCTCCACTGATCTGACAGTACTAAGCGTCAAGCATCAATCAACATCTTTGCGCCCTTAAGCGCTATTTTTTGACCTTATAGGAAGTCAGGAGCGGTCGCAACGAGGGCTGAAAAGATAGCAAGTCCTCCAAGGGCTGTGTAGCCCACCACCTCGGCAAACTTCTTTATTCTTTTATGAGCTGGCTCTACTGGCGCTGGGTCGACTGAAGTGGATACTGGGAGGATTTCCGCTGATCCCGAAACTTGTTGTAGCGAGGCGTTCTCTGTTGGCGCCTCCACATCTGACGAGATGACGACCTCTGCTTTGGAAACAGATGAATCATTTGAGGCCCAGACACGGACTTCCTCCTCCAACATGTCAGATATATCAGATGCTTTGCGCTTCAAGGACTTTGCATCCGACTCAGTAGCTAGAGGTTCCACGATGTCATTGATTCGTACGGCAGATCGACCTGGCTGTACGGCCGCAAGAGCTGCTTTACTTTCATTGAACTTTACAGCACTTGTCATGTCCAACTCTGGACTTGGAGCACGTAGGACAAACGCAGGACTTTGGACCTCTAGCTCAACAGATGGCTGCTGCCTAATGGTCGCAAAGGTGCTAGCAATTGGGATGCTAGCAAGTGGACTGCCTTGCTTAAATACATTTTGTTCAGTCATCATTTTCTGTGCGTTTTGCGCGTGCTGAGCTTGTGCCTGAGCCTGAACCATTCGCTGCTGCATGACCTGCTGTGTAAAAGCCACTTGCTGTGTCAAAGCCACCTGCTGTTGAAAGTTCCGCGCTTGAATAAAGGCATTTCCAGGAGACATTTGTTGAGAAAGGAGCTGCTGTCTCTGAAGATATTGAGCTTGCTGAGAACCTGTATTTTGCATGGGCCCTGGAGCGGATGGCCGGGGATTGTATGGATGGCCGAGTTGATTGAATTTCGGTCTCGCTATACCGTCTCCCATAAAGCTATATTCTGTGGGGCGTGACTCCACATCATTTACTCTTGCTCGATTAATTTCTCGAGCTTCAAAAAAGTCCTTTTTGCCAGATTTTTCACCGAGAGTATGCGCTATGAAGTTGCTGAACTGGTTTCCAGGTAGATGGTGAATCTGAACCGGGTTAATCGTTTGGCTCTTAGCCATTGCCGCATCGGATGGACTTGGCTGTCGAATTGGGGAGAGAGCTTGGGGAAGCGAGGTGTTGCTAGATGCGGAAGCGGCCATAGTTGGCCAAACATAAGAACTAGCTGTTGGAGTGGCATCAGTGTTAATCGGAGGGAAGCTTCGGCCCAGTGGTGGAAGGGCTCTTGTTCCTGCATCACTAGGTAAATGGTCTTCGATATCCCCGTCCTGTGATGATTCGTCCTCGTTTTCCTCACTGATACCATCATCCCAGGAGGCGGCGTTTGCTGACTTCCCGAAATGGATATCACCCTGAAAAGAGTCCTCGGTTGATCCTCCCGCAGTTGTCCGGATGCTGGAAATTGGTATGTCCTTATTATCATGAAACATTCGTGCAGACATCGGGGCAATGTCAGAAACCTGGGATGTATCTAGATTGGATTCTGTGTCCAAAATTTCTGAGTTTTCCCAGTCATTGCCGCAGGCATCGGCCGCATCATCATGACTACCGTCACTCTCCTCATTATTCTCCTTATCGCTATCATCCTCACTGTCTTCTTCACTATCGGGGTAGTCCAGTTGCTGATTCTCCGCTTCAGAGTCATCTTCGTCCTCCTCATCTGAGTCACCTTGAATAACTATGGGAGCTGCAGATTGACCCATCGCATGCTTGTCAGCAGCAATCTCTTCATCCGAAAGACCTTGTGGACCATTCGACGGCTCAGCAGGCTCGACGTCATCGTTGGTAAGATCGATAGCATCGATCAACGCAGATTGTTTGCGCGGTGGGGTTTCTACTGGAGTCATATCTTCTTCGACTTGAGCCTCTTCCTCGCTATGCTCCTGTTCGTCTTCGATGTCCGAGCTGTCAGGGAATTGGAATCCACGACTATAAAGACAAATGTTAACAGGACCATCCTTGCCAAGAAGGTTAACAGAGGGGTGTGAGACTAACGTCCAAGTCGTAATCTCGTAATCGATGCGGAACTTGCATGGTGGAAAGACTTCGGGGCCTCTTCGAACTTCAGCCCCAAAAGACAGAACATCTCCATCCTTGACAACTTGAGGTGTATTGGCAGGAAGCTTTTCATCGTTGATTTGGGTACCATGCATAGATTGTACGTCTTTTAGGACAATAGACTATGTCGATTAGCCAACACGTCTAGAGAACAGGAATTAGTAAACATACCATATCTTCTTGCTTTAAAGAAAGCTCGGCATGGTCCCGTGACATGACGGGATTGTCAAACCATGCATTATCTTCTGCACTGATCAAACCTTTGCTGACACTCTTCGAAGCTCGGCCCACGGGAATAGTCTGACAGTCGGGGTTGAGCTTCAACACTCGTATTGGCGGGACGATGCCGGAAGTGATTGCTGTGAGGGTGATGACAGCTGTGACAGGGTCAGTTAGAGCTCTCCAAAAGGTAGCAGTTTCAATGGAAGAGGTCAAGGCTGGAAACTCTCATGGTTGCCAGCATGAAAGGTCTGCCCTGTTGAAACGCACACTGGTGCATATTGTTTCTAGGCTAAGCACGGTGTGGTATTAGAGCCGCAGGTGTTTTACTGCTCGGCTGTAGTCTCAATCGTCGCACTAGCTAGACGAGGCTGTGGGCTTGGGTGAGGTATATATATGAGTACATGCCTTGCTGTGCCATTTTATGTTGTTGATGTGGAAACGAGGTGTTCTGAAGCGTCTTGCCGCTGTGACTTTTGCTGTAGAGCTCGAAGGCAGTTTGTATTGTGTGTTGGTTGTAAATCGAGGGAGTGGAGCCGGAGGATGCTGAAACGTATGGGTAGCGAGTGCAGGAAGGAATTCTTCGAGAGTTCAAGTTTCGGTATGAACACGGCGTCGAACAGTAGAACTCTCACAGCATATAGCACATATCATGGTCTTGTTGTAGGATATGTCTTGCAGGAAGTCGTGGAGTAAGATGGAGGGGGAGCAGGGAGGAAGGAGGGGTGTGAAGTGTATGACTGTGAAGTAGGCAACGACTGGCACTAATAGCCGAGCTGCCTTTTAATCGATAAGACCTAACCTTGAGACCGTAGAATGTCTCCTGCGTATATCTTGACTAGTGCTCCCTTCCAGCTCTGGAATATACCGGCTTACCTGGATATGGATTCTAAAGTCTTTATTACCTGTCAATATATCAAGCTTCCATTTCATGACCGTGTCCTGTCCTGTCTTGTCTTTGTTCGAGCCCCAATCTAGCTCGGTAGCTATGTATGGTCTTGGGTTATTCTCGGATATAGCTATCGGTCGGTTGGTCGGACTTGACCAAGTTGAGTTAGGTAGTGCCTAACTTACCTAAGGTCTCACCGACTGTGAGTCGTTGGCTGGCGCACAACCTGTATTTCATACTACTTTTCTAAAAACACCATTTTCAATTCAACCGCTCAAAACTCTCTCTTCTTTGGAACTGAAGTCATCCATGGAGGAAATATCTTCTTCATCTTGCTCAATATTTCTGAGATATCATAGAGCTATACGATAACTACTGCAGACTCGTCGCAGGGCTTTAATACCCCGCAACGTGCAGTTGCCACCTCTCCCATTTATTTTTACGCGTCCGCAGACGTAGCAGACATGCCGGACCTCCGGCGCCAGGCTTTGGAGAGCGGGAAGACTGTTTCTAGAAAAGCCCAGTCGAAAATGTCCTCTCGAGCGTCTTCAGTCGCCGGCTCTCGCACAAATTCGAACAATGCAAGCCGGCATGGCTCAGATGACGAAGAGGGCAATCTTAGTGACGGCACAAACTGGAGGTAAACTCCTATAGAACTACCTTCATGTAGGAACTGGCTGACTCTATAATAGTGTCAATTCTATAGATGACATGTTATCATTAGAACATGACGATGGCACAGAAATTTGGAAACAAGAACTCGGCGACCGCATCGAAGAAATCATAGACCGAAAGCGCAGCAGCGTACAAGGCCGCGAGGCTGCCCTGGCCTCATACATCCACTTCCTTATGAGTAGATACGCGTATGATGAAATAGAGAAGAAGTTGTCGGAGCTGATACCTGCTTTCCTGAAAAGTGTGAAGGCGGAGAGCAGCGAGAAAGAGACATGCTTAGCTCTGAAAGGTGTGTTGAGACATCAATTTCCCGTTCCTAATAAATGTGGCTCACTCTTTGTATAGCTACTGCTTTGTCATTGATCACTGTACCTTCTGAAACTGCATACGAGGCTATTTTCCAGGCCCTCAAGCGCTCGTACACTACTTCCGAATCGCATGTAGTCAAGACAGCAGCAATTCATGCACTTGGTGCGACCACAATATTCGGTGGCGCGTCCGACTCTGAGATCGAGGACCTCATGGACGTGTTTCTTGATATTATTGAGTCAGATGGTAGCTCTATAGAGGCCGAAGATAGTGCCGATGTTGTCACAGCAGCTTGTGAAGAGTGGGGTTTCCTTGCTACATATATCGAAGACCTCGAAGAAAAGACTGAAGCCGCAATGGAAGCTTTCGTGGAACAGCTTGAAAGTAGCAATCCGTCTGTGCAGGTCTCTGCAGGCGAGAACATCGCCTTGCTTTATGAAAAGAGCTATACAGTCCGCGAAGCTGATGATGGCGCTGCTAGCGAAGAGGAAGATGATGAGGGCCATCCGATCGACACAAGCATGGTCAAGCGCTACGATGTATACCGACACAGCCTACAACTTAAGCACACGCTGGCACAGTTAGCGAACGAGTCTTCACGGCACATAGCCAAGAAAGATCGCAAAACCCTTCACGTTAATTTCTCAGATATTCTCAACACCGTCGAGTTTCCTTCGCGAGGGCCTCGCTACCAGAAAGCAATTGACAGCGAGACTGGCAGACGATATGGGTCCAGACTGACAGTGCGGATACACAAGACTGGAAGCATGAAAATTGACAAATGGTGGAAATTGCATCGCTTACAGGCACTGAGAAGACTCCTGGGCGGTGGGTTTGTAGTGCATTACGAAAATAATGAGGTGGTTTTTGACAGCCTTCCGTGAGACTCATTATCTACCCCACCGTCCTCTCTGCTAATTAATCATAGGATTATGATCTCCGCTGAGAAATGAAAATGACCTTCATCTATATTTCATGTTATAAGTCATTTGGGTGGTTCTCATCAGTACACGGCATACAATACCATACATTATCCTTTGAAGACTGACGAAAAGGAGGTGCATTTTGGGAGGCGTATCTACTGCATTTGTAATACGCTGCATGGCCTTGAAGTACTTAATCCTTACAGTGATTCTAATGTTCCATTATCTGCTGCTTCACATTGATCAAAGTCGCGCTTTGAAGTTTTGAAGGCTCATGGAGTAGTGACTACTTTTACTC
>Ga0335075_10007611_pt1 | contig 16658 bp, 16 predicted proteins | sample Lox_Sample_24_FD_206723 | JGI IMG/M metagenome (GOLD analysis project Ga0335075, IMG submission 206723) | Soil microbial communities from Loxahatchee National Wildlife Refuge, Florida, United States - Lox_Sample_2.4 | ecosystem: Environmental > Terrestrial > Soil > Wetlands | place: USA...
TTGTGCTCTGACCGGGTATCGGGGGTCCACATCGGCAGCTCAGGGGTTTGGGGGGAGGGACCTCCTAGATTCGCAGGCTTCTTCCGATTTCAAGCCCTTGCCAGAGCGTTTCGAGACAGCCTCTAACCCGCACAAGTCCGCGCCGGAATCCACCCTGTTCGCGCTGACCCCGCCGCTCGCTCCGCCCGATTCGCTCATTGTTGGACGTCGCCTAACAGCATCGCACACCACCAACACCCACCCCACGGGGCCGCCAAACGGCCAGCCCCGCCGCACTGATTCGTCCCCGCTGTCGCCACCCCCCTGTCATCCATTTCAACCGGCACAACCGCCGCCACCAAGGATTTGGTCCCTCTCAACACCAACCGCCGCGATACGCCCTGAACGATCCAGGCTGCTCAGGCGACACCCAGCAATGCCACGGCCGCCCCCGCCCCTCCGGTTGCCTCATGCCAGATCGAGGCTACCCTCCCCCGGTGACCAGCCCCCACGACTTCGTCCGCACCCACACCGTCCTGACCCACGCCCCGCTGGTGCCCGAAATCGCCCTGCATCTCGCCACCCAGATCACCCCCATCTGGCAGGCCACCGAGAACTGGCTCGCCCGCCGCAACGTCGATCCGCCGTTCTGGGCCTTCGCCTGGCCCGGCGGCCAGGCCCTCGCCCGCCACATCCTCGACCACCCCGCCACCGTGGCCGGCCGCCGCGTGCTGGATTTCGCCGCCGGCGGCGGCATCGCCGCCATCGCCGCCGCCCACGCCGGCGCCACAACGGAAGCCGCCGAGATCGACCCCGTCGCTGTCGCCGCCATCCACCTGAACGCCGCCGCCAACCACGTCGCCATCGCCACGCCGCCCGGCGACCTCGTCGGCGCCGCCTGCCGCTGGGACCTGATCCTGTGCGGCGACGTCTGCTACGAGGCGCCGATGACCGCCCAAATCCTCCCCTGGCTGCGCGCCATGGCAGCCACCGCCGAGGTCTGGGTCGCCGATCCCGGCCGCGCCTACCTGCCGCGCGACGGCCTGGCCGCCTTCGCCACCTGCCGCGTTCCCACCACCCTGGAACTGGAGGACCGCACCGAGCGGGTGGTGACGCTCTACCGCCTGTCGGGGTGACCCCGTCCCGGCCCGATCGGCACGCCGTTCACCGTGATCCCGGCCGGGCTCGCTACGATATCCCACACCAGGTGGTCGCCTTCCGGCCGGGCAAAGCCGCGCACCATCGCGATCAGCGGAAACGCCCGTTGCAGGTCCGGATTGCCCGCCGCCTGCTGGATCAGCGCATCCACGCCGGTCGCGGTGATGCGGGCATGCACCATGTAGTCGCCCGGGCCGCTCACCTGCACGGTGCCGTGGCCATGCAGAGACGCCGGACCCACATCCATGTCCATCGCGTCCAGCCCGACCGTCATCCCGCCCTGCGCCCACAGCGCCGCCTTGTCGCGCTGCAACTCGGCGGGGCTCGCGTTCTGGTCGGTCGCCGCCAGGGCCAGCGTGGTCAGCGCCGCCAGCGACACGCCGCTGACGCTCGGCTGCAAGGTCACGTGGTGCGGCATCAGCGCCATCGTCGAAGGCGGCAGGCCGCCCGCCGTCAGCCCGTCCAGGCCGATATGCAGCGTCGCATGCAGCAGGCCGCCGGGCGCCGCCCCGTCCATTCCCAGCGACGCATGCCGTACCGTGAACTCGCCCATGCCGGCAACCGCCACGTGCACGCCGTCGATCGCTTCATCGCCGTGGACATCCGTCACGATCCCGCGCAGCGACTCGATCAGCGCCCGCAGCGCCGCACGCTCCGGCGGCGACAGCGCCGTCGTCCCGTGCCGCGCCGCCGCGGCCGGCGGCAGCGTCGCGATCAGGCCGCTCGCGGCGCTCATCAGGGCGGCGGCATGGCCGCGGTCGATGCCGTCGATGCGAAGGTTCGCCAGGATGCGGTCCGCCCCGAACCCCACCGCCGGCTTGTCCCCTTCCCGGGACGCGCTCCGCCACCCGGCGATCGTGGTGTTCTCCACCAGGTCCAGCCGATCGCCATCCGGCCGCAGCGTCGCCTGCACGGCATAGTGATCCAGGTGCTGTAGCTGGTGCCGCCGCACGCTGTCCGCCGCCAGGTCGACATTGGCCAGGTCGACCGAGATCTGCGAGGGCGTGGCCAGCGCCGGATCGACCAGCGCGTGCGAGTGCTGGTCGCCGATCCGTAGGTCGAACCGGGTCGGCACCACGGCGCCCGGCGGCCCGCCCGGTTCCGGCATCTGCAGCATGAAACGGGTCGCGGCCGGAAGCCACAGCGCATCCACGGCCCAGCGCCCGCCCTGCAGCGGCCGCACATCGGCCGTGACTGCGTCCTGCCCCACCGCATCCGCGAACGGCAGAGCAACGCGGAAATGATCGCCCGCCGGCGCAACGCGAAGCCGCTGCTCCGCCGCGCCCCGATTGGGCCCCAGCACGCCGGCGAACCAGGATTGCAGGCTCTGCCGCAGCGCATCGGCGCCAGCCTGGTCGATCGGCTGCGCCATGGCGGCGGCGGGCCACAGCAGGGCAAGGCAAAGCACGAGACGGGCGCGCAGCACGGCGGGCTATCCGGTAAGTGGCGGCGGAACCTACCGCCGTTCCGCTTGCGAGGGAACGTGCCCTCGATCGGCCGCCACGCGCGGATTTGTCCCGCGCCCGACCTGTTGAGCGAAGCCGCCGCGGGCTGACCGCGTTAGCCGGCCATCTGCCTTCGTCCCTCTTGCACAAGGAAGAATCATGCGACTCCTTCCCGTCATCGCCGCCTTTGCATCCTTGTCTTTGTTGGCAGCCTGCGGCCAGCGCGAACCGGAACGTGCCGAGGGCGGCGCCGCGTCCGGGGCTGCGACGGGCGCAGCCGTCGGCATTGTCGGCGGCCCGGTCGGCGTGGCTGGCGGCGCGTTGATCGGCGGCGCCGTCGGTGGCGCCGCCGGTGCCGCCACCAAGCCCAGCGCCGTGAACCTCGGCCCGCCGCCCTGGCACGACAACAGCCAGGCGGGCCAGGACGCTGCCCAGGTCATGAACCACTGACCCTGGCGTTCCTTTGGTAACGACGGCGTGGCACGGCCGATTTCGCTTCCGGCGAATCGGCCGCGTCGCGTTTATCGTGGCATCCGGCAGATAGGATTTGCCACGATGCGCATGCTTTCGGTTGTCGGTCTCGCGACTCTGGCGCTGCTGGCGGGCTGCGGCCAGCAGCAACCCGACCGGGCCACGGGCGGCGCTGCCACCGGAGCCGGCACCGGCGCGGTGATCGGCTTGGTCGGCGGTCCGATCGGCGTTGGCGTTGGCGCCCTGATTGGCGGCGCCGTCGGGGCAACCGCCGGCGCCACGGTTCAGCCGCGCGACCTCACCCTGCCGCCACCGCCCTGGAGCAACGAACCCTGATCAGGCCCCGTCGGCGGCAGAACCCCGATCAGGCGCTGCCGGCGACGTAAGCCTTCAGGCTATCGACCTCGCTTTCCTGCTCCATGATGCGCGCCTTCACCACGTCGCCGATGCTGATCAGCCCGACCAGCACGCCGCTGTCCGTCACGGGCAAGTGACGAAACCGCCCCGCGGTCATCATTTCCATCGCCCGCGTCACCGTCGTGTCGGGGCGAGCCACCTGTAGTGCTCGCGTCATCAACTGGCCGGCGGTCATTTCCAGCGTGCGTGCGCCGTTGGCCGCCAGGCTGCGCACGATGTCGCGCTCGCTGACGATCCCCAGCAATTGCTCCGCCCGGTCCAGCACCAGCACGGCGCCGATGCGCCGCGCCGACAGGACTTCAACGACATGCGAGATGAGCGCGGTGGGATCGACCGCGGTGACCTCATAACCCTTGTGCTTCAGGATGGCGGCGACCGTCGTCATGGTACTGCTCCCCTTCCATTGGGGCAGGATGATGATCCGGTCGCAGTCGGTCAGACGGATATCGCTGGGAGGCGGCGAGGCCGGATCACGGACCCGCGGTTACAGTCGCGGCCAGTATGCCTGATCCGGTCCTCGCTTGGCAAAACTTATGCGTGCAGTGCACCAAGTTTCGCTACCATAAGGTACTTCCCGCCATCAGGCCCGCCACCAGCAGCACCACGAAGATCACGATCGCGATAAAGAACAGAATCCGGGCGATGTCGGCCGAGGCCGCGGCAATGCCGCCAAACCCGAATACGGCCGCAATGATGGATATCACCAGGAAGAACAGTGCCAGTCGTAACATCGGTTTTGCCCCTGGAGTGTTGCTGGGCCTTAACCCGTCACAGGCCGCGCCGTTTCGCTGGTAACATGCTCCTGACTCCCCACTCCCGCGGGGCCGCCGCGCGGGAGAGGTTCCCCAGGCGCGGGTCAGTCGGCCGCCATCATCTCGGGACGCGGGGTAAGCTGCGTCTCCACCAGCGCCGCAAACGTGCCGTTCTTCGCCAGCAACTCGTTGAACGTGCCTTGCTCCACGATCCGGCCCTGGTCGAACACCAGGATCTCGTCAGCATCCCGCACGGTCGACAGCCGGTGCGCGATAATGAACGTCGTGCGCCCCGCCATCAGAGTCTTCAGCGCCCGTCCGACCTTTGCCTCGGTGGCGGCGTCCAGCGCACTGGTCGCCTCGTCCAGGATCAGGATCGGCGGGTCCTTCAACAACGCGCGTGCAATCGCCAGCCGCTGGCGCTGGCCGCCCGACAGCGTGGCGCCGCGTTCGCCGATCATCGTGTCGTAACCCTGCGGCTGACGCAGGATGAACTCGTGCGCGTCCGCCATGCGGCAGGCTTGCTCGATCTGCTCATCCGTCGCGTCCGCGTCGCCCACGCGCAAATTGTCCCGGATCGTCCGGTTGAACAGCAGGCTTTCCTGGAACACCACGCCGATCGAGCGGCGCAGGCTGTCCAGCGTCACCCCGCGCAGGTTCTGGCCGTCGATCAGGATCTGACCGTCGGTCGGGTCCCACATGCGCTGCAGCAGCGCCATGGTGGTGGTCTTGCCCGCGCCGGTATGGCCGACCAGCGCCACCGACGTGCCGGGCTTCGCGATAAACGACAGATCCTCCAGCACCGGCCCGCCGCCAGGATAGGCGAAGGACACATTCTCGAACCGCACTTCGCCGCGCGGTACCCACAGGCGGCGGGCATCTTGTGCCTCCGGCACCAGGCTGCGGGCATCCAGCACCGCGAAGAATTGCTCGATCTGCGGCAGCTTGAAGAACAGCGAGGACACGAACGCGCCCGCGGTTTCCAGCTTGCCCAGCAGCAGCATGGCAATGCCCATGAAGCTGACGATCTCGCCCAGGCTGGCCTCGCCGTTCATGTGCAGCCAGGTGCCGATCACCACGATCGTGATGACGGAAATGGTATTGCCGGCGCGCGTCATCACGTTGACCAGCGCCCACCAGTTCAGCACCGGAAACTGGTTGCGGATCAACTCGCGGGCGATGTCGCCGAACATGCGCAGCTCGGCCTGCAACCGGGTGAAGGACTGCACCACCATCACGTTGGACAGCGCATCCTGCGCCGTGCCCGCGAGCGCGGAGTTATGGCCTTCCACCCGCCGCTGTGCCGCTTCGGTCCGCCGCACCACGAACGCCGTCACCGTGAGGAACACGCACACCATCACGATCAGCACCAGCGCCAGCCGCCAGTTCAGGAACAACGTCAGCGGCAGCAGCACCACGGCCGAGAGGAAGGTGGAAAGCTGGTCGCGGAAGAACACCAGCCAGGTGCCAAACAGCGCGTCGGTGCCCACCAGCATGGTCTTGATCACGCGGCCGGAATGGGATTCGCCGTGGAACGACAGCGGCAGCGTCAGCACGTGGCGGAAATACGCACTCATCGCGCGGATGCGATGCCGGTGCGACAGGCGTTCCGTCTGCACCGAGACCACGATGTTGCTGCCGATGCCCAGCAGGCCAACGCCCGCCCAGATGCCCAGCAGGATCACGGCCGTGTGCCAGAATGCGGCATGCGGGATCTTGTCGGACCGGGACAGCAGGTTCACCACCCGGCCGAACAACACCGGGTCCAGGAACTGCAACCCGGCAACCAGCAGGTTGGCTCCGGCCAGCAGGCCGGCGATGCGGAGGTCGCGGCCCAGGAACAGCAGAACGCGGGTGTAAGTGCGCAGGAAACGCATGTGATCTCCCCGGCGAGGATCGATGCCTTCAATGACCGGGAAGGTCGCTCACGGGTGTGGCAACAACGGGGCGGAAACGCGGAAACGCGAGGAAATCTCGTTACGCTGTCTCGTCACGTCGCCTCGTCACGTCGTTTTGGGCTTTTTCCCGCGCGCCGTCAGCTTCCGGGGTGCCGCGGCGGGAGCCTTGGCGCTTGCCGCCGCTGCCGCGGCATGCCGCCGCGGGCTGTGAACCGCCGCCGGGCTTTGCTGCCGTTCGCCCTGGTCGGCGAACCGATCCGGAAATTCGCCCAGATTCTCCTGGTTTTCCGCCTCCTCGACGCCGCTCTCGCGCGCCGAATCGGTGTGGTTCTGTGGGTTCGGCAGGCGGCCGGCCCCGGCATTCTCCTCCAGTGCGACCAGCTCCCGGGCACGCTGCCAGTATTCCACATCCCTGCCATGCGGTTTGCCGTCCGCTTCCCAGAGGTGATAGGCGCGCTCGCGTACACGTTGCTCGCGCTCTGGATTTTCGTGCAATGGGTTGTTCAGCATGGGTCCTCACGACGTGCGACACCGGATAACGGCCCGTTCGCCTCGGCGTTGCCGAACGCAGGCGAATCGGGGGTGGCAAGGAAGGTTGTAGGCGAGACTGGCGCGGTTTCGCCCCTCACGACGTGGCGAGGTGCCGCATGCCGCCGCGGCGGCACGGGTCATGACACGATCGTTTCCACGTCCCATATTCCGTAAGCCGCACAGTCGGATCGCCAAACATGTCCTCCCTGGGGTTCCGCTCGATTTATCGCCACGGCTTCGTCCGGGTTGCCGCGTGCACGACGCGCACCAGCCTGGCCGATCCCGCCGCGAACGCGCAGGCGATCCTGCGGCTGGCGGAAGAATGCCATCGTCAATCCGTTGCGTTGGCGGTGTTTCCCGAGCTTGGCGTCTCCGGCTACGCGATCGGCGACCTGTTGCAGCAGGCGACTCTGCTGGATGCTGTCGAGGCCGCGATCGACACGCTGATCGCTGCCTCCGTCCACCTCATGCCCCTGTTGCTGGTCGGCGCACCGCTGCGGCACCAGGGCGCACTCTACAACTGTGCCCTGGCGATCCATCGCGGCGCATTGCTCGGGGTGGTGCCGAAAATCCACCTTCCCAACTACCGCGAATTCTATGAGCCGCGGCATTTCGTGTCCGGCGACGGCGCGTCGGGCGAAATCGCCGTCGCCGGTCGCCGCGTTCCCTTCGGCACCGACCTGCTGTTCGCCGCCGAGGACCTGCAGCACTTCGTGGTGCACGCGGAAATCTGCGAGGACATCTGGGTGCCGGCGCCCCCCAGCAGCGACGCGGCGCTTGCAGGTGCCACGGTGCTGGCCAATCTCTCCGCCAGCAATATCACCATCGGCAAGGCCGAGACGCGGCGGCTGCTGTGCCGCTCGCAATCCGCGCGCTGCCTGGCGGCATATCTGTACGCCGCCGCCGGGGCAGGTGAATCCACCACCGATCTCGCCTGGGACGGCCAGGCTTCCATATTCGAGAATGGCAGCACGCTGGCCGAGACCGAACGTTTCCCCGCCGACCACGCCGCAGCGATCGCCGATATCGACCTCGATCTGCTGGCGCAGGAACGCCTGCAGATGGGATCGTTCGACACCAGCCGCCGCCGCCATGCGCGGCCGTTCCGGACACTGACGTTCCGCGTCGATCCGCCGGGCGGCGACATCGGATTCCGGCGCCGCATCGAACGCTTCCCCTTCGTGCCGGCCGACCGCGACCGGCTGGAGCAGGATTGTTACGAGGCATATAATATTCAGGTGTCGGGCTTGAAGCAGCGGTTGAGCGCCACACGTATACGACGCGTGGTGATCGGCGTTTCCGGCGGCCTGGATTCGACGCAAGCGCTGATCATCTGCGCGCAGGCATTCGATCTGCTCGGCCTGCCGCGGCACGACATCCACGCATTCACAATGCCCGGATTCGGCACCTCGTCGCTGACACGCGAAAACGCCTGGCGGCTGATGCGCGCTTTGGGCGTGACGGCGGAAGAACTGGACATCCGTCCCGCCGCCGAGCGCATGCTGGCCGACATCCATCACCCCTATGCCGCCGGCAAGCCGGTCTACGACCTCACCTTCGAAAACGTCCAGGCCGGCCTTCGCACCGATTATCTGTTCCGATTGGCGAACCATCACAACGGCTTCGTGATCGGCACCGGCGATCTGTCGGAACTGGCGCTGGGCTGGTGTACCTATGGCGTCGGCGACCAGATGTCGCACTACAATGTCAATGCCGGCGTCCCGAAGACGCTGATCCAGCATTTGATCCGCTGGGTGATCAACGCACGCCAATTCGCGCCCGAGGTGCTCACCACGCTGGACGCCATCCTGGCGACCGAGATTTCCCCGGAACTGATTCCCGCCGCCGACGGCGAGGCGCCGCAAAGCACCGAAGCCACCATCGGCCCCTACGCGCTGCAGGATTTCACCCTGTTCTATACGCTGCGCTACGGGTTCCCACCGTCGAAAGTGGCGTTCCTGGCATTGCAGGCCTGGGAAGACGCCGAGCATGGCGACTGGCCCCCATACTTTCCGCCCGAGCATCGCCGGTCGTTCGACCTGCCGCAGATCCGCCACTGGCTCGAGGTGTTCCTCCGCCGCTTCTTCGCCTTCAGCCAGTTCAAGCGCAGCGCGATGCCGAACGGGCCGAAGGTGAGCGCGGGCGGTTCGCTGTCCCCGCGCGGCGACTGGCGCGCCCCGTCGGACGGCAACGCCAACGCCTGGCTGGCGGAACTGGAGGCGAACGTGCCGAAGCCGGACCCGCCTCCTGTCATTGCGAGCACCAAGGCAACGACGCAATTGCCTTCGTGACCAGCAGACACCGGAACCGCGCACGAACGCGCATCAGGGCTTGCCGGGGCGATCTATTGAAGCTGCCCAGCCGGCATCCCCGCCGACAAGCGCGGGCATCCCAGCCGACAAGCAATGATCGTGCACATCGATCGGCTTGCCCGCCCGGCCTTCCGCCTGTGCGCGATCATTGAACGAGTCGTGGACCCCAGGCGGCGGTTCGGTGCAACCGGGCCAAGGCCAATCCGGTCTACACGGTCGTGATGGTGCAGGTCATATCGTCCATGCGCCACCAATGGGCGTTGAACTCATCCGGTACCTCATCGCCCTTGAACGACGGACGATCCTTGTACTGCCCGGACTCATTGGCTCCGCCGCCCACCCAGTTGACGGCATCGTTCCGCTTGTACCACATCAGGCATCCGCTCGGATTATCGGTCGAGGCGTGCCACCGCTCCACCATGATCACCACCGAATCGGCGCTATAGCCGCCAGAGTCGGGCCCGAGATGCTTCATAATTCTATAGATGGCTGTCGGCGGCGATTTCAGGCGCTTCTTCATGTCCTTCATCTCGTCCACGACACCCGTGCGGTTCTTGCCGTTGACGAATGCAAACAGGTAGCCGCTGCCGTTGCCTACATTTTGTTCGTTGTTCTTGACAAATGTCTCAAACGCCTTCCGCCCCAACTTCTGCTCATCATCGTGCGCTGGCGGTATATGGATGGCATACATGCTGCCGTTGCCGATATAGACGACGCCCAGGCAACCGCGTATGCCGGTGATACCCACCATGTCTTGCGCGTTTCCGTAGCAGAACATGTTGGCAAAGTACATCGTGAGGTTCCTTCTGGTGGCTGAACGCGGTGCTGACCCGGCCGCGGACAGCATCGCATGCGCATAGGGCATCGGGTCAAGGCACCCCCATCCGGGAAAACAGCAATCGGTCGATGGCCGACCGTGGTGGGATCGATGTCGGGTTCCGATTCATGAAGCTGAACCTGTGCATATGCGCCCATTTACCAACGTGCTTGCTTCGTCGCTTCACCCCTCGCAATGACGTTTGAATGGTCCTTGCAATAACAACGAGGGGCAGCGTCACAGCAATCCCGCCCTCCGTGCCGCTCGCGCCAGATTCTCCCGCCCCATCGTCGCATAACGCAGCGGCTCGGCTTTCTCCGGATCCTGCTCCGCCTCGATCACCAGCCAGCCGTCGTACCCCCCCAGTTCGCGCAGCACCGCGGCAAAATCCACCATCCCGTCCCCCGGCACGGTGAACACCCCAGCCACGACCGAATCGAGAAAGCTCCAATCCCCGCGCCCAGCCTCTTGCATCACGTCGGCCCGCACATCCTTGCAATGCACGTGCGCGATGCGTCCGCGGAACCGGCGCGCCAGTGCCACCGGGTCGGCGCCCGCGAAGGCCGCATGGCCGGTATCCAGCAGCAGCTTCAGCGCCGGGCCGGTCGCTGCCATCAATCGTTCGATGTCTTCGCCGCTTTGCACGACCGTACCCATGTGATGGTGATAGGCGATGGCAACCCCTTCCGCCGCCGCCCTCTCCGCCAGCGCCGTCAGCCGTTCCCCGAAGCGCGGCCAGTCAGCCCCCGCCAGCACCGGACGCCGCGACAGCGGCACCGCGCGATCGCCGTGCACCGCGTTGGACGTTTCCGCCAGGATCAGCACGGTGCAACCAAGTGCCTTCAGCAGATCGAGATGCGGCCGCATCGCCGCCATCTCCGCCGCCGCATCGCGCTCCAGCAACGCAGCGGAATACCAACCCGACACCAGCGCCAGGTCGTGTTTCGCCAGCACCGCGCGCAACGCGGGCGCCGTGCGAGGAAACTTGTGCCCCAGCTCAATGCCCGCAAACCCGGCCTGACGCGCCTCGGCCAGGCAGGTTTCCAGCGGTGTCGCCCCGCCCAGCGCGCGCAGGTCGTCGTTCGACCACGCGATGGGATTGGTGCCCAGACGTACAGCCATATCCGTCAATCTCCATCGCGTGGTCGGTTGATCACGCGCGATTCGTTAATCCGATCTCCGCCACGCGACAGGTTCATCTCGCGCGATCGGTCAATCTCCCAGCCGCTGCGAGGCACGTCCGGTCTCGTACGCCGCGCGCGCCGCGCGAACCTCGGCGCGTTCCGACGTTTCCGGCACCGCCACATCCCACCAATGTCCTCCCGCCGCGGTGGCCGCGGCGGGATCGGTCTCGATCACAACCACAGCCGTCCGCGGTGCCGCCCGCGCGCGCGCCAACGCCGCTTCCAATTCGGGAAGGCTGGCAACCTTTTCCGCCACCGCGCCCAGGCTCTCCGCATGCGCGCGGAAATCCACCGCGACGGGCGCAACGCGGTCGATATCGGCCGCCAGGTTGTTGAACGGCGCACCGCCCGTCGCCTGCTGCAACCGGCTGATGCAGCCGAACCCGCCGTTATCCAGCACGACAATGACCAGCTTCAGGCCCAGCCCGACGCTGGTTGCGATTTCGGAATTCAACATCATATAGCTGCCGTCGCCGACCAGCACGAACACCTCGCGCTGCGGTGCCGCGAGCTTCACGCCAAGCCCGCCGGCAATTTCATATCCCATGCAGGAGAATCCGTATTCCAGATGATAGCCGCCCGGCTGCGCCTGCCACAGCTTGTGAAGCTCGCCCGGCAGTCCGCCGGCGGCGCACACCACGATCGCATCGCGCGGCGCCGCCCGTTGCACCGCGCCGATCACCTGCGCGTCGCTCGGCCGCGGCGCATTGCCCGGCGCCGTCGCAGCCTCCGCATCGCGCCGCCAGATCGCCAGCAGTTCGGGCACGCGACGGGTCCATGCATCCGGCGCGCGGTACCCGCCCAACGCGGCGGACAGCGCGGCAAGTCCTTCATCGGCATCGGCGACCAGCGGCAACGCATGATGCTTCGCCGCATCGAACGCCTGCACATTCAGCCCGATCAGCCGCCGCATGCGATTGCGGAACAGTGCCCAGGACCCGGTGGTAAAATCCTGCAGCCGAGTGCCGATGGCCAGCACGATATCGGCTTCCGCCGCCATGGCATTGGCCGCCGAGGTTCCAGTGACGCCGATCGCGCCGAGATTCATCGGATGATCGTGCGGCAAAGCGCCTTTGCCGGCCTGGGTCTCCGCGAACGGAATGCCGTGCGTCTCCACGAAACGCGCCAGCGTCGCCTCGGCGTCCGCATACGGCACGCCGCCCCCCGCAATGATCAGCGGCCTGCGCGCTGTTCGCAATACCGCCACGGCATGCTCCAGTTCCCGCCCATCCGGTCTCGGCCGGCGCCGCAGCCAAAGGCGCGGAGCAAAGAAGCTTTCGGGATAATCGAACGCCTCGGCCTGAGCGTCCTGGCACAACGCCAGCGTCACCGGGCCGCACGCCGCCGGATCGGTCAGCACCGACAGCGCGCGGGGCAGGGCCAACAGCAATTGTTCCGGCCGCATCAGCCGGTCGAAATAGCGCGACACCGGGCGGAAGCAGTCGTTGGCGGAAACGGTGCCGTCGGCGAAATCCTCCGTTTGTTGCAGCACCGGGTCCGGCCGGCGCGAGGCGAACACGTCGCCCGGCAACAGCAGCACCGGCAGGCGGTTCACATGCGCCAGCGCTGCCGCGGTTACCATGTTGGTCGCGCCGGGGCCGATCGACGTGGTGCAGGCCATCATGCGCTGGCGCCGCAGCGTCTTCGCATAGGCGATCGCCGCATGCGCCATGGCTTGCTCATTATGGGCACGGAATGTCGGCAGCGTGCCGCGCACGCCGTGCAGCGCCTCCCCCAGCGCGGCCACGTTGCCATGGCCGAAGATCGCCCAGACGCCGCCGAACAAGGTGGTTTCCCGGTTCGCGATCAGGGTGCGCTGCGCTGCCAGGTAACGCACCAGCGCCTGCGCCATGGTCAGCCGGATCATGCTCTTGCGCCCGCCGTTGTTGCCGCCAGCATCCGGCAGGCACAACATCGGAGTCCGGTTCGCAAGTCAAACCGGCTCGTCGCATCAGGGAGGCAAAAGCGCATGGCCAGGCTGAAGATTGCCGTGATCGGCGCCGGCCGGATCGGCCGGATTCACGCCCGCAACGTTGCCGCGCATCCCGATGCGTTGCTCGCCGGCATCGCCGACCCGGACCGCGCGGCGGCTGACCGCCTGGCGCAGGCGACCGCCGCCACCGTCATCGATCTCGACGCCGCCTTTCATGCCGATTCAGTTATGATCTGCTCTCCCACCACCACGCATGCCGACTACATCGAACGCGCCGCTGCCGCGGGAAAGCCGGCCTTCTGCGAAAAGCCGGTGGACCTCTCGGCAGACCGTGTGCGCGCCTGCCTGGAAGCGGTGCGGCGCGCCGGCATCCCGCTGATGATCGGCTTCAACCGCCGCTTCGACACGCACTTCGGTGCCGTGAAACGGCGGCTGGATGAAGGCGAGATCGGCGCGTTGGAATTGCTGACGATCGTCAGCCGCGATCCGGCGCCGCCGCCGCTTGGCTATATCGCGACATCGGGCGGATTGTTCCGCGACATGATGATCCACGACCTCGACCTCGCGCGGTATTTCCTCGGCGAAGAGCCGGTGGAGCTGTTCGCCGCCGCGTCATCGCTGGTCGATCCGGCGATCGGCCAGGCGGGCGACGTGGATACCGCCGTTGTGGCGTTGAAGACCGCCGCCGGCCGGCTGTGCCAGATTTCCAATTCCCGCCGCGCCACCTACGGCTACGACCAGCGCATCGAGCTGCACGGCAGCAAGGGCCTGCTGCGCGCCGGCAACGTCACCGCGACGACGTTAGAGCATGCGGATGCCGGCGGTTTCCGCACCGATCCGGCGCTGCCGTTCTTCCTGGAACGCTACGCCGGTGCCTATCGCGCCGAGCTGGACGCGTTCATCGCCGCGGTACAGAAAGGCACCGCGCCGAAGCCGGACGGCGACGATGGGTTGCGCGCGCTGATCCTGGCGGACGCCGCCACACGATCCGCGCAGACCGGCCAGGCAGTTCGATTCTAGCGGCACGCCCGCGAGCGTTCGAGCAAGATCCTATCCGGTTAGCGCAGGCGGGCCGCCGGGCTGGCGCCGCATCGGGCGCTGGTTCGCGTCGCCTGCGCTGACCGGATAGGCACAGCGAGCAATGACCCTCCTCCCCAACCGCACGGGAAGGCCGAGCCGCCGCTATTTCGCGACCATCACATCCGATGCCTTGATCACCGCGATGGCGTCATCCCCGACCTTCAGGCCAAGTTCGTCGATCGCCTCGTTGGTGATCGAGGACGTGATGACCACGCCGTTGCCGATGTCGATCCGCACATGCCCGGTGGTCTGTCCTTTCTGAACCCCGGTCACCTTGCCCTTGATCTGATTCCGCGCGCTCAACTGCATCATGTCGCCTCCGCTCGTGCAATTCGGGTCTCATGCTCGACGCTCCGCCCGATCCGGTCCCGGACCCCTGCAAAGGGACCCGGGACCACGACCGGCCGTGCAGCCAGCCGCGCCGTCGCCGCCGAACCGAGAGCCTTGCGCCGACAAGAATCAGGCGGCAGCCATCCGGTAAGCTGCGCACAGCTTGTTCCCGTCGGGATCGCGCAGATAGGCCAGGTACATCGGGCCGCCGCCGGTTTGCCGGACACCCGGCGGATCCTCGATCGCCGTTCCGCCATTGGCCACGCCGGCCTTGTGCCACGCATCGGCTTGTTCCGCGCTGGCCATCTTGAAGCCGATCGTCCCGCCATTGGCGTGGCTGGCCGGCTTGCCGTCGATCGGTTGGCCCACCAGGAACACCGCGCCGTTGTGCACATAGATCAGCCGGCCCCCGGGATCCTGCGCACCGGGCTTGCCTCCCATCGCGCCGAACAGGGCGTCGTAGAACACCTTGGACCGTCCAATGTCGTTGCTTCCGACCATGACGTGGTTGAACATGCGGTTTTCCCCCTCGAAGCGCGCAGCAATATTGTGGGCTTCGTGCCGACAACCCGTACACGATCTGCGGGCGGCGAAAAAGAGCCGCCCGCGGCCGCGCGGCACTCATCCCTTCAGCAGACGCGCCACCCAGTCCGCAACCGCATCCCTGCTGCTCATGTCGGCCTGCACCAGCCCGTCGATCATGAACGTCGGCGAGACGTGGATGCCGTTCTGGCGGGCATATCGGCAGTGCCATTTCACCTCGCGGTCGAGGTCGGGAATCGCGAAGGCCTTGGCAACCTTCACCCCGCTATAGTCTTCGATGCGCGCGATGATGTCGTTCGGCGTGGCGTCCATGTTGGGGCCGCTGCTGTGGTGTTCGAACTCGAATTCCTCGCGGTGCGCGGCCACCGCGGCCATCACCGCTTTCGCCGCCTGCTTCCCGCCCTGCAGCGTGGACGCCGCCAGGATGCAGCGCACGATCACGCCCGAGTACATGTGCCACGGCTGCGACTGTAGCCGGATCTTGACGGTGATGCGGTCCTCTCCCGCCTGCGACAGCAGGTCGTCGAGCTTGTCGAAGGCGCGCACTGAGAATGGGCAGGTCGGTTCAAGGAAGGCTTCGAACACCCGGGGCCCATGGCCCCAGGCAAGAGGATCGGCGTGCCATGTCGCTTCTGCCATAGAATCTTTCCTGTTCTCATGGTTGATCACCGGGCGGCGCGGCAGGCCCGCGATCGGGCGAAACGTCACCCGGCCGCCTCTTCTCGTCATGGCCGGGCCATGCCGGGCCAGTTATTGCGAGAACCGGGAGGTGAAGCAATCCTGCCCTCGCGGCGCAGGGACAGTCCAGGCCCGTCTGCCAACAGGTTGCGTCCTCGCGACGCTTCTCGCAATGAGAAGCGAGATCATGTCCGCCCGCGCCATCCCCCGCTTGCTCACCCGCCGCCTGCCGTTCTTCTATGGCTGGGTCATCCTGGGCTGCGTCTGCTGCGCCGGCTTCTCCCGTCAGGGCGGTGCGGTCTCGACCCTCACCATCTTCGTCGAGCCGATGACACAGCATTTCGGCTGGTCGCGCACCGCCATTTCCGGCGCGGTGTCGCTCGGGGGATTGCTCGCCGCGCTGACCGCACCCGCGCTCGGCCGGCTGCTGGATCGCCAGGGCGCCCGCGCCGTCCTGTGCTGGGCCATCTTGCTCACCGGCCTCGCCAATACGGCGCTCTCCGCTACCGGGTCGCTGCTGACGTTCTATATATTGTTCTGCATCGCGCGCATGAATTTCGCCGGGCCGTTCGACCTGGGCATCTACGGCGCGGTCAACAACTGGTTCGTCGCGCGGCGCAGCCTCACCACCGCCATCGCGACATTGGCGCAGATGCTGGGCCTGGTGCTGCTGCCGCTGATCGCGGAGTTCGGGATCGCGCATGGCGGCTGGCGGGCAGGGTGGCTGGCGGTGGGGTTCGCCGTGCTGGCGGTCGGCTTCGTCCCCACGTGGCTGCTGCTGGTCGGCGCACCCGAGGACATCGGCCTTGTGCCCGATCACCAGGTTCCCTTGGCCATGCCGAGGACCGTGCTGCTGTCCGAACCCACATTCACCCGCGCCGAGGCGCTCCGCACGCCCGCCTTCTGGCTTCTCACGCTGTTCACCTTGTTCGCCTATCCGGTGCAGGCGGGAGTCAGCCTGCACCAGGCGCCGTTCCTGATCGAACGGGGTCTCTCGCCCGTTATAGCGGCAAGCGTGGTCAGCACGTTTTCCTTGATGTCGAGCGCCGCCAGCCTGGCGTTCGGGTTCTTCCCGCGCTCGCTGCCCATCCGCTACGCCTTGGCCCTGATCGCGCTGCTGCAATGCTTCG
>Ga0335075_10007612_pt1 | contig 16656 bp, 18 predicted proteins | sample Lox_Sample_24_FD_206723 | JGI IMG/M metagenome (GOLD analysis project Ga0335075, IMG submission 206723) | Soil microbial communities from Loxahatchee National Wildlife Refuge, Florida, United States - Lox_Sample_2.4 | ecosystem: Environmental > Terrestrial > Soil > Wetlands | place: USA...
CAGAGCGGGGGTATTGAAAACGTTATACGCCTGCTTGGTCTCAGCCCGTCTGTAATGGTTTCCCGGCATTACCGCTTTTCGCCGTACTATTACCGGGCTCCGCCGGACTGTCCTGGTAAGGACCCGTGCTCAGATTGCCCGGTGGCGTGCTCTGGCGGGCACCGGTCGTACCGGGCCCGAAGGGCCGTCCTGGCCGCGGCTGACATCAACGTGACTGATCGCCATGTACGCGACCGCGATCAGGATCGGCACGGTGAGAATCATCGCGACGTTCCCGCGTCCCCAGCCGAGACCGCCGAGGTGGTGGGGCACTCCGAGCCAGTCGGCCACTGAGGCGCCGAGCGGTCGGGTGATCGTGTAGGCGAACCAGAACGCGAGCACCGAGTTCATGCGCAGCTTCCAGTGCGCTACCAGCGGAATGGCGATCACAACCAGGAACAACACAGCTGAAGAGAAATAACCGAGTTTGAGGGTGACCGCGGTAAGGTCGCCGAGCGCGGTGCCGAGGGCGAACGTGGCCATGACCGTCGCCCAGTAAAAGGCCTCGCGCCGCACGGTGGTGATGCTGTGGATCGATAGCGTGCCCTCGGTGTTGTACCAGGCTACGAAGATCAGCGCCAGTATGACGGCGTAAAGCGCCGTCGTGACCGTGTACGGCAGGCCCACGACGATGTGCAGGCCGTCAGCTGCCATCGTGCCGGTCACGCTCACCGCGACGACTGCGAGCCAGTAGATCCAGGTGCTGTACCGCCGGGTCCGGAACTGCAGTGTCAGCGCGCCGATCAGCAGCACCGCGCCGAACGCGCCGTCAACGAACGTGCCGTAGCGGGCGTACCCGTAATCCGACAGCGCTTCGCCCATGCCGGTCGACGCTATCTTCGCGATCCAGAACCAGGCCGTGATCTGCGGCACCTTGGTATCGAGAACCCACTGCCGGCCCGCGCCGAGACGTCCGGCAATGTCACTACTGGTCATGGCCGCCAGGATGGCACATCTCCGGGACCACCCCGGCCAGCCTTTACGAGATCTTTTCGGGTAACCGAGGTGTTCAGTAGTAAGTCCGGTCCTGGCGTGAGCGCTGGCCCGCCAGGCTACCCTTGGCTCGTGTCTTCGCCTGCCGAGGCCGGCCTGCGGCCGCCGCGATCTGTCGCCGCTGCCGTAGACCGGGTCGGGCAGGCCGACAGTATCTGGTGGCTTGTCCTGGTGGCAGCTGCCTTCACCGTGGCGCAACTCGCGCTAGTGGTGCCCAGGCTCGGGCTGAGCTGGGACGAGACCGTCTACATCAGCCAGGTCAGCAGCCATACGCCGGCCGCGTACTTCGATCCGGCGCGGGCGCGCGGGATCCCGCTGCTGGTCGCGCCCGTCACTCTGATCACCTCGTCGGTCCTGGCCGTGCGGATTTACCTGGCGATTGCCTCCGGCGTTGCCGTGTTCCTCGCCTTGCTGTGCTGGCGGCCGTTGCGGCCGGCCTGGCAGCTCGCGCTCGCTGGCGTGATGTTCTGCGGACTGTGGACCACCCTCTACTACGGCCCGCAGGCCATGCCCGATCTATGGGTGGCATTTAGCTCACTCGCCGCCGTCGGGTTGTTCCTGCAGGCGGCAGGCCCCGGTGCCAGAGGCACCGCGGCTTCGACAGCCGACGGTGCGCCTGGGCCGGGGCCGACTCGCTGGGGCGCGCTTGCCGGCCTCACGGCATGCGTCGCGATCGCCGCGCTCGTCCGGCCCGGCGACGCCCTGTATCTGGCCGCGGCACTTGGGATCGCGGTCATCGCGGTCCGGCAGTGGCGGCGATGGCAGCTGCTCGCGGCCGTGGTCATCGGCTTCGCGGCCGGCGCGGCCGACTGGGTCATCGAGGCCTACGTCCGCTTCGGCGGTCCGTTGAACCGGCTGCACGAAGCGGGTGCCGAGCAGGGCGGATTCGGCTTCCATTTCGCCCTCTGGGACGAGTTGCGCGCCGTCAACGGCCCCACTCTGTGCCGGCCATGTACGGTCGGCCTGCGCTACCCCGAGCTGAGCTTGTGGTGGCTCGCGCTGCCGGTACTTGTCATTCTGGGTTGCTACGCGGCCCATCGCGCCGGACGGCTCGCGTCGTCTGTGCTTGCGGCGGCGTGCGGGCTGAGCCTGGCGTTCCAGTACTTGTTCCTCATCAGTTACGCCGCGCCACGTTTCCTGCTGCCCGCCTACGCGCTGGCGGTCATCCCCGTTGCCGATGCCATTGGCGGGCTACTCACCGGCATTCAGCGGAACATGCGCGGCCCCGCCGCATTGCTGGTCGCGGTCGCACTCGGCGTCCAGCTGCTGATCCAGGCCACGGTGCTCCAGCACCAGGTCACGGAGAAGGTCAGCTTCTTCGGCGACTACAACCGCATTGCCGCTGACCTGCGCTCACTGGGCATCCGGCCGCCCTGCCTGGTCAAGGGGGCACAGGACATCCCGGTGGCGTTCTACGCGGGCTGCGCCTCGGCGCCCGGCGTCGCCGCCGGCCGGAAGGTTACTGAGCCGGTGGCAGTCCTGGTAGCGCCCGGCCAGCCGCCGCCCGCTTACGCTCGCGGCTGGACCTTGCATGAGCTGCCCGGCATCCAGTCTCAGCTACTGAAGGTGAACGCGTACGTGGCGCCCCGCGGGGGCTGACGATGGCGCTCCGGCTTGCCTAGTCCGTCTGAGCAAACCCGAGTCAACCCGGCCGGGCACGGCCGCTCTGGCTAGCGGTAGCCGCAGGCCCAGGCATCCGCTACCACGTCCCGCAGGCTGTGCTCTGGCTTCCAGCCGAGCTCTCGGCTAATGCGCTCAGACGATGCGACCAGCACCGCTGGATCGCCAGCCCGCCGGCCGACGATCTTGACCGGGATCTCGAGCCCGGTCACCTCCCGGCAGGTGGCCACGACCTCGAGATTGGAGTAGCCGGTACCGCAGCCGAGGTTGTAGATCTTGTGCTCGGCGGGACTGCAGGCACCTAGCGCGAGCAGGTGCGCGGCGGCGAGGTCGCCCACGTGGATGTAGTCGCGCACGCAGCTTCCGTCGGCGGTCGGGTAGTCGTCGCCGTAGATCCTGACCGGCTCCGAATTGTCTCGAGCGATCCTGAGGATGTTCGGGATCAGGTGCGTTTCGACGGTGTGCCGCTCACCAAGCCAGCGTCCGCCGGAGGCCTGAACGGCTCCGGCCACGTTGAAGTAGCGCAGGCTGGCGGCAGCGAACCCGTGCAGCCGTGCATACTCGGCCAGCGCCGTGTCCACGGCGAGCTTGGAGGCCCCGTAGGGGTTGGTCGGCCTCGGCGGAGCAGTCTCATCGACCGGCACGTTTTCCGGCTCACCGTAGACGGCCGCCGTCGAGGAGAACACGATCGTCGTTACCCCTGCCGTCCGCATCGCGTCCAACAGCGCCAGGGTGCCGCCGAGGTTGTGGCTCCAGTACATGCCGGGGTCCGCCACCGATTCGCCGACCAGAGACTTAGCTGCGAAGTGGAACACGGCTTCGACGCCGCCGGCCAAGACCGCGGCAGCGTCTGCGCGCAAATCCCCCCGCACGAACCTGGCTCCGGGCGGGACCGCGTCCGCATGACCCGTCGACAGGTCGTCCAGCACAGTCACCTCATGGCCGGCGTCGACCAGCTTCGCGGCGACCACGCTGCCGATATAGCCCGCACCGCCAGTGACAAGAAGGTTCATGCGTCCAGTGCCGATAGCCACGCGGAGAGGATACTTGCGCGGGGTCAGCCAAGCTGACGGAGACCGTCAGAAATCGCTCTGAACAAGGAGCCAGCCCGATTAGTAAGGCTGACCTTATCAGTGTAGCCTTATCATATGAGCGAGACCCCGGACGTCACCGAAGTCGCCGGGGGGCTGAGAGTCAGCGTGGGTCTACTGGTGCGGCGACTGCGCCAGCTCAAGGCGGAGGGTGGGCTCACGCTGCCGGAGAGCTCCGCGCTGGCCCGGCTGGACCGCGGAGGCCCGGCGACGTCGAGCGAACTGGCCAGGCAGGACCAGATCAGCCCGCAGTCGATGGGCGCAACCCTCGCCGGGCTGGAAGCGCGTGGCCTGGTCGGGCGGCGACCCGATCCGGCAGACGGCAGGCGGGCAGTGATGTCGATCACGGCAGCCGGGCAGCAGGTACTGCGAGACCGGCGCGACGAGAGCACGAGACGCCTGGCGCATGCGCTGTCGACGGGATTCACCAGCGCCGAGCTCGACCAGCTGATGGCAGTCGTCCCGTTGCTTGACCGGCTGGCGCAGAAGATCTGATGGCGCGACCGAGTCGTGGCCGCGTGGCCGTCACGCGTGCCGATGGCCAGGCCAGCACCGCCGGTCAGGCCAGCACCGCCGGTCAGGCCAGCACAGCCCGTCGCGCTGACATGGCCCGTCCGGGCGGCGCAGTCGACGATCGCTACCGCTGGGTGGCGCTGGCGAATACGACCGCTTCGGTGTTCATGTCAGCGCTAGACGGGTCCATCGTCATCATCGCGCTGCCGGCCATATTCCGCGGCATCCACCTGGACCCGCTATCCGCGGGCAACATCTTCTACCTGCTCTGGATGATCATGGGATACCGCCTCGTGCAGGCGGTGCTTGTCGTCACGCTCGGCCGGCTAGGCGACATGTTCGGTCGCGTCAAGATCTACAACGCCGGCTTCGCGGTATTCACAGCCGCATCCGTCCTGCTGTCTTTCGACCCGTTCACCGCGCGCAGCGCCGCACTGTGGCTGATCGGCTGGCGAGTTCTGCAAGCCATCGGCGGGTCGATGCTCACGGCGAATTCGGCCGCGATACTGACCGATGCGTTCCCGCCGGACCGCCGCGGCTTCGCGCTCGGCATCAACCAAGTGGCCGCAATCGCCGGTCAGTTCATCGGACTTGTGGCGGGCGGGCTGCTCGCGGCTTTCGACTGGCGCGCGGTGTTCTGGATCAACGTCCCGGTCGGGATTTACGGCACGGCCTGGGCATACTTCAAGCTCCGCGACAACGGTGAGCGCCATCGCGGCCGCATCGACTGGTGGGGCAACGTCACGTTCGCGATCGGCCTTGGCGCTGTCCTGGTGGCGCTCACGATCGGGATCCAGCCCTACGGCGGCCACACCATGGGCTGGACCAGCCCCGTGGTAATCGCGTTGCTGGCCGGCGGCATCCTGCTGCTGGTCGCGTTCGCGCTGATCGAGACCAGAGTGGCTGACCCGATGTTCCAGCTGGGCCTGTTCAAGATCAGGGCATTTACTGCCGGGAACGTGGCCGGCCTGGCCGTAGCGATTGCGCGAGGGGGACTGCAGTTCACGCTGATCATCTGGCTGCAGGGGATCTGGCTCCCGTTGCACGGCTACAACTACAGCGACACGCCGCTCTGGGCCGGCATTTTCCTGCTGCCGCTGACGGCGGGAATCCTCATCTCCGGACCGGTCTCCGGCGCGCTGTCCGACAGGTTTGGCGCACGCGGCTTCGCCACCGCGGGGATGGCGATCTTCGGCGCCAGCTTTATCGGCCTGATCCTGATGCCGGTCATCTTCCCGTACTGGGTGTTCGCGCTGCTGTCCTTCGCTAACGGCGTGGGCGGCGGCATGTTCGCGGCGCCCAACTCGGCGTCGATCATGAGCAGCGTGCCAGCCAGGTACCGGGGCGCGGCGTCCGGGATGCGCGCGACGTACCAGAACTCCGGCACGGCACTGTCGATCGGCGTGTTCTTCTCGCTGATGATCGCCGGCCTGGCGGCTAGCCTCCCGCACACGCTAAGCCGTGGCCTAGAGCAGCACAGCGTGCCGTATTCGGTCGCCCGCCAGGTAGCCAGCCTGCCGCCAGTGTCGTCACTGTTCGCGGCGGTTCTCGGCGTGAATCCGGTCCAGCATTTGCTGTCCGCGGCCGGCGTACTGTCCGGGCTGCCGGGGGCCAGCAGGCAGATCCTGACCGGCCGGGAGTTCTTCCCCCAGCTCATCTCGGGGCCTTTTCATCAGGGCCTGGTCATCGCGCTGAGCGTCTCGGCCTGTCTTGCCGCGGTTGCCGGCGTCGCCTCGCTGCTGCGCGGCAGCCGTTACATCCACAGTGATTCATCTGCCAGCCAAGCCAAGGGAGTTCCGGTGGCCACCACGTTTCCTCCTATTGACCCCACCCGTAGTGCCCTGCTGGTCATGGACTACCAGCCCGGAGTGCTTGATCGCATTGCTGACGCTGATGAGCTGCTGGCGCGCGCGGGGCGGACGATCGCGCTCGTCCGCGGCCACGGCGGCCTGATCGGCTTTGTCCGGGTCGCCTTTGAGGACGCCGAGTACGATGCGATCCCGCTGACCAGCATGCTGCGCAGCCGGGTCACCTCGGCTAGGAACGACTACCACGCTGACTCGGCGCTGACCGCCGTCCACGAGCGGCTGGCACCGCAACCGGGCGACATCGTCGTACGCAAGACCCGGGTCGGCGCGTTCTCGACCACCGATCTGGACAAGCAGCTCCGCGATCGCGGCGTCGACACATTGTTCCTGGCCGGGCTCAGCACCAGTGGCGTGATGCTGTCCACGGTCCGCGATGCCCACGACCGTGACTACCAGGTCTTCGTCCTTGCTGACCTGACAGCGGACCCTGACGAGGAAGTCCATGAGTTCCTGACTGGAAGGATATTCCCGAGGCAGGCTCAGGTGATCACGGTGGCCGATCTGGCGACGCTGCTGGCGGCCGCCGGGCGGCAACATACCTCGTAAGCGGTGCCTTGCGCTCGGGCGCTTCGCGCTTAGCTGCCGCCACGAACCCAGCTGTCGGCCTCGGCGCGGCTAGGGGGATTCGCGCCAGGACGGCTGCAGGTGATTCCCGCGATGCGGCTGGCGTCATCGATGACGTCAGCGACCAGCGCTGCATCACAGAGCGCGACCAGGCGGTCCGGCGCGAGCAGGTCACGCCGGGCCAGCGCGTCCAGCAGGCCGCTGGTGAAGGCGTCCCCGGCGCCGACCGTATCCATCACGTCAGCCTGAAACGCCGGGCGGCTGACCGGCAGCTGACCCTGTGCCCACCCGGTAGCTCCGTCGGCGCCCATCGTGACGACAACGAGCCCGGCTCCCAGCGCAAGCCACCTGCGAGCGACGGCGTCAGCGTCGGCGTTCTGCCCGTACAACCAGCGCACGTCATCGAGGCTGGCCCTGACCACATGGGACAGGCCGATGGACTGCTCGATCTGGTGCCGCGCGCTTACGTGGTCAGGCTGAAGCGTGGGCCTGACATTCGGGTCGTAGCTAATGAGCGCAGACTCGTCGCGTCGCAGCCTGCTGACAGCCTCTGCGATCGCCGCGTCCCCGGGAGGCAGCCAGGATGCCAGCGATCCGAAATGGACGGCGCGGGCTCCGCCCGGCAGGAATGCGAGTTCGCCTGCGGACCAGTTGAAGTCAGCACCAAGTGAGAACTGGTACGTCGCATGGCCTGCGGCTAGTTCCACGAGCGCGATCGTGCTTGGCTCGGCGGCCGCCACGACGTGCTGCAGGCCGACCGCGGAGCGTTCGAGATGCCGCCGGAGTATGGTCCCGAACGGATCCCGCGACAGGCGTCCGGCGAATGCGGTGCGCTCACCGAGCCTCGCGAGGCCGACAGCCACGTTCATGGGACTGCCGCCCGGTCTGGCAATGGCTGACCCGTCCTCGGCGGGCGTGGCGAGGTCGATGAGTGCCTCACCGATCACCACAAAGGTCGGCGGAGCGTGGTCCTGCACAGCCAGACGGTACAGGACGCTGCTCGCCAGGTGAACTGGCGCTGCGCGGCCGTAATTCAGTTGCCAGGGCGCGCGCACCGTTGCTGAAATCGGCAACGTCGATTAGCGGGGAGGTGTTAGTGGAGACAGCGCAGGCAGCGTTCACTAACGGGCTCTGACGCCAGGGGACGGACGCCGACGCCAGTGCGGACGGGATGACACCTACCGCTGGCAGCTGAGGATGCTCGGCTGACAGTGACCGGGACAATCGAGCAAACCCGGTCTAGGTACGGATCCGCGGGATGAGACAAGCCCGGGTGAATGCAGGAAGCGGAAGTAATCGCCGACCCCTGACGAGGGGGAACGGGCGGTGAATCGGTCCCTCGCCCGCGCCAAGCCTGGGAGCGGCCGGCCTGGGTAACCCCAGGTCGCGGCCGCGAGAGCGGAACGGAACCCTGCACTCGGATTGAAGATCACTTCTTCAATCCGGAGGCAGAGCCATCAGCAGGGCTGCCCAGAATCAGGGCTTCGAGTGTGAGAACTGCGGCACAACGGTAATGCCACTGACCAACGGGAGTTATCGCAATCACTGCCCGGCCTGTTTGTGGTCAAAGCATCTCGACCTCGAGCCCGGTGATCGTGCGTCAGACTGCGGCGGCCGTATGCGCCCAGAGCGGATCGAGCACCGGCGCGGCAAGGGGCTGGCGATCGTTCATCGTTGCGTCAGATGCGGATGCGTGCGCGCCAACCGCATCGCGTGTGACACGACTCAGGCCGACGACGTCGCCGCCGTGGCGGTGCTGATGCAAGCCGGGTGGTCGGGCTAGCGCGCAGGAGAGAACGCCCGGCGTGCCCGGCGTGCCCGGCGTGCCCGGCGTGCCCGCGTCCGGCGGCCTCGTCGACGGCGGGCAGAACTCAGGCGCAGTGCTGGAGGTCCACGGCGTCTGCGTCGTTGTGCCGCAGCGACACTTCATGCGACCCTGCACCACATATCGCAACAAAACTGGCGCGAAACGTGCAGGCTTCCATGAAGTGTGCGCCGACGGGTCAGGTTAGCGCGCAGGGCAGACGCTAGCGTGCAGTGTGTCTGGCGGCCTCGCTGTGCAGCCACGGTCAGTAACTCGGTCACTAGCCGGGGGCGGCGCCGACGTAATGGCAGTCCACGTCAACCGACGTGACTTCGCCGCTGACGACGGTTATGACGTGCCGGGCGGCGCACGAGGCCTGCTGGGGCCTGCCTCGCCAGCTCGGCACCCCCGCCAGTACATAGCTGCCCCCTGGCACCTTCACCGTGAACCGCCCGGCCGCGCCGACGTCGACCTTGGCCACCAGATGTGGACCTCGGAGCACCCGTACTACTCCGTCGGCTGCAACGGCGTGAGTCTGATTCGGTTGCGAGTGCATCGGCCAGACCAGATAACCATGCAGGACCGCGGGCCCGCGGCCAGGGCTAGAGCAGGCGGTCAGTAGGCAAGCCGCGGCCGCGCCGGATAGAACCAGACGCTGGAACATCCTTACAGTGTCGCCCCAGAACCTCCCGACCGCTGCCGAGCTAACCAGGCGCGACGCTGGAAATGACAGATCACGTTGCGGCAGCGCTCGCGAAAATGCTCAGGTTCAGCGTCGGCCTTGCCGCCCTTCCGCAGTAAGTCGGTCAGCGAGCAGCGAGCGGCGGGATCAGATCGTGGCGCGCATGACCCATCGCCACTTCGCGATCTTCCGTATCCGCGTGAAGCCGTATTGCGCATACAACTCTTCCGGTCCCGTGTGCAGATAGGCGCCACGCTGCGGCGGCCGCTCCTCGGTCTGCTCCGGATACGCCTCAATGACGCCACCGCCGGCCAGTTTGATCTCCTCGAGTGCCGCCGCGACCGCAGCGGAGGCGACGCCTTTGCCGCGGTCCTTCGAGTTAGTGAAGATGCAGCCGATCCGCCAGTCCGGCAACTGGGCTAGGTCCTTTTCATAGGCCTTGCGGTTGTTGATGGTAGCCACCTCGGCCGGTGGTCCGAACTGGCACCAGCCGACGCAGCGCTCACCGTCGTAGACGAGCACCTGGTGAACGGTTCCACGCGTCACATGCCGGTGCTTCAGCTCCCGGTTTCCTTCGCGCCCGTGGCCGACGCCCTCCGGGTGGAATCCAATGCACCAGCAACCACCCCACACGCCGTTGTTAGCTTCGACGAGCTCAGCGAAGTCGTCCCAAGTCTCTGGCGTAAGCATCCGAGTCGTGAACGTCATACCGGCAGTGTGACCGAGCGGTCCGACATAACGCGACCTTGCGGGGCGCTCCGGCCGCTCCCCGCGCGCACCAGTGTCGGCGGCTGCGGATCTCGTTCATGGAATCGACAGGTCGAACGGGTGCCCCGCCGGGTCGGCCAATGTGATCCAGCTGGCGCCGTCGGCGAGCCGGGTAGCACCGAGCTCCTCCGCCCTTGCCATGACAGCCTTCAGGTGGTCGGGATCGTCGACGATGACGTCGAGGTGCCCCTGTTGTGCGTGCACCGGGTCCGGCCACTGCGGGGGCGTGTAGTTGCTGACCTGCTGGAACATCAGACTCTTACCGCCACCGGCGACGAGTGCGCCCCCGGGGCCGTCGTAGGTCACCGCCATCCCGAGCAGGCCGGCGTAGAACCGGGCCAGCGCCGACGCGTCGGGAGAGTCAATGGTCACGGCGACGAGCTGCATCTGCGGGCCGGCGCCGTCTCGCTGGCACAGGTCGAACGGATGGCCGGCCGGATCGGCCAGTGTGATCCAGGCGGCGCCGTCGGCGAGCCGAGTGGCACCCAGCTCCTCCGCGCGCTGTGCCGCGCGCTCGTGCCCGTCGATCAGCAGATCGAGGTGGACCTGCTGGGGATGTTCCTGTCCCGGCCACTGCGGGGGAACGTGTTCGGCGACCTGCTGGAAGGCAACCTCCTGCCCGTCACCGGCACGCAGCGTGATCCAGCCGTCGACGTTCCGGACGATCTGCCAGCCGGTGAGCTCGGCATAGAACGAAGCGAGGCCGACGATATCGGTAGCGTCGAGGGCAACGAGCTCCAAGCGTCCTGTCGCGGTCATGCCGGCCATCGTGCCACTGCCCTCTGACAACCCGCCTGCGTCCGTCCGTGGCCTCGTGGCTGGCTCGCCCCGTCAGGTGGGGATAGCTCAAGCGGGTAGGCGGCCGCTTGGGGCGAGTTGCTGGAGTTGACGTGTGCGTGCACGCCAGGCAGGAAATCCTTGCCGTACGCCGATGGGCCGAGTCGCGGGTCGCCGGGAACGCCGATGTCACGCAAAGCATGCACGTACGCCCGATCCTGGTCGATCCGGGCGTGTACTTGATCAGCTCCGCCGATGGACCCGTGGCCGGGGACGAGGACATCGACGCCGTCCGCCGCGCCCTCGAGCAGCCGCAGCGCGGCGAGGTAGTCCTCGACCGGGTCCGCGGTGTCGTTCAGGTCGAGCATCGGAATCAAGACGTCAGAAAGCATGTCGCCAGCGACGAGAACTCCGCATTCCTCAATCAGCAGGGCCGCATGGCCCTGGGCATGCGCTTGATGCTCGACGATCCGGACTTGAGGGCCATCCCAGGGAATCCGCGCAGTTTCGGCGGGCAGGCTGGTAATGAGGCCGAACAGGTCCCACGAAATCTGCCCCGCGATGTCTGGCGGAATCCACGCGGCGATGCGAGCCTTCCAATCCGCGTCCGACAGCTGAGCTCGGACGGCGGCCGCGCAGCGGGCCGTGCCGTAACGAGGCGCCGAGCCGAGCCCGCCGTGCCAGAGCAGGTGATTCCCAGTGCGGATGCGTAGAAAACCCCGCCACAACGGGCTGGCCCAACTCGCGAAGGTCGTTCGCGAGGGCGGCTATTTCGTCGCCGTACACGCCGGGGTCGATAAGCAATACGCCAGCCCTGCCTTGCACGACAACCGCGTTGCTCTGGCAGAACTCGCTCTGGTGGATCAGCACACCCTCCGCGACCTGCCTCAGCACCAGTGACTCTTTCCGCTTGTGGTTTGCAACCGCTTATCGAGACCGTAGTACTGGCGGTAGCGGAATGCAAGCAGTATGGCCGAAGCGCCTGAGCCTTCCGGGGGACGGTGCGTCACGCGTCGAGGCGGGCCCGGCACGGCGTTCATCGTCGAGAGCGTGGAGCAGCCGGACGTTTTCTGCCGGTGTCAGGAAGCGGCTTGCCGCTCCAGGTAACCGGTCAGCAGGTCGAGTTGCTGGGCCGTGCCACCCTTGCGCAGCGCGGCTGCTTCAGGACCGTCGAAACCATCCAGGTAGGCGCCTTGCTCGGTCCAGGTCACCGTCGTTCCGTCCCCGCTTTTGACGAACTCGATGGTCGTCAGTGACACCGAGATCCGCACGTCGTCGGCGTACATCTCGTACGTGTAGACAAGCCGCTGGTCCGGGACTATGTCGTAGTAGGTGGCGTCGTACCGGTAGATCGTGTCGGGCATCTTGTGGCCGAAGCGTTCCCGGCCGCCAACCCGGAAGTCAAACTCGGTCGGTCCGGCCTGCTCTGCCCCGGCCGGTTCCTGCTCGCCTGTGTCACCCCAGTTCTTGGCTTCCTCCGAGGAGCAGGCGGCGAACACTCGCGACGGCGTCGCCGGGTAGGTCCGCTCGATAACAAACGTCTCGTGGATCACGGAACGGACGGGCATGGCGCGCTCCCTCGCTTTCCAATACCAACGCGCAGCTGCCACAGACAAACTCAACCCCGTAGATCGTGCTCGACCCAGACGTTGGGCTCGACGTAGACGGCGTGGTCATGCTCGACGTCGCACCGGACCGGGACCAGGGCCTTCGGAACGATGACATCCCCGGTCTGATCGAAAGGCAGGCCGGTCCAGGCTCGCCACTCCGCCAGCGAGCCTGGCATGACCATCGAGGCGGGCGCGACCCGCAAGATCCGTCCGCCCGCCCGGACGTGGACCCGCAGCCACGGGTCCAGCGGCAGTCCGTCGGCACGGACCATCGTGATGTACTCCGCCATCGGCAGTTGCGGATGCTCGTGCTTGGCATTAGGCCGAACGGGGGCCACCAGCCTGGTCAGCCCAGCTGCGCGCGTTGCCTCGCGCAGTGCCGCCAGCATCCGGTGCGATAGGCCGGTGCCCTGATAGTCGCGGCCGATGGCGATCTCCACGGCGGATGCGATGTCCGGGGTGCGGCCTGCCAGCCGGTCATTGAAAGCCCAGATGGTCACCCGGTCCAGACCGCCGTCAGGAAGCTCGCCCCGGTCCGGCATGTTCAGGGCGAACGCCATCGCCCTGCCGGTCGCGATCACGGTGTCGGCGTCGTCGGTTGCCACCGCGCAGAGGTTCGGGAAGGTCTCGGCGACCTGCCAGTACAGGGCGTTCGCTACGGGGTCGCGGGTCATGAAGTCGGGCCAGGTGCTGTCGACCTCATATACGCGGTCGATGAGGTCGGGACGCTCGTCCAGGCGGTGGATGGTGATCTCGGGCACGGCGTTACGTTATCCAGATACGCCGGAACGACGCACCGCAATAACTGGGCCGGGCCCGGCCGCCTTGGTCTCAGTTTGTGGGTGTCAGTTTGTATCGCTAACCGCTGGCGGCTTAGCGGCCTCAGGGCTATGGCCGCTGCCGACGGCAAGTCCGCGGCGATTCAGTCGCCAACGGTAATCAGTTCGGATTCGGCGATCACGAACGCTGTTCTCCGATCCTGCTTAGTGGGCCAAATCCCCGACGAAATCCACACAGACCTGTGTTCTCGCCTCGCGATCCTCTCCCATGCCCCCAGTTCCATAAGCCCTGCCAAGGCGGTGCCGAGGGGAACGCCAAACACCCACGCTCCGGCGAGACCGGCTAGCTGCCCGTCGGCGATAGAGCCTTCCTCGAAGGCCCCGACAGCGCCGAAAAGGACCGCCATGAAGAGAGTCTCAACCGCGACCTGGGCCAAGCTTGATAGCCTCGGCGGCAAGCGCTTGCCCGGTGCGCGGCGCAAGTCGTGCCGGCCGCCCCGCAGACAGTTACAAGCCCCCGTTACTAATCCCCAGACCCCGGCGCCGGCGGCAGCCCGCTCGGCGATCTGCCAGGATTGCCGGGCGATGGCCGACATGACTGCAATCACCGTCACACCAAATCACGACTGTCGCCGCGATTCGACCCTTAGTGAGGCGCCGAGCCTCGACGATGCCTCAACCCGCACCCGCAACACGACCCGCCGGCCCGCGGGGGTCGTGGAACGTATGGCTATCTCGGGACGAGCGCGGACCGGGAGGTTGTGCTGCGCCAGCCGGGCTCGAAGCGCATCGGTCTTTCGTGTCTATCCTCAATGCGCGTAACGGCTGCCATGTTGCCGGCCCTAAACGGTTAGCCGACGAAGGGAGCCGCCGTGACCGGGCCAGTCTCCGACGACGGTTTCTCCGTCATGTTCAGCAGCTATTGCGCTCGCGTGCTGCGCTTCGCGCGCCGTCGCTTGGACAGCGATGACGCCGCATGGGATGTGGTCAGTGACACGTTCACGAGCGCGTGGCGGAACTGGAGCAGGCGGCCAGGCGACGACGCATTGCTGCCGTGGCTGTATGCGATCGCCGCGAACGCGATCAGGGATCGCCAGCGTGCGGCGGGCCGCCAGCGCCGCCTGGTTAGCCGGCTCAGCATGCTGCAGCCCGAAGCTCCCGGCGCCGACCTGGCCGAGGAGGTGCTTGGCCGCGAGGCCGTCGCTGCGGCGCTCGGCCGGCTTTCGCCGGTCGACCGGGAGGTACTCATGCTCGTTGCCTGGGAGGGCCTGACCGACGCCCGCGCCATCGGGCTGGTCCTGGGCCTGCGTCCCGGCACTGTCAGAGGGCGCGTGCACCGAGCTCGCCGTCGGCTCAGGGAGTTGCTGGCACTCGCCGACGACCCGCCGGCCGAAGCAGCCGAGGTCACGTCCGCATCGCAGCCGTCGCACCGAGTTTCGGAGGCCTGAGATGTTTCGCAGGATGACACGTAGCGCGGCGGCAAGGTCGGCAAGCTACGCCGCGGGTATCTCCGAGATCCGGTCCCTGCTGGCCGGAACCGACCCGGCAGTAGCCGAGCCCACCGCCGCAGACTCTGCCCGGCTCAGCCTGGTCAGCGGGCAGGTCACCGCGGCACGCGAAACCTCCGGCCACGGCCGCACCTGGTGGCCAGCGCGGCAGTACCGCCGGCACCGCAAGATCGTCATCACCAGCATCGCCGTGCCCGCCGTGCTGGCCGGGACGGCAGCGGGCTGGGTCATCGCGGCGTCGCCTTCCCCCAGCCAGCTCACCAATGCCGTGGTGTGCTACTCGCTGCCGCATCCACCGGGGATCGGGGTCTTGGAATACGCGGCAGGTGGCACGGACCCCGGCATCGCGCCAGTCGCGTTCTGCGCGCAGCAGTGGGCCGCGGGCCAGGTCATTCCCGGCGTCCATCGCGTACCACCTCACCTGGCCGCGTGCGCGATGCCCAATCCCGGCGCCGTCGGCGTGTTCCCCGACACCACCTGCATGGCGCTGCACTTGCCGCCGGTGCCAGCCGGGTTCATCAAGGCCGTCAGGAAGTTCACCGCGTTGCAGAAGGCGCTGATATCGCCCGCGGGTTCGCGCTGCCTCAGTGAGTCCGCTGCTATGGCCTTCACTCGCCGGATAGCAGCAGCGCATGGATTCGGCCGCTGGCGGATTGTCCAGCCGAAAACGGCGCCGCCAGGGTTGTGCTGGCACGCGCAGGCACAACCGCAAACGCACGTGATCGACATCCTCGCGGAGGACGGCGTCTACCCGCGCAGCAACGAAGTGGCCCGGATCGTGGAGCGGGTGATGGCGCCGCTGTACACTCGGCGGCGCTGCAGGCCGGGCAGCCAGCCGGAAAGCGCCGCTGCGATCCGCAGCGAACTGCTCACCCGGCTCCGCGAGGCCGGCTTCAAAGGCTGGAAAGTCGTCGTAGAAAGCGAGCCAGCCAGCAAGCTCAGCCCGTGTTACGTATCAGCCGGGCCGGAGATGGGGGTCCGTGTCGTGCCACTCAACACCGTCGCGTATGGACCCTGACGAGCTCGCGAGAGCCTGCAGCCGGCCAAGCCCACTTCCTTGATAGCACGAGGTAGCGGTCGTTCCGGTCATATTCCGGATCATGGATCTGTTGCGCTCCCCGACGCCCGCTGACCTCGGGCCTACCGTCGTCGCCCGGACCGGGCCCTGGCTGGTGCCGCTGGCTAATCGGTTGCCACCTGGCGACCTGGGACCAGATGATGTGCGGGTCATCCATCTCATCGCTGACTTCGTTAAGGCCCGTGCTAGGGCATCCGTCGTGGCTGGTCCAGCGTGGTCACGGGCCGATATTGGCCGGAAAGGCGCGTTGCGTGAGTGAAGGCGCACCGGAGCTAACCGCGGAGCTGGTGGTCGACGGGGCCGTGCCCTCGCAGCCGGTGATCTCACCAGACGGGTGCTGGGTTGCGTATGTCGTCGCTCCGGTTGGCCACAGGGGAGAGCGTTGCGTCTCCGCGCTCTGGGTGGCCGCTGCTGACGGCAGCTCACCGCCGTGGAAGCTGACCGCAGGTATGGCGGCGGATTCTGATCCGCGCTGGGCGCCGGATTCGACGTCGCTGTTTTTCTTGTCAGATCGCAGCGGCTCCCGTCAGCTGTGCCGGGTACGGCTGGGTGGCGGGGAGGCCGAGGTCCTGACGGACTGGCGCGGAGAGATCTCTGATGCCTGGCCGCTTGCGGATGCCCGGCTGGTCGCCGTGGTGGCCATCGACGAGCCGACTGAGGAGGACGAGCGCAGGCGCGCCGAGCGCGACGACGCGTTCGTCTGGGGACAGCAGCTGCGCTGCGGCAGGCTGCGGGTGCTTGACCTAGCCACAGGCGAGCTGCGTACGGTGGACGGCCTCGGCAACCGCCATGTCGTGGACGTGGCGGCGCGGCCGGACGGAGGCGCACTGGCGGCGATCAGCTGGGCCGGTCCGGAGCCGGATCGGGGCGCGACCACCAGCGAGTTGCATGTGGTCGATCTGGAGACAGGGACGGCCCGTGATCTGGGCCGGATTGGGACCGAGGCGCGGTCGCCGGTCTGG
>Ga0335075_10007613_pt1 | contig 16655 bp, 19 predicted proteins | sample Lox_Sample_24_FD_206723 | JGI IMG/M metagenome (GOLD analysis project Ga0335075, IMG submission 206723) | Soil microbial communities from Loxahatchee National Wildlife Refuge, Florida, United States - Lox_Sample_2.4 | ecosystem: Environmental > Terrestrial > Soil > Wetlands | place: USA...
ACACAAAACCCCTGCTGGCTTGTCCCAATCAGGATCGTATGCGCAGCCAACTCTTAGGCCATCCTGACCAGGCGCTTAATAACAGCCTCTCAATGAACCCGATGACACTGTAGCTTGGACTTCCTTGACGCAATCGTGTGGCACAGTGCCGTAGTGAGCTCTATTCATTCATGTGTCTCATTGCTGTAGTGGCCAGGATATTTCCTCCACCAATTCTCCTCCGCAAATAAGGCTTGCTTCCCATCCTTCACGTTTCCAGCAAGTGAAAGTGACCATATCATGAATTACACTATCACAGCAATAGTCAAGAACCTACGCCGGAATAGTAAGCACTTTTAGCGAGAAGTTATCCCTAGCCGATTTCGCTGTGGAAGATACTCTACGAAAAACGAGCGGCTTTCAACAAATGAACCAACCAGCTTGAGCTCTTTCAGCCAGAAAAACGAAAGCCATTTCATGTGTCTTCAGCAGGGTATCTTTAGCCGCGTACATGTAATAAGATAGACAGGGTTGATCCGATAGTTCCATGGCGTGTAAGACAACGAACATAACCGCTTGATTTGTGGAAATTCCCGCGTGTGAACAGGCGATCACACGCATAGCGTTAAGTGAATAGACGTCCTAATTGTCATTGATTTCTTTCAATTGGCGAGGCTTAGCATTTCCAGCGGCTAGACCGAATAAATCCATGTTGTATAGACCTCCTTAATAGGGGCTGCGAACCAGGGTTATCAAATCAGCAACGGCAAGTTCATGGTATCGGTCCGCTTCGAAAACAAGTCATCGTTTTTGTTGGTTCCACTCACCGCTGCTTCCAAGTGTTGGTCTGGCATTCGATGAATTGCCCAAGCCACGATATGGCGATGGTAGGCTCGAATACCTCCTAATTTGAAAAATGAGCACACCCAGCTCCGAAAGAGACAGGAGTGTGAACCTTCTTGCCCTTCTCACCCTGAGCTCACTATGAGCTTCAAATGTTGATCTCCTGCTCAAATGGCCTCTTGATCCATCTACATTTTTCGTTCAAAATTACTTTTATCGAGGATCTTAAAGATGTCATGATGGCAGGAAATAGTCGGCCTCAGCTTGCCAGAAGAGGCAACAGGTAGTGCGATGAAGACGACAAGGACATCATTTGTCTAGTCCTCCGTGGACAGCTAAGTTTTCACTGTCCTCCCCAAGCATCTTTCTCGGCTTTTTGAAGGCTTTGCATGATCTTTAAGCTGCTTACATAGCTACCATGCGGTTTATAGAGTTAGTCAATACTCAGTGACACATTTTCTTGGCCAGGATGATTAGGCTGTCGCAGGCAGACTGAAGTGCCGTGAACTTATGGTTCGCAGCTACAGAGTATCAAGGCAAGCTCTTGCGAGCCCAGCTTTAGGTAATATGCTAACACTCTGCGAAATAAGGTGTTTTTAATTGACATTACGAATTTAAGCACCATTAGTTGCACAGAACGACCGATGGAGCTAGGATATCGATTCTCCCCTCTCTCCCAGTGACACACAAAGCTCTACCAAAAGCCACGGTTGTTTCGAAAGCCAAAGAAGCACCAATGACGCAACAAATATCTGCAGCCATAGAGATTCCATAGTACCTGTCGTCGCGCAATCTCACTCAAACCCTACATACGGGAGCCCTGAGATAGTTCAATAACCAAATTCAGAACCGTGACTATGACGATGGAGTCCTTCTCAAGCATGAGAGCAACGACCCTTCAAGACTACATATTCGCTATTTCGATTTTGCATAAAAGATACAAACTCAAACCTCCAGAACGAAGCTGGTATCAACAGAATTACATGACATGACCAGGTTGAATACACCCTTTTGTATATCCAATTTATATAAAATCGAATCGGAGCCTTGGTGTATGTTCTTCTCGCAAGCTGCCGATAGGCCTTGCCGCTCGTACCATAGAATCCTTTTGCATCAGCGGTCTATTCCCATGTGCGAGGCTGGTCTTGATCCAATTAGATTCGTTTTCCAAACAAGGCTGTAATGTTGGTGACTGAATATTTCGGGCCAAAGGGGGCGCTACGCTCAATTGAAAAGATCACCAATGCATTGAAGAGCCTCCCCTGCATGACCGACACGGAAATCAGAAAAGAACTCGCGAACCTAATTCGTGCTAAGATGTTTCTCGTTGATTTCCTTCACGAAACTCGCCTCATTTGCAATTATAGTTAAGTAATTTTAGCTTGCTGCGATTCCTTGTCGACATCACCCAAAATCCCACCTCTTGGGTTTTCGGCCTTCGTCTAGTGTCTTTGGTCACAATAGTCTACAGAGATCACATGGACATCCATCCCCAAATGCCTCTAATATCCTCGAGCTTGGGTCTACTGTGGCAAAAGCATGCTCTTGATCCGTATCATGGAATGGAGAATTCCCTTGTGACAACAGTAATATTCCCTCCCCCACCCATCAGGACCATCATAACCCTGATGCGGGTTCAACCATCCATGCTGATAGGGTATCTTCTATTCAATTACCAAATGAAGATTTCTCGCCCCTTCAAGATACAAAACACAGTGATCCGCCCAACCTATTGGGTGCTCTCCACGAGCAGCAATTAGAGCCACCGATAGAGAATAAAATTACTCCTAAATCGTGCCACAAGAGCAGAAATTGATCTTCTTTGAGTCCAACCGCGATTCATATAGCCCTCACTGGCTTCGTGGTCGCGGTGAAAAGCATGAAGGCTGGTGTGGCATCCGAAAGCCGGGTCAATGGTAGCCCATGGAAAATCAAGCCGTTTGTAGATTTTTCAGCACGGGGAGACTACTGCCGGAACCTAACAAATTCAGGTGGACATAGAAGGATCCTGATTTATGGAAAGCCCTTTGCGCGAACTGTACTCGGTAGATCACATTTGCCATGGGCAAGAAACGTGTTTTCCTGTGGTTTAGACATGACCCCAGGGTACGCTGATGACGAAGCTAGGTTTCACAAGATAGTGCTGACAATACCGTACGCATATTGCCACAATTAAGGTGAATAGGTTCATAGGTATAAAAAACAACTAAATACACATTCTATCGGACTCAATGATGTTGTAGATTACCGGGATACCTACATTTGCAGGAGTCAACTAAAATCAGCAACAGTCATATCTCTGTTTTCATTTCCATATCGAGAAATTTTCCTGGTCTGGCTCTTGAAGTTTCCAACATCGCTTTCTCTAAAATTTGAGGAAACCATTAACAAATACTATGTGTTTTCATGTCTGGCTTCATATTTAAATTAAAGTCACCTATATTTCAAGGAGCAAATTAATTCATTATAACAACCATCTTCGCGCCTACAGATGTCTCTTCCATCTCTCTATGCGCTTCAACGATCTGCTCTAGTCGGTATGTCTTAATGGGTATGTGAATAGAGCCATTTTTGACCAACTGCGCTACCTCATCTATCGGCGTCTCCATGAAAGCATCGACGGAGCTCCCATAGGTTGTGAGGTACATCCCTGTTGGAATCACCTCGTTAGGAGTGAATTGATCAAGCACCCACTTCCCGCCTACAATGCCAGCAGTACAACAAATCCCTCCCCTTTTGAGGGCTTTCATCGAGTCTTTGAGTGAAGTGACACCAACTAGTTCCAGAATCTTGTCAAACCCATCTGGATATCGTTTTCGAGCTTCTTCAGCAATAGATCCTCCATCGGTGAGCACATCCTCCGCACCACTGTCTCTACACAATTGCGCCCTCTTCTCGCTCCTTGTCGTGGAGACCACAAAAGCCCCATGATGCTTCGCGATCGCCGCAGCCGCCAACCCAACGGAAGAAGTCCCACCTCTCACCAACAGCCTATCACCCTTCTTTAACTGGAGCGACGTGAACAACGCGCCCCACGCCGTCTGCACCATTTCCGGCAAGGCCCCCAGAATCTCCCACCCCACGTCTTTAACTTTGACTTCCTTCACCTGACTCGCTGGAACAAGCGTATACTCCGCATAACTACCATCAAACGCGCGCCCCATACCGCCCATAACCGTCGCGACCGTCGTGCCCTCGGTAAATTCCCCGCCAGGAGCAGCCGCCACTTCCCCGGTGGCCTCGATGCCAAGAACACGTGGGAACTTCACGCCCGGTGAGTGCCCCTGGCGCGTGAACATTTCCGCGCGGTTGAGTCCAAAGGCGCGTACCCGCATTAGGACTTGGCCTTTTTGAGGGGTGGGGATAGGGATGTTTTGGAGGGTGAGGACTTCGGGGCCGCCGGGGGCGTGGACGACAGCTGCTCGCATCATTTTTGTCGCAAGGGATGCCATATACTCCGAAGAATCAGGGTGATATGTGGATACGGGTTCAGCTGGTGATCCTTTCGGCTGGATAAATAGTGGGGCTGTGAGCTGCCTAATATATACACTACGGAGGAGATAAATACAAGCCAGAAGGCTCTGTTGTTGGGCATTCAATTGGATCTAAAGGGAATTGAACTGTGATAACGAGGCTCCGGCCTAAAGATCTCTCAGGGTACTTATTTGTCATCTGTTTAACGGGACTGCGGGGGGTAACACGGGATAACGGTTTACGGAGGTAACGTAATTCCTCGGAGTTAAACGCCACCGCTAACAACGGATTCATTTTAGCTCGTCTAAAAGCAGAATCTTGCATTATATGACGCAATGAGGCTCTGAATAATGAAACTCACATCGTCATCGTGCTTTCAGCAGCTTTGCTAATCGTGCAGCTGAAGCGGGTGCTTGTCAAGAGTCGGCTTGGTTTCTGTCCCAATATGCTCTACATGGGTAAGGTAGGTTACTCCGGTCAATTTAGTGGTATCCATATAATCTACTTAGTATTTCCAGAAGGAATGTTCCGACAATGAACGTCGCCGCGCGTATATTTCGTCGCACGGACACCAGTAGTGTGGTAAAAGTGAGAAATTGAATGGCTGGAATGCCATCATATTTCAAACAATTGTCTCACTTTAAGTATTGAAATAAGCCGTGCGTTTGTAAATGTCGGTGTATTGGGTGTGGAGTAATCTCCTTCAGTCGGGCTCAAGGTTCTCATGCTGGGTCGGCACCGCCCACGTGTTGAACCTGTCACGATATAACCCTGTCAAGGGGTTGTTTGATAGCTGGCTTACCTCGGATCCTTGCCGAGAGGGTGTAGCACCACTATAAGTCTATAGGCTGGTCCCTCTTCCATGAGATAACCTAGAATCAATACATTCAATAATCCTCATGTTCATGTGCTCCGCCTACAAATCGTAACAGAACAGAAAGACCAAATTCATTAGAGATTAAGAGCCTCATACTTTCGTCATATGCATGAACACAAAACCTTACTTACGAAGGCTCTAATAGTAAGACTGGCTGTTGTTGCGCGTCTATTCTTGTGATACGATGCCATCATTTAAGTTTAGAAGCTGACGGGTTTCAGTCTAGAACATTAACGGATTTTAGCTGGAAACTGACAGGTCTTACCATGAAACTGTGGCGAACCGTTGTGTCGTAAGCTTCAGGGAGAACGAGTGCTGCCCTATGCCCCTACACATCCAGAATTTAAGCCGTTTATTAGATTTTGATGTTTATATGTTCCTCTGAAGAGTCTCTGTTTGTATGCTCGATGATTGTTTTTCAGGCATCATACACAAGATAGTTTTAGAGTTATACGTGTTCGCATTACCGGTAAATTTGTTTCTCTGTGCGATTGAAACATTCCTATAATTGAGCGATAATCGAAGCTGTGTCTGCATCTCTAACTTATATCATAATCGTCCTTACTTTGGCCGTTTGTAAGCATAGGTCTTAACAATCGGTTTAGAATCGTTGATGTTTCGAACGTTACCCAGCCTCCGCAGAATCGAGTCCGACCCAGGTTACAGAACCTTTGCTGTGCTTCAATAACGTAGCAACACGGTCCTATTGATTCGAGTTTGCAACGACCACTATCACTTTCGTGGTTTCAGATTTAAGGTAGGTTTCAGGTGTCCATTTGTTCATAGCTGGGAGGGAATAGTCCGGATCGGGTCGTTTGTAGACAAATGGGGGCAGATGGGGGCTATTTATATTAGCAGGGACAAGATTGGCCAGGATTTCAGCCATGATCTGCAGGAGTAAGGCTTCTCTCGGCTGGTAAGCGCCCAGTTTGAGGTGATATCTCGAAGTTGTATTTACGAAATGTCTGCTACACAAGGCCGCGACTGGAGAAGCAGGATAGGAGGGGAAGAGTTCAGACCTTAATAGTATATTACTTCGAAGCATGGCTATCGCAGATTAATTAAAAGTGAAAGGTAATTCAACTCTTACATTTGTCTTCTATATAGTATAGCAACTAGCTACAGCCTTAACATGTCGGAATCAATTGAGGAAGATTATCAAATCCTCACTCCTCTCACTCCAGTTTTACGACGCAGGACTTTTGACACGTGCACGGCACAAGTGTTAATACCTACAGAGGCAAAGAGGAAGCTATCAAAAATCTATGAAAATCTAATAGTGCCTAAGGGCACGTATGATATAGAGGTCTAGCATCAGCAGGCGAAATTCGCATCCTGAGATCCATCCTGGGAATCCAGACCAGAAAATCGAATGCACCCTCCTTCTGAGTCCATTGACGGCTTCATATGATATTCATGCCAAGAAAAAGGTGGTGACACCCAAGTATGATGCGTTATCTTACTGGTGGGGTGAAGATGAAGCACGGAACGAGATCATAATATACAGCAACGAAACAGATGGGACCTCAAGAATGTCCATCTCTAACTCCAAGCGACGCAATTTCTTCATTAGGCCCAACTTAGAAGCTGCTCTCCAACAAATTCGTTCAGACAAGAGCAGTGTGGACCTTTGGATTGATGCGATTTGTATAAATCAAGAAGACAAGAAGGAAAAGACTGCTCAAGTATTAAGAATGCATGAAATATACAGCAACGCAAATAATGTGTGTATCTGGCTTGGTGCAGGCGTGCTTGAAACCTAGGAGACCTTTGCCTTCTTGAAAAGGCCCTTAGATTTTCAAGAATTGGACATGCTTATAGCCTTAGGAGATACCCCTGAAAAGTGGGGACTAGTGATTCGACTTATGGAGAACAGATGGTTCAGTCGTCGCTGGGTCATTCAAGAATTGGCGCTTTCAAAGAACTCAACTGTACTATGGGGTACCAAAGAGATGGCCTGGTCGAATTTTTCAGACGCAGTTTCCCTTTTCATGACGAAACATGATGAAATCAAGTAGATTTTGAGCAAAAAGACCATTTATCCATATACGTTAAGTCGTTTTGGCGACGCTCGCGCTTTGGGAGCTAACACGCTTGTCAATGCTACCAATTCCTGGTTTAGAAAGTCAGAAGATGGCGAAACCCTGCAGAGATTATTGACATTAGAGATGCTAGTGTCGTGTTAGTGCTTAGCATTCGAGGCTTCGGATCCTAGAGACGTGGTATATGCTGTGCTCTCTATCGCCAAAGACACTTTCCCGGCCAGATCTGACTTAACTACCAAAACAAGCTGGAAGATTTCATCACGGAACCACCCAAATGACCATTTTGGCATTTTTGCTGATGCTATCCTCAGCTACTGCAGCCAATTGATGTTTAGTCTTTCCCCTCAAACATCTGCGTCCCCAGAAACACTGCTAATACACGATCCTCGTATAGCTCCAGATTACGACAAAAGCTATTTCGATGTCTGCGTAGATTTTATGGATTACTGTATTGGGTATTCCGTTCATTAGACATTCTTTGCCGACATTGGGCTCCGCCTCCTCGGAAGAAGACAATGCATGAAAAGCTGCAACTCAGCGGAAGTTCCCAGATAGAGGAGAAGATGCCCACCTGGATTCCGTCAATTAAAGGAAACGCCTTTGGAGCCCCCGAGGACGTATTAAGAAGTAGATTAAATGGAGACAGTTTTGTTGGTGCCATAGAACGGCAGAATCAGAAACACTACTACTGGATATAACACTCCCTTTCTCTCGTCTCAGTTTTCATTTACTCGGGCACCCCGATTCAGCTCCAGGCTGCAGGCACCGGAGACTCCGAATAGGAGGCAGAGCCTCCTTTGGGAATTGGGTATATATATCGTAGCTATGAAGCACTTAATGCTCCAAGGATTTCAATAGCAATCAATTGATGAGTCTGTTCCTAAGAACCGCCCAAGCTAGTTGCAAAACGCAACAACTACAATGCCACATTAGGGCTGCGGCCTTGGGTGATATTTGGACGGTGCGCAAGGGTCAAGGACAAAATGAATACCTCCGTTCAACAAACGACAGCCGAGTCACCTGAGCCACTTCTATCCGAAGCACTCCAACTTCCTCAGCCGCCTTCGGGAAAGTTTGACGGTACTCTTATACATCAAAGGCTCTCGCCTTGGCGAAATCAGGAGGTTGTCTGGTCGAGTTTCGCAAGAAATGATTCAAATGGATGTCCTGGAAATGGGTGGATGGCCACTAGATTGCGAAGAAGAAACGGCTCCAGATCAATTGTGGCGCACGCTGGTTGCTGACCGCGGCCCTAATGATATTAATGCCCCAACCTGGTACCGTCGAGCCTGCCGAGAGTGTCCTACCCATGTTGACCAAAACGGAGATTTGAATACCAAAATGGTAAAGGAAATGGAAGGCACACCCACAAATATTGTCTTCTTTCTAGATAGAGTGCAACGTGTTACATGGAACAGAAGATTCTTTCTATCCTAGTCTAGGGACGAAGCTAGCAATAAGCGGTTTGGTTTGGTTCCACCAAAGGCCGAAGACGGCGATATCATTTGCATTATTTTTGATTGTAGTGTGCCTGTCTTGCTTAGGGAGGTTCATGCCAACGACAGTAGTTATTTTCAATTTGTTGGCGAGTGTTATGTTCATGGATATATGGACGGCGAGGCCATACGGCGGAAGAGGCTAAACATATCCTTACCTGATGGCTGAGAAGTTCGAGGTGCGATGATTTAATTATAGAAAAGGCTTAGTTGGGAAATTCAGATCCTTTGGAACGTGGATTATCTAGAAAATGGTAATTGATCTCGAACCGGCAAAGTAAATGTTTTCTTCAATCAATAGGCATAGAATAGCAAACCTCCGCACAAGCAATATTCAATGTATTTGATGCGTGATTTAGACTAGTCTAACACTAAAGACAGGCATAGTCTATGTAGATAGACCATCCTTTGTATATCTTGAGAATACGTCAGGCAAGAATACTATCTGCCTTCAGAACAGGACTTCACGTCTCGCAGGGCGGAGCTTTGGAAGGATTCTAGGAGGCTTCCCGCTATAAATGGCGGCTAAAGTTCAATCTGCATCCGATTCCCTAACTCAAATGCTACTGCCATTAGCTAATGTTGGGCAGGTCATACACACTATGTTGCACTTGACGCTGGTAACTCAGCCTCACGACATGTCCATGCGATATTCCATCTATAATTGACATTCGATGGAAGCTCGATATCTTGACGAAAATCAAGATTATGTGATAGTATTTATAGAACTCGTTCTCTGCCTTACGACTATGCCTTGCGACTATGCCTTGCATGCTTGTTGGTGTGTTGCCGCGATGGTGTTGGCAGCAACTCAGCGCGGTCACATCATTCCAATTGGTCAATAACGCTCGCACTTCCAAAGTCCCTGCCCCTTGATTTGCCTCAACATAACGGGATGTTTACTTACTATATTATTCGGCAACATCTCTCCACAACAAAGCGCCTCCTCCTCTGGTCCCTTAGATATATTCTGTGTTTAAAACGAGATTGCTCCGTTTTGTCTTCATATACATCAACGAGTACATGATTGAAATAGGAGTGTGCTCGCCGGCTTCTCTTAGCTCAACATTACATTCGTTGCGGTTCCGCCAGGATCAAAATACGCCTATTTGCAACTGCTTGTCACCATTTTCATCCTAGCCTGCAATGTGTTACCGAACATTCCTCCAAACAATAAGCACCATGACGCCGTTAGACATGCGCCATCCGATAATTCTGGACAGCGACATCTGCGTAGCAACACAGCAAAAGGTCGTCTCCAACTGGTACGAATCCCATCACAGCAAGGAGGAGGTAGTCGACATCTACTCGCTAGAATGGCAGCAACGCATCACAGCTTGGCGCGAATGGTTTGCCAAGACATACGGGACGATTCATGCGAACATAGATACGGCCAAAGCCTTTGGAAATCACGAGGATCTTGACTTCAGAGTCTTATTCTTTGCGCAACCAGTTGTAACTTACTCATTGTGGCGCATGCTTCAAGCATTTTATGAGATTGATAATGCGGTTTGTGGAAGGTCGGGCGACACGCAAGAATCCCTTCATATGTGGCGGGAGATGGAGCCTTTAGAGTATTTGAAATCTGAAGAGGTGCAGCGCAGATGGACCAGAGAGCTTGAGAAGCTTAACCATGAAATTGAAAGCGGGGGTCTTATCTGAGAAGGTCTGAAAGTGAGGATGTTTGACATTTTCGGTGGAGTTGAAAAGCTTGAAACTTCAATGGCATCTCTGGTGGAAGACCTCAATTTCAATGACACGGAACGGAGTGCATGGCGTGGATTTGGAAACGATTCGTGACGTTGTCGATGACCGATGCTTCATGATTGCTAACATTCTGAATGTTGAGACAATGGATCAGGACGCAGTAGCTCCTGAAGAGAATCAGTCTCTGTTTGGCGACAGCGTAGGTAATTTCCATCCAATTTCTACGGCCTTGGAGGAAGATGAGTTGCTAATGTAACATAGTTTCTCATACAAATTCAGTAGAATCTCCAAGATTCCAACAACATATCCCCGCACGAAACGAGTTCATCTTGAACTTACCAAGTCTCTACTTAGGTATATGCTCGTCTTGAAACAGAAATAATGGAGCTCTTATTAATCAAATCTACAGATTCTCTACCTTTTCATGCCCTTCATATTGTATGCTCTATCTTGTCTATCACCATTCTGTGTTTCATGGTAATTTCCTATGTCAAAACATTGAACCTATGTCAAGGAGTTACGCAATATTAAAGCTAGCTGCTTTTGACTAGTTGCACTTCAAATAAAGGGGCTTTTCTCCTTGGCAGTATTCCGAGATCTCAGAGCTCTGCGCAAAGGGACAGAATTTGTTGTCAGCTCTTTGAAGTATGGTACCGGAAGTCGCATGTCGATGCTACTATTTTTATTCCCATAGGCCACATAGTTACAAGCGACACATCTTGCCTTCTTTAAGACAACAGGATGGCTTTACTGACGAGGAGTTTGTAATTGATTGAGAACAATATTACAATATGTAATGCGAATAGATCATCCTCAGCTCATGAATCGGGATGCATTTCCACCAAGAAACCGTTGACATTCCACGTGTTTAGATCGAGATCCCTAGGAGACGGTGGAATGCCAGATGGACTTCCGCGCGCCTACTTATGAGTACAGTGACATCATCATGGCTTATAATGAGCCAGTTCTTGAAGAGAGCTAGTATAACGTTAAGGCTCAAGCCATCTCCAATCAAGTTAGCCACTGCTACCAAAAATAGCTAGAGAATATGACTTACTCTAATAGTACTTGTCGGAATTACATCACGAATGAGGGGGATCCATAATTCTGTGGCATTGAGCTCGTCAGAAGGATCTAGTGTTGAGAAATCTCTTGTTGAGATCCCAGGTTTGGAGGGCATATCACAATTTCCTCCTAAAGTCGTCCAACATTGTGTACATCCTCATGCACGAAAACAAGGCCAGTGACATCGAGATGCGCTCCGTAGCTGGCAAGTAATTCCGCATATTCTTTTGTATTGTAGTATCCAAATCTGCTCTTTATGATCTAGATCCCTGTACGGGACTCTACATCTGAGTATCTTGACTAATTCATATACATTTATATTTTCTTTCCTTCCCGTATGCCATACCATCATCTCCGATCATAAGTACCGTTATGCTACTCCCTGCAACCGTCGCTAATGTGCTAAAGAACACTCAAAGACGAAGACAGATCACTATATAGAGAGGAGAGAAAAGCACGATGCCGCCAAGTATAAATTAGTTCTACCAACCCATGCTACGAGGTCTGGGCGACGTGCCTCGCTCATTACGGGGGGGGAGGCCAGCGTCACTAGGAGATTGATTCGACGGTTTGGTTTGGGGTTGACTAACCTCAATCTCTTCGACTGGAGCAACGATAGGTGCTATTACTGGCTCGCCGATAAGATCTTGGGATGCAAGCGCAGGCTCCTTGTGCGGAGTTCTTAATCGACTCGTATTTCACGACTTAGAAGATTGAAGTCGCTCCGTCGACGGGATGAAAGTTGGTGCGCTAGGCGACGACACGTGCCTGCTGCCTACGATCGGTATCGTATTGTTACTACTCAGTATGGGTACGATCGGGATTGACGCTTGCTCGGCGCTACTTGCAGTTGGGATGACAGGCGGCGACGCATGGTTGCTGCTACTGCTACTACTTCTTGGTTTCTGTGGAGCTTGAGGGCGGATCGTAGGCGATGTGTGCCTGGGGCTATTTAGTATTGGTGGGCTTGTAGTTGGAGCTTTCATGATTTTAATAATTTCTTCGCCTCCAATTAGAGATACTCGATTCCCAGGGGGTGTTGACCTCCATCGAAGAGGCTGAATCCGGTGGCTGGTCGTGGTGTTCTACATCCCAGCCGTTCACGGGCGTGATCTGAAGCACCTCCAATGGCTTTTCAGCAGGCCCTGGTGGCCGACCTGACTGACGATCCGACAGTCCTTCTGTACGTCGTTCTGATCCTCGTTCTAACAGTCGCTCTTCTGGACTTGGTCGACTGCGTCCTGCGTGGGGAGGGGTTAGGTCTTTCAAAATATGAACAGGCGACTGAACCGAAGATGAGATGGAGGTTGACGGGCTTTGGCCAAGACTTTCACTCCCTAGTATGCTGGACCTGAGTTTCCATAAACGCTCTTCGGCCTGAGGAGGTTCAGGGCTAAAGAATGCTTGCGAGGCGGTAAAATTGGCTGGCGAGACTGCATTTACATCCACTAATACCGCGTCGATGCTGACGGCCAGGGAATTACGGCCTTTCCCTGGTATATCCGAATGATAAGGTATGTCTTGTTCAGGGTCAAGTACTGTTGGGGCATTGCGACTCTGCATCGTATCCTCTTGGATAACTGCGTTTCGCTCGGCCACTAGTTTAAACTGTGGCGGGTCCGTAGTATCCACAACGAGCAGCTCCCTCTGTCCACGGCCCAAGATACCATAAACTTTGACCTCCCCTTCTTCAATACCAAGGACGCAACTAGTGCCTGCGTAAACTGCTTCCTCCTCTGATCCGCAACGATTAGCGAGAACAACGATGATCTCTCCTATATCCTCGGCCCGTATTATCGGCTCTAGCCTCGCGACCCAGTATGACAGCGTATTAATGTCAGGCTCTTTTGGCTTTCTGCTATACACGCTTAGATCTTGACGTGTCAACCATGCCATCGAAATGATAACGAGATTTGCCTGCTTGTGGAGGACGTGGTAGGCAAATTCCCAGTCTGTCCACGGCGCTTCGAACTTGTATGGGCTTCTTTGTTGTCAACGGCTTTCTATGTTAAAGATTGTGGGTCTTCTTACTTGAGGTCCATGCCTGCATATTAGACGTTAGCCTTCATTGCTAAGCAGTGAGCATGTGTCATAGAACACTAATGCTTGAAATCAGTTAGCCACTTACATATTCCTATAGCCACGTTACCCAAACCAGGTATTTCGCCATCATAGAACCCATCAAGCCCCTCCAAAGCCCATGTCTCGTCACGGCAATAAAGGAACGTCTTCCTGTAGTTGGCGATCGTTTCTCCATCAGCATTAACAGTGATAGCGGAATTATAGTACTCCGGTGATGCTGGCCATATCTCCGACACATCAACCTTCTCCGGATACCCTACAGTAACCACGCACTCGTATTTCAAAGCTGTAGTACGAGCCCATAGTGAGGTGATCCCCGACGCTGTGTGCTCAAGGTAAGGACTGATATGCTGGAGGGACTTGAAGTTGTAGCCTGCGCAATTAGCTACGAGGTCGAGTTATCAAGGTTGAGCAGCAGTTCTTGCGAGACGTGGAAGCATTAGACATTCCGTCAATGAATGAAGGACGGTGAGGTGAGGGTCGGCGAAAAGGTTTGTAAGCAGCACGCGACCACGCGGCCTTATTACACAATATGCCAGGGAGAAAAGGGATGTATTACTCATTGAACTTACCTGAGAAAGCCAGCTCGGGCAGGACGAGCAAGTCAAGATCCTGAGGGTTAGCTCGACTCAAGACAGCATCTGCACGATTAAGGTTGTTACTGCAGATATTTAGCTCTCTCGTCGAAGCCAGTCGGCAGGGTAATCTTACTCTACATCGCCGACCTGAGGCGCAAACTGCAGACAGGCGATCCGCATCTTTGACTTAAAACAATCTTACGATGCATGAATGATCCACGCAAAGACGAGATGAAAAGAGCGGGGCTCTTAAGAAGATACAGATGTGGCATCACGGGAGGGGCGACAGTCTTTTAAAACGAGCGAGAATAGTGTGCACGTACAAAGATTATGTGGCTAACTCAGACTCGCTTAGGCGCTGATCGACGTTTTGGATAGGCATAATGGTGGACGGGGAGTGTTCTGTTCCAACAAGCTGGTTCATGAGAGAAAGCGTCCAGACATACTGCATAGCAGCCCGACAAGTCCCTCTGATCGCACATCCAGTTGGTCCTTCACTAGTACGGCCGTATATTCCTCCAATTCAATAGACGCGATAGCATGTCAGCATGTAAGGATAATTGGATATTGCCCTTGCACTTCGTCATGCGACCTTCAGGAACTTTGGACGACAGGCTTGACAGTCTAGCCTCAGCGGTTATTAGTAGCGTTACACGGGTCCTAAATTGCGACGATAAAGCCAATTCTTTCTCGTGAAGAACCTGGGCTCTGGTGGCTCTAGGTCCATTGTGCCGTCCGACATGTACCCCTGGTGAGGTATTTCTTGTTGCGATACACGAATGAGGGCTTGGAGCCAGGCATCACCTAGCTAGATTCGCCCTTGGACACTAGAAGCGGGATGGCCTGGCCGGGCGTAATGCAGCGCGTGATGAGGACCGAACATCCTCATCGCCGTTGCACTATGATTATTGTTCGCGCCTACTCTGATCTCTGAGGTACTGCTTTATCTTAAGGACTTGCACAAATGTAGCTGATGTCTGTCCCAGATTTGCCAAGCATAGAGGCTCTCTAGTTGAGGGCGGTGCGGTAATCACTTTCCAAGCTGCCCGAGCACACGATCTTCCGGCACACCAACCAGATTGAGCCTAACGGTCGAAGGCCCCCTTTTTATGTAATCTGTCTCAGGCGCTTAACAAAGTCAATTACCTGCGATCCTCGACGTGGCACTTGTATTCTGTGCACATCGCGACGGCCAATCATTTGCCAGTACTGATCTCTGATTGAGGGCAATAGCACCTCGGCTTTGTCAACCCTTTGAGGAGACAACACGAAAGCTTATAGAAATGGCGGTGTCAAGTCCAGCTAACATTCCTATGCTTTCACTATAATACCAGGCAATAGACACCTAAGTCACATGCTCTGATGCAAGAGCAATGGTATCTCCAACGCGCAGTTGCGGGCCAGACATGAGCATCCCCCAGCTATGCGGAATAAACCGAAAATTGAAACCTATGTGCGCCTGATGGTACATAGGCCTGACATGGGCCTCCAGCGTATGAGTGCAGCGTATGCACCTCTAGCCGAAAAGTGATTGCGCTACTTCGTAATATCGACAGCTGATTATATATATGGCGATACGTAGCCCCAGCCTCGGCGCCTACCTAAAACACTTCAGAGTACAATACCCCTTATGGAGAGCGTAATGCTTAGCTCTTCCCATGATCACAGCCTGATTTCGGCGTCGCTATGGGCTATGTTTGTCCTGTTGTTCCTTTGTTGGTTTGCCTCTGCTTTTCAGTTTTAGCTTCAAGCGAACAACGCCAGAGCTCCGGAAATTTCCTCACGAAGTGCTCTGAGCACCGTCAGGGAGTTGATTGGTTGATAGGAACTGACTGCTCGACTTTTTAAATATGCTATCTTCCGTTTCAGTTCTTTTACCAGATTCCGGGGTCGGGCAGCAAGGTTTCTGGCTCACTTCCTGCTTCACCGCTTGAAATTGGCGGGTTGGTTTCCTAGAAAGGTAACTTGAGGTCCATCCCTTGAAGAGAAGGGGAAGAGAAGGGTCGACGAGTCCTCGCTATTCCCTGCTTTTGTTGGCGCTGAGTATGCCACTCAGGCATTATGCCCTCTTAACCCTTCGTATGTTATAGCCGTCACTCACTCGTAGGTTGTTTGCTGTGCATCTGAGCGATCTGTGATCAAGCCAACATCTGTTTAGTCTCAGTTTACCACGAGAGAGGGGTAGCGGGGCAGCAGAGAGAGGGAGCGGCAGACAAGCAGAGAGGGAGGAGCAACGAACCAACGTTTACGAAGGAGCAGCGGACAAACAGATATAGAGCAGTAGCAACCTGACTAGTATCGATAGTTCTGGGTCTGGTAGGCAGCTGCACTTTCCTTTTCGTCCAAATTCATTGCGTTCGGTATGAAACACTGCTTGAGAGCATCAGCGCCTTGCGTAGCCTCTATCTCTTTGTGTTAGAAGTGATCAAGATCTTGCGCAAGACACATAAATCATGTCTGTTATGGGCAGTTGACTTGCAAGAGAGACGCGTGGAATGCCTTTTCAGGA